>Ga0136655_1000110_pt1 | contig 34524 bp, 25 predicted proteins | sample CPBDNA_2_FD_94863 | JGI IMG/M metagenome (GOLD analysis project Ga0136655, IMG submission 94863) | Freshwater to marine salinity gradient microbial communities from Chesapeake Bay, USA - CPBay_Spr_15_0.8_DNA (version 2) | ecosystem: Environmental > Aquatic > Marine > Coastal | place: USA... | reverse complement strand
TTGAATGCCTTTTAATCCAATAGAATGGCATCGCTCTAATTCTTGAATGGCCAATTCTGGGTCTTGCAATGGTAAGGTGCCTAATCCTATAAATCGTGTGGGATATCTATGTACAATTCCCGCAATGTGATCGTTCAAAAAAACGGCTACTTCAAGAGCGTGATTTGGTTGGGCCCAATAAGAAAACATTACTGGAACGGTAGACAAGACTTGCATGTCTACATGGTGTTGTCCTAATTCACGAAGCCTTGTTTCAGGATCCCAACAATTGTCTTCGATCTCTCTGAAGAACTTATCATCCATCATCATTCTTGCTCTACACGGCTTGTGATGCTCTAAATGAATGAAGCCTCCATAACCAAATTTCTGCCGATACCCGGGTATGTGTTCCGGAAGAATATGGGTATGTATATCTATTGTAAGTGGATGGGAACTAGAAGAACACATATATACTTTAGGTAAATCTAGGGTCTGATTCCATTGTATGACCGCAGTTGGAGCAGGTTCTTAAAGTTTCGGAACCATAAAAATGTCTAAACCGAGGCAAAAAATCGTGTTCAATATTGCCCAATTGGAAATAGGTCTCATAAAGAGACTGGTTGCATTCATCACAAAACCAAAGTAATCCGTCTTGGTGTTCTGGCTTGCGAACTCGCTCTATCACCAATCCAACACTTCCCTCTGAACGTATTGGGCTATGTGGAATTCCGGCAGGTAAAAGAAACATTTCGCCCGCTCGAATAGGAACTTCAACAGCCTTTCCGTCTTCTTGTATCTTCACTACAATGTCTCCTTCAATTTGAAGAAACAATTCCTCGGTTTCGTTATAGTGATAGTCTTTTCGGGCATTGGGTCCTCCCACAATCATAACGATATAATCGCTGCCCTCAGGGTATAAATTCTTATTGTTTACAGGGGGTTTAAGCAGATCTCTATTTTCTTCTATCCACTTAAATAAATTGAATGGCGCTTTCATCTGAAACAGTTTCTCGCAATTTAATACAATCGTGTACTATATTCATCGCATGGAATTAGACTTAACTGGAAAAACAGCCTTGGTGTGTGGAAGTACCCAAGGTATTGGCAGAGCTGCAGCTCATGAATTGGCTTTACTTGGAGCACGAATCTGTCTCCTAGCGCGAAATGAAGAAAAACTCAAAACAGTCTGCCTAGCACTTCCAAAACCTCAGAATCAGAATCACTTTTATGCTGTTGCTGATTTCAGTGATAATAAAAGTGTTATCAGAGCTGCTGAATCTATTGCAAACGATTCGAGTAAAACCATTCACATTTTGGTGAATAATACCGGAGGACCTCCTCCTGGCCCAGCACATTCCGCTGGCTTGGAAGAATATCTAACAGCCTTTCAAAATCATTTAATTAATAATCAGATCTTGGTTCAAGCCTTTGTAGAAGGAATGAAATCTGTAGGCTTTGGCCGTGTAATCAATGTCATTTCCACCTCTGTGAAAGCTCCCTTGATGGGCTTAGGTGTTTCAAATACTATTCGTGGTGCTGTTGCCAATTGGAGTAAAACCCTTTCCTTAGAACTAGCGCCTTTTGGAATTACCGTAAATAACGTTTTACCCGGTGCAACTGAAACCGAGCGCTTAGCACAGATTTTTCACAATAAGTCGGTTAAAACCGGAATAACTGAAGAGGAAGTAAAATTGGAAATGTTGGCAGAAATTCCCGCCCGTCGCTTTGCAAAGCCATCGGAAATAGGACAAGCCATAGCGTTCTTAGCGTCTCCTGCCGCTGCCTATATTAATGGTATTAATCTTCCTGTAGACGGGGGAAGAACGCCTAGCTTATAAATAGAGAAGAACAAGATACATTGCTCCAAATCCGGTAGAATAACCTAGGAGCAACTCTTTGGGAGTATGCGCTTTTAAAACTAAACGAGCTGTTCCTACCAAACCTGTAGCTAAGGCTGTTGGGATTAAAATAGTAATGAGATCTACCGCATAATGGCTTCCTAAATAGAGCAAAAAGGCAGAAAAACCACCCATACCAGATAAATGTGCGCTGGCCTTTGTGAAGGGTAACAAAACAAACAAAAACGAAATACCCAGTGCTCCTCCCACTATAAACCGACTGGTTTCTATGGGAATGGGGAACATTTGTAGATAAAATCCAGTAATCAGAAAAAAAACAATTGAAATTAAAAAAGGCCAGCGTCTCGACTCCGCATCTTCCATTTGAACCGATTCTATAACCCCCATATACAGCAACAAAATGCTAAAAAGAGCGGGCAATAAAAAGGTTCCAACAAAAATGAAAATCATTGAATAAAGAACAGATACAAAAGGCAAAGGATACGGTTGGATGTGCAACAGGAGTGCAAATCCAAGCAGAGGAATTATGGCTGGATGACTAAAATAAGACAATAAGGATGCGAGTCGCGTACTCATAACTCTTTCCTCAATCTCGCCGTAGGAATGTTTAGTTGATCTCTATATTTCGCAATCGTTCTCCGAGCTATGGGATAGCCTCTTTCTTTCAGCAATAAGGCCAATTGATCGTCTGGAACTGGCTTGCTTTTATCCTCATTATCAATCAATTCCTCTAATATATTCTTAATTTCCCGGGTAGAGACTTCCTCTCCTTGTTCATTGGTCATAGACTCTGAAAAAATTTCTTTAATCAGAAAGGTTCCGTAGGGTGTTTGCACATACTTATTGCTGGCAACCCTAGATATGGTGCTAATATCCAATTCAGTAACCTCAGCGATATCTTTGAGAATCATTGGTTTAATATCTCTCTCATCGCCCGTTAGAAAGTATTCACTTTGTTTTTCCATGATTGCCCCCATCACTATCAGGAGGGTTTGTTGCCTTTGGCGAATAGCATCAACGAACCAACGAGCAGAGTCGAGCTTTTGCTTTACAAACATTACCGCCTCGTTCTGTTGTTTCGAATGTTCCTTTTGACTTTTATACGTCTCTAACATTACCTTATAATCTCCGCTAATGCGTAATTCTGGAACGTTTCTAGCGTTGAGACTCAGTTCTAATTCACCCTCCTTTATTGAGATTACAAAGTCAGGAGTAATGGCTTGACTTATATGTTTTCCTTGAGATGTAATGCTATTACCCGGCTTTGGATTCAGTTGGGTGATGATGGAAATCACCTCCTTCATATCTTCTTGATTGAGCTGAAGCCGCTCCATTATTTTCTCAAAATGCCTTTTCGAAAATTCATCGAAATACTTTGAAAGAATCTTGGAAGTAACATCATTATAATAGTTAGATTCTCTTCTTTGCATTTGAAGTAGCAAGCATTCTTGAAGACTTCTAGCTCCAATTCCAGCCGGATCTAGGCTTTGAACCACTTTCAATGCTTTTTCAAGGCTCTCTTCATCGGTAAAAATATTGGCTGAGAAAGCTAGGTCGTCTACAATTGAAACCAAATTACGGCGGATATATCCATCCTCCTCCATGCTTCCAATAAGGTACTCTGAAAGTTGAAACTCCTCTTCTGTGAGTCGTCTCATTCTAAGCTGGTCTAAGACATTCTCATAAAAGGTCTGGCCTCCCGAAACCGGAACACGAGCATCCTCGTCATCTGGACTATAATTGTTTGCCTGAAGACGATATTCGGGAATTTCGTCATCGCTCAGGTATTCATCTATGTTGATGTCTTCGGCCTCAATAACTTGTGAATCCCCTTCATCATGTTCATTGGAGAGAAGGGCCTCTTCCTCATAGCCCTCTTCACCTTCCTCAAGAGCAGGATTCTCTTCCAACTCCTCTTTAATCCTTTCTTCTAATGCCTGGGTAGGCAATTGAATCAGCTTCATCAACTGTATTTGTTGAGGGCTGAGCTTTTGAGAAAACTTTTGAGAGAGGCGTTGTTTTAACATAGAAGACTCTTAAAAATCAGCGTTTCCGGGGGTTCTAGGAAAAGGAATTACATCTCTAATATTTGTCATTCCCGTTACAAACTGAACCAATCTTTCGAAACCAAGTCCGAAACCGCTATGTTTACAGGCTCCAAATCTGCGGGTATCCAAATACCACCAAAGGCTTTCTTCTGGAATATGCATGGCCTTCATTTTCTCTTGGAGTTTTTCCATTCGCTCCTCGCGCTGACTTCCACCAATTATTTCACCGATGCCAGGAAAGAGAACATCCATCGCACGAACGGTTTTTCCATCCTCGTTTTGGCGCATATAAAAGGCCTTTATATTGGCCGGATAGTCATAAAGAATGACAGGGCAGTTGAAGTGTTTTTCCACCAAAAAGCGCTCGTGTTCAGATTGCAAATCGGCGCCCCATTCTTCAATTAAATATTTAAATTTCTTTTTCTTGTTCGGACGACTTTCCTTCAAGATTTCAATTGCCTCCGTATAACTAACCCTTCTAAAAGGATTGCTCAATACAAAGTTCAATTTTTCGACCAAGCTCATATCGCTGCGTTGATCTTGTGGCTTCGACTTTTCTTCTTCCGCCAATCTCTTTTCTAGCAAGGCCAGATCATCAGGAGCATGCTCAAGTACATACCGAATGAGGTATTTTATAAAATCTTCGGCCAAATCCATATTGTCATCGAGCTCATAAAAAGCCATTTCCGGCTCAATCATCCAAAATTCGGCAAGATGCCTACTGGTATTGCTGTTTTCTGCTCTAAAAGTTGGACCGAAAGTATACACCTTCGAAAGCCCCATTGCAAAAAGTTCTGCCTCTAGCTGACCCGAAACGGTTAGGTTGGTCATTCTCCCAAAGAAATCTTGAGAATAATCGATGTTACCGTCCTCCGTTTTTGGACTTTTCAAAGGATCTAGGGTAGAAACGGCAAACATTTCCCCTGCCCCTTCGGCGTCAGATGCCGTAATTATAGGTGTGTGTACATAGAAAAAGCCCTTATCGTTGAAGTATTTGTTTACCGCAAACGCCAGATGATGTCTCAACCTAAATACGGCTCCAAAGGTTTGTGTTCTCGGCCTAAGATGAGCAAGCTCTCGCATGAACTCAAGCGAATGCTTTTTGGGCTGTAATGGATATTTCTCAGAATCAGCCTCTCCTAAAATCTCTAATTGGCGCACTTGCAATTCAACATCCTGACCCTTAGCAGGGGAAGATTGAATGTCTCCCAGCACGCTTATACAGGCGCCTGTATTTAATTTCTTTATGAGTTCACTCGGAAAATGAGAGGCTTCAATTACGGCCTGAAGGGTTTGAGGAGCCGTTCCATCGCTTAAGGTTATGAAGCGATCATTTCTAAAAGTGCGTATCCACCCATTCACTCTCACTTCGCTTCCTACCGGTATACGACTTAAAACCTCCTTTATAGTACTGTTGTTCTTCATTTCTATTATCCTGATTAAATCAAGAAATACAAAGGTGCGATTTTTGATGCACGCAAGAAACTTTGATGTTAATCTAAGTTTTCTGTCGTTCTCGAAGCCCGGAAACTCCAATAATTCTTATTGTTTGAATGCACTTTTAGAATTTTAGGATGCGAATAATGAATATAACGATCTGTTTATCTAAATTTTAAATTTTTCAACATCGTCTATTAATTCCGCTACTAGAAAAGAAAAAAAATTAATGGAAACGATTTGCGTTTCCGTGGTTTCCGTTTATACATTTGCAGCCTCAATGGAAAACATCAATAAAACCAATTCAGTTTTGCTTCAAGGAGCAATTGATCTTTTTCAGCGCCTTGGGGTAAAAAATGTAACCATGGACGAAATTGCTCGAAATCTGGGCATTTCAAAAAAAACCATTTACAAGCACGTATGCAATAAAGCAGCGCTAGTTGATCAGTGTTGCGTCTTTACTCTTGACTCCATCTCTGGGCAGATTCAAGAATTCAGGGGCGAATCTAAAAACGCTGTAGAAGAGCTTTATTCTATTGATAGCTATATGCGCTCTAAGATCAAAAAGCAAATGCATATGGTAGAGTTTCAAATAAGCAAATACTACCCAAAGGCCTACCAAAAACTTTCAGATAGAAGAAAGACCCTTATTCTTCACTTTCAAGAAAACAACCTTCAGAGAGGTATAAGCGAAGGTCTTTACAGAAAAGAAATTCAGGTTGATATGGTTGCACAGTTGTACTACAGCAAAACCTTGTCGCTTATGCAGTTTTTCCATGAGCTAGAATCGCCTGAAAAAATGGAGTTGCTAATGGATGAAGCCTTGAAATACCACATTCGAGGTATTGCTTCTAAAAAAGGAATTGAATACTTAGAAAATAGAATTATAGACCCACAAAATCAATGAAAGCCTCTTACCTCCTTAGTTTCATTGCGCTATTTGGTATATACAATGCCAAAGCGCAAAGCGTTTTTACCTTGGCAGACGCCTTCCGGTACGCCGACAAGAACAGTTATTTGCTTGAAACAAGCCAATTGGAAATTGAAAAAGCACGGAAGCAGATTCAGGAAATTACAGCCATCGGCCTACCTCAAATAAGCGCTGGGGCGGATTATAATTACAGTCCGCAAATTCCTCAACAACCTGTTCCTGCTATATTCTTCGATCCAAATGCCCCAGAAGGTGAGTTCATTACGGTTGGCTTTGGCGTTACTCACAGTAGCACAGCTTCGCTGAAGTTAAATCAGTTAATTTTTGATGGCACCTATCTTTTAGCTCGGCAGGGCTCTATTCTATTTAAAGAGATAAAACAAGACGAGTTAACGAAAAGCAGAGCGGAAGTTCGCGATGCTGTAGCAAAATCGTATTTCAATGTTCAGTTGGCGGTAGAAGCTCAAAAAGTGTTGGAAGACAATATTGAAAGTTTAAGCAAAAATCTAAAAGATGTAAAAGCTCTATACGAGAGTGGTTTTGTGGAAGAACAAGATGCAGAGCAGTTAGAGTATTTGGTAAATGGATTGAAGCTGGATGTCGACAACGCCAAAAGGAATAAAATTCTAGCTGAAAAAGTATTCAAGTTTACTATCGGCATGCCCCTTGACTCTGGCGTTATTCTAAGCCAAAGCTTAGAAGATCTATACTTCCAAAATGTTACAGGACAATCCATTACTGCTCAAGCTTTTGATCTCACTAAGCATATTGAATATCAAATTGTAGAGAATCAAGAAGTGGGTGCGAGTTTACAACTCAAGCGCACGCAATGGGCTTATGCTCCAACAATCAACGGTTTTGTTACGCATAGCCAATCGAACTACAACGATGAAAACTTCAACTTGGTTGATTTTAATTCTTACTGGATTCCGGCAACAATAATGGGGTTTTCAGTAAATCTTCCGCTCTTCACCAGCATGGCTCGTCAGGCGAGGGTGGCTCAAGCGCGAATCGATTTGCAAGAAGTCCAAATTGCAAAAGAGCAAGTAGGTGAATCGTTATTATTGGAGTATGAGCAAGCTAAATCAGATTATATCTATGCTCTCGAGCGGGTACAAAATGAAAATCGCAACAAAGAAATAACCAAGAGAATTCGAGACAAAACGCTCATCAAATTCAGTGAAGGGATATCTTCTAGCTTGGATGTTACTCAAGCACAAAACCAATACTTAAACACAGAATCTAATTTTTTATCCGCTGCACTCGGATTGTTAAATGCTAAATCGCGCCTAGACAAGGTGCTAGGAAATTACAATACCCTTTGATCTATCCTCAACTCATGAAAAAAATAGCCACATTAGTCCTTTTTGTTGCAGCCATCGCTTGCAAGCCTTCTGCAGACACTGATCTTGTACGACTAACAAAAGACAAAGATTCACTTACCACTTTAAAAGACGACATCAATTCCAAACTACTGGAAATTGAGGAGAAACTTGCCAAATTAGATACTACACGTAGGCTCACCTTGGTAACTACCATTCCAGCAACAAAAGACACTTTTAGCCACTTTGTTTCGGTCTTGGGTGAAGTAAAAACCGATCAAAACATACTGTTATACCCTGAAATAGCTGGGCTTATCAGGAGTGTTGAGGTGAGTACTGGACAAAAAGTTCAGAAAGGGCAAGTACTTGCGCGCTTAGATAGCGAGGTACTTCAAAATAGCATTAATGAAATAAAAGTACAGACCGAATTGGCCAAAACAGTCTTTGACAAGAGAGCCAAATTATGGGAACAGAAGATTGGATCGGAGATAGAATATCTTCAGTCTAAATCGAATTATGAAGGGCTTCTTTCTCGTATGGCTTCCTTACAGAGTCAACAAGAAATGAGCGTAATCCGAGCTCCATTTACTGGTACTGTAGATGATGTGTCGGCCAAGGTGGGTGAAATGGCAATGCCTCAAATTCCTTTGCTCCGAATTCTATCTCTCGACAAAGTTTACCTCGAAGCCGATGTACCCGAATCGTATTTATCTACCCTTAAGAAAGGCACTCCTGTGGAGGTTGAATTCGCTCAAATGGGTATAAAGCGCAACAGCACAATCAGCCAAGTTGGAAATTTTATTAAAGCAGAGAATAGAACTTTTAGAGTGCGTGTGGATATGAGCGAGTCTAAAGACCTTCTAAAGCCTAATTTAATGGCAAACATTCACATCGTCGATTATACTAACCCAATGGCCATTTCTGTGCCCAATCATGTTATTCAGCAAAGTCCTGATGGAAGAAGCTTCGTATTTGTTTTTACAGAATCGGGAGAAAAGTCTGAGGGAATGGTAAGTAAAACATTTGTGAAGACTGGCTACAGTTTCGACGGAAGTACGGAAGTGGTTGAAGGATTGATGGGCTCCGAGTTAATAATAGACAAAGGAGCGCGCAGTGTTACGGATAAGCAGAAGGTTCAACAGAGCAATTAATCAGCGCTTCGAATGAAACAAAATACAGAACAAAAACACAACAAAGAATTCAAGCTATCCAGCTTGGCGGTAGATAATAAAACTACCATCATTGTTGCTACCTTTTTAATTTTTATCGCAGGACTGATGGCTTACCGCAGCATGCCTGCGGAGGCTTTCCCTGAGATTGTTACGCCAGAAATCTACGTGGGTACACCCTATCCTGGTAATAGTCCTTTAGATATTGAAAAACTCATTACCCGTCCTCTTGAAAAAGAAATCAACGGCATAACGGGTATCGATGAGATTAAGTCTACCAGCGTTCAAGGCTATAGTACTATACAGGTAAAATTCAATTTCGACGTCTCCCCTTCAGAGGCTTTGAGAAAGGTAAAAGACAAGGTAGATATTGCGAAAAGTGATCCTGATTTTCCTACCGATTTACCCGCAGATCCGAACATATTCGAAATGAATTTCGCTGAATTAGTTCCTATTCTGAACATCAATTTATCTGGCGATTTTACTCCAGAACAGTTGAAAGAATATGCCGAATTTTTGGAAGATGAAATTGAAGCTCTTCCCGAAATATCGAAAGTAGACATTCGTGGTATTGATGATAAGGAAATGCGTATTCAGCTGAATGACAAAAAGATGCAGGCAATGGAGCTCAGCTTCGACGATATAGCCAATGCTATTCGTAGCGAAAATATTTCCATATCAGGTGGAGATCTTCTGGTAGACGGATATCGCCGAAATGTGCGCATCAACGGTGAATTTAGATCCACCGAAGACGTCGGAAATGTAATTGTAAAGCATGAGAATGCGGATGTAGTGTATTTGAAAGATATCGCCACCATTGCCTTTGCCGAAGTAGAAAAAGAAAGCTATGCACGAGAGTATACCAAACCCGTTGTTATGGTGGATGTGGTTAAACGTGCTGGAGAAAACCTTATTAATGCTTCTGCGAAAATTCAAGATATTTTGGCCGAAGCTAAGGAAAACCGATTCCCAAGGAACCTTGAAATAAGTGTAACCAACGACCAAAGCGACCAAACGCGCAATCAACTTGCCGAACTAGAAAACTCCATCATTTTCGGAGTAATTCTGGTGGTAATTGTGTTGATGTTCTTTTTAGGACTGAGAAATGCCCTTTTTGTTGGAATTGCTATTCCTATGTCTATGCTCCTTTCATTCAGCCTATTATCTGCAATGGATGTTACCCTAAATACCATGGTGCTCTTCTCATTAGTACTAGCATTGGGTATGCTTGTAGACAACGGAATTGTAACGGTAGAAAATATCTACCGCTTAATGCAAGAGGGTATGAATCCAATAGATGCTGCCAAGCGCGGTGTTGGTGAAGTAGCCGTGGCAATTATCGCCTCTACGGCCACCACTGTAGCAGCCTTTATTCCTCTCGCTTTCTGGCCTGGTTTAATGGGAGAGTTTATGAAATACCTTCCAATAACTCTAATTATTGTTCTTAGCTCTTCTCTCTTTGTAGCCTTGGTGATAAATCCAGTATTGGCCGCAATTTATATGAAGGTTACGGAAGAGGTTCCCAATAAAAGAAAGCTGTATACAAGAGCTATCATTATTGCTGTTATAGGTCTTCTAATCGTCATTCTTGGGCTAGGCGTTTATTCTCCTATTCTTTGGCTTGGCAACTTGTTGGTGATCATCGCCTTTCTTATTCCTTTCAATTATCATTTTCTTACACCTGCCATTGAGCGATTTCAAACAAGCTTCATCCCCAAATTGGAGGTGATCTATGAAAAAACCTTGCTGTTTGCCTTACGCGGATCAAATCCAGTGCGATTTTTTGTGGGTGCCTTTTTTATGCTCTTTCTTTCCTTTGCTCTGGTGGGTTTATTTCCTCCTAAAACCTTGTTCTTCCCTGAAAACCAACCCAATTTGGCCAACGTCTATATTGAGTTGCCCATAGGATCGGATATTGAAGAAACGAACAAGATTACCAAGAATATTGAAAGCCAGGTTCTTGAAACCATCAAGAAGTATGAGGTGGAAGAGAATGGTGTTCGTAAGAACTATATGGTGAAGTCTGTGATTGCCCAAGTTGGAGAAGGAACTTCTGATCCAAACCAAGGACCCTCGATGGCGCAGACTCCCAATAAAGCCAAGATTGCGGTGTCTTTTGTGGAATTTAAATACCGAAATGGAACCGAAAGTCAACAAGTACTTAATGAAATTCGTGAAAGCATTCAAGACTATCCTGGTATTCTTATCTCTGTTGCGAAAGACGAGCAAGGCCCACCTGCCGGACCGCCTGTAAATATTGAAATCCGCGGAGAAGATTACGATAAACTTCTTGTTGAAGCTGAAAATGTGCGTAAGTATATTGAGGAAGCCGGTATTGGTGGAATCGAAGAATTAAAGTTGGATGTAGAGCAAGGAAAACCCGAAATGCCTATTGAAATCGACCGGTCAAAGGCAAGAACTCTGGGTGTTTCTACCGCTTCTATCGGCGATGCTTTGAGGACCGCACTCTTTGGAAGGGAAGTCTCAACCTTTAAAGAAGGCGAAGATGACTATCCTATAAATATCCGATTGGATGAAACTTCTCGCTACAACGCAGAAGCCTTAATGAATCAACGAATTACTTTCCGCGATCCAGCTACGGGAAGAATTAAGCAAGTTCCTATTTCATCCGTGGCAGACTACAGTCGTACCTCTACTTTTAGTTCAGTTAAAAGAGCTGAGTTGAAACGTGTAATTACCATTAGCTCCAATGTGCTAGCCAATTACAATCCTACCGAAACAGTCGACGCCATAAAAAAGAGAATGAACGATTATTCCCTTCCAACCGACATTTCCATTGCCTATACAGGACAACAAGAGGAACAAGCTGAGCAAATGGCATTCTTATCTACTGCCCTGTTGGTGGCTGTATTTATGATCTTCATCATTATGGTAATGCAGTTTAACTCTTCTAGTACTCCTTTCATCATTATGACTGCCGTGCTCTTAAGCTTTATGGGGGTATTCTTGGGTCTGGTAATTTTCAGAATGGAGTTTGTAATCATGATGACCATGATTGGAATTATATCCTTAGCAGGAATTGTAGTTAATAATGCCATTGTACTTATCGATTATGCCAACCTGTTGATGGCCCGTAAAAAAGCAGAATTAGAACTTGCCCCAAATGAAAGATTGTCATTAAGGGATGTGTCTGGATGTATTACCGAGGCAGGTAAAACACGCTTACGTCCGGTTCTTCTAACGGCAATTACAACTGTACTTGGCTTAGTTCCTCTGGCTATTGGCTTGAACATCGACTTTGGAACTTTACTTACCGAATATGATCCGAATATTTATGTGGGAGGAGATAATGTAATATTCTGGGGTCCTATGTCATGGACCATCATCTTTGGGCTTACTGTGGCTACCTTTTTAACGTTGGTCGTAACTCCGGTTATGTACCTGTTAATGAACCGGTTTAAGCTCTATCTCGGAAGGGCTGTTGTGAAATAATAAACCAGAGGTGAGGAGTAGAAATCTACTCCTCGCTTTTTACTTAACACCATAGTATTTTTGCGGTATGCAAGAACCCCCTGCTCACGCAGATCAGCTTTCACTAGAAGCCCTTCGTGCGTTCTCTTTAGATGAACTTGAGATTCTTGCCAAAAGAATTCGTTCTGAGTTAATTGCCCTCGATCCAGGTAAAAAAGCACATTTACAATCGAGTCTTGCAACGGTTGAAATAAGCATTGGCCTTCACTATGTTTTCGACAGTCCGAATGACAAAATTGTTTGGGATGTAGGCCATCAAGCTTATGTACACAAATGGTTGACCGGAAGGGCTGGTTTGCTAAAACATATGCGCACCTTAGGCGGAATTAGTGGCTTTCCCAAGCGAAGCGAAAGTGTATTTGATGCCTTCGGGACTGGGCATTCAAGCACCTCTATTTCAGCCATTGGAGGAATGGCCCAAGCCGATCGGCTCCGCGGAATCATCGGTTGCTCATACATCGCCGTAATTGGGGATGGCGCCCTTACGGGTGGCCAAAGTTTTGAAGCATTGAATCATTTGGGAGCCCTGGGCCTTCCTATTATTGTTGTATTCAACGATAACGATAGAAGTTTAGATCAAAATGTTGGTGCTCTATATGTCCAAAAATCGTATTCAAGTTACTTTAAATCATTAGGTTGGAAGTATTCTGGACCCATAGATGGGCATCATATTCCATCGATAATTGAATCATTTAGAAAGGCAAAAGAGTCAGTAGCTCCTATAGTACTTCACCTAAAAACCGAACATCCAGGAAATCGGAACGGTCTATCCATCCAACCTAAAAAAGAAGGTCTTGTTTCTTTTTCTGAGGTATTTGGCGCTTGCATGCATTCTATGGCAGAGCAAAATGTGGAGTTTGCCGTTTGCAGCCCCGCAATGATTGAGCCTGCCTACTTAAAAGCTTTTAATGAAAAGTATCCTGAGCGCTGCTTTGATACTGGAATTACCGAACAACACGCGGTAGGCTTTGCAGCCGGAATGGCCAGTCAAGGGTTAAGAGTGTTCTGTCATCTCTACTCCACATTCAGCCAGAGAGCGGTAGATCAGATTATTCACGATGTGGCTCTTCAAAATTTACCTGTTTGTTTTGTTTTAGATCGAGCAGGCGTTACTGGCGAAGACGGCCCTACACACCATGGTTTATTTGATATTTCACTGTTTCAAAGTATTCCGAATTTAAAAATTTGGGACATGGCAGACGGCGACAGCCTAGCGGGTCTTTTGACTTCCTCTATAAAAGAAAGCGGTCCAATAGTGATAAGAATTCCAAAATCCACTACACTTTGGAAGGAGGTTCAAAATCCAAAACCCTTTTACAAACTGAATGAAACTGCTAGTAAAATAGGAGTTCTGTGTTTAGGGCATAGCCTAGAGTGGATTGATTTACCGGCTTTCTCTAATTATAATCAAGCCGTAGTGCAGTGTTTAAAACCATTGCCTATGGAGGAAATATCTGAATTTATAGAAGCATTAGACGTCGTTTGGATTCTAGAAGACGGAATGCGGATTGGAGGTTTATATCAGCAGTTAACCGACTTGAAGGAGCAAAAAATGTGGAAGACGAAGTTGTTCAGTAAGGCTTTTGACGATTGCTTTGTAGAGCATGGCTCATTAGAAGCTCTTTTAGAGAAGCATAAATTGGATGGAAAAAGCCTTTTAGCACAAATGAAGGCATACGCGAATCAGAGCTAACTGATTTTGCTGAATAAAAAGAAAAAAGAAGCCACGGCCTTGTAATCTCCTTACAAACCGTGGCTTTTCTTTTTTAACTATCGCTTTTTGAAACTTAAAGTTCGGCCATTTTCAAGCACATATCAGCTAAACGAGCCGAATACCCTGCCTCATTATCGTACCAACCCACAACCTTAAGCAAGGTGCCATTGGCGCTGGTAAGATCTGCATCGAAGATATTAGAATAGGTACTTCCAATAATATCTGAACTTACGATAGGATCTGTGCAATACTCGAGAATGCCCTTCATAGAGCCTTCTGATGCGGCTTTCATTGCGGCATTTACTTCTTCAGCCGTAACTTCCTTCTCAAGGATAACCGTTAAGTCTGTAACAGAACCCGTAATGGTTGGCACACGCATGGCTATTCCATCTAGTTTTCCAACCAATTCAGGAAGAACCAAGCCTACCGCTGACGCAGCTCCTGTGCTTGTTGGAATGATATTTTGAGAGGCCGCTCTAGCACGACGAAGATCGTCATGTGGTGCATCTTGAATACGCTGATCCGAAGTAAAGGCGTGAATGGTAGTCATAAACCCCTTTACAATTCCGAAGTTGTCTTGTATAACCTTCGCCATCGGAGCCAAGCAATTGGTTGTGCAAGAAGCATTTGAAACAAGTACATCAGCAGAAGTGAGTTCGTGGTCGTTTACACCAAGAACCACTGTCTTTATTCCCTTTTTAGCTGGAGCAGAAAGCAAAACACGCTTGGCGCCCGCTTGAATATGTTTCGACATACCAGCTTCATCTCTAAAAATTCCAGTGCACTCCAACACCACATCTACCGCATGCTCCTTCCATGGAAGAGCCGCAGGATCTTTAATAGCCGTAATAATAATGGAATGTCCATCTACTATTAAGGTATTGCCTTCCACCCTAACATCGCCTTTGTATCTGCCATGTGCGGTATCGTATTTTAGCAAGTGTGCCAGAGTCTTAGGATCGGTTAGATCGTTAATGGCTACCACCTCTACTGCATTGTTTTGCATTAGATTGCGAAAGGTTAGCCTACCAATTCGGCCAAATCCGTTTATTGCGATTTTCTTTTTCATTTTTCCCTTTTTTCTTAGATTGATAAAATTTTTGATATTCTCAGTAAATCCATATTCAGAGGCACTTGGTTCTGAATGGCTTTCTGGAGAAAGGTGAAGGTAACTTCGTTATTTACTACGCCGCACATTACGTCTGTTTTTCCGTCGAAAAGGGCTTCTACAGCCGCAACGCCTAATTTGCTAGCCAATACTCGGTCGAAACAACTCGGCGATCCACCGCGCTGTAGGTGTCCTAAAATGGTCACTTTAGCATCGATGAATGGATAATGATCCTTTACTCTTTCTGCAATTTCAAAGGTATTTCCAAGTCGATTGCCTTCCGCAACCAGAACAATATTAGAGGTTTTCCTATTTGCAAAACCACGTGCTATTTCAGATAAAAGCTCCTCCATCGTGCGATTGGCTTCTGGAAGGATTACATCTAAAGCACCGGTAGCAACCGCTGTTCGCAAGGCTATAAATCCTGTATCTCTTCCCATAACCTCTACAAAAAAGAGCCGATTGTGGGAGCTAGCAGTATCACGAATCTTATCTACACATTCGGTTACAACATTGGTCGCAGAATCATAGCCAAGCGTAAAGTCCGTTCCATATAAGTCATTGTCAATGGTTCCTGGAATACCAATTACAGGAAGACCAAACTCTTTTGTAAAAAGATGGGCACCCGTAAAACTTCCGTTTCCGCCAATAACAACGAGCCCATCCAAATCTGCCTTTTTACAGTTATGATAGGCCAATTCTCTTCCTTCCTTGGTTCGGAAGGCATCCGATCGGGCCGATTTTAGAAAGGTTCCACCTAGATTCAATATGTTTTTTACCGATCGCGAATCCAAGGGTTCAAACTCATTATCGATAAGACCCTGAAAGCCGCGAATAACTCCAACTACTTCTCTCTCATAGTACACCGCTGTTCGAACAACCGCCCGAATGGCTGCGTTCATTCCTGGCGCATCTCCGCCTGAGGTTAAGACCCCAATTTTCTTCATACTACAAATCTATTCAAACTTAGTGTACCTATTACACTAATTGCAAGAAAAGTTATTTCTTGCGCATGCTAAACTATATATTTGTATTCCAACCAACGCAATACCAAATCAAGAATTTTAGAATGAATCATACAGTTAATCCTCATGTTTCTGTTGACTGCGTGATATTTGGCTTCGATAATGAGCGCCTGAATGTCTTGCTGATTGAGAGAACGGCCGGCGACACACCTGCAGCGGTTCAATACGCACTGCCAGGAGACTTAGTGTGGGAAGACGAATCGTTGGATAATGCAGCTTCTCGCGTTTTAAAAGAACTCACCAATCTTGAAGGCATATATTTAAAGCAGTTTAAAGCTTTTGGAAATCCTAATCGTGTAAATGACTTTAAAGATTTAGACTGGCTGCAATCGTACAGACAACAGCCGCAAGCCAGGGTTATTACTATTGGATATTATGCTTTCATTCGTATGGACGAGCTTCATCCGGAGGCAAGTTCTTTCGCGGAGAAAGTGTTTTGGAGGGATATTCATGAAGTTCCCCTACTCGGATTCGACCACAATGAGATTGTAGATGAGGCTATTGAAGTGTTGCGCAATGACTTCGATAGCAATAAAATTGGATTTGAGTTATTACCTGATAAATTCACCCTCAGCCAGTTACAGACCCTTTACGAAAGCATTCTGGACAGAAAATTAGACAAACGGAATTTTAGAAAGAAGGTCCTAAAAGAAAGTATTGTTGTTCCGTTAGATGAAAAACAGAAAGGTGTTCTTCATAAACCTGCACAGCTTTTCGAGCTCAATCAATAATGGCAGTGCCTATGAAACTGCTCGCTTTTTTGGGATCTCTTTTGCTCCTTACCTCATGTGGTGCGAAGAAAAAAGCTCCTCATACTACAATCGAGAACAATGAAATACTTACTTGGATAATTTCAGATCAAAGAGTTAATTGCACTGGAATTATGCCGCAAGAATGCCTGATATTTCAAAACAAAGGGGAAGAGAATTGGCAGAATTTCTACGGATCTATTGAGGGATTTGAACCTGAAGTGGGCTATTCCTATGAAATTGAACTCAAAGCAAATGCGGTCACAAACCCAGCTGCCGACGCCTCTTCCATACGCTATTCTTTGGTTCGAATTGTTAGTCAAACCCCTGTGAAAAACCTGCTGAGCATTATCAATGATTCTTATGGCGTGGTTGAACTCTATGGTGAACCCATTCCTAGAACTACGTCTATGCTTATTGAAATTCAAGAAAGAAATAACGGTTTGGTAATAGGAAATAGCGGCTGCAATGGGTTTCGTGGGGAAATGACTCTTTTGGATAGCAATACTGGAGCCGTACGTTTCGGCCCCATTGCCGCTACAGAAATGTACTGCGATGGAAAGATGGAACTGGAAATCAATTTCTTTAAAGCTTTAGGTGAGGTAACGCATATCCAATCTATTAGAGGAGGAATGCAGTTGCTTAAAGGGAAGTCGATCTTATTAACTGCCATGCGAATAGACTAATGAATGCAATTACGAAACAAGAGCTGAGTATCCGCTGGTCTGATTTAGACCCTGTGGGTCATGTTCGCCATTCTGTTTATTACGATTTCTGTGCACAGTTAAGAATGAATGCTTTAGCTTCTATAGGTTTGGGCATAAGTCAGATGCAAAAAATAGGAATTGGCCCTGTTCTCTTTAAAGAAGAGTGCAGCTTTAGGAGAGAAATGCACTTTGGCGATTCCATCTTTGTTCATTTAGAACTTTCGGGCCTCCGCAAAGACTTTAGCCGTTTTGCCTTTAAACACACTTTTATAAGAGGGGAAGATGAGTTTTGCGCGGAATTAAATGTATTAGGTGCTTGGATTGATCTACGCCAAAGAAAACTCTCGGCGCCACCCGAATCCTTTTTTCCTCATTTCGACTCCATTCCCAAAGCGAAAGACTTTAGTTTCGATTTATAAGTAGTTCCCATGAGTGCTTGGAAGAAAGCATCAATGCCCTTACACGATCCTCATTCGGTAGAAGATTATATTTTCAAACTTCCACCCACTGATCAAGATGCCGCCTTTTATATCCATAACGAATTACTTTCTCAACCCGGTATGCGCTGCGCTCTTCGTTGGAGCCTTCCTTTCTACGGAAGAAATAAATGGATATGCTATTTAAATCCCCTCAAAAAGGGAGGATTTGAATGGGTATTTCTAGACGGACAACAACTGAATCAAGCTTCGTCTTTCTTATACATCCGCAACCGTGCTAGAGTGGCAGGAATGTATTATCCGACCGAAACGGGTGCTGAGTTAAACTTTATCTCAGAGAGCTTAATACAAGAAGCTTTATGGTTAGACGACTTAAAAAAGTAGCCTACTTTAATCCAACTGCTCCATAAGTCGATTCAATTCCGACAAATCTGGAGTAATAATAACTTCCGTTCTTCTATTTACAGCCTTATTTGCATCGGAATCATTCTTTACCAATGGAAGATATTCACTTCTACCAGAGGCCACTATTCTCTTTGGATCTACTCCCTTATTCTCTAACAAGGCCTTTATAACAGCTGTTGATCGCATTACACTTAAGTCCCAATTGTCTTTAATCATGGTTTTACCATTAAAAGCATCGTTGTCTGTGTGGCCCTCTACGGTAATCTGAAGCTCTTTATTATCGGCCAAAGCTTGAGCCAAGACACCCAAAGCAGCTTTCGCTTTATCATTTACTGTCCAACTGGCAGACGGAAATAAAAGACTGTTTTCCAGGGAGATGTAAACCTTTCCATTTCTACTTTCAACTGTTAATCCTTTACCTTCATAGGCTCTTAAAGCATTCGACATGGTATTTTTTATAAAGCGAACTACACTATCTTGTTTGCTAATAATCTTTTCCAATTCTCGAACTCGCTTTGAACGTTGCTCCAATTGAGTATTCAACTCCACTAAAGCAGCTCTTTCTGAATCCAATGAATCTTGCTTGTCTTGTAAGCGGAAGTCTAATTCTTGAAGACGCTCTAACATTGCCTTATTCTCTCTTGCACTATTAGATAGCAAGGCATTGTTGTTCTCGAGTAAGAATTCATAGGAGCGATTGAGATCTGAGTAATTGCGCTTCATCTTTCGAACTTCAAATCCAAGGCGGCTTGTATCAGACTGCAATTTCTTGGCACGCTCTTGACAGTCTGTAAAATCCTCTTCACATTGAGTTAATTTTTTACTCGCATCGCCATACTTTCCATTCAGCTGATCGTGATTTTGAAGAAGCTCATCATAGTTTTTCTTCAATTCATTATGCACCTTACTACTTACGCAAGAAGTAAGAAGAAAAGACGCTAAAAGGCCCGCATATATACTTTTCATTCTCTGTCGATATTTAGATCAAAAGTAGGCAGCCCAAAGAGCCTATTAGGGCAGTTCGATACTTTTTATAAGGCCTAGGAATGTGAATATCTCAGTCTAACTCTACAACAATAGGACAGTGATCTGAATGCTTGGCTTCTGGAAGTATGGTAGCAGATTTTAATCGTGACTCAAGATTTTTAGTAAGCATAGCATAATCTATCCGCCAGCCCTTATTGTTATTCCTGGCATTGGCGCGGTAAGACCACCAACTGTAGTGATGGGGTTCTTTTACCTTCTCTCGAAAACTATCCACATAACCTTCCTTCAAAAAAGCGGTCATCCACTCTCTTTCTTCGGGCAAAAATCCTGAAATCTTAGCATTGCGAATAGGATCGTGGATATCAATGGCCTCATGACAAATATTGTAATCGCCACAAACCACCAATTTTGGCCTTTCCTTCTGTATTTCAGACAGGTATGATTGGATATCACTCAAAAAGCGCATTTTTACTTCTTGGCGTTCATCCCCACTGCTTCCCGAGGGAAAATAGATGCTGAACACACTAAGATCGCCAAAGTCTGCCCTTAAAACTCTACCTTCAAAATCAATATAGTCTATCCCACATCCAACCACCACTTGGTCGGGCTTAACTTTGCTGAGGATGGCCACCCCACTATACCCTTTTTTTTGCGCTGAAAACCAATAATGATGGTAGCCCAAATGTTCAAATATTGCGGTATCCACTTGACTTTCTTCAGCTTTGATTTCTTGAAGACACAGCACATCAGGAGCGGCGGCTTCAAGCCATTGACTGAGTCCTTTATTCAATGCAGCGCGAACTCCATTGACATTGTAAGAGATGATTTTCATGCGTATAAAATAAAGGCAATCTCCTGAGTGTTACAACTAAATACCGAATTCTAAGGCTATTGCTTCGAAAAATAAAAATACTTAGTATTCTTCCCTTCTTTTTGGGGTACTTCGGACAGGCTCAAGAATTGAAAACCAAGATGTTTCAGTCTGTCTCTGACACCGTAATTCTCTCTGAGAAAACGGTTTATATACCCTCTGCTTATTTTCAGGTTGACGGTGACACACTTTCCAGCACACTCTACACCTGGTTGCCTTCTGCAAAGGGAATTTATTTTACAGCTGAAAAGCCTACCTCACTCATTGCCTATTATTCCGAACTCAGTTTAGATTTAAGTCAATCTATTTCTTTGCGACCTATGAGTCAATATGGAATACAAGCTACTCCTATAAGTGTAGACCAATATCTAGAAAATTATCAACCCGAAAGACCTTTTAGCGGATTAAACAGAAGTGGATCTTTAAGCAGAGGCATAAGCTTTGGCAGCTCGCAAAATCCAGTTTTGAACTCCAATTTTAATCTTCAACTTTCTGGAAACTTAAGCGATGACATTCGAATAAAGGCTTCCATTGCCGAGAATAGTTTGCCCGTACAAGGCAATGGGTTTTCACAACAGTTGAGAGAGTTTGATCAGATTTTTGTTGAGTTGGAGAGCGATGATTTTGGAAGGGTTCGAGCGGGAGATATTCAGATTGATCCGAATGAAAGCACTTTTTTACGCTTCCAAAAAAGAGTTACTGGTGGTTTAATTGAAACTTCTTTCCCCATGGCAAAAGGAAAGGGAAAAGCGCTTGTTTCTGGCGCACTTGCTCGCGGCCGTTTTCATAGAAATGTCTTTTTTGGACAAGAAGGAAACCAAGGCCCCTATCGTTTATCTGGTGCTCAAAACGAAGCTTTTATTCTGATTATTTCTGGTTCAGAACGCGTCTATATCGATGGCGTACAAATGGTTAGAGGAGCTGACGCCGACTACACCATTGACTATGCCACCGGCGAATTAAGCTTTACAGCCTTAAGGCCCATTACACGAGAGCGAAGAATATCTGTGGAATTTCAATATACAGATCAAAACTATTTGCGTTCGGTGGCTTATACCGACTTGGGTTTTGAAAAGAATCTTTGGAAGGTGGGAGTTTCTGTCTATAGCGAGCAAGATCATTCTTCCCAACCCATTCAACAAGAACTCTCCGACGAAGAAAAACTGCTTCTATCAGAGGCTGGAGATCAGTGGCGAGCGGTCTTTATCTCTACCATTCGACCTGCTAGTGGTTTTGATGGTGAAATTCGGTATCGACTAACCGATTCACTTGGAATCGACTCTGTTTTGGTTTATCAGGCCTCGGTGGATAGCAATTCATTTACAGCTAGCTTTATTGACGTTGGAAACGGAAAGGGTGACTACCGAATTGAATCGGCATTAGCGGGTGGAAATGTATATCGGTGGATTCCTCCAATCAATGGAATTAAACAAGGCCAATATGCTCCAGTACGCCGACTAAATGCTCCCGCGCAACTTCAAATCATTAGCAGTCGCATCCAAAGAGGATCAGAGGAATCTGGATTGTTACAATTGGAATGGGCTATAAGTAACCAAGACGAAAACAGATTTTCCAATATCGATAAAGAAAACGATGTTGGAAGTGCGCTTCAAGTTAGTTGGAAGAAAAAGTCAGAGAAATGGACAACTCAAGGCAACTATCAATTCATTCAACAAAACTTTAAAACCGTTGAAAGGGTTCAGAATATTGAATTTATGCGCGATTGGAATTTATCTCAGCGAGGTGCGGAAAATCAGCACCTTGCAAATCTTTCGGTCACTAAAAATTGGAATACCGAGAACAGCCTCAACTTTAGAACCAGTGGATTAAGTGCTGGAGAGGATTATCTGGGGTTTCGTCCTGAAGTTAGTCTGCGCTTAAAGTCAAAAAGTTGGTTTTTTCGGGGAGTTGGAAGTGTTCTATATTCTCAAGATAGTTTGGCAACCACCCAATTTTATCGACAAAAAAGCACGGTTGGAAGGACTTATTCGGATTTTACAACCGGCATTCGAAGCGAAGGAGAACAAAACACCAGAGCACTTCCGAATCAGTTATTACAAGAAAATGGGTATCGATTCTTCGAAGCAGAACTATTTCAAGCCTATGGCGATTCTACAGAGGCCGTATTTACCGAAGTTGCCTATTTCCAGCGATTTGATGATAGTGTAGCCATTGAAACTCTCGGAAGATCTGCCAATGTTAGAGGATTCCGAACCCGCCTACTTATTCAGCCAAAAGAGGCTCTATTATTCTCAGCCTACATCCAATTTCGCGATTTCGAATCCAAACAAATAGGCGTAAAAAACAACCAATCTTTTACCTCTAGATGGCAATATCGACAAAGCCTCTGGAAGCGTTCTCTGCAACTATCTAGCTATTATGAAACTGGAATATCCAACGAACCTTTGCGTTCTTTCAGTTTCATTAAAGTTCCAGATGGAACCGGAACCTATTTATGGATCGATTACAATGGCAATGGACTACAGGAACTCAACGAATTTGAAATAGCCGTACTTCCAGGCGACGGACAATACATTCGAATATTTACACCCACTCAGTCTTTTGTGCGCGCAGGTAAAACTTCGATCACACAAACGGTTGCATTTGAGCCCTTAGCTCTCGCTAAACAAGGTGAGAAGCCGTTTTGGGCGAGATGGAGTCTCCTTTGGAACTATAGCCTAGACAATGTAAATCGCTTTGAAGGACTTAATCCACTAAACCCATTTTACAATCCAACCGAAGATAGTCTTGCCCTTAGCAAAAGGTCTAGTAACCGATTGAGTTTCTTCTTCAATAGAACCCAAGCGCTATTTGGCGGCGATTATACCATCAAGCAGTTGAAGGTAAATCAATTATTGGTATATGGTCCAGAATCGGCCCTTTCTCAATCTCACAAGCTAAGTCTTCGATCGAGGCCATTGACTCCATTGACCCTTCTAGCAAGTGCTGAGATAGGCTTCAATACAAACGATGTCCCTGGTTTTGTGAATCGAAACTATAGCCTTGAAATCCAAGATTATGTTCTAACTATAGCTTGGCAATTTGGAGAAAAAATAAGATTAGAAAGCAATAGTTCCCTTGGCGAAAAGCGTAATACCATTGCTGATCTAGAACAATTGTATCAATTCACGCAAGGCGGTGAAGTATTGTATTCTCTTTCGGGAACCAGTAATCTTACTGCAGGATTAGACTATAGATCGAATAACTTCATTGGAGACCCTTTGTCTCCCGTTGGATTTGAAATGCTTCAAGGATTGCAAAATGGCGACAACTTCCTATGGAAATTCTATTGGGAAAGAAGCCTCTTTGAATTTCTACAGTTGAATATAAGGTACGACGGCCGAATCTCCCCAGGAAATCCGGCCGTCCACCTTGCTAGTATGCAAGTAAAAGCAGTCTTTTAATTCAGCTTAACTGTACTCGTACCAAGTAAATAGTCTTCAGTATATACTTCCGCTTTGTATTCTCCTTTGGTAAATTCTTCCCTTGAGATAAACAAACAAGTTTCTATGGCTTCTCCTTCATACCAAACCGCTTTCTTGTTAGAGTACAACATTTCTTTCCCATTGCTTGTGAAAGTATTGGAGGAGGAGCTATCCGATAACGAAACAATGGTATTCTCAGGCGTAATTAAGCGAACGTAAACGGTTCTTTCTCCCTTGGGAGCGATAAGATTTTTACCTAGTGTGAAACACACTTTAATCTCATCGGCCCTTCTCGCTTTAGATGTCTCACTCTCTTTTCCAGAGTTCCAACGCTTAATTCCAGTGGATGAAATGCCCGATAATTGCAAGATTGATCCTTTTGCTACCTCACCTTCCAATAATTGTTTAACCTGGCCTAATTGAGCGCTTTTTTGCTGCTCTTGTTGGAGGTTCATCTCTACCGCCTCCTTCTCAACCACTAAATTCTCAATGTGCACAGACATCGAATCGAGGCGGTTTACTAGTTTCTTGTTCTCTACTTTAAGCTTATACACCTCATTCTTGTAGCGATCCAGTTTTTTAAGATCCCCAGCTCGCAATCCTTGAACACTGTCAATCATAGATCGCAAACGGGTTCTTTCGGCATCTGCCACATCGATAAGGCTATCGTTCGCTAGTTCGAGCTGATCGTATTCAGCCACCAATGCTTCCAATTGAGCCGTTAATTGCTGCTTTTCACTACTTAAGTCATCTACCTGTTCGTTTCCTTTCATTAGAAAGTATCCCATGACCGCAATTATTGCAAGAAGGAAGACAACTAATACCCATAATTTTGAGCTATTTTTGTCAGAATTATCTTTAGTCATTATTCATCGTATTTGTTCACAAATGTATATAGAAACGCATGCTACAAAACATACTTCAATCCCTTAACTCTGTTTTATTTCCTTCATTGTGTATTCACTGTGGCTACAAACTAAAATGTGCAGAAATAGATATCTGTTTGCACTGCAAACTACAAATGCCCTATGTTCAGCATTCGCCCATGAATCTAGAGGGGCGCTTGTATCAGATCTTAAATCAGCGAATTAAACTGGAAAGTGCCATGGCTCTCTGCTATTTTCAAGAAGGAAGTATAACTCAAAGTATTTTACATTCGATAAAGTACAAAGGCAATAAGCCCTTAGCTAGGAGAATGGGAAGAGAAATGGCCCACTTGGCAAAGCAAAACAATAGAGGTCTACCCGATGTCTTGGTACCTATTCCTCTGCATCCAAAAAAAAAGAAAATACGCGGCTTTAATCAGAGTGAAGAAATATGCATTGGAATGAAAGAAGTGCTTTCTATTCCAGTTGAACCGAACCTCCTGATGCGAAAAGTACATAAAGAATCACAGACTCATTTAGGGAGAATGTTGCGTTGGCAAAACATCTCTGCAGCTTATACAAATGGAAACAAAATTCCAGCCTTCCAGCACGTTGGAATCGTAGATGATATGATAACTACTGGTTCAACGATAGAGGCATGTTATCTCAGTTTAAAAGCACAAAATCCAAACTTAAAAATCTCGGTATACTCTCTTGGTTTTGAGGCATAAAAAAGGGGCTGTCTATCCGACAGCCCCTTTAAACAATTCAAATTAATTGCAAGGAAGATTAATTGCGTTGAATTCTCTTCGTTACAAACGCATTACCTGATTGAATGCGAATCATGTACACCCCTTTAGGAAGGCCTGAAAGATCGAAACTTGCGTTCGCATTCCCTAGTTCAGAACGAACACTCTTGCGCTCAATTGGCTGTCCTAGTAGGTTCAATAATTCAATGGAGAAATCCTTGTTTACATCACCACTTAATTCAACATTCACTATTGATTTTGTTGGATTAGGATAAACGTTCACAGATGCTCCTAAGAGCGTTTGCTCATAGATAGAAATTCCTGCTACAGTTATACTAAACGTGCTATCTACACTTCCACAACTATTGGTTGCCGTAACGGTAACAAAAAACTGACCATTCTGAGTGTATGTAGCCGAAGCAATTGCACCAGTACCTGTGGCTCCATTTGCGAAATCCCAAGTAATAGTGGTAGCATTAGTAGTTGCAGAAGCATCAAAATCTACTATTCCATCTATTGCCGTGGTTGAACTCTGAATCCAAGTAAACGATAAACCTGGAAGTGGACCTGATGCGGCAGTTACCATCATTGCATTGGTGTAAGCACTGGTATCACCGTTCGCACAAATGTCAGCAACATATACATCATAATTAGAACCTGGGGTTAAACCCGACAAGGTGTATGGCGATGTTGTACTTACAAAGGTTCCAGCACCCGGAGTAAATCCACTTGGGCCCCATTGAACTACAGAGCTACCAGTTACACTTGTCCAGCTGAGATCAGCCGAAACGCAAGTAACATTGCTAGAAGCTAAAGCGGTAGGAGTAGCGCAGCTAGGAGGAGCACCTGTTGTAGTGAAGCAAACCTGAGCAGAATAGGCCGAAGTATCTCCTCCAGCACAAAGCTCACTCACATAAGCGCAATAGGCTGTGCCAGCGTTTAATCCAGAAAGAGTGTAAGGATTACTAGATGATGGAACTATTACTCCCGTGCCTAGTGTAAATCCATTTGGACCATATTCAATATACCAAGTACTTGCAGACATGCTACCCGCAGTCCAATCCAGTACAACAGAGTTGTTACCTACACCCGTTGCATTTAGAGCCGTAGGCGCTGCACAAGTTGAATATGGATTCACAGCAAAGTTGTCTACAAACACATCTGGACCATATCCGGAATTGGCAATCATTCTCAATTGAATCGTCTGACCAGTGTAGGTTGCTGGATCAAGAGCGGCAATCATGTGAGAGAAAGTAGGTGCTGGAGTAGTATTACCTGCACCGGTAGTTGTAAAGCTAGGACCTATAAGATTTACAATCGTATCCCAAGTAGTAGACCCTTGAATCTGAGCCAAGACAATAAGCTGGTCGGTTGGATAGGCTGCACTGTAAAGGTGAGACCAATCAAATTCTACTTGAGCATCTTGAGAGATTACTATTGGCTCTGTTGTAGACTGAGCATAGTTTCCGCTAGTCCAACTCCAGAAATTAGCAAATAAGCGAGCATTGTTAAATTGGGTGAAAGTTTGAGTACCTCCCGTTAGATCCCAACAAAGTGGCGCCCATGTATTAAAGTCTCTCAAGTATGGCATACTAGCATTGGAACACTGCGTGCTAAAGCAAACTGGACCCGCCGCAAGACTAGTATCTGTGCCATTCGCACAAAGTTCATATACATAGAAGCAGTAGTTGCTCGAAGCGTTAAGACCTGTAATCGTAAAGGGAGATGCCGTCGCTGTAAAGAAGCTTCCCGTTCCTATTGCAAATCCTGGCGCTCCTACCTCAATAAACCAGGTAGTAGCTGAAGTAGAACCCGCGGTCCAACTCACCGTTGCGTCTGTAGTTGAAGTTGAAACGGTAGCTAAACTGATTGGATTTGGACAAGCAGGAGCTTCATCCACACGTATGTCATCTAGAGACATATCACCCGTAAAGGAAGCACCGCGCTTACCGGCAAAACGAACACGAATGGTATCACCAAAGCTTGACAAAGGAACATTGGCAATTAACCATGGGTCTGATCCCGCAGTTTGCTGTTGGCCGAATAGGCCAAATACTCCTTTATTCCATACACCATTGCTAAATATATCTACACGCAATGAATCCATGGTTGCACCATACATATGGTAAGCAAAAGATAAATTCGGATTGGTTAGAGAGGAAGTAATGATCTCCGGTGAAGTAAACATAGCAGGACCTGAAGTACTTACTCCTGTAGAAGTTTCTAGGAAAATGTACATTCCTCCAGGTGTAGAAGGCGTGGTATTATCAAAGAAAGGACCTGTAGCAAGTGAGTTTTCATTTGCCCCCGAAGCATCTTCCGTTTCCCAACGCTGACCTCCTTGCGTTCCACCTAAATCCCAACAGATTGGCAAAGCAACAGGAGCTGGATACGTACCTACAATTCCAGCAGCAGTACCAGTAAAGGTTTGAAGGTAAGGAGCCGTAATGGCTGCGCACAAGGTGGTAAAGTTCGAATTGGAAGAGTAACCAGAAGTGTCTGTTCCATTCTGACAAAGCTCACGCACAAACCAAGAATAGGTTGTAGCTGGGCTCAAGCCAGTAATAGTGTATGGATTGGAATTCACTGTTATGGTAGTTCCAGTTCCAATTGGAAAACCTGCTGGACCGTATTCAATATACCAAGTAGATGCTGCAGCATTGCCGTTTGTCCAAGCTACATTAGCAGTAGTGGCTCCTGTAGAAATCACATTCGTAGTAGTTGGTTCTGGACAAGCTGGAAGCGGTTCCACGATAAAGTCGTCTACGAATACATCGGGTCCAAATCCTGAATTGAAGATAAATTGGAAAATCACGTCCTGTCCAGTATAGATCGCTGGATCTAAATTGAAGGTTTCTTGGATAAAGTCAGCGTCTGGAGCAGGAGCTGTACTCGCAGCACCCGGTGAGGTAAAGGTTGTACCAATCTTATTTACAAGAGTATCGTACACCGATGAGTTTGCCAATCGAACTCGCAAAATCATTTGATCTAAAGGATAAAAAGCATTGTATAAATGCGACCATCTGAATTTAACTCTTGCATCTGAGCTAATGGTTATAGGTTCTGTGCTTGAATAGGCATCTTCGCCTTGAGGCCATCCCCAGAAATTAGCTCGAAGATAATCAGATGAATTCTGACTAACCACCTGTGAACCACCTGTCAAATCCCAGCAAAGTGGTGGGAAATTGGGGCCGTCGAAATCGCGCAGATAAGGTATGCTGGCAGGAACACAAAGAGTGTTAAAATTCAAAGGACCTGTCCAAGCACTTACATCTCCTGCAGCACAGCTATCTCTTACCCAAAAAGTATAAGCAGTTGAAGGCATTAAACCTGTAATCTGCACAGAACTTCCTGTTGTACTGCTTATAGTACCTGTACCAGGAGTAACACCAGCTGGACCAAACACATAATTCACGTCAGTTGCCCCACCCGATGTCCAGTTAAAGGTTGCATCATTTGTACTCTGCGAAACGGTTAAGTTCGTTGGAGCAGGACAGCTAACCAATGTACAGAAATTAAAGGGTCCACTCCATGAGCTTGTTCCTCCGCCAGCTGCAGAACAATCGTTCTGAACATATACGTCGTAACAAGTAACTGGGGCTAAACCTGTAATAACCACATCGTTTGTTACACTAGTAAGTATAGTTCCAGAACCTTGACCAAATCCTGCAGGGCCCCACTCAATATTATAGGCAGTACCCGTACCAGCCCATCCAACCGTTGCCTGAAAACCTTGTGCTTGAATTAAGCTTAATTGTAAGGGTGGAGGACAGGTAGGAATGTATTCCACTTTAAAGTCGTTTACAAACACATCTGGTCCGAAACCAGAATGGGCAAACATTTGAATTGTAACATTCTGGCCTGTATAGATAGCTGCATCCAAATAGGCTATCTCCAGATTAAAGTCACCTGGTGTAGTAAACCCGCTGTTAGGCGTATTAAAGCTTGGACCAGAAAGGTTTACAATAGTATCCCAAGCAGCAGCTCCCACAACTCTTGCTCTAATCGTTAATCGATCATTTGGATAAAAAGTCTGATACTGGTGAGACCATTCAAAGGATACTTGGGCATCCTGATCAATAAAAATAGGCTCAGTAGTGAGTAAGGCCGTTTGACCATCAGCCCAACTCCAGAAATTTCCTCTTGCGTAGTCGTTACCAAAATGCAACCACTGTTGGGTTCCACCTGTGGTAGTCATACACGCTGGTGGCCAAGTGTCAAAATCTTGTAAATAAGGTAAAGAAGCTGTTGAGCAAGGAGTGGTGAAATTAAACGGCCCAACCCATGGAGAAGTACCCGCTGCTCCACAATCACCTTGTAAGTAAATGCTATAGCTTGTATTAGGTGACAAGCCACTGATATTGATCGGGCTCGATCCAGAGGTTCCGCTTGTTCCTGTTCCTTGACTGAAACCAGCTGGGCCCCATTCATAATTTACAGACGCACCGCCAGTAAAATTGTAGTTCACTGTGGCCGTATTGGCTAGTGCGCCTATGTTTATACCAACCGGTGGAATACAACTTGGCACAGCATCATAAGAAACATCGTCGAAATAAAGATTTTGGAAAGTTGAGACGGAACTGTGCTTGATGGAAATATGTTTATGTCCAGCAGGAATACCCACTAAATAAACGGTTTGTGAAGCATAACTTCCATTCGTAGTTATGGTGGCCAATGAATTAAAGCTAGCTGTATCACCTGGGCTTGCTTGAGTACCCACTTGAAAAGTTAGTGGAGTTCCTCCATCATTTACAGCGAACTGAAACTGATATAGATTCTGATCTAAGCCCGCCATTATGGGTGAAACCAAATAGCAATTATTGCTAAACCCGTTGAAAAACTGAAGTTGATTTGGAGCTGTATTCGGCGTTGGGCCAAAAGATGCATCTGCAACCTCTGCAGTGGCATTAAAGAAACCCGGGTTATTTTCAAATATTTGCCAACAACCTAAAATCGAAGTACCCACTGGAAGTGCATCGAAATTCTCTGAGTATGGCGCTGCAACGGCCCCACACAAAGTAGTGAAGTTTAAAGGACCTACCCACTGAGAAGTTCCTGAGCCCGAAGCAGAACAATCATTCTGTATGTATATGCTGTAACCCGTTTGTGGTGTTAATCCTGTGATATTCAGCGTGTCATTCGTTGTACTTGATATAGTGCCTGTTCCTTGGCTAAAGCCTAAAGGACCCCATTCGTAGTTGAAACTACTTCCAGCCGAAGACCAAAAAACCGTGGCGCTTACATCATCAATGGTTGCAATTTGAGCAATACTTGGAGATGGACAAGCGGGCGGTGTATTGGTAACTACCAGCTTGTAATCTTCAACGGCTCCATAAACAAATGAAGCACAAGGCAACAAAGGGAGTACGCCAGATTCAATATTCATTATTCGCATTCTCGTTTCACCCAATACCGCGTTGGCAGGAACAGTGAAAGAAAAAGCAGAACTTAAAGGTTGAGCAGAGTTTGGTGCGCTAACGGAACCAATAGATTCAGAAACTTCAAAAGTGCCATTCTGATTCCAATCGATCCATGCTTGAGCCACACTAGTGTAGTAAGCTACTCCGCCATTGCAAGTACCTAGTACTACTTGAGCACTATACGAAGTACCAATGCTTACATCAGCAGAATCAATACCTGTTCTATCTACAACACCTGCTAATCCCGGACAAGTATTTGAATTATTGATGGAGAAATTGTCTCCAATTAGGCTAACACTTTCAATATCAGTATCGAAAGTTGATGTTGGTCCTACTCCTGTAACACAGTATTGTGCTGATACAGCGAAGCTGAGAAGTAGAAAACTAATGGCAAATCGTAATCTTAATTGCATATATTCTCGTAGATTGATTTTAGAACTGCCAATGTTAGGCAATTTCTTGCAGTATTTTTGCATAAAACACAAGATTGCAAACAATTTTAACAGTTAGGTGTTTCCGCTGGCATTTATTGCTTTTATGGGCCATCTACTCGGGGGTTACTTTCATTAACTCTAGTTGTGCTTCACAAGGCAGACCAGATGGAGGTATGAAAGATACGGTTCCACCCCAGATTATTCGAAGTATCCCTGAGAACCTCACCACCCAATTCATTGCCAATACCATTGTTATCGAGTTCGATGAATACATCGAGTTAAAGGATGCTAAAAAACAAGTTTACATATCACCCCCTCTTGATAAAGACCTCATTCTTAACTTAAAAGGAAAGAACTTGGAGATAAAGCTCGAGTCTCCTTTGGCCGATTCCACTACCTACACTATTAGTTTTGGAACGGCTATTCAGGATTTTAGAGAGCGAAATGTTCAGAAAAAGTTCAAGTACATATTTTCTACAGGAAGTTTTATCGATTCGCTTAAAGTAACTGGCTCTGTTCGGGATGGGATTAGCAATAAGCCACAAAAAGAAACTGCGATTATGCTTTTTAGCGCAGAGGATTTTTATCGGTCTTCTGATTCTTTACCCTACAATGAAAAACCTCAATACTATACCATAAGCGATGAAAAAGGCCATTTTGAAATCGATTTTATGCGGCCGGGAAAGTATTTGTGCTTTGCTCTTAACGATAAAGACGGTGATCTCAAATACAAAAGATCAAAAGAATCGATGGCTTTTCATCCTACACTTATCGATACCGATTCTATTCCAACTATCGACCTTAGACTCTCCACCGAACCAGCTGACCCTTTGTTACGCCAAACGGGACATGATAAATACAATCAAATTCGATTTATTTTAAGAGGCGAGGCTAAGAAGTTTGATTATCAATTCCTTGAACCTCTTGATTCTAGCATCGTATATCATTTAATTACTCCCAAAATACCAACAGACACTTTTACTCTATTTATAAATGATTTTCAAAAAGATAGCCTTCGAATTCTAGTTGGTATCAATGACACTATCGCAGATACTACCTTGGTTTTTAGAAGGAAATATGAAGTGCCTAAACCTATCGTTCAACTTATTCCAAATCAAGTTAGGCCAGATGATACCGTTAGAATGACAGCGAATTACCCCTTTCGAATAAACAAGAACACCTTCGCCCGAATCATTCAAGGAAAAGACACCACTTGGGAAGCATTGCCAGTTTCGATGGATTATCAACTCGAACGTCCTCTTCCCTTCTTGTCAGTTCAAAGCAAAAATGCTGGTGTGGAAGTAATGATTGAGCCAAACAAACTCGATTTCTTAGGTGGATTAGAGCATGATACTTTGATGCTGAATTACAAAATCCCAACCACAGAAAGTTTTTCTCATTTAAACATTATACTCGACCCTCAGTGGGAGGCGAGTTTTGTTTTTGAACTATCGAAGGAATCCGGAAGCTCTATCCTTTCCATTCCTTTTAAAGATAAGCTTATCATAGATCTTCCCTATTTAGCAGCGGGATCTTATCAGATGAAACTATTAGAAGACAGCGACGAAAACAAAAAATGGTCTCCCGGTCTTTGGCACATTCGCAAACAACCCGAACGCTACTTCTATTACGAAGAAAAAATTACCCTTAAATCCAATTGGGAAGTTGAATTGAGTTGGAAGCCGAGGCTAAGTGATTTCATTCCGGCTGAAGAGAAAGATAAGTAAGAACTCATTCCTTCTTTGGAGGCAGACCCAGACAATTAAACACATCTCTGTCTTTTAAGAATCCAAATTTTTCTTTTGCCTTTTCAATACCCTCTTTTTCCAATTCGGCAAGTACATAACCTTCTTTCCAAGGATCTAGTTGTGCCAATATTGAGCCCATTGGATCAATTATAACAGAATGACCAATGTGATCTATTCCGTTGCCATCTTTACCCACTCTGTTTACTCCCACCACCGCAGACATATTCTCAATTGCTCTTGCACGAAGAAGGGTGTCCCAAGCTTCTATTCTGCGCTCTGGCCAATTGGCAACATACAGCAATAGATCATATTCCTCTCGGTTTCGGCTCCAGACGGGGAATCGAAGATCGTAGCAAATCATCGGACAAATTCGCCATCCCTTAAATTGAAAAACTTCTCTATTTTGACCCGCAGAAAACACCTCTTCTTCCTTTGCAAGGCTAAATAAGTGTCTCTTATCGTATATATGCTGGACTTCTCCTCCATCCACGAAAAAAAAACGATTAAAATACTTTTCATTTTCTAGAATGCTCAGACTTCCTCCAACTGCAAAACCCCTTTCTAAACTCATTTTTTTCATCCAACTCACTACTTCTTCATTCCTTGGGGCAAGTTCTTCTACATTCATACTAAAACCGGTCGAAAACATTTCAGGAAGTAAAACCAAATCAACCTCTTCAATTTGTTTCAGTAATCCCTCTATTCTTTCAAGATTTTGATCTATACTTTCCCAAGCCAAATCAATCTGTAAGCCGGCTATTTTTAAGGAGTTGGATGGGTTCATTCTAAAGTCTAAAGTTAAGTTTTCAAAGCTTTTTGCTCCAAATGGGTCGGTCGAAAGATATTTCTGTTATATTTGAGAGAACGAAGAGCTCATGTAGAAGTTTTTCATTTTTGTGTTTTAGTTTTTCTCAAGAGTTGACCACGTCGCAAGCGTGGTCAATTTCTTTTAAGGCCTTTTCAATAACCACTGAGCATCTATAACAAGCTGTTTAACAGCCTCTTCAGAAGTTCCATCGTAAAAGCCTCTTATTCTTCCTTTCTGGTCTATTAGAACAAAATTCTCAGTATGAATGAAATCGTGTTCTATGCTCTCTGTTGGGGCTCTTGCCACTAAAAAAGAGGTCCTAGCTAAGGTATATATTTCGCTTTTCTCTCCTGTTAACAACTTCCACTTTGTATAGTCAACATTGTTCAAATTTGCATATTCAGCCAAGACAGAAACCGAATCCTTTTCTGGATTTACACTGTGTGACACTATTTGAAACAAGGGCTGGTCTGCAAAAGCATCTTGCAGAAACTGCTTCTGCACTGCCATATTCTTGCAAATAGACGGACAAGTAGTAAAGAAAAAATCTGCCATCCAAACCTTTCCTTTCATACTAGTACTTTGAAATACTTCCCCCTTTTGATCTGTTAAACTATAATCTGCAATTGTATGTCCTTTTCCTACGCCCCTAATAGCTGGCTCAACCAAATCAGGATTCACATCGGCCGGATCGTAAAAAGGAAGCGACTTAAACTCTGGTTGCAAAAACCGAAAAGCAAGGTAAAAAGCGCTGCAAAAAACCAACAACACTAAAAACACCCTCAAAACCAATGATTTATTCATAAAAGATCATTTATACTAAACCCCTATTCT
>Ga0136655_1000109_pt1 | contig 34864 bp, 39 predicted proteins | sample CPBDNA_2_FD_94863 | JGI IMG/M metagenome (GOLD analysis project Ga0136655, IMG submission 94863) | Freshwater to marine salinity gradient microbial communities from Chesapeake Bay, USA - CPBay_Spr_15_0.8_DNA (version 2) | ecosystem: Environmental > Aquatic > Marine > Coastal | place: USA... | reverse complement strand
TTAGAAAAAGATGTGTTTAAAACTGCTTTTGAAATTGATCAACGTTGGTTGATCGACCATTCAGCAGACAGAACTCCTTATGTATCTCAAGCACAATCCTTAAATGTGTTTTTGCCAGCAGATGTTCATAAGAAAGATCTTCACCAAATCCATTTTCAAGCTTGGAAAAAGGGTTTGAAAAGCATGTATTATTGTAGATCTAAATCTATTCAACGTGCAGAAGTAATCAACCAAACCGTGGCAAATGCCGCTAAAAATCAACCAGCTGAAACCACCAATGGTGAGGCAGCAAATTACGAGGAATGTTTATCATGTCAGTAGCCCCAAAAATACCAGAGACGCCAGCAATTATCGGAGCAAACTATTGCGAAGAAGAAGGATTGTTAAAAGAAAAGATTGTTTACAAACCATTTAGATATCCTTGGTGTTACGACGCATGGTTAACTCAACAAAGAATTCATTGGTTGCCAGAAGAAGTTCCTTTAGCAGAGGATGTTAGAGATTGGCAAAAAAAATTATTACCACATGAAAAAAATCTTCTTACTCAAATTTTTAGATTTTTCACTCAAGCTGATGTGGAAGTAAATAATTGTTACTTAAGACATTACACAACTGTATTTAAACCAACAGAAGTTCTAATGATGATGACAGCATTTGCTTCTATGGAAACAGTTCATGTTGCTGCATACTCTCACTTACTTGATACGATCGGAATGCCAGAGACAGAATATTCTGCATTCTTAAAGTACAAAGAAATGAAAGATAAGTATGACTACATGCAAAACTTTAACATGGGTGATAAAAGAGAAATTGCCAAAACCGTTGCTGTATTCAGTGCATTCACTGAAGGACTTCAGTTATTTGCTAGTTTTGCTATTCTGCTTAACTTCCCAAGATTTAACAAAATGAAGGGAATGGGCCAAATTGTTACTTGGTCAGTTAGAGATGAAACACTTCATTGTAATTCTATGATCAAAATTTTCAACACGTTCTGTGATGAAAATCCTGGATTGTTGGATGACAGTTTGAAAAAAGAAATCTACGATGCATGTTCTACTATTGTGGAGCATGAAGATGCTTTTATTGATTTGGCTTTTGAAATGGGAGACATTGAAGGTCTTAAAGCTGAAGAGGTTAAAAAATATATAAGATGGATAGCCAACAGAAGATTAGCGCAACTTAGGTTGAATGATCTTTATGAAGTAAAGGAAAATCCATTAACTTGGTTAGATGACATGTTGAATGGAGTAGAACACATGAACTTCTTTGAAGGTAGAGCTACAGAATATTCTAAAGCTTCTACTAAAGGTTCTTGGGTTGAAGCTTTTGATTTTACCAAATAATCATAACTACAAGATTCACATAGCCCATTTTGGCCATGCACCAATATAAAAAGTACTGGCGAAAATGGGGTATGAAATACAACCATGGTCATGCTTTCTTAAAGATTGTAAGTGAGAAAAAACCAAAACATTTTTTAGAAATTGGAGTTTTTACTGGCGTAACAGCAAGAAATACATGTGAGTTATTAAACGATATTCATGGAAAAGATTTTCAATACACAGGGCTAGATTTGTTCGAAGATTATGTGCCCGAGCATGACCACGAAATCGCACCTAATATGATCAGGGGAAATCAGCAAAAATTTTCTAATCCACTAAAGCATATTGTCTATAATTTGATTTTAAAAGAACAGTTAAATTCTTTTAATAGTGTTACTAAATTTTTAAAAAAATTTAAGAACCAGGTAGAACTTGTTAAGGGAGATTCTAAAAAAACATTGCCAGAAATAGAAATTGAAAAATACGATATGATTTTTGTAGATGGAGGCCATAGCTTTGAGACTGTTAATTTTGAATTGCAGCTTATTATTAGCAAATGTAAAAAAGATTGTTTAGTATTAGTAGATGATTACGATCATCAAGTAGCCTCAGGTGTCAAAAAAGCGGTTGATCAAATTGTATCTGAAAAAAAATTAAAACTTAATATTTTTTCAGGCAGGTTTGCTCAGATTTCTTTTTAGATATAATTATTTTTCTATTAATTTTTTTATATACTAACCGTCTTAAGCTTAGGAAATTTTTTTAAGCAAGTTTTCATTAAAGAATATTTTGTGAACTAGAACAGCTCCTATATGAATGCTTACTAAGGTGATAATTAAGTAGCTAGATAGCGTATGAATATCATAGAATTGTTCAGCTAGTTTAAAATCTTCCCTCATGCTTATTTCCTTAAAAAAAATTACTAAAGTTTCTCCACTTAGTAATTTTTTGAAAATACCAGAAACGGTGATTGATAGAATGGATATATATAATAACAGATGATTTATTTTTGCTAAATATTTTTGTCCTAAGAAAAGATTAGTGGTAATTTTTGGTGGTGGATTAATTATATTATTTACAAGTCTAAAAATAGTTAAATAAAAAATGGATAAGCCAACTATTATATGAATATTCTCAAAACTTATACGTTCTTTACCGAAATCTAAATCAACTAAATAAAAACCAAGTGGTATTTGAACAACTAGAAGGGTAGCGCTTATCCAATGAAATAATTTGGATACCAACCCGTAGTTTGTTATAGTATTTTTTATATGCATAATTTAATTAGTTATATTAGAAATAATATTAAAATAAATTTATTATTATTTTTTATTATAGGCGCTATTCCTGCAGCCTACGCAGAACAATCAGCTGAAAATATTATCAAAGAAAGACAAGCGTTGTTTAGTAAAAATTACAATACGGCAAAACGTGTTCAATCTTTATCGAGTAAAGGAAAATTAGATGAAGCTAAAAGATTAATGATGGAAATGAGTAAAAATTTTAAAAAATTACTAACTCTGTTTCCTGAAAACAGCAAAGAAGGCTTTGGAACGGAGGCTTTACCTTCTGTTTGGGAGGATAAAAAATCATTTGATGCACTCATGCAACAATCGTCTGATCGAATGGTCGAATTAACAAAAACTATTGATAAGAGCTCTGATATTGAGGTAGCCCTCAAACAAAATATGTGGGGAAGCTGCAAATCTTGCCACAGTAAATACAGAAAAGAACATTAAAATTATATTATATGTATAAAATAGTCTTTCTATTCATCTTTATATCCACGACAGTATTTGCGGAACCTATTTATCATGAAAAAAAATACCCTGATGGACAGGGTCCATTTCCAACTGTTTTAATATTGCACACTAGCGGAGGTTTCAGAGCTAATGAAATTGAAAGCTGGTCATCTTTTTTTTTAAAGGAAGGTTATGCCATTTATGCTCCAAATTTTTTTGAACGCCATGGAATAACACCCAAAACTAGAAAATTAACTTTTACAAAATTTAGAAAACCTATTGAAAAAGATCTCACAGAAATAGTCGAGATTATGAAAAAAGATCCAAAAGTAGATTCGAAAAATATATTTGCAGTAGGATTTTCCAATGGTGGTTTTTGGGCAACTTTCATGGCTGGTTCTAAACAAGTGAATGCATCCTCAAGTCACTATGGTGTATGGCAATTTGGTCCGAGCCAAACAGCTGATTTAAAAGGATATCCTGCCAAATATATTAAAAAAGACACAAGACCTTTATTGATACTTCATCCAAAGAAAGACCAAGTACAAAAGTATGGACGGGTTAAATCTTATATAAGCAAAGTTGCTAAAAAAAGTTTGAAAGTAGAAGTTCATTATTATGAAAAGGGTGGGCATGCATGGCATAATAAAAAATACAAAAAAGGTGTCGGGTATAATAGGGAAATTTACGAAGATGCCATGGCTAGAACCATTACTTTTTTTAATAAATATAAAAGATAAATATATTTAAAAAATTTTCATAGCTTATGTTAAAAAATCCCAATCCATGAATAAACCTATCTTATAAGAAACTTAGACTAAATTTTCTCTAAAAAAATTAACCGTTCTTTTCCAAGCAAGATTGGCATTTTTCTCATCATATCTCGGTGTTGAATCGTTATGAAAGCCATGATTACAACCTTTATAAATATAAGCTTGGTATTTTTTTTTGTTGGATTTTAAAGCAGCTTCATATTCTGGCCATCCTTTATTTATTCTCTCATCAAACTCTGCATAATGAAGCATTAAAGGAGTTTTGATTTTTTTAACGTCTTCTGATCTTGCTTGACTACCATAAAAAGGCACAGAAGCTGACAACTCTGGATATGCGACTGCTAGTGCATTGCAAACTCCTCCGCCATAACAAAAGCCAACTGCACCAATTTTTTTATTAGTATCTTGATGACTATATAAAAATTCAAAAGCGTTAAAAAAATCATTTAATAGTTTTTCACGATCAATTTTTTTTTGTAATATTTTTCCTTCTGCGTCATTACCAGGATACCCGCCTAAGCTACTTAATCCATCTGGCGCTAGGGCAATAAACCCTGCTTTAGCAACTCTTCTTGCCACATCCTTAATATAAGGATTTAATCCTCTGTTTTCATGAATGACTAAAACAGCAGATGTTTTTTCTGTTATTTTTGAAGGCTTAACGTAATAAGCATTGATCTTACCATTGCCATTTTTACTATTGTAAGTGATGTAATTTGCTTTTATTTCTGGATCATTAAAATTTACCTGTTCAGCTAGTGCGTAATTAGGCATTAAATTATTAAAAACACTTAACGCAGTAACGCCAGCTGCCGTGTACTTTCCAATATTTTTTAAAAGCTCCCTTTTAGTCATTTTTCCATGAGCGTAATGATCATATAGTTCAAGAATTTTAGGATCAAAATCTTTAGCAGTTAGTCTTTTATTTTTCATAATTAATTTTTAAGTTAAGTTGTATTAAATCAATATAAGATATTTTTAATGAATAAAAAACTATTTTCATTTATTTGTGCTTTCTCTTGCTCTTTTATATGGGGAAGTGCTTTTGTAGCCCAAGATATGGGGATGGATTATATTGGCCCTTTTACTTTTACCGGAGTAAGAATGGTGATTGCTTTTATTTCTCTTTTGCCATTTTTTTTTATTTACGAATTTAAAAAAATTAAAAAAAATAAAATTAATTTTAACATTATTTTTTCATATATATGTTTATTAGGTTTTTTACTGTCAGTGGGAATGTCTCTTCAACAGTTTGCATTGTTGCGCACCGATGTTGCTAACACTGCCGTTTTTACTATTCTATATGTGGTACTAGTTCCCTTTGTGGCTTATTTTCTTTTTTCTAAAAACATACATTGGTCGATATGGCCTTCTGTTTTAATGTGTTTATTAGGTGGTTTTTTACTAACCGAATTTGATGATGTTACGATTAGAGCAGGAGACACACTGTCTGTAATCAATGCTTTCTTTTGGGCATTCCATATTGTTTTTATTTCAAAGTTTTTAAGAATATTTAATTACCCAGTTACCATTGCTACGTTCCAATGTTTGGTTGGTGCAGTAGTGGCCCTTGTTCCAGCTTATGTTTTTGAAGAAATAGTCTTTTCAAATATTTTATTAGAATATCAGGAGCTATTGTATGTGGGGGTTTTGTCTAGTGGAATAGCTTTTTTACTTCAAATTTACGCGCAACAAAATTTAAGTCCAGCCCCAGTTGCGATTATTCTTTCTTTAGAAGGCGCCATTGCAGCTATTTTTGGTTGGATACTGCTAGATCAATTTTTAAATGAAGTAAAAATTCTTGGAATATTAGTAATTTTAATAGCAGTTATTTTTGCACAAATCGTTCCGTTAAGAAATAATCAAAGTAAATTTTTATCATAAAATGTTTTTATCTATCCGGAGCATTCCTAAAGTATCTTGGAGTTCTAATAATCCATTAAATTTTAAGCCTAAAATTTCTACATTTTTATTTTTGTGTATTGGACTTTCTATTTTTGGTTTGGGGGAGGGATTGATAATGATTTCTTATATAGGAAATTCACCCTGGCAAGTATTAGCCCAGGGTATTGCTTTGCACGCTAATTTTTCCATAGGATTTATAACCTTTCTAATAAGTATTTCCGTATTATCTCTTTGGATATTTTTAGGACAAAAACCTGGAATGGGAACTTTTTTAAATGCTATTATTATTGCAGCAATGATTGATCTTTCTATTGCTTTAATACCCACACCAGAAGTTTATATGTCTAAATTTATTATGTTAGTTTGTGGAGTGTTACTTGTCGGATTTGGAAGCGGTTTGTATTTAATTGCTAACTTAGGGCCTGGTCCAAGAGACGGATTAATGACCGGCCTTCAAAAAAAAACTAACCTACCGATTGCTGCAGTAAGAGCCTTTATTGAAATAACAGTAGCTACTGTTGGTTGGTATTTGGGTGGAACTTTAGGTGAGGGTACTCTTTTGTTTGCCTTTGGAATTGGACCGGCGGTTGCTTTGGGATTGTTTTTAGTTTCAAGATTTTACGCTAAAAATTAGCCATATGCATGCTTGAAATTAGTGTAAAGATTTTTTTTAAATCAAGTTCTTGAGATTTGAGTTTGATTAATCCATCTAATCCAATCAAAACAACATTTGCAGTTGGAATTTCCTTTGGTTTATTGAGAGAATTAAAACAAACAACTTCTATTTTATTCTTTTTAATTTCTATTCTTGATTTTTCTAAAATAGACTTTGTTTGAACCGCATTGAAGGTGCTCTCTTCTATAAGAAGAATTCTTTTTTTCCATAGAAGTGGACTTAAATCCAAAATATTATCAGTTAATTTTTCTGTGCGGACTTCCAGCATATCTAGAAAGGGGTCTTATCAGCTTGTTACTAGATAATTGCTCCATGATATGGGCACACCATCCAGTTATTCTTGAAACAACAAAAATTGGAGTGAAAAAATCTATATCAAATCCCATTAATTGATAGGCAGGTCCTGCTGGAAAATCTAAATTAGGTTTAATATTTTTTTCTCTTAACATTGTATCTTCTAAAATTTTTGAAATTTTTGGTAACTCTTTATTTTGATAAAACTCAGCAGTTTTGTAATAATACTCAGTCATAGTGGGAACTCTAGAGTCACCATCTCTATAAACTCTGTGACCAAACCCCATAATTAATTCTTTATTTTTGATTTTATTTAAAATGAATTCTTCAGCTTTATCTGCAGAGCCAACTTCATTCAACATATGGGCCACCGCTTCATTGGCACCACCGTGCAGTGGACCTTTCAAACTAGCAATTCCACCCACTACTGCTCCATGCATATCGGAAAGACTGCTGGTGATAACGCGGGATGTAAATGTAGATGCATTAAAGCTATGTTCTGCATAAAGAATCATTGAAACATCAAAAGCTTTTACCACTTCTGGGCTTGGAACTTTTCCAAAGGACATATGAAAGAAGTTTTCGCTAAAACTCAAACTGAGATCTGGGTTAATTATTTCTTGACCCTTTCTAATTCTAAAATTTGCTGCTACCGCAGTTGAAATTTGAGCTAATAATCTCATAGATTTCCTCATATTAGATTCTGGAGAATTATCTTCAGTATCAGGATCTTCTAATCCCATGTGACTCACTGTAGTCCTGGTTGTATCCATGGGATGGGCATTTTTGGGGTAATTTTTTATAATTTTTTTTAGAGTATCGCTAATATTTCTATTAGTTCTTTCGTACTCCTCAAAAGCTTTTAATTCATCTGGATTTGGTAATTCACCATGAAGAAGTAGATATGCTACTTGTTCAAAATTACATTTTTCACACAATTCTTGGACAGCATAACCTCTATACGTAAGAGAGTTTATTTCAGGCATAACCTCAGAAACTTTAGTTTCATCAGAAATAACTCCTACTAAACCTTTTTTAATTTCATCACTCATTTATTCGTGTCCTTTAGTACCAAAATTAAAAACCGATTGGTCAAACTCACCATACTTTTCATAATTAACTAGTTCATATAGTCTTTTTCTAGTTTGCATTTTATCAATAACATTATTTTGATGACCTTCTTCAAAAATTTGTTTTAAACCGTCTTCAACATTCTTGAGTGCTAATCGTTGTGTGGTTACTGGATAAATAACTATATTATACCCTAAATTTTCTAGCTGCTCTTTAGTTAGTAGTTTGGACTTTCCAAATTCAGTCATGTTTGAGAGTAAATAAACTTTTATTTTTTTTCTAAATTCTTCAAATTCTTTTTCATCCTTTAAAGCTTCAGGAAAAATAATGTCAGCACCAGCATCCACGTATGCCTGAGCTCTTGCAATAGTCTTTTCCAATCCTTCAACAGCATTGGCATCTGTTCTTGCAATTACCTGAAAGTTACTATCTTTTTTTGCTTTTACCGCAGCTTTAATTTTTTTTACCATTTCTTCTGTCGGAACCAGATCTTTATTATCAAGATGACCGCATCGTTTAGGATTCATTTGGTCTTCTATGTGACAGCCAGATACTCCTAGTCCTTCTATAGTTTCAATAGTTCTTGAAACATTCATAGCCTCACCAAACCCTGTATCAATATCTATAATGGTTGGAAGATTAGTTACTCTAGCAATCTGATGAGATTTAGTAGAGACATCATGCAAAGTAGTAAGCCCAATATCTGGCATTCCAAGGTCATTAGCCATAACTCCACCCGATACGTAAACTCCATCATAGCCAATTTCTTCAATCAGTTTTGCAACTAAAGCGTTATAAGCACCAGGAAATCTTAGTAAATTTCCAGTTTTTAATTTTGCAACTAGATCTTGTTTTTTTTGCTTGGGGTCTTTTTTAATAAAATGCATAGAACCTACTTATAGAGGTTTTTTTTACGATTCCCAAAAACTTTTTTAAATATTGAGTATTTTTTTAGATAAGTCTTTTATTTCTTTAAAACTATCCACTAAATGATCATGAAAAATCTGATTATAGTTTTTTTCTGTATAGCCACCCTTTACCAAAATAAACTTAACCTTGGCAGCCTTGGAAGCTTCAGCGTCCGTTTCGCTATCTCCTATCATAATAGAGTTTTCAATTGGTATATTTAAGATTTCTAAAATTGAAGTTATATGTTGTGGGTTAGGCTTTCTATAATTAAAGGTATCGGCTCCAGCTATAAAATCAAAATAATCATAAAGTTTAATTTCTTTTAAAAGTTTGATGGTTAGGTGTTCCATTTTATTAGTACATACTGCCAAATGAATTTTTTGATCTTTGCACCACTTTAAATAATCTATTACGCCAGGATTTATAACAGAACCTTTGCAAATATTTTTGCTATAAAAGTCTATAAACTCAGTAGTCATTTCTTTGTGAGTCTTCTCATTAATTTTATTTTCCGTCTTTGTATTACGAGAGTTAGCCGAGCGCATAAGCATAGTTGCAGCACCTCTTCCTGCTAAATACCTAATGTCACTCAATGGTTTTTTTTCAAATCCGTATTTTTCCATAACATGATTGTGGGCTGACATTAAATCTGGAGCAGTTTCAACTAACGTTCCGTCGAGATCAAAAAGAATGGCTTTATTTATCATTTATTAAAGTTTTAGTAGGCAATAATTAGTGAGTTAAGATACTTTTTTCATTATTATATGAAGCAAGTAAAAATGGCAAACAATCTACATATTCTTATATTAGCCGCAGGCAAGGGAACTAGAATGAGCTCCGATACTCCCAAAGTTATGCATACTTTGGCAGGCATTCCTATGATTGATCATGTTATTGCCAAAGCAAAACTACTAAGGCCCTTTCAGATTTCTATTATGATTAATAAGAGTTTATCAGGATTAAAAAAAAAGTATCCTGATGTACAAATGCTTCTGCAGGAGCCACAACTAGGAACGGGCCACGCAGTACAAATATTTCAAAAAAAAAATAAACTCGACAATAATAGCAAGCTAATAGTTTTGTATGGAGACAATCCTTTAATTGATTTGCATGATCTAAAAAATATGAATGAGCAGTTATTTAAAAATGACGTTGTGATAATGGGCTTTCAACCAAAAATTAATACCGGCTATGGAATTGTAGTGGAGAACAAAGGAAAAGTTTTAAAGATTGTTGAGTTCAAAGATGCATCTGCAATTCAGAAAAAAATTAAAACTTGCAACTCTGGAATCATGGCGTTCAGCTCAAAAGCCCTGAAATTAGTCAGTCAAATTAAAAATAATAACGCTAAAAAAGAGTTTTATTTGACCGATATTGTAAAACTATCAAAAAAGTATAATCATAAAATAAAGCTTATTAATGCAAAAGATGTCAAAACTGCATTGGGAATTAATGACATGTATGAGCTTGGAGTAGCAGAAACAATTATGCAAAATCAATTACGCAAAAAAGCTATGAAGGGTGGAGTTCAAATGATTGCTCCTGAAACTGTTTTTTTATCTAAGGATACAATTTTCGGAAAAAATGTTAAAATTGAACCATATGTTGTAATTGCATCTAAAGTCAAAATTGGAAATGATGTTGTTATTCATTCCTTTTCTCACATTGAAGGCGCTATCATTAAAAATAAAGTTTCCATAGGACCTTACGCCAGAATTAGACCTGGAACTGTACTAGAAAATAATTCAAAGATTGGTAATTTTGTAGAAACTAAAAACTCTATAATCAATAAAAATTCTAAAATTAATCATCTATCCTATGTTGGAGACACTACGATCGAAGAGGATGTTAATATTGGTGCCGGCACTATCACTTGCAATTATGACGGAGTTAAAAAAAACAAAACGTTGATTAAAAAAGGATCTTTTATAGGATCCAATAGCTCTTTGGTGGCCCCTGTAACTGTAGGTAAAAATTCTATTATTGGAGCAGGGTCGGTCATTACGAAGGATGTTCCAGACAATACCTTGGCACTTACCAGGGCTAAGCAGAAAAAAGTAAAACTAAATAAGAAAAAAAAATAGATGTGTGGAATTATAGGAATTGCTAGTTCAAAGCCTGTTGTAAGCAATATTATAAGCTCGCTAAAAAAATTAGAGTATAGAGGTTACGATTCAGCAGGCATTGCCACATTTTCAAATAATTTTATTGATGAAATTAAATGTGAAGGAAGAGTGGATAAGTTAGAAAAAATCTGTTCTAAAAAAACGTTTGCTGGAATAGTCGGCATTGGCCATGTTCGATGGGCTACTCATGGCGTTCCGAATGAGATTAATGCTCACCCACATTCTAACGAAAGCGTCTCGGTAGTTCACAATGGTATTATTGAAAATTCAACTATTTTAAAAAAATTATTAGAAAAAAAAGGTTACAAATTTAAATCACAAACAGACACCGAAGTTATTACCGCTTTACTTTCAGAAAATTTAAAAAAAAACACACCTCTTGTAGCTATTCAAAAAACATTAGAAAAGTTGCATGGAAGCTACGCTTTGGGGATTTTATTTAAAGAAAATCCCAATTTAATTGTAGGAGCTAGAAGAGGCTCGCCTTTGGCGGTAGGTTATGGGCACAATGAAAATTATTTAGGTTCGGATTCTTACGCTTTAAAATCGATGACTAATAAGATTTCTTACTTAGAGGACGGTGAAATTTGTTTGTTAACCAAAGATAATGCTGAATTTTACAATTCCAAAGGAAAAAAAATTAATAAAAAAATATTAACTCTATCAGAAGATTCAGAAAGTTATGAAAAAGGTGACTTTAAGACGTTCATGCAAAAAGAAATTTTTGAACAACCCGACACAGCCAAATCTTGTATTAATGAATACGTAGATCATTTGCGAGATGATATTAATATCTACAATCTTCCTTGGGATATTCAAGAAATAGATACAATTACGTTAATTGGCTGCGGTACTGCATACCATGCCTGTATGATTGCTAAATATTGGTTAGAGGAACTAACTTCTTTAGATGTGGCAATCGATATAGCTTCTGAATTTCGTTATAAAACTAATAGATTTAAAAAAAATAACTTATATATTTTTGTTTCTCAATCAGGAGAAACAGCAGATACGTTTGCTGCTCTAGAGCTTTGTAAAAAAAATAAAATGAAAACATTGAGTATTGTCAATGTAGTGGAAAGCTCTATTGCAAGAAATTCTGATTTTGTACTGCCCATTCATTGTGGTGCAGAGATTGGGGTAGCTTCTACGAAAGCTTTTACTGGCCAAATGCTAGTTTTATATATTCTTACTTTAAAAATCTCTTTTTTAAAAAAAAATATTAATAAAAAATTATTCGAGCAAAAAATTAAAGAATTAAAAAAACTTCCTAAATTGATCAAGGCAACTTTATCTGTAGAATCGGATATTGAAAATATTAGTAATACTTTTGCAAATGCAAAGGGCTCGATGTTTCTTGGAAGAGGATTTGCTTATCCGATTGCCATGGAAGGAGCCCTCAAATTAAAAGAACTATGTTACGTACATGCTGAAGGTTACCCAGCCGGTGAAATGAAACATGGCCCCTTGGCGCTTATAGAAGAGGGAATTCCAGTGGTGGTTTTGGCACCAAGAGATAAATATTATGAAAAAACCCTATCCAATATGCAGGAAGTTATATCTAGAGGTGCAAAAGTTTTGTTAATAAGCAACAAAAGTAAAGATGAAATTTCTAGTGAAAATGTCTGGAAGACAATCGAAGTAGAAAAAACATCGGACGAGCTATTACCTTTCTTACTAACAATCCCTTTGCAAATTCTTGCCTTTCATTGTGCCAAGACCAAAGGGTACGATATTGACAAGCCTAGAAATCTAGCAAAATCAGTTACAGTTGAATAAGCTTAAATGAACTTGTATTTTTATGCTTCTAAAATTTTAGGTCCATTAATACTTCCTAGCAACTTTCTTATTCTTGCTCTAATTATTTTTTTTTATCTAGGTGTTTGGAAGAATAAAGACAATTTTAAAAAAATATTTTCTATATTTTTTATAATTTTTTCAATGATATCTTTATTACCAATGGGAAATAAATTAATTTATCATGTCTTAGCAAAAAATTATAAAAATAATAAACTTCCTAAAAATATCGATTATATTTTTGTTCCTAGCGGAGATGTAAAAAGAATAATTTATGCTGTTAAGATTAAAAATTATTACTTACCAGAAAAAGTAAAGATTATTTACTCTAGTGGAAATATATATTTAGATCCAAAAAGTGGACAAGATTCAGAAACCTCATTTACTCAAATAATTATACAAAATTCAAATATAGATAAAGAAGACATTGTCCTTTTGCCAAATGCCAGAAATACCATTGAAAATTTTAAACAACTCAAACTTTTTTTAGCAAAAGAAAGTAATAAAAAAGTTTTGTTAGTGACAAGCACCTATCACATGAAGAGGTCTTTAATAATCGCCAGAAAATTTGATCTCAAATTTGTAGGCTTTCTTCCTATCACTTCTAAAAAAAATAATTCTTTTAGTTTAGTTAATTTTTATCAACATATAAATTTTAAAGCAAACCTATCTTCTTTTGATCTTTTTTTTAGAGAACTAGTTGGTATATTGGCTGTAAAAATTATGCTTTAATTAAAAAAAGGAGTACTAAATGTTAAATGTATATTTGGCTGGAGAAATTCATAGTAATTGGAGAGAGGAAATTATTCAACTGTGCAAAAAAGAAAAACTGAATATTGTTTTTTCTTCACCTGTAACAAATCATGAAGCCTCAGATAATTGTGGTATTGAGATATTGGGGGCAGAGGAAAAGAATTTCTGGAAAGATAGCAAAGGTGCCAATATCAATTCTATAAAAACTAAAAAATCTATTAAAGATTGCGATGTTGTGATTGTCAAATTTGGAGAAAAATATAAACAATGGAATGCAGCTTTTGATGCTGGTTATGCTGCAGCATTAAACAAATCAATTATTGTTATTCATAATGATGAGCATCAGCATGCCCTGAAAGAAGTAGATGCATCTGCAGCAGCTGTTGCAAAAGACCAAAATCAAGCATTCCGTATATTAAAGTATATATTAGAAGGGTCTTTGCAGTAGGTATGTCTAATATTTAAATAAAGGACTTGTTGAGATAGCAAACTCGGTTTATATACTTCTAGTTGTATGAGCACCTGGAAGCCAAATAGCTGGAAAAACAAACCGTCTAAACACCTACCTGAATACAAGGACCAGGATAAGCTTAATAATGTCCTAAAAGAAATATCTAATTTTCCACCATTAGTGTTTGCAGGTGAATCTAGATCTTTAAAAGATCATTTAGCAAAGGTTAGTCAAGGTAAGGCCTTTTTATTACAAGGGGGAGATTGTGCCGAAAGTTTTGCAGAGTTTCATCCAAACAATATAAGAGATTTTTTTAAACTTTTTTTACAGATGTCGTTAGTTTTAACGGTATCTTCTGGTTTGCCTATTGTAAAATTAGGAAGAATTGCAGGCCAATTCTCTAAACCAAGAAGCGCTCCTACAGAAACCAAAGATGGGTTGGAGTTACCTAGCTACCTAGGAGATAATATTAATTCTATGGCTTTTGATGCCAAGGGAAGAGAACCAGATCCAGAACGACTATTAAAAGCATATTCTCAGTCAGCTTCTACATTAAATTTATTAAGAGCTTTTTCCCAAGGAGGATTTGCAGATTTAAATAAAGTTCATTTGTGGAATATGTCTTTTGTTAAAGACAAGGCTAAAGAAAAGTACAATGAAATTGAACAAAAGGTTTCTGACGCTCTAGACTTTATGAACGCTTGCGGAATTACTTCAGAAAACAATCGAAGACTTCGTACTGTTAATCTTTTTACTAGTCACGAAGCATTATTACTTCCCGTTGAAGAGGCTATGACAAGAGTAGATTCTACTACAGGCGAATATCATGATACGTCGGCACATTTTTTATGGATTGGTGATAGAACTAGACAATTAGATGGTGGACATGTTGAATTTTGTAAAGGAATTAAAAATCCATTGGGGATTAAATGTGGTCCTACTTCGGACCCAGAAGAAATTGTAAAATTAACAGAAGTTTTAAATCCTGATAATGAAGCGGGAAGAATTACTTTAATTGCAAGATTTGGTCAGGATAAAGTTCAAAAATTTTTACCAAAGCTAATACAGGCTATTAAAAAAGCTGGTAGAAACGTAATTTGGTCATGTGACCCTATGCATGGAAACACAGTAAAAGCATCCACAGGATTTAAGACTAGACCTTTTGAAAATGTAATTTCTGAAACTAAAAGTTTTTTTGAAGTCCATCAATCTGAAGGAACTTTTGCGGGAGGTTTGCATATTGAAATGACAGGTCAGGATGTAACTGAATGTATTGGAGGAGCCCAAAATATTACCGATAAAGATTTGTCCGATAGATACCATACTCATTGTGATCCTAGACTAAATGCAAGTCAGGCCTTGGAGCTAGCATTCTTAATTTCAGGAGAAATTAAAAAAAACTCTAACTTTTCCAAATCTTCCATTAAAGCAGCGTCATAATTATCTTAGATTTTTTAAGATATTTAAGTTAAAAAATACCATGGAACCTAAAGAACGAATTTTATTTATCACTGGCTGGATTTTAGATTATTGCTCTAAAATGCCAAAAAAACCAGATAGTTTGGTGGTGGGGGTGTCAGGTGGAATTGATTCAGCTGTAGTTAGTACTATCTGTGCTGCTTCTGGATTTAAAACTTTTGCGTTGTCTATGCCTATCAAGCAAATAAAAGAGCAAGATGATTTAAGCAAAGTTCATTGCGATTGGCTTTTTGATAATTTTAAAAATGTGGAAGTTTTAAATATAAATCTAGATTCAACCTTTAGAGAATTTGAAAAAACTTTAGGTAAGAATAACAATGAACATGCTTTTGCAAATACCAGAGCTAGATTAAGAATGAGTACACTGTATCAAGTGGCAGGGTCTAACAATGGAATAGTAGTTGGAACGGGAAATAAAGTAGAAGACTTTGGTGTAGGTTTTTATACTAAATATGGAGATGGAGGAGTTGATATTTCTCCTATTGCGGATTGTACCAAAACGCAGGTATGGGACATGGGTAAAGAACTTGGTATCAATCCATCCATTATTGATGCAGCTCCCACAGACGGACTTTGGTCTGACGGAAGAAACGATGAGCAGCAATTGGGTATGAGCTATCAAGAGTTAGAAGAAGCCATGAGTAATCCCAATTCAGCTAATCGATCTAAATATTTAAAAATTAGAGAAATGAATTTACACAAAATGAATCCCATACCAGTTTGTAAATTTGATGAGTAGTAAATTAAAGCTATATAATACTCTTAATAGATCCAAACAGACATTTGTACCTTTAGATGTAAATAACGTTCGTGTGTATGTTTGTGGACCTACTGTGTATGACAATCCTCACGTTGGTAATGCTAGACCTTTAATTATATTTGATTTGCTATTTAGATTGTTAAACCAAATTTTTGAAAAAGAAAAAGTTCAATACGTCAGAAACATTACTGATGTGGATGATAAAATTTTAGAGTCCGCAAAAAGTCAAAATATTTCTATTCAAGATCTTACAAAAAAAGTTATTAAAGATTTTCACGATGATTGTAGCTACTTAAATTGTCTAACTCCGACGAAAGAACCTAAGGCTACAGATCACATACAGGAAATGATTGAGTTAACGACAAAGTTAATTGAGAAAAAATTTGCTTATATCGAAAAGGAACATGTTTATTTTGAGGTATCAAAATATAAAGATTACGGCAGTCTTTCTAATAAAAAAATTGATGAATTGATTTCTGGATCTAGGGTAGAAATTTCGAAATCTAAAAAAAGTCCAGTGGACTTTGTTTTGTGGAAACCATCTCTTGAAGATGAGCCAGGATGGGATTCTCCTTGGGGCAAAGGTAGACCTGGTTGGCACTTGGAATGTTCTGCTATGTCCGAAAAGTATTTGGGTAAGGAGTTTGATATTCACGGAGGAGGGTTGGATTTAATTTTTCCACATCACGAAAATGAAATAGCCCAATCTACTTGCGCCAATGAGACCGATCTTCTTGCAAAATTTTGGATGCATAATGGATATGTAACTGTTAATAAAGAAAAAATGTCCAAATCGGATGGAAATTTTATTACCATCCATGAGCTCAAAGATAAATTTGATGGACAGGTCATCAGACTGGCTATGTTAAGTACTCATTATACGCAGCCCTTTGATTGGAATAATCAAATTTTAGAGAACTCTTATAAGTCATTAAATAAATGGTATGATTTTTATTCAGATGAAAATGAAACAATCGATCCTAGTTTGCTAGATTCCCTAAAAGATGATTTGAATACTCCCTTATTTATTTCTCAGTTGCATAAATTACATCAAGAGGCAATGGATGGAAATATTAAATCAGGAAAGAAACTATCTACAGCTTGTAAATTTATAGGTCTATTTAATGTTAATGCAGAAGTATGGAAAAATCAAAAAAGCATAAAATCACTGTCTGAGGATGAGGTCAATATATTAGTTGAAGAGAGAAATCTTGCTAGAGATAACAAAAATTTTAAACGTTCAGATGAAATAAGAGATTTATTAAATGACAAAGGTATTTTAATAGAAGATAAAGAAAATATAACTACTTGGAAGTACAAATAATGAGCAAAGAAAAAATTTATCTTTTTGACACAACTCTGAGAGATGGTGCACAAACCCAAGGGGTAGATTTTAGCTTGCAAGATAAAATAAAAATTTCTAAAGCTTTAGCCATGTTGGGCTTGGATTATATTGAGGCTGGATGGCCAGGAGCCAACCCATTGGATACTAGTTTTTTTAACGACCAACCAGATGTTCAAGATTCTACTTTCGTAGCTTTTGGTATGACTAAAAAAAGTGGACGAAGTGCAGAAAATGATCCTGGATTATCTTCTTTGTTAAATGCCAATACTCGTTCAGTTTGTGTTGTCGGAAAGACCTGGGACTATCATGTAGATATTGCTTTAAACATTACTAATGAGGAAAATTTAGAAAATATTAAAGAGACTGCCAAGCACTTTGTTAAAAATGATAAAGAATTTATATTTGATGCTGAACATTTCTTTGATGGATATAAAAATAACAAAGAGTATGCTTTAAGTTGTATTAAAACTGCTTACGATCAAGGAGCGAGATGGGTTGTAATGTGCGATACCAATGGTGGAACACTGCCTTATGAGGTAAGTGATATAGTTTCCGAAGTTAGCAAAATTATACCTGGTACTAACCTTGGTATTCATACTCATAATGATACAGAAAATGCTGTAGCAAATTCTTTGGCTGCTGTTATTGCTGGTGTTAGGCATGTGCAAGGAACATTAAATGGTTTAGGAGAACGATGTGGCAATGCTAATTTAGTATCAATTATTCCAACATTGCTTTTTAAAAAATATTTTAACGATCGCTTCACAACGTCTGTAAATGAAGAAAAAATATCTTATTTAACCAACTGCTCAAGATTATTAGATGAAATTTTGAACAGAAAACCCAACAATAGAGCCGCCTATGTTGGCTCCTCAGCGTTTGCTCACAAGGGTGGACTGCATGTTTCCGCTGTTCAGAAGGACCCAAAGACCTATGAGCATATAGACCCTATCTTAGTTGGAAATAATAGAACGGTCGTTATTTCTGATCAAGCAGGTAGATCTAATATTATTTCAAGATTAGAGAAATTAAAAATTACTGTAGATCCAAAAGATCCTAAAATTCAAAAAATTTTAGATGAGGTAAAAGATAGAGAATTTTCAGGTTATTCTTATGATGGTGCTGATGCATCATTCGAATTACTAACTAGAAGATTGTTAGGAGAGGTTCCTAATTACATTCAAATTAAAAATTATGAGGTAAGTGTTGTAAAAAAAGAAGGAACTTCTACCGATTTAAATTCTAGAGCAAAGGTGACTTTAATTGTAGATGATAAAAAGATTGTTTGTGAAGGAATAGGAAATGGTCCTGTAAATGCATTGGACCAGGCTATTCGAAATAATTTAGAAAATATTGGAAAATATTCTGAATACTTAAAAGACTTAAAATTAATTGATTACAAAGTAAGAATTTTGAATACTGGAACAAATGCAATGACTAGAGTTTTAATTGAAAGTTCAGACAAAAGTAATGAGAATTGGTTTACGATAGGGGTCTCCCCAAACATCATTGAAGCATCTTTTCGCGCTTTAATTGATAGTATTGATTACAAGCTTTACAAGTCACAAGCTCCTGCAAATTCAAAATGAGTTTGAAAAATATTTCTATTGTTTTAATCAAACCACAGATAGGAGAAAATATTGGGGCTACTGCAAGAGCCATGAAAAATTTTGGCTTAAATAAATTAGTTATAGTTAATCCAAAAGAAAAATGGCCAAATACTAAAGCGGTGTATACTTCGGTTAAAGCTGTTGATATTATTCACAAAGCAAAAGTATTCAAATCTACATCAGAGGCATTGCAAAAAAGTGACATTGTTTTTGCTACTACTGCAAGAATTAGAAACATGAATAAGAAAATATATTCTTTAGATGAAGCTGTAAAAATTATAAAAAAAAGTAAAAAAAAAATATCTATTTTATTCGGTCCTGAAAATGCAGGTCTAAGCAATGAAGATTTAATTAGCGCTAATTATTTATTGAAAATACCATCTGATTCTAAATACGAATCTTTAAACTTATCGCATGCCGTGTCGGTAGTTGCTTATAACTTGTACACATCTAAGCAAAAAAAAGTTGTTTATACCAATACAGACAAGAGTGAAATTGCTGGTAAAAAAGATCTCTTTAAATTTTATGATTTTCTTATCGGAAATCTGGAAAAAACTCGTTTTTTTAGGCCAATAGAGAAAAAAGAGTTCATGGTCAAAAGCATTAAGAACATATTCTCTCAACAGCCCTTAACTAAGCGAGAACTGAAGACTTTAATGGGTATTTTCAGTTCTCTTAAGAAGTATTGATTTTAAAGCCTTATTGACAAAAAACCTTTGTTGTTTATAAGTGCCTATCTTAAATAATGACAAAACGTATACAAGCAAAACATAAAGTAGACAGACGACTAGGAGTTAATCTCTGGGGCCGTCCCAAAAGTCCATTTAACACAAGAGCATTTGGTCCTGGTCAACACGGACAAACAAGAGCCAGAGGAAAACCTTCAGATTACAAAATTCAATTACAAGCAAAACAAAAACTAAAAGGTTATTACGGCAATCTTAACGAACGACAGTTTAGAAATGTATTTCAAGAAGCTGAAAGAGTTAGAGGCAATACTGGAGAAAATTTAGTAGGAATTTTAGAATCTAGATTGGATGCAGTGGTGTATAGAGCTAAATTTGCTTTAACTGTATTTCAAGCAAGACAGATCATTAATCATGGACACATTAAAGTAAATGGAAAAAAGGTTAATGTGGGAAGTTATTCATTAAAAGAAAATGATGAAATTGAAGTTAGAGAATCTTCTAAACAATTAGCAACCATTTTGAGCTCAGTAGCAAGCAAGGAAAGAGAAGTTCCAGAATATGTTGTGGTAGATCATAAACAACTAACAGCAAAATATACAAGAGTTCCTAAAATGGAAGAAATTCCTTATCCTGCAATTATGGAACCAAACCTAGTAGTAGAATACTACTCTCGATAATTTACTTTTTAAAAGTAATTTTTTTATCTTCCAATAGTTTTTGAAGTTCTTTTTTTTCAAACATTTCTTTTATAATGTCACAACCTCCAACAAACTCACCTTTAATATAAAGTTGAGGAATAGTAGGCCAGTCACTAAATGTTTTAATTCCATTTCTTAGTTCTTCATCTTCTAAAACATTAATTCCATCAAATGGTACTTCTAAATGTTTTAAGACATTGCAAACAGCCATTGAAAAACCGCACTGAGGCACATCTGGAGTCCCTTTTAAAAATAGTACTACGTCATTCTTGGAAATTGTTTCTTGTATTTTTTCGTTTATATTCATTATTTTTCCTCTGTTGTTAGTGCTAAAGCATGCAAGTCGGTGCCCATCTTTCCTTTGAGAGAGCTGTATACCATTTGGTGTTGCTGAACTCTACTTTTTCCTTTGAAGGCAGAAGAAACTATTTTTGCAGAAAAATGATTATCATCTCCAGCAAGATCTTGAATTTGAATATCTGCATCAGGAAAACCTTCTTTTAATAATTGTTCTATTTCTTCTTGTTTAATTGCCATTTAATTTGAATTGTAATTGTAAAACCAATTATTATTTAATTTAATCATTTCATCAACCGATATCTTGATTTCATCTATAGCAAATTGCTCTAGATTAGTAGAACCTAGTTGAGTCATGCTTATCTCCTGTTCTTTTGCCATTTGAACTAAATTATTCAAATCTTCTTTCTTGATCTCGATTATATATCTAGCTTGATCTTCACCGAATAAATATTTTATTCTTTCAGGTCCTGTTAAATTAGTGCTGATTTTAGCACCTATTGTTCCAGCCATACACATTTCTGCAATTGCTAAAGCGATACCTCCATCAGAAACATCATGTACAGATTGGGCTAATTTTTTTTCAATAACACCTCTTATAAAGAAGCTATTCTTTTTTTCTTCTTGTAGATTCATAGTAGGAGGAGGTCCTTTTTTTAAATAGAGAATGTCATGACATAGAGCGCTCTGGTGTATATGACCTTTAGTTTCGCCCACAACGATTAGAAGACTATCAGATGATTTTAATCCATAAGTCATAGTATTATTCACATCCTGAATTAGTCCAACACCTCCAATAGTAGGGGTGGGTTTAATTCCAACTCCATTAGTCTCATTGTACAAAGATACATTTCCTGAAATCACTGGATAATCTAATTCAGTGCAGGCTTCTTTAATGCCTTTAATAACATCCACAAACTGCCCCATGATTTCTTTTTTTTCAGGGTTTCCAAAATTTAAACAATTAGTAATGGCTCTAGGCTCAGCACCTACAGCAGATAAATTTCTATAGGTTTCACACACAGCTTGCATGCCTCCCGTAAATGGATGAGCCAAGCAATATCTTGGTGTACAATCTACGCTAGCTGCTAATGCCTTGTTGGTTCCATGAACCCTGACTACAGCTGCATCTCCGCCTGGTTTTTGAATAGTGTCACCCATAACCATATGGTCGTATTGTTCCCAGACCCACGTTTTGTTAGCTTGGTTTTCGTGGCTTAATAGTTGCTTTAAACAAGTTTTAATATCTAAATCTTTTAATTTTTGGTCCATGTCAATTTCTTGGGGAAGGGGAGTCGATTCCCATTTTCGATTATATTTTGGAGCCTCATCAGCAAGAGAAGTAATGGGAATATCACAAACTATCTCATCTTTGAAATGAAGAACTAAATTTTTGCTATCGGTCATTTTTCCAATTACAGAAAAATCTAAATCCCATTTTTTAAATATCTTTTCTGCCTCTTTCTCTTTTCCTTCCTTTAAAACAATGAGCATTCGCTCTTGGCTTTCAGAAAGCATAAGTTCAAAGGGTTTCATGTTTTCTTCTCGGCAAGGAACTTTATTTAAATCAATTTCTATTCCTAACTTTCCTTTAGATGCCATTTCTACAGAGGATGAGGTTAATCCGGCAGCTCCCATGTCTTGAATAGAAACAATAGTGTCTGTCTTCATTAGTTCTAAACATGCCTCTAATAGAAGTTTCTCTGCAAAAGGATCTCCTACTTGAACAGTTGGTTTTTTAGCTTCAGAATTATCGTCAAATTCTTGAGACGCCATGGAGGCACCATGAATGCCATCCCTACCTGTTTTAGAGCCTACATAAATAACAGGATTTCCTATACCACTTGCAATCGATAGAAATACCTTATCTTTTTTAGCTATACCTATATTCATGGCATTAACTAGAATATTTCCATCGTAACATTCATCAAACTCTACCTCGCCACCAACCGTTGGTATTCCCATACAGTTTCCATAGCCAGCTATTCCAGAAACAACCCCATTTAATAAGTATTTCGTTTTTGCATGTTCTGGTCTTCCAAATCGAATGGAATTTAAATTAGCCACAGGTCTAGCCCCCATGGTAAATACGTCTCGCAAGATTCCACCAACTCCCGTAGCAGCTCCTTGATAAGGCTCTATGTACGAAGGATGGTTATGACTTTCTATCTTAAAGATAGCCACATCCTCACCACCAATATCAATTACCCCTGCGTTTTCACCCGGTCCTTGAATTACATATTTATTTTTAGTGGGAAGTTGAGACAACCAAACTCTAGAAGATTTGTAAGAACAGTGCTCATTCCACATGGCAGAAAAAATACCAAGCTCTGTAAAATTAGGTTCTCTTCCTATCAATTCTTTAATTTTTTCAAATTCTGAAGAAGTTAATCCCAGTTTAATAGCTTGATCGACTGACACAGTTTCCATTTATAATAAAGATTGAAAAATACCTTGACCGTCTACACCACCTAACAGCTGATCAATAGATCGTTCAGGGTGGGGCATCATACCTAAGACATTTTTGGTTTGATTGGAAATTCCTGCAATATTTAAAAAAGAACCATTAGGATTAGATTCTCCTGAAATGTTTCCTTCCTCATCACAATACTGGAATACAATTTGGTTATACTCTTTTAAAGATTGTATTTCTTCTTTGCTGGCAAAATAATTTCCTTCATTATGAGCAATGGGTATAGATAAAATTTTATTTTCAGGTATTTTTTTCGTGAAGGCAGTCTGGTTATTAGTAGTTTTAATAAAAACATTTTTACATATAAATTTTAGTTTACTGTTTCTTAATAGAGCTCCTGGCAGCAAGCCCGTTTCTGTTAAGATTTGAAATCCATTACATATTCCAAATACATAACCACCATCTTTCGCATGTTTAATAACTTCATTCATAACTTTTGATTTAGATGCCATGCTTCCACATCTCAAATAATCACCATAAGAAAATCCTCCAGGCAGAACAACAAGATCAGACTTAGGTAGGCTTGTTTCCTGATGCCAGACCATCGTGGTATCAATTTGAAATTTTTGTAAAGCTACTTGAACGTCTCTATCGCAATTCGACCCTGGAAATACGATGACCGATGCTTTCATTAACCTATCTTTTTAATTGAATATTCTTCAATGGTGAGGTTCGCCAGAAGTTTTTTGCAAGCCTCTTCTGCTTGTTGGGTTGCCTTTTCTTCATTGGAATCGTTTACCTCTAAAGTGAAATATTTACCTTGTCGTATATTGGAAATATTGGATAAGCCTAAATTTTGAATAGCTCCTTCAACGGCTTTTCCTTGAGGATCTAAAACCTCTTTTTTAAGAGTAACAAAAATTTCAAATTTCAATTTATTTTTTAATTTTAAAGTTTTTAGAAATCTTGGTGTTAATTTCTTTGATATTAGTACCTTCTGGCATGATTCCTAGCCTTTTGGCAACTTCCTGATATGCCTCCATTAGTCCACCCAAGTCTTTTCTAAACCTATCTTTATCTAATTTTCTTTCATCTTTTACATCCCACAATCTACATGTGTCTGGACTAATTTCATCTGCTAAAATAACTCTTTTCTCATCGTCTTTCCAAATACGTCCAAATTCTAATTTGAAGTCGACTAGTTTAATTCCGACTGCACGAAACAATCCAATTAAAAAATCATTAATTCTAAGGGAGGTGTCTGTTGCAATAGATATTTCTTCCATAGAAGCCCAGTCATTTATGTCGATATGTTCTTCTGTAACCAAAGGGTCTCCTAATGCGTCGTCTTTGTAATAATACTCAACAATCGGCCTTTTTAATTGAGTTCCTTCAGAAATTCCTAATCTCTTAGAAAGAGAGCCGGCAGCTATATTTCGAACTACAAATTCAATTGGAATAATCTCTACAGCTTTGATCAGCTGCTCTCTCATATTAACTCTTTTAATAAGATGGGTTTCAATACCCATTTCATTTAATTGATTTAATAAAAACTCTGAAATTCTATTATTTAAAACACCTTTACCATCAATAACTGCTTTTTTAATATTATTGAATGCTGTTGCATCATCCTTGAAGTACTGAATATAAGTTCCCCTTTCAGGACCTGCATATAAAATCTTTGCTTTACCTTCGTAAATTTTTTTTCCTCTACTCATTTTTTAAATACCCTTGAAAAAATATGATTAACATTTTTAGTATGATAGTTGAGGTCAAACAGTTGCTCAAGTTCTTTAGTTGAAAGATATTTTTTAATTAACTTATCTTTGCTTAAATTAGTATAAAAATCTTCTTTTTTATCCCATGTTTTCATGGCATTGCTTTGCACCACTTTATAAGCATCTTCTCTTTTAACACCTTTTTGAGTTAGTTTAAGCATTACGCCTTGAGAAAATACTAGGCCTTTAAATTTATTCATATTAGAAAGCATGTTTCCTTTGTGGACTACTAAATTTTTAACAACCCCAGTTAATCTATTTAGTAAAAAATCTAAAGTAACGGTTGCATCAGGGCCAATATTTCTTTCTACGCTAGAATGACTAATATCTCTTTCATGCCAAAGAACAATATTTTCCATAGCGGGAAACACATAACTTCTAACCATTCTTGCCAAGCCAGTAATATTTTCGGTCAGTACTGGATTTCTTTTGTGAGGCATGGCGGAAGATCCCTTTTGCCCAGATGAAAAATATTCTTCTGCTTCCAAAACTTCAGTTCGTTGTAAATGACGTATTTCTGTCGCAAGGCGCTCTGCTGAACTTGCAATAATTCCTAGCACACTAAAAAATTGAGCGTGTCTATCTCTTGGAATTATTTGTGTAGAAATAGGCTCTGGGATTAGATTTAGTTTTTTAGAAACATACTGTTCTACTTTAGGAGTGATATGAGCGAATGTTCCCACTGCTCCTGAAATGGCACAGGTAGATATCTCTTTAACAGCACTTTCTAATCTTTTTTTATTTCTTTTAAATTCTTCATAATAGGTTGCTAACTTTAAACCAAAAGTAACTGGTTCTGCATGAATTCCGTGACTACGACCCATGCAAATCGTTTTTTTATGTTGTATCGCTCTTTTTTTTAGCGCCTTTAGAAGGTGATCTAGATCATCTAGTAATATTTTTCCTGATCTTTGAAGTTGAATATTAAAGCAAGTATCTAATACGTCAGAAGAGGTCATGCCCTGATGAAGAAATTTTGCTTCCGGGCCAACTTTTTCTGCAATGGAGGTTAAGAAGGCAATTACATCGTGCTTGGTAATTTTTTCAATGTCATCAATTCTTTTCACATTAATTTTTGATTTTTTTCTTACCTTGGCAGCAACTCCTTTTGGAATAATTTTGTATTTTTCCATGGCTTCAGCGGCATAAATTTCAATATCTAACCATATTTTATATTTACTTTCTTGGGACCAAATATTGGTAACGATGTCTCTGCTATATCTTGGTATCATTAATTTAATTCTTTATCGTGTTTGCTGGACAATGTAAAAATTTCGCAACCATTACTAGTTATACCAACAGTGTGTTCAAATTGAGCTGATAGCGACTTATCTTTGGTAACTGCTGTCCAACCATCATTTAATACTTTTGTTTGAAAATTTCCAGCATTAATCATAGGCTCAATGGTAAAAACCATTCCTTCTTTAATTTTTATGCCCTGATTTTTTTTGCCATAATGAACAACGCTCGGTTCTTCATGAAACAATTTTCCTATACCATGACCACAAAAGTCTCTGACAACTGAAAATCCTTCCTTTTCTACGAAACTTTGAATTTCATAACCAATATCTCCTAAGGTAACTCCTGGTTTTAATATTTTAATTGCACGAACCAAAGATTCGTAAGTGACATCGACTAATTTTTTAGCTTTAACCGAAGGGGTGCCCACACAGTACATTCTAGAAGCATCACCATGAAACTCATCAATGTAACTAGTGATGTCAATGTTAACTATGTCTCCATCTTCCAATATTTTTTCAGAAGGTATGCCATGACAAACAACATGGTTTACCGAAGTGCATATAGACTTGGTAAAGCCTTTATAAAATAGTGGAGCAGAAGTGGCATTGTTTGATTTAAGAAATTCTGAGACAATTTTATCTATGTAATTAGTTGTGATACCTGGTTTTATTTTATCGTCTAAAAAATCTAAAGCCTGAGCGGTTATGTTGCCTGCTTTTTTTAATTTTTTAAAATCTTCTTGGGAGTATTGTTGAATAGACACTTATTTAAATATAATTTTTATTGGTTGATTTACGTAAATTTCTTTCTCATTTACTTTACACGAATAGCTTATAAATTTAACTCCATTTTTTTTAGCTTTTAAAAAACCCTCATAATACTTGGGGTCTATATCTTTAGCTATTCGAAATTCTTTACAGTCTTCACGCTGCACTAGGTAAATTAAAAAAGATTCGTATCCTTTTTTTATAGCCTTCTCCAATTCTTCTAAATGCTTCAGTCCTCTAGAGGTTACCGCATCAGGAAATTCTGCAATTCCACTTTGCCTAGACAAGGTTACATTTTTAACTTCTAAAAAAGCTTTTTTTGTTTTATTTTTTAATTCAAAATCAAATCTAGAGTGAAGACCAAACTTTACTTCACATTGGTATTCAGAGTAGCTTTTAATTTCTTTAATAGTTCTTTGCACAATTGCCTCTTCCACTATTCGGTTGGCTAAGTGAGTATTAACTCCAACGTTAGATTTTTTGTCATTAATGATTTCTAAGGTGTATTTTAATTTTCTATCAGGGTTGTCCGCAGGTGAAATCCAAGCTTTGTTGTCTTTATCTAAAAGCCCTAGCATGGACCCCGAATTTGCGCAGTGAGAAATTAGAGTTTTTCCCTTGCTTTCAACATCCGTAAAAAATCTTTTATATCTTTTTTGAAATTTTGACGGTATTAGTTTATTTTTAAATTTCATAATGATTTTCAGCAAAGAATTTACATCAGCCATACTAATTATAGGTAACGAAATATTATCAGGCAGAACTGTTGATAAAAATACAAGCTTTATAGCAAAATGGTTAGGTGATCTAGGTATTAGCGTAGAAGAAGTAAAAATTATTCCAGACAAAGAGGATGTAATCATTGCTTCTTTAAACGAATTGAGAAAAAAATATCAGTATGTCTTCACTACAGGAGGTATAGGACCTACACATGATGATATTACTTCAGAGTCGGTAGCAAAAACTTTTGGAAAAAAATACGAATACAATAAAGAGGCTTATGCGATTCTTGAAAAATACTATGCTAATTCTGAATTCAATGAAGGAAGAAAAAAAATGGCGAAAATGCCAGAAGGTGCAACTTTAATATACAATGTGCAAGGATCTGCGCCAGCCTTTTTTTTAGAAAATGTTTTTGTGTTGCCAGGAATTCCAAGCTATGTAGAGTTAATGCTACCTCAATTAAAGGAGGTATTGATTGGCGGTAAAAAAATTATCTCTGTTTCTTGCGATGCCAAAGTAAGAGAAAGTAGTATTGCTGTGGAGCTTTCAATCATACAGGACAAATACCCAGACATAGACATAGGTAGCTATCCGTATTCAAAAGAAGGTGGTTTTGGTACAATACTTGTTATGAGGTCTGTAGATGAAGACAGAGCAAACAAATGTAAAAAAGAAATTGAAACAATGCTTAGCAAGTTTGTTCAAAAATAATGTTTTCTATTTGCATTCCTACTTTAAATAATTTTAATTATCTAAAAATTTGCTTAGAAAGCTTAAAAAAAAACTCTATCCTTAACAATGAAATAATTGTTCATGTGAATGAAGGTGGCGACGAAACTCTCCAATATGTAAAAAATAACAATTACTCACATACCTTTTCAAAAGAAAAACTTGGAGTATGCTCTTCAGTAAATTTGGCAGCAAAAAAAGCAACTAAAGATTTTATCGTTTATGCGCATGACGATATGTATTTTTTGCCAAAATGGGATCTTGTTTTAAAAAACGAAATATCAAAATTAAAAAACAATTTATTTTATTTATCAGGCACTATGATGGGTCCTAAAGAGCATATAGATTTTGACTGTGGAGATACCTACCAAAATTTTAATGAAGAAAAATTGTTAAAGAATTATACTAATTATAATCTTTATGATCATCAGGGTACTCACTGGGCACCACATGTACTTCATAAAGATCTTTGGAATAAAATTTCTGGCTTTGATGAAGCTTTTGATCCTGGCATTGGATCTGACCCTGATTTGAATATGAGACTATGGAATGAAAACGTTAGGTATTTTAAGGGTATTAATGATTTTAAAGTGTACCATTTTGGCTCTATTAGCATACGAAAGAAAAAAGACTTGATTAGCAATAATGGAACAAGACAATTTTTAAAAAAATGGGGAATGAGTGTGTCTTTTTTTAAAAAACATTATTTAAGATCTATGCAGGTATTTAAAGAGCCATTGCAAGAACCTGAAAAAAACCTATCTTACTATTTTGAACTTTTGATATGCAAAACAAAGTTAATTTTGCTTTTCTTTCAAAAATAAACCATTGCTCATTTAATAGCTAAATTATAAAAGAAGTGATGTTTTTTTGGAAAGCATACATAGCCAGTATAATTTATGACAAGTTTTTATAAAAGAATATTTCCAATAAAATTTTTAAATTACTGGAAAAAAAATAGAATAAAATTTTCTTTTAATAAAGAATTACAAAATATAACTGATGATTTTTTAAAATCAAAATCAGAAAAATTTATTTCAAACTATTGGAATATCTTAGCAATTAATCATTATAATTATATTTTGAAAGATAAGGGTGTATCAGGTTATGGAAGTTCAATTGCTAGATGGTATAGTACAATTTTATTAATCGATAATTCTTTAGAAAAATTATTAAATGTATTTTCTAAATTTAAAATAGATTTAAAAAAAGTTGAATTTTGCAAAATACATAAAAACTTTACTGTAGTTGAAAGTGCAAATTATAATTATATATGTTGTCTACTTTTTAATTTTATAAAAAAAAATAAAAAGTTAAAATTTTTATCTAAACTTCAAAAAAAATCTTACTTAAATTTTGATACTCCTTTTTTAAAAATAGAAAACTTTAAAGTGTCAAGCGACATGATGATTTCACTTTTAGATTATTTTAAAATTGAGAGACTTGTTAATTTTAAAAAAGACAAGATAATTTTAGAAATTGGTGCAGGATCTGGTAGACTATCTGATTGTATATTGACTTTAAATAAAAATACAAAGTATCTTATTTGCGATATAGTACCTTCATATTATTTGTCTTATAAAAGACTTAAAGCTTCATTTCCATATAAAAAAATTTGTTGTTTAAATAGTGAGGATAAGCAACCGGAAGTTATAAAAGAAAAAATAAATAAAAATGACATTATTTTTATTTATCCAAACCATCTAAGTATGTTGAGCAAAAAAAGTATTGACTGTACAATTTGTGTGAATTTTTTACAGGAAGTAAACAAAAAAACTGTTTTAGAATATTTTAATATAATAAATTTTATCTCAAAAAAATTGTATTTAAGTGTTTTTAAAAATATGAAAAATTGGTACTCAGGAACTCTTTTTAAAAAAACAGAAAAATATGATTTTTTTAAAGGAGATTATGACATTCCGAATAAATGGAAAAAAGTTTTTGTTGAGGAATTATATTACCCATCATCACAAATATGCGCAGGGTATCTTTTGAAGGATTAAATAATAATTTATTAATAAAGTTGTATTTGGTTTTTAAATCAAATAATAAATATAACATGCCCTCGTGGTGGAATGGTAGACACAAAGGACTTAAAATCCTTGCACTTCGGTGAGTGCCGGTTCAAGTCCGGCCGAGGGCACCACTTAAAGTGAATAAAATTATTTTAATATTTTTTATTATAATATTTGCTTCTTCCTGTTCAGAAATTTCTAAAGAAGAAAAATACATTAAAAATTGTGTAAAAGATGGAATGAAATTGAAGGGTATGGAGGAATACCTAACAGTAAAAGCCTGTGAGCTCGCAAAAAAACAAAACCCAGATGTATTTAATTATTATGAGGGTAAAATTTTTTCTATAAAAAGATGATTATGAGACTGGAAGATGTTAGGGACTTATGGTCTACTTACAAATATGTTAAAAATTCATTTATTTTTTTAAAAAGAATGTGCATAAATTGTGCACTAGTGTGCATTGAAAAAAAACAAAAAATTAAAGTGCTTGAAATGACTGGTGTAATTACTGTGGAAGTAGACTTAAAATCCTTGCACTTCGGTGAGTGCCAGTTCGAGTCTGGCCGAGGGCACCATTCATGAAATGTAGTTTAAAAAATTTATTTAAAAAAATATTTGAATTTTTTGGATACACAATAAAAAGAAATTATCCTGATAGGGTTTTTCAGTTCCCTAATAAATTTTTTCCAATTGAAATGAACGAAGTGCAAAAAAAAATTATAGTGGATAGTGAAATATATTCTATGACCGGAAGAATAAGAATGTCTCTTTTGACAAAGATTATTGAATACTTAAATAAACAAAATGCTGAGGGTGATATCGTTGAATGTGGGGTCTGGAGGGGCGGTAATTTAATATGTGCTCAATTATATTTAAATCATTTAAACTTTAAAAAGAATATAATTGGTTATGATACATTTGATGGCATGACCGAACCATCAGATTATGATGTTCAAATAGTTCAAACTAAACCTGATAGTAAAAATAATTTTAGTCCGAAACTAAGAAAAATACTTGCATCAGAGTGGATGAAAGCAACCGATAAGTATATTAATAAAGGAAAAAATATTTGGGCATATAGTAGTATGGAGGAAGTTAAGCAAAACATAAAAGAAAAAGTACCAAATAATAACATTAAACTTATAAAAGGACCCGTCGAAGAAACATTGTTAATCAAGGATAATTTACCTGAAAAAATATCTTTATTAAGACTAGATACAGATTTTTATGAGAGTACAAAAATTGAGTTGGAAGTCTTATTTCCAAAACTGATCAAAGGTGGATTTTTAATTATTGATGATTATGGTCATTGGAAAGGTGCGAGAAAAGCTGTAGATGACTACTTTAGTAAAAAAATGCCCTTTGTTCATTTTATAGATGAAACTTGTCGTCTAATAATTAAAAATTAAAAACACTTTGATCAAAACATTTGATTTGAGGAATAATAATGAGTTATAAACAAAATTATAATTAAGAATTAAACAAATTCTAGCCCTCACAGTGAAATTGGTAGACACAAAGGACTTAAAATCCTTGCACTTCGGTGAGTGCCAGTTCGAATTCCGGCCGAGGGCACCATAATCTTATCTATTTATTTCAGTCTTTATTGGAGATAGTATTCTTTAATTATGAAACTTATAGTAGCTTATTTTTTTCTATTTTCGGGAATTGTTCTAGGTAGCACTGCTAACAGTCTGCTTAAATTAACGGAAGGTTTCACAAAGCCTTTGCTATCTATCTTCTGCTCTGTGTTTATTATTCTAGCAATTTACTGCCTCTCTAAAGCGATGACTGTTATTCCAGCTGGATTTACCTACGCTACTTATGGAGGTCTTACAATTACAGCTGTAACTTTGTTTGGAATGTTTAAATATAATCAAGTTCCAAATGTTTATGGAATTATAGGTTTATTATTTATTATCGTAGGTGTAATTCTGGTAAATTATTTTGGAAGAATAAGTTCTTAAATATCTAAATTTAAAATTTTACCAGCATTTTCAGATATAAATTTAAGTCTTAAATCCGCGTCTTTTCCCATGAGATCATTTATTAGTTTGCTAGTTACTTTGTATTTAATTTTATTTGTTGGCACAGATACTTTAATTAAATTTCTAGTCTCTTTATTCATTGTAGTTTCTTTTAACTGAGCAGGCATCATTTCTCCTAAACCTTTAAATCTACCTATTTCAACTTTAGCATTTTTTTTAAAACTTTTAACAATCTTATCTTTTGCCTTGTCATCTCTTACATAAAAAGTTTGAGCTCCAGAGCTAATTTTGTACAAAGGCGGAACAGCCATAAATAATCTGCCGTCTTTAATTAATTCAGGCATTTCAATAAAAAAGAAAGTTAATAACAATGTAGAGATATGATCTCCATCTACATCGGCATCCGTCATGATGATAATTTTTTCATAACGCAAATCTTTTCTTGTATATTTATTTCCTCTTTGACAGCCTAATGCTTGAAGTAGATTTCCAATTTCATTATTTGCAAGAATTTTTGCAGTATTAGAATTTTTTACATTTAAAATTTTTCCTCTTAGAGGCAGTATAGCTTGAGTATAGCGGTCCCTTGCTTGTTTTGCAGACCCACCTGCAGAATCACCCTCAACAATGAAAAGCTCTGTTCCCTCAGTCTTATCGCTAGCACAATCTGCCAATTTTCCTGGTAGTCGAATTTTTCTGAAAGAAGTTTGTCTTTCAACATTGTCATTTAATTCATAAAGATTTCTCTCTCTAATTTTCTCTTCAATAAAAGTTAAAATTGATTTTGCAGCTTTTGAATTTCTGTTAAGCCAGTCTTCAAATAGAATGGACACTGACTGATCGCAGTATTTAAGCACAAAGAAAGAGGATAACTTGTTTTTAGTTTGTCCTTCAAATTCTGGATTACCTATAAAAACAGAAACTATATAACTAGCATGGCTAAAAATATCTTCTTGAGATGCTTTAATTACTGTTTTGTTGTTTTTTAATTTAGCATATTTTCGGATTGCTTTTGCAACACCACCTCTAAAGCCACTTTCATGTGTTCCACCATTAGAAGTCGGAACTGTATTTGCAAAAGACTTGGTAAAATTATTTTTATTATCATGCCATTGAATAACCAGTTCTACTTTCCCTTTTTTGTCTTGAAAATCTCCTTTAAGGGAGCAAATTTTATCGTGGACTTTTTTAGCATTTGATAATTCAGATTTTAAATACTGTTCTAATCCTTCTGGATAAAATAGAGTTTCTTTGCTTGGAATATTTTCTTTCCTACTTAGAAGGCTTTTGTCACATTCCCAATTAATTTTTACTCCCTTAAATAAAAAAGCTTTATTTCTACAAGTTTCATAAATTTTTATAGGAAGAAATTTTAAATCTTTTCCAAATATTTGATCATCAGGTAAAAAAGTAACTCTAGTACCGTGTGGAGAAGGGTAGGTTCCTTTTTGGACAAGTTTATTTAAAGGTTTGCCTCTAGAGTATTCCTGAAAGTGTATTTTTTTCTTTTTAAAAACTTCCACTTTCATTTTAGAAGATAGCGCGTTGACTACCGACAAGCCAACCCCATGCAGTCCAGCCGACGTTGTGTATACTCCATCTTCTTTAAATTTTCCCCCAGAGTGAAGGGTGGTCATTACCACCTCTAAAGCGCTTTTGTTTTTTTTAGGATGTTTGTCAATTGGAATTCCGCGTCCATTATCCATGACAGTTAAGGAGCCATTTTTATTTAATATTATTGTTATTTCGGAAGCCTCCCCCGCAACGACTTCATCCATACAGTTGTCTACAATTTCATTTGCTAAGTGGTGATAGGCAGTTTCATCGGTACCACCAATATACATGCCTGGCCTTTTTCTTACCGGACTGAGGCCCTCTAAAACTTCAATATCTTTTGCTGAATAGTTATTTTTTTTTGTTACCACGTTAAGATCATTAGATTAATTTAAAAAAATATACAGATTAATTTTTATTTGATTTTGAATAAAAAAAAACCCCACATTTTCATGCGGGGTTTTAATTTTTTAAAAAAACGCAGCTTAACAGCTGTAGTACATTTGATATTCTGCTGGATGAGGAGAATGTTCTAAATTGTAAACTTCTTCCATCTTAAGATCAATATATGCTGATATTTGATCATCAGTAAATACGTTACCTGCTGTTAAAAAAGATCTGTCTTTATCAAGGCTTTCTAGCGCTTCTCGTAGAGAACCACAAACTTGTGGTACACCCTCAAGCTCTTCGGAACTTAAAGAGTATAAATCTTTATCAAAAGGTTGGCCTGGATCAATTTTATTTTTAATTCCATCAAGTCCTGCCATTAACATTGATGCAAAAGTTAAATAAGGGTTGCCAGCGGCATCTGGAAATCTTACTTCAACTCTTTTACCTTTAGGGCTAGTGCTAAACGGTATTCTACAACTCGCAGATCTATTTCTTGAGGAATAGGCAAGAATAACTGGAGCTTCAAATCCAGGAATTAATCTTTTATAGCTATTAGTTGTTGCATTC
>Ga0136655_1000107_pt1 | contig 35074 bp, 28 predicted proteins | sample CPBDNA_2_FD_94863 | JGI IMG/M metagenome (GOLD analysis project Ga0136655, IMG submission 94863) | Freshwater to marine salinity gradient microbial communities from Chesapeake Bay, USA - CPBay_Spr_15_0.8_DNA (version 2) | ecosystem: Environmental > Aquatic > Marine > Coastal | place: USA... | reverse complement strand
TTGACCGTTGCCAATGCTTCCACATTAGGTTCCACATTGGCGGTTACTGGCGCTTCCACCTTAAGTTCAACATTGCGTGTAGCTGGTGCGTCTACTATTGATAACACTTTAAAGGTGAATGATACTTTGACTGTCTCCAAGGCATCCACTCTAAGTTCTACGTTGACCGTTGCCAATGCTTCCATATTGAAGTCTACTTTAAAAGTTTCCAATGCTACTACTTTATCGTCTACTTTATATGTTGCAAACGATGTTTCTATGGATACAGTCGTTACTATCGGTGGCGACGTATCTTTGAATAATAAATTGTATGTTGCGAATGATGTTTCTATGGATTCTATCTTGATGGTTGGAGGCGATGTTTCTATGAATTCCAAATTAACCGTACATGATGACGTTACCGTTGAAAATGGGGGTATTACTACGAATGATATTTCACTTAACGTTAGTCAATTACCTTTTTTTGCTACAGGGGCGTTTACTGATAATGAACAAATCGTATATTCCAAATTTTCTAATTCGGACCGTGTATTGAATGGACTTTATGATATTTCAGCAAGTTCGGTTGAGGGCACTAATCATCCATGGAATGTGGCTGATAGCACATCATTATCAGAATGGGTATCTGCATCCGGAACAGGTCAATCAACACAAACTATTGTAACATATATAGATAATGCTGTCAGTACAACTGTGAATGGAGAATATATACAGTTTGCGTTCCCTTTCCATATCAAGTTAAATCAATATGTAATTAATACTAATAATTCAGTCAAAGATGTTCGATTAATTGGATTCAAAGATAATGATTTTTATCATATGAACACTTTTACAAATGGAACAAAGGGTGGAAACAATGAATTGGATACAATTCCGATTGATACTTCGTTTTATAGTAACCTATTTCGAGTTGTTTTTCCGCAAAATAGTAATAATACTCCTACTATATCCGTAATATCTTTATCATTCAGTGGAGATGTAATTGGTAGTAAAGTAAGCATAGACAATGGTAATATTGGAATTGGTAATGTCAATCCTCGTAGTGCTCTGGAAATAACAGGCAATATGGTTTTATCCAACGCTACAAGTGGTATAAATAATTCTGGCGAAAATCAAGAACACGGGCGTATTACTTGGGCTGGAATTGGTCGTGACATTAGTGATAATCATTCCAGTTATATCCGTTCTTATTTTGAAGATGAAACATATGATACCTCAGGTAATCTTGCGTTTGGAACAAGTGATGGAACAACAATAGCAGAAGACAGATTTATTATCCACTCTACAGGCAAAAACGAATTTATTACAGATGTTTCTATGGATTCTGGATTGTTCGTCGGAGGCGATGTTAGTCTTAATTCAAAACTTTACGTATCTGGTGCTGCTACCATGGGTAGCACATTGAATGTAAATGATACGTTGTCCGTATCTAAAGCATCTACCCTAAGTTCCACGTTGAACGTTGTCAAGGCTTCCACCTTGAAATCTACTCTTAATGTTTCCAAGGCTGCCACCTTAAGTTCCACCTTGGCGGTTACTGGTGCTTCCACCATGAGTAGCACTTTGAAGGTGAATGATACGTTAACTGTATCCAAAGCATCCATTCTAAGTTCCACTTTGAACGTTTCCAAAGCATCCACATTGAAATCCACATTAAACGTTTCCAAGGCTGCCACATTATCTTCCACATTGGCTGTTACTGGTGCTTCCACCATGGGTAGCACATTGAAGGTAAATGATACTTTGACCGTCTCCAAGGCATCCACCCTAAGTTCCACTTTGGATGTTGTCAAGGCTGCCACCTTGAAATCCACATTGAAAATTTCCAAGGCTGCCACATTATCTTCCACATTGGCGGTTACAGGTGCGTCCACTATGGGTAGCACATTGAAGGTGAATGATACGTTGACTGTATCCGGAGATACATCATTGAATGGAGAATTATATGTCAATAATACAATTACTGTTTCTGGTAACATCTTACCAATGACTCATTTAACACATGATATTGGTAGCGCACAAAAATCATTTCGTGACATTTATATGTCTAATGGTACTATGTACAATGTAGATTCTGATGGAAACACTAATTCTATGTCAACCGACCAAGGTATTATCACCGTCACTTATACCGATAATACCGACTCGGTAAATCCTATTACCACCGATCACGTACAAATTGGTAGTGTAGATAATAAAACCGGTATGGGAGGATTAGCATCAACAGATGCGTCATTCACCTTAGATATTCAAGGAAATTTACGAGTTACTCAAGATGTATCACTTAATTCAACATTACATGTAGGTGGTGCTTCCACTATGGGTAGCACTTTAAAAGTAAATGATACTTTTACCGTATCCAAAGCATCCACTCTAAATTCCACATTGGCTGTTACTGGTGCTTCCACCATGGGTAGCACATTGAACGTTGCTGGTGAATCTACAATGAGTACTTTGACCGTAACTAACGCATCCGTAAGTTCCATGTTGGAGGTAACTGGCGATGTTTCTATAAATTATCTTTCGGCAAATCATAAAATTACGGCTACCGACCTTTCTATAAATAATGATGTTGTTATTCATAATAATGCAGTAATAGGTAATTCTAACCTTAGTGATAATGAAGTATTAACGGTTATAGGTAAAGTGGTTGCTACAGATTTTATTATCAAATCGGGGGCAGACGGTATAACACAACTCATAACCAGTAAAGTTGACACAGTTCAACTTGGTTCATCAACAACCAGTCCACCTAAAATAACTACTGGAACAACAAACGCAGATATTGTTATCCAAACTGGTAATAGTGACCGATTCACTATAGACGAAAATGGTAATACTACATTCTCAAACGACGTTTCTATGAACGCGGGGTTAGAAGTTAGTAATAAATTGTTAGTAGCTGGTGCGTCTACTATTAATAACACTTTAAAGGTAAATGATACATTAACTGTATCTAAGGCTGCTACTCTAAGTTCTACTTTGGATGTTTCTAAGGCTTCCACGTTGAAATCAACATTGGCGGTTTCCAAGGCTGCTACACTAAGTTCTACTTTGGATGTTACTGGTGCTACTACTATTGGTAGCACATTGAAAGTAAATGATACATTAACTGTCTCTAAGGCATCCACCTTAAAATCCACATTGGCGGTTTCCCGAGCTACTACTTTATCATCTACCTTAAATGTTATGAGTGATGTTTCTATGAACGCTGGATTAGTTATTGGTGGTAAATTGGTTAATAACGGTGATGTTTCAATGAACGCTGGATTAGTTATTGGTGGTAAATTGGTTAATAACGGTGATGTTTCAATGAACGCGGGGTTAGTTGTTGGTGGCGACGTTAGTATGAATTCAAATGTAACTGTAAATGGGGACCTTCAAATTTACGGAAAACTGGATGTTAACCAAATTCAAAATACCAATACTATGAATACTACAGTCAACGAATACACCTTAGTTGTCACAGAGGACCTTTCAATTAATGGAGGGTTATCAGTAAGTGAAGATTTATCACTTAATGGTAACGCAAATATCAGTAACAAAATAATCGTTGATAAAGATGGCGATGTTACTATAACAAATCAAAATATCGTTATTGGTAATTCCATTTATTTATCTTCCGTTATTGGTGGTGGTGTTTTTGATAATATTACAGAAGGACTAAATACTTATACCCAATCTTTTGCTGGTTTTAATTATACTATTTCAGCAAGTTCTTATAATTCGAATTCTAACTTTTTTTCTGTGGCAAGTGCGTTTGTAAATAACAATAACATGTGGAACTCGAATTTAAATAGATATATCGATGATGGTACAACACAACTTATAGCAAGTACTACTAATCCTATTACAACTTCATATTTTCCATCCAAAACAATCATAAATGAAATTAATCAGGCTATCACGCTTAACGGAGAATATGTAGAAACCACATTACCCTACTCTACTACTATAGACAACTTTGAAATTCATACAAATACATATCAAGTTCCTACTTTGGGTATTTTATTAGCAAATATGGTAAATAGTAGTGGTGTTGATGTATGGGTTAAGCTTGTAGACTATAATAAAACCACTATAACAGATGTTTCTCTACTTAGAGATACAAAATTTAGCTTTTCTATACCTGGTGGCAACCAATTAGAAACAACCAAAATACGATTTGTTATCAACAAAATAAACAAATCTACAAGTGTAACTGAGACAATACAAGATTCGTTTGGAAATCAAATAGATATTTATAATAAAAATGTTTCTATTCGTTATATTAACTTCAGTGGTCTCGTTCAAAACGCAGGTATATCTATTGGTGCTGGATCTTCTCAAAACTCGGCAAATACGTCTGCTGGGTTTGCTACATTAGCAAAAAACCAAACTGGTAAAAATAATATTGCTTTCGGTAATTATGCATTATCGCAAACTACAAATAACGATAATGTTGCGGTTGGATATAATTCGTTAATCGCAAATACTGGTGGCAGTTCCAATATTGGGGTTGGCTCAAATACGTTATTAAATAATAGCATTGGTTCAAATAACAGTGCGTTAGGAACGAATTCAGGCTCTTCTAATGACAGAGGTACTAATAATACCTTTATTGGAACTAATTCTGGATATTCTAATCGTGATGGAAATAATAACACATTTGTTGGGTATAATACCGATATTAGTGGCAATCATTCTCATTCTACTGCTATTGGTGCAGACGCAAAAGTTACGGAAGATAACCAGATTGTTATTGGTACTACAACGGATAATGTAAAAATACCAGGAACAATTGAACTTAATGGTACATTTTCAGGAGACATTTCATTTAATAATAATATTAAAGTTTCTGGTTCTACCATACTCCAGTCTACATTAAATGTTGATGGTGCTTCCATAATAGATGATACGTTAAATGTTACTGGTAAAACTACACTTAATACATTAGACGTTAATGGTATTACTAATTTTAAATCAAATGTTGCGGTAACATCAGGTAACACCTTAACGTCTGACGATATTGTTATTAATGGACCGGCTGAATTAAATAATACGTTGGAAATTACTGGTGCTGCCACATTCAATAATACGTTATCTGTTGCTAACTCTACTACTTTTAAATCCACATTAAATGTTGAAAATTCAGCTACATTACAATCACGATTAGACGTAGGTGGAGATGTTTCATTCAATAAGAACGCAACCATTACGAATTTAAATGTTACAGGAAATACATCCGCAAATACGTTAACTACCTCTGGTGCGTCTACTATTAATGGAAAACTTACAGTCGCACCCAATCAAGACGTCAACTTAGCAAATAAATTAATAATTAATGATGTAAACAGAACTACTATTACTGATGATATTATTAATATTTCTAATTTTATTGAAATCAAAAATAATAAAATCACAATTACAGGCACTACTAATAATACGGAAGTTATGGATGTTACTGGTATAATTAGCGCTAACTCTGTATTACTGAAAGCGGGAGGTTCAGTAACAACGACTGGAGATACAGCTTCGACGTCAACAAGTACAATTGTTGGTGACACGTCTAATGGCATGGGTATCTATCCATTAGACACTAACCCATTCACCGGTATTAAATTTGAACCCTTTGTTAATGAGAGCCGTACAAATAATGTAGTGTTCTCAGTTACTAATTCAGGTGATACAAATATTATTGGTGATTTAACTGTTGATAATTCATTAAATGTTACCGGTAAATCTAATCTTATTAATCTCGAAACTACTGGATATACTTCTTTGAATAACTTACACGTTACAAGTGCTACTACACTCAATTCCACTTTGAATGTAACCCATGCGACTACTCTTGCTTCATCACTCAATGTTACTGGAACGACTACTCTATCTGATGTTACTGTTAATGACGAAACTACTCTTTCTTCCACTTTGAGTGTATCCAATGCGACTACCCTTTCATCTACTCTTAATGTTATTGGTTCTTCTACATTCAATGATACATTAACCGTGTCTAAAGAGACGGCGTTGAATTTTGGCGTTGATATTTCCGGGAATGTTTCAGTAACAAACGGTGAATTTATGACAAATAACATTTTATATAATGTTTCAAACTTACCCAGAAGTAAAACTGGAAGTTTTAATAATTATAATCAAAAAATAATTCATTCACAATATTCTGATTCAGAACGTGTATTCAATGGTCTGTATGATATTTCAACAAGTTCGGTTTATGGGGATAATCTACCTTGGTATATGTTTGATGACAGCGATACGTCAGTTTGGAAATCTGGAGAAAATACAGGTACAAGCTCAAATACTGATGTAAGGTATATAGATTCAAATGGAGATATACAAGGTGTAAGTGGTGAATATATACAAGTAAAATTTCCGTTCTATACCAAATTGAGTTCAGTATTTATTAACGCTTTCTTCAGTAATAGTAATAATATTCAAAACACAACCTTACTTGGATATCATGATGGCAGTTTTAATCTTATAAAACAACATGACGATGTAATAACGGGTAACAGTACATCCATCACAGAAATAACTAATCTTAATTCTTCATTTTACAGTGATACTTTTAGAATAATTTTTCCCAAGAATAATAATAACCCACCTGAAATAGTAATATCGAATTTATCTTTTAATGGTGATGTATTCGGAAGCAAAGTACACATTGACAATGGTAGTATTGGAGTTGGTACTACTGACCCTCGTTCCGCATTAGAAGTTACCGGAGATATGGTTATTTCAAAACCTATTAATGGTGAAAATACAAGCGGGGATTCAGTAGAACACGGTCGCATTGTTTGGGCGGGAATAGGTCGCGACATTAGTAACAACAATCATTCCAGTTATATCCGTTCTTATTTTGAAAATGGAACATATGATACTTCAGGTAACCTTGCGTTTGGAACAAGCGATGGTACAACTGTTGCCAATGACCGATTTGTTATTAATGCGAATGGGATAAATAATTTCATTACCGACGTTTCTATGGACTCGAATCTTGCGGTAAATGGCGATGTTTCATTCAATAGTAATTTGTATGTAAAAGAAAAGGTTTGGGTAGAGGGAACTGTAGGAGTTGGAACAGCCAGTCCAGTTGTTGTATTTGACATTAGTGATAATGGTGCGTTACGCATTCCTGTTGGCGAATCTAGTCAGCGACCGATTGATATTACCGGTGGGACTAGTAATACTTCTTATTACGGGTCTATTCGTTACAATACCAATAATGCGGAATTTGAAGGATATGGACCTGGTGGTACTTGGAACACGTTAGCTGGGGTAAGTAATATATCTAAAAATACCAAAATTACCGCAGCTGAACCTAGTACCGCAGATACAAATAACGAATTAAAATTTTATACAGCTTCTGTTGGTAGTATTGTAACAAACGAAACAAAATTGCGAATGATTATCACAAATACGGGTGATATTTCTATGAATCATAAATTAAGTGTTATAGGGGATGTTTCATTCAATAGTAATTTGGATGTTGCCAAGGCTTCCACCTTGAAATCCACATTGAAGGTTTCTGGTGCTTCCACCTTAAGTTCTACCTTGGCTGTTACTGGTGCTTCCACTATGGGTAGCACATTAAAAGTAAATGATACTTTGACTATATCCAAGGCATCCACCCTAAGTTCCACTTTGGATGTTGCCAAGGCTTCCACCTTGAAATCCACATTGAAGGTTTCCAAAGCAGCAACATTAAGTTCTACTTTGGATGTTGCCAAGGCTTCTACATTGAAATCTACATTGGTGGTTTCCAAAGCTGCTACTTTAAGTTCTACTTTGGAAGTTACTGGTAAAACAACATTTAAAAACGATATTTCATTAAACGGTCATTTATTTATAGCCGGGGATTTATCACTCAATGGTAATTTATCAGTTATTCAACAAAGTAATGAAACTATAATCAATACAACTATCAATGACTATACATTAATTGTTAGTGAAGATATTTCATTAAATGGAAAACTAAAAATATCCGATGATGCTTCGTTCAATAATAATTTGTATGTAAAAGAAAAGGTTTGGGTAGATGGAACTATGGGTATTGGAACCGCCAATCCAGTTGTTATATTTGACATTAGTGATACTGGTGCGTTACGCCTTCCTGTTGGTAATAATATTCAACGACCTGTTGCTACTGATGTCGATGATGATAAGTATTACGGTTCCATCCGATATAACACGAACACGTCTCAATTTGAAGGTTATGGACCTGGTGGAGCATGGGGATCATTAGGTGGTGTTATCAATATAGATCAAAATACCAAAATTTTAGCGGCTGATCCTAATCCTGATTCTACTAACAATCAATTGACATTCTATACAAATGGCTCTATGAATATGATTATCGATTCTACTGGAGATGTATCAATGGGGAACAATTTAACAGTCCATGGGGAATTAAATGTAAACGGAAAAACATATTTAAGTGATAACGTTGGTATTGGAAGGACACCTACTTCTTACAAATTAGACGTAAATGGCGATGTAAATGCTACTTCATACAATGCCTCTTCTGATTATCGTATCAAAGAAAATGTTGTTCCTATTGCCGATACATCTTATAATGTTGATAACTTAAGACCAGTTACTTATACAAATATCAAAATGGAAAAACAGGATTTCGGTGTAATCGCTCACGAACTTCAAGAACAAATACCTTTCTTGGTTACAGGAGAAAAAGATGGCGAACATCATCAATCCGTCAATTATAACGGTCTCATTGGTCTCTTATTAAATGAAGTTCAACAACTCAAAAAAAGAGTCCAAGAATTAGAACAATCCAAACCTTAAATTTTATTCACATAATACAATACATTTCATATCCTAATGAATTTATAAAATGTATTTTTAACGCACGATACCAAACGCACCCAATTTACAACCACAACTATTCGCATCCGTATGACTTCTATGTAACGCACATTTACACCCGGTTTTCAGATTCGCGCTCGCACTTGCGCTACTATCCCACCCACGATTCCAAATATTCAATGGCTCAGGTGTAGGCACCGAAGGGTCTGATTTACATGTCATTGGCACCCGGTTTGTTCGCGTATTTGTATCCTTACATACTGGAAACGTAGGACAATTCGTTACAGCCTTCTCCATGGAAAAAACCGGTTGGCGCCCAGAAGGAACCAGTTGATTATATCTTGGTTTTGTATTTGTTATACTATTTGAAAGAGCATATTGTTGATTCTGTGTTAATGTGGTTGACGCAAATACTGGGGGTTGATTTGTCGTATCATTATCCACGCGAAGACGAGTAGACACACGCTTATATTTTAAATAATCACTTTGAGACATTTTATTCAAACACTATATACATATATACGATATTTTGTACGCGATATTTTGTCTTTCAATACAAGCTTGTTATAATTCTTCGTTTTGGATAAGTGTATTTTCTTGTAAATATTGTTTTGTCATGTAATACCCACCATAGGCTACAACCATTCCCAATATAGCCCCTACACCTAATTGTTCCATCGTATGCCGTCTATATTTCCAACGTTGATAGACAGTTAAACCAGCTATAAATAATTCGCCCAATAACCATGCTGGCGATTCTTTGACTAAATATAAAAATGTTAGCGATGAAAATACGGACTGAGCGTGAGCCGACGGCATTCCATACATTTCAGCACCCGCATAGTTCTCATTCATTATACTTTCTCCATCATTAGGTCTTGGTTGCTTTATAATTACCTTTGCTATTTTGTTAATAACAGAATTCATCACAAATACAACTAAATACGCACACCAAAAACCATGATTCCCCCATAACTGCCATATACCGATACCCAATAATATAAATGGACCCAAAAATCCAACCGTATCCAACATTTTTATTATTTTATTTCCATTTTCATACTCGGACATTTGTAGTGTTCTTATTATAATATCATTACAAATTGTTTCTTCTATTTATACCTGTGATGGTTTGTATAATTGTTCGCATATTAAAGAAAACGACCAATTCGCATTGTTAAAATCCACCACATTTCCGCGGTCACTCACCAGTTTTACGCTCATTCGCCGTAGATTGACAGGTCCAAAATATTGACGTTCCTGATTTTGTAATGTTCCGCCAAATTCTACAATTGTTTCACCATTATTCCTACCACTGAGTTTGAGAGGAATTACACCGAATACATCACTTACAAATGGTGTAGAACCATACACTTTTGAGTTCACATTACCGGTAGTTAAGTTCGTTTCAGACGACGATGAGTTTGCTTGTGCGGTTAATGCTTGAACTTGCTTCTCAGTTAGTTTATTATTGTTTACTTTTGTTTGGGTGTTGTATACTTTTTCTCCGGTTATAGGGTCACATACAAAATTTGTTCTTAACGCATATGAAGGTAATGGCGTTCCAGTATCTCGTGAAGTAATTGTTACCAATCCATCATTTAAATGACTTTGATTGTAATCGTCTATACACAGCATAAAATAATTAAATAATTCTGTACTAATTCCTGTATCCGCAATTATACTAATTACAGATGAACCGTCGGTACTTTCATAATTAGATAGATTGTATACAGTAAACTCACGATAACCTAATATCCATCCCAACGTACTATCCCAGGTTGTATTACGAACACTACTAACCCCTTGATAACACTTTACAAAACTGTAGGGGTCAAAAAACGATATTCGATAGTCTTTCGCACGATATTCCTTATTCACCGTTGTACGGAAGCTGACATATTCAGTACCTTCTACTGTAGTTACAGTAACCGACGATTCTGATGCGGCTGTTCCTACAAAACTATTATTTATGGCTGCTAACAACATATCACGTGTGTAGCGTATATCATCATTCCCTGATTTTATAGGCAATTCTATGGTAATATTATTTTCTGGGGCTACTACTCCTTCTTCGTACGCTATTATTTCTATTTTGTTTGTTTCTTCGGTTAACGTAATTAAATTCTGTTGGATATAACTATTACTTTTAATACCTAACACAGTATTTCCATTTTCATCTGTATCTGAAAATGATATATCTGTAAATTGACGATTCACGTCATATACAGAAGGGATTTGGCTATTCAATAATGGGAATTCGTTGTCTATCATAGCGTGGTCTATATTTACATGTTTATTCCAACTATTGAAATAATATCGCTGGTGTATCAGTAATGACAATTTAATGGTTGCCGTTATTCCGTCTGCGTTTTCTATAATCTCTACGTTGCTTCCAATTAAATCTGGAAATCGGCTGAATTCAGCATTGATTGCGGTTTGTAGTTCAGTCAAATTATTATGTGACAAATCGGTTGGTGCAGGTATCAAATAACCATATGGAATGGGTGAATTATATAATGCGGAACGTCCATAATCTGGGTCGATTATGTCCGGTGTTGCGACTGAAATATACATCAAATAGGGGGAATCTATTGTATACGATGCGGTGTTTTCTATATTCATCGTATATTCCATCGCACCCACGGTTATCGCGGTTAATTCAGCTGTTCCCAAGAAACCCTTATCACGTAAAATACCTATATTTAAACTGTCTTCATCATTCACTAATACTGTAGTATCCGTTTCACTATCATATTTTACATAGGGAAGTGTCTCCCCTCCAATATCTATACTATCGCCTTGTTCGAGTTGAAAAATTGTATTTGTAATAGCATAACTGACATCCTCTAAGAATTGGACCGAGTAGGTTCCCTCACTTAATTGCTTATTTATATTTAATGTTAATTTGGCTTCTACTACATTTTCATCTGTAACATTTATACCCAAAGAAGAACCCGCAAATATATATTGATTCGTTTCATCTTGAAAATTCTCAAACAAATTGTTTATTTCTTTGAATAATGTACCACTACTTATGATTCCATTCGTATTACTTGAATATAATGTATAACTTAGGTCACTTCCCACATAATTGTCCTTGTTTTTTGCGGAAACCGTCAGTAATTTATCAGTAGGCATATCATAACTATTCAAATATCCAAAACTTGTATCAATAATATTTATACCTTCATCTAATTCGTAATATTGGTTCAGTCCCATTAACGTCTGAAATATAGTGCCCGAAAAATCTATTTTATATTTCCCAGTTGTAATTGTTCGTAAAATATCAAATTGCATATGAAAACGACCAAAAGGGTCTAAGTACGTATTCGTTGAACTTAAAATTTCTCCATTACTCGCGTCCATTATACGGTTATTTATTTCCTGAATATAGAAATTTACATTATATAACGTATCTGAATTCGGTATATCAATACGATAGTCATTACTACTAATATCATATCCCGATTCTATATTCTTCAAGTAAATATACGGAGATGTTGTCACTTGAAATTGGTCGGTTTGTTGAACCAACGGAGATACTTCTGATAATATATCATTGATTATAGTTTCTTTATTAATAAATTTAAAACATGACGTAGTTCCCGTCCAAATGAGCTGTGGAGTGTCATTTGTTATGGTCTCATTTGGGAAAATAATACGTATCTTCGAATTAGGTATATTATTTGTTGTAAGACGATTTGCCTTTATAGACATCTTAAAATAGGAATTTGTATCCTTGTCGATTCGTTCTATTTTTGATTCATCATTTAAATATTGATTTTCCGAAATCACTTTATTTAAGTTTGCGTAAATAACAGACCGAGTATATGAATTTCCACTCGTTAATGACAACGTTACTACTATGGATAAATCAATTATTTCAGCCGTACTACCTGGTACTCTAACAAACTTTTCTACTGTAAATGAATTATTCGCACTCGTAATTAAATATTTGAATGTGTCATTCGTATTGGCTGTCAATGGTAACGCATTTTCTCCGAACAAACTAATGAAATTATAGGTGTCCTCTTTAAACCCCAAGAAACCCGGTATACTTTTGGAACGCTCAGTATAATAGTTTATATCGTCTGGTGGTTCCGGAGTCGTCCAACCCGGAAAACGCAAATAATAACTGGTTTCATTATATTGTTTATATATTTCAGTATTTGTTGTAATTAATGAACTGTACGGATTATATTCCATTCCGGTTGTTCCAAAATCTACGTCTGTATATGTACTCTTTATTGTTGCTATGCTATTATTAATCGCTTGAGATAATTCACTTGGACTATAATTACCGGGGGTTATTTCTATCTGATAATCGTGATTACCGTTATCTATTCCAGGAACATTACCTTTTAATATGAAAAAGTTACTCCCAAAACTTGAATTTATAGTCCACCAAACATAGGGTATTTCTACAGAATATAATTTTATAGATACCACATCTTTTAATGGCTCAGATAAATTCAATGTAAAATCTGTAGGAGCACTACGTTTATCTTGTCTATATTGACTGTCTATAGTAACAATTCGTTTTACAGTTTGTTGTAGTAGGGGATTTAAATTTCCTTTCGCATGTTCTAATTCTTTTGTATAATTTGTTACTTTATCCATCTTAGCTTGACTTGTCTCCAAATATCCGTTTGGGTCTTCAGTCTTTAAGGTGTTTATTATGTCTTCACTGGTATTTTGTTGTGTCATTACTTCTTCATACTCATCTTTTGTTAATTGGTCGCCTATCTCATCCATACCTTCTAATATACTTTCGTCATCATCATCATCGCTCGTTTCAAAGAAATGGGAATATATCTCTTCAAAAAATACTGTCAGCTCGTCGCCCGAATCATTTTGCATATTTTTATATTTGTTGATTAAAAAAATGATTTTTGCTTCTAATTCACGGTCCGATGGATTTGTTAAGTCTAAGATATCAAGCAATTCTCTATCCGTATAACTGTTTACATCATACATATTTTTATTTTGTGGGGGGTCTTTCTTTGTATTATTCATCATATATATTTATAAACACAACTTCTATATACTATTCGTGTTATTTATTTGTTTCTTTGGAAGAGTTCATTAATCGGTCTTTAAACATGTTCCCTATGTATTTTACCAAATCTACCTTTTTAAACAATGTAAATAACAATTCAGTTGGAAAACTCTTTAATCCTTGTCCGCGCTTCATATGTTTATTTCCACGAAAGCATAATATATCAAATATTTTCATTACTAAATCTTCTTCTTCATTCATTTCACTACGGTCAATACGTTTTCGACCTACATATGTATACCGATTGTAATTACCTTTAGAATATACATTCAACTTACCATTTACATATTGGTTGCGGATTAATCCCACGCCAATTATTTTATTTGTATCGTTATTCATTTCCAATATAAATAAATTTGTATCTATCATTATTGATTTAGATATAGGGTCAGGGCAACAATAGATACATCCTATATTACTATGTTTCTTTCTGTAAAGTTCATTTTCGTTCCAGGTTGATGTTGAAAAACGACTTGTCAAGATTCGATTACGTAAATTTCGTTCAAATGCTCGTAATTGCTTTCTATATACACGGGTTTCTGGGGCTACTGCGGTTGGCATTATATTTTATTGTTAATGTTCTCATAGTATAGTTGGAATTAATCAATTTTTAGTTTGATTTTTCATAATTTTTTCTGTTCATAATCATATTATGAATATAGATACATCCAATATAGAACAACCTACTACAAGTGTACCGTTTCATAAGACAAGTATGTATCCCACATATAATGACACAAATAGCAGTTCAGAAGGGAGCAATAGTAGTGGTACAGAAATAAAAGACATTGAAGCCCCTATTATGATTAGGGTGAATAGTGACTTTCCACTTCAGCAAACAAATATTGAAGAAGAAGGTTCGATTGATACCTATACAGATAATCATTTCGTTACATTATCTAACAGAGACCTTGATAATCTACATAATACAGAATCGTTATTTATACAAAATTCAGAAGGAAATAGTCCGATCATGTCAGATAGTAACTCGAATAGTAATAGTAACTCGAATAGTAATAGTAACTCGAATAGTAATAATAATAGCGACGATGAGGGTGTAAGTAACCCCAGATTAATGAAAAACTTCAAATCAAATGCGATTAAAAATAAATACGCAAAACTAAACACAACCGATATTGAAAAATATGTAAAAAAATACTATTCTAATTCACCCGTTGATAGTTATTCGAATGAACTTGATATATTAACCACTTTTGTAAGGGGGCAAAAAAATCTATACGCACAATCCAGAAATATTACTCAACAAAAACTTTATCTTTTAATGTGTCCTGCACTTATTATCGCAGCGGCTGTTACATTTATTTCCCCATTCCTTGAATGTGATACGGTCAATACAAACATCGTTGCTGGGTTAAATGGTATTGTTACATTATTTATTTCTATGGTTGGATTCTTTAAATTAGAGACTCTATCTGAGAAATATCTTATATTAGCCTCCTTATTTGACAATTCAGAAACCGAATTAGAATTAGCATCTACCAAAATTATGATCATGAAAAAAGAAAAAGATATTTCCCAGTTAATCATATCCAAATTTAATGAAACTGAGGATAAAATTTCAGAATATAAACTTATTAGTCAAACGCTAATATTACCAGAAATAAAATTACTATTTCCTATTATTTCACATGTCAATATTTTCTCATTTATTAAAAAAATCGAATTATTAAAACGATGTACGATTGAAAAGTTACGTAATGTCAAAAATGAAATCTCATATATTCAATACAGAACTGACAAAAAGAAACAAATCCAATATATCAAAACATCTACACATAGCCATCTTGATAATAATAATGTGGAACACGAACATCAAACAAAAGAAGACGCAAGATTAAATAAATTATTTCGGTTTAAAAGCACAATTACGAATGAACTAATCGAATTACAAAACGCATATTCTATTATAGATGCTATATTCTATAGGGAAATATCGTCGGCTGAAAAAAAACAAAACAGGTGGTGGTTTTGTTTATTATGTTTTTATTGGAATAAAACAGATAGTAGTCAGGATTATATAGATGACTTATTGCAGCAACTTTCACCAACACTTAGAGAAATTATATTACCCATTCGATAATGTTATCGCGCAGGTAATACTTTCCAATACCAAGGCATATCATAAACTAAGTTTACCGAACCTTTATCTTTTATACTTGTCAAAATCTGATTTGTTTTTTTATTTCTTGTGTCCCATTTAATTTTTAGAATTACTCGCTTATAATGAATGTCTTTATGTAAAGGAATCTCCTTTATTGTTTCAATCATTCCGATTTTCATACTACGAATAATGTCTTCAATGTAATTACAAGACATAGTTGCTTCTACGCGCGGTATACATATTGTTGTACTTGGCATTCTCTTGTTTCCTATTTTTATAAAGTTGAAAAATCAATTTTATAAAAGACTCCAACCCCCCAAAATCCACTATGTGAATTGCTGTTTCGAATAACATTCTTAGAAAGAAATTAGTCATTAATTTTTTATATACCGTTACATACGAGGTTTTATTGCTGTTTCGAAACATAATATATATGCGTACTTCTTTAACTTGTTTTCACCGTTTTTAGTTTACATCACTCAAGTAATAATATAAAGTGATTATTCATTACTAATACAATGAATAATCAAAATAATTTGTTTAAAAAACTTCCATATGAATTAAAAAATATAATATTTGAGTATGATGGACGTATCAAATATAAAAATAAAAATAAAAATCACATAGATTACCATAAATTTGTAACTGTAATCCATAAATACGACAACCGATATAGTATAATTACACCCGTTATTGATAAAAAAAAAGATATTATAATGAATACATATGTATCACCCGTTGATACCAGTTTTTATTTTGAGTTTGCATTTGATAAACAACCAAATTTAATTTTATGCTATGATTATAATTGGTCTTACAATAATCAATTTGAAATATGCTATACTGATCTGACCAATTCAGGACATGTTTTTGGAAGCGACCAAATTAGAACTATATACAAATAAATGGGTTGAATGAGAAAAGGTTAATTGGATAATTGGTTTAAGTTGGTCGTTTTTTTTATTTGTGTATTAAAAATAATGTCGTCACATGAACGTTTAGATGAAACTTGGGTACATGAACTACAGAAAATACAAGATATAACTCAAAATTATTGTAGAGAATGTATGGATTCTATTTCAGTACATTCTATATTTGTTAATAATGATAAACATATTGATAAAATTATTAATTTGGATATTACACTTTCAACACATGACACTATAAACAACTATAAGTATGTACCCAAAAATACACTTATGTCTATCATTAAACAAAACAAAGAACACTTAGGTCAACAAAGTAAACGTCAATATAAACTTCTTGACATTGCTTCCTTTTTTGTCACATTAGAACCAGAACATATACAGTCTTATTCGAAAGCAGAGACAACAACGACCGACCATAACTTCTTCAAAATACATCCGTATATTGATGATATACATGTTCCTACCTCCATTTTTATTTTTCATAAATTAAACTCTATCTTTCTTGTGTATCAAGAGTTCGTCTCTACGTCCAATAATCGTACCGCGAAATCTATCCTTAAAAATAACAACGGCAAAAATACAAAATCATCACATACTAAAAAAGTAAAGATAAATACAGACCTGAATGAGTCCTACCGAAGTATACGAAATAAACACACGAAAACACGACGAAATCATGCCAAATTGACATAAGTAGGTCAATGTTCTCGAATTATTCAATTGTAAATGATATAAATATTTTTGTTGTATTATATTTACCTGTATCATTTACTATTATGGATAACGATAACTTTCCAATAATGGAAAATAAATACGATTATTCATCCTTTTTTCGCGACGAACTTGTGTTCTTTTATTTTCATTCTGTGCGGTTTCAAAAATATAACGATTTCAATTCATTTTCCAATCGGTACGAAACGCTACTGTCTGTTATCAAAAAACAACTCCATAATGATATGGATGCCACCCTACCTTATTTAACTTCGGTTTATAAACTAATCGCGAATACAAGAGACATTCGTCACGGAAAAGGACAACATGATATTGCGTATATGATGATTTGGAAATTATATAAATTCTTTCCGAGTTTGGCAATTTATATGTTACATCGGTTTGTTAAAAATACCGGGATTCAACCGTATACATATGGCTCGTGGAGAGATATGAAATATTTATGTGGGTTTGTCAAACAACATAGCCGCCATGGTGCAGATGACTCTCTGATTGAAATTTGTATTGAGCTTGTTAATACACAACTCAAAGAAGACCTCAACGCATGGAAATTTTCCGAAAACGCAATGAATGGACGATATATATCACATGTTGCGAAATGGATTCCGCGAGAGAATAAAAAATTTGGATGGCTTTTTGATTTGTTAGCTAACCATTGGGGCAAAACACAATATCCATATATTATTAAATCCGCATCCAGTTATGATTCACAAATTAAAGCGCACAATAAATACAAACAGTTATATAGAAAAAATGTGTCGTTTTTAAATAAAGCACTTGATACACTTGAAATTAAGTTATGTGCAAACCGAAGACTACTTATTGAACCACATACCATACCTCTATGCGCTCATTCTAAATATAGTAATGTTTCGTATTATGACTCAGATGACAATGATAAACTCGAATGTAGCAAACAAATTATTAATCATCTTGAATCCAAATATTCACTACACAACGTACATGCCAATAGCGTCAAATATAATACGTCATCCTCGTTACCTATTTCTTATTACGTAAAACAAGCGATTTCTATTATTCGAAATTATAAGAATGACTCTAATCCACCATTTCATATTCTCAACAAACAGTGGAAGTATTTGGAAAACATCACAACCCATACACAAACAGAATATATGATACCTATTATTGATATTTCTTCTTCTATGAGAAAATATGACGATGAACCATTGTACGCAGCGATAGGATACGCTATTCTCATTTCTCAACATAGTTCTATTCAAAATAGAATTATGATTATAGATAATAATCCCGTATGGATTCAATTTGAAGATGATATGCTATTCGTTCATAAAGTAAAACGGGTTTTAGATATTATTTCTTCTGTATATTCTACCAAAACATCCTACATCAATACGTTTGGTCTTATCGGAAATACATTCACTGACGACATCAAAAATCTACATTTTGTAGTTTTATCCACGTTCACCGAACAACTATCCCCAGATACAATTCTATATGACACTATTATGACTACTTTATCACCTTACACTAATTCCGTACCATATATCTCGTTCTGGAATCTATCTAAATATGAAGACACTATACTCCCATGTCTTCCAGAACAAAACAAAGCCAATTTATTGTCTGGGTATTCTCCACATTTGATTTCTCAACTATATAATCCAAAACAATCTTCTATATACACGCCATATACCAATATACAATATGAACTTAATTCATATCAATATGATATATTCGATAAATATATAAATGACCTTATATGTATGTAGAACTTTTGATATTAAAATGATAATAACATTATATTGTTATCATTTACGCTTTGACCTAATTCTTTGCGTCGTATATTTTTGTTTCCCTTTGTAAAACTTTCTGTTTTGTGGTTATCATATTCGTACGAATATTCATTTTCTTTTCTTTACTTATCATTATATTATCCATTATCTTCATCATATCTTTACTCTCATTATTGCTTACATTTGTAAATAATTTCTCTATATTATTTATCATTTCTTTACTATTTGGTCGTTTATCTGGAGCTGACAATATCGCATCTTCTAATGTTTTTCTATACGAAGTCCATGAAGGAATCTTCATATCTACATTGTTTAATTCCAAATCGCGTATTATGTATGAATACATTACAGATACCGCATAACAATCCCATGATGATACATTCTTTTCTAACTCATCCGCTACATCTTTCCAGGTCTTACCTATGAATCTTCCAAAATATTCATCTAATGTATTTTTATAAATCTTTCGTTGAGATTCACTTAATAAATCTATCATAGTATGGTTCTTTGTTACGAAATCGTTTATTACTTTTGTTATTTTCTCATTTGTTACCATTCCATCTAACCAATTCTCGGTTTTATTTTTTTCAAACCCCACAAACCCCAACATACCAGGAGGGATTATTTCCGTCTTTAATTCGTTTGCCATGTATGTCAACATACAAATATCTATACACCATGGAGAGTAATCTGGACCATACACAAAGAACACATCGCGGTATTTTTTTGTATTCAATGCCGTTATCTCTGATGATAATCCAAAATCAATTATTATGGGTGATTTCGTATTGTCATCAATCATTACATTGTTCTCTTTTACGTCCAAATGAACTATTCCTGCCGATAATAATTGGTCGAATCCTTTTAATAAATGTATATGAGTATCCAATAAGACACGAAACAATCGTTTTGGTGTATCTTCTACTACATTCAAAATATATGTTGCCAATGTATTTTTTCCTACATATCTTAATTTGTTTGTCTCGTATAACTTTTCGTCATCTTCGATAAAATCACAACGCTTTATTTTATCATTATTCATTCTTGCTAATGATATTTCACAATTTGTTAAAATTGGCGCAAAATAATCTTCATGGTTATCTATCTTCTTTATTATTTTACCTAATCGGGTTTCACGTTGTGACGTATTCGCACTTTTCTGAACTTTTGTTATATATTGTTTATTTTGTTTATTTTTTATTGGCTTTCCTTTACAATTAAATCCGGGTCTAAATATACAACCATAACTCCCTTGGTTTATTAATTCTACCTTAGGTTCTGCCATTTATATATTACTACTCTACAATAAAAAAGAACGTCACATTCTTTTTATTTTTGTTTATGCGGTTTTATTAATATGTGAATTTTGGTTTACTTTGTATCCTCTTCTTCTATTTGTACTTTAATCTTATAAAAACGATTCTTATATGTCTTCTTTAAACGGTTTACTGCCGCGGTTGTCTCAATACGGCGCTCCTCAGCACTTCCACTGGATTCACTCAATAAATCATTCACACTTTCGGGGTTTTCTTTCAAATATAATTCAAAACTATTCGCTGGTGTAAACCGACTTACTATTTTATCATTTTCAATTACATCAATACTTCCGTTTATTTCACGAATAATCTGTGCGTCCATTGTACGTAGAATGTCGGCTGGAAAACCCACGTACTTCTTACGTTCTTTTGGTTCCACATTCAGATTGTTGGACTTCTTACGATAATAATAACGCGAACTCTTATATAAACGACTCATCACGTCGTCTGTCATTCCCATTTTTATTAAACGACTTTTTTCATCTTCCAGCTTATTACCTACCTCTTCTTCTTTTATCCAATTATTCCAAGCTTCTTTATAATCCTTACTTCCATCATACTGATGAAGCTTCGCGAAATCGGATAGCATATCTGTCACTTCCTTGGCGAACTTATAACGATTTGTCTGTAATTTCAAATTGTTATACTGATTTTTTGTTTCGTTTATAATATCCTTTTGGGTAGGAACTACAGAACTTACTTCAAATACCTTTGACATAATTGTTACTTTATGGGGTTGTTATTAATGATTACTTCTACTTTTATGGCAATAAAGTTTTCAATTTTTTACATTTCAATAAATCATTGAAATATAATACGCTTCCGGGGCGTTTCGATCGCCCGACCTCACGATTAACAGTCGTATGCTCTCCCAACTGAGCTACAGAAGCTTTCTCTTATGGAATATTATTCCACAACCCATGACAATCTCATCGCACAATGCTCCATTGTCAATATATTATATTGACTTCTCTTTATATTTATTTTGAAACTATCTATTACTTTATTCTATATGGAAAGTCCGTTTGATAACTATAATAGTCATTGTATCCTTTATTTAGAACCTTTTCTTAATAATTTTCATAAAACCTACCATAATGTGATTACACTTAGTTCCATTCCAGATGGACCTCTCGCAAATCTTGTCACCACCACATCTACATCCAAACTTTCACCATTTCAACAATTAAATTCTATCTCGTCTAATCCTTCCAATTGCGTACACGTACTATTACGCTATCCAAAAAATAGTACAGGTTCTATTTCTTCGGTTAAAAACACAGAACATTTCATGGGTAACGATGATATACCTTCCATTTTCTCCTATTTACAGAGTAACGGATATGAAGTTGATACTAAGCTTACCAAAATGCTATTTAAAAGCGATGTTATTGGGGGCACTTCTCAAAATAGACTCTCCGGAAATAAAAAGATGATATGTATGATACGTTATACCAACTGATTTTATGTATAATAATTATATAATATGAGCGCATACAGCAAATCACTATTCACAAATAACACGGTGTTCTCCAATACACGTTCTCTAATTAATCCGATTTCTTTTGCTATCGCAGTTCAAACTATTGGAACTGGAACTTCACAAGAACTTGATTTCTTAACGCAATATTATATGGATATTATTCGACTTATACAGACGGATTATAGTAGTAAAATCGCAAACCAAACATACGAAGCTATACCTACAGACTATTCCCAATATACAAATCTTGTAAAAGAAGTTCAAGATATGCGCTCTAAAACCACTAACGCATCTGTTCTATTGTTATTACAAATCGCAGAAGACACGTTACGTGGAGCGTTTAATTCACTATCTTTATATGGAGACAATCTGTTATTACAACTTGATAAAGCCGATTTACAAAAACAGATTGCTGATATTTTATCTGATAAAAATGTTACATCCATACAATCATCCATGTCTACGAATAATATGACACTTACACAAAGCTTCCAATTAGCACCTGTATTCAATTATTATATACGTATTTATGGAGCTCCATTACAAGGACAAGGATTTGACCCAGTCAAAATCGCATTCCTTATATACACACTACAAGAAAATGGGGTTGACCCATATTCTTAAAAATTGATTTTTATTCGTTATTTTACCATATTTACCAATTTATACATGTCAAACACACCTTATTGTAGAACTTGTCATAAAGCAGGGAAATCTTACTGGGAATATACGAATCATTGGACCCGGGATAAACCTGGAAAAGATGGTAATATTGTATGCCCGGTTATTTTAAATACCATTTGTACTTATTGTAAAGAAAAAGGACATTGGGTTAAATATTGTCCGCATTTTTCAAAAAAACAACCGGATACAGAAACTCATAATCAACCTATCATACAATCACTTAATTCGTGGGCGAATATACTCAAAAGAGGACTCCTACCTCCTACGAAATATAAACAAACTATAAACAACCATATTATATATGATAGAGCTGGGAAAGGATTTGACTATAACAATTGTATGAGTATTGATGTCAGTATATGTGATATTGAAGAGTTGTCACGTCCACCGTCACCTGATTACCCACCACCCCCACCACTTTACCGTTCAACAACACCCGATTACCCACCGCCGCCACAACTTTATCGTTCAACAACACCTGATTACCCACCACCGTCACATCATGTATAACTATTTATGTTATTCGGATATTTACATATTTTTTATTAGCATTATCCGTGTATTATTAATATTATCTATAAATAATATAAAAATGAATTCCTATTTTATATTAACAATAATGTCTACATCTGAGTCAAAACTATTTGTATGTAAATGTGGTAAAAAATATAAAACGAAAAATCCATATATCAAACACGTTAGCGCATGTATACCCGAACATCGTAAAGATACGACTACCGAAGAACAATCTGATAACGTTCAGCTTAACGTACATGATGATGATGATGGTTCAGAAAAACCACGCCTGAGTAGACATCTCGCACCAGACGCAGAATACTTGGCTCAAGTTGATAATGATATGAAAAATGATTTACAAGAATTTATGAAATCAGGAGGGAAGCTTCCACCACATGAACCACTTGAAGGGGAAAATGTTACCGTTAATACACTTGTCATTGAAACACTACTCAAAACTGTATTGACACAAGTTCTTTCACATCATCATAGACATACACAAAATGTTATCGACCAAAATACCAAACTTATTGAAGAAAATAAAATGCTCGTACGAATGCTAAGGACCATTGTATATGCTAAGAATAATATCCAATATGAGATTGACGTTCAACAAAATGACAGCGGGGATGAAAATGATGATAATAAACAAGATTCTGACTCGAATGACGCATAAAAATAATACATAAAAAAAATATTGTTTATGTATTTTACAACCCACGGGTTACTCCATTTAGACTGAAAAGATACATTGTCTTGTCTTCAAATTAATTCTTGTTTCTTTCTTGGATTATAATCTTGAGTTATTCCATTTTGTAAGTATTATACAAAATGGAATGGAATGGTCTTTTAACGCAAAACGAATGGTCTCCGTAATTGAATTACTCGAACAACCCGACAGACATAGCAATGGATATTATCGGTGTCGTTACTTATGTTGCTTTACATGGAAAAAATATTCATGAAGCTTGTTATATTCTTTTTTTGTTTCTATTATGTATATAGCTATGTCTCAAACCGATTTACATAAGTTCTCTATGTACTTTCATACTACTCTACGTAATGTTGGACTATACACCACATTATCGTATGGGTCATTAGCCTATTCACGGGTCTATCGCGGTAATGCACCCATTTATGATACCATGCTTATTGCGGTCAGTATCGCATTCCTTTTGGTTGCTTTCATTCTCAATTACTTCTTATATCAAGATATTGTCGCCTTTATCAAAAAACAAGACCTCGGGGATGAACTTAATGGAAATCTACGCATATCACAAGCCATCTTCGGAATTCATGGAATTCTCTTTATGCTTGGTCTCTTTACTTTACTTCGGTCTTTGGCTTTTGTATAACGGTATATTGCTGTAAAAATTGAAATTAATTAACATATTTATATATTTTATATATATAAACTACTAATGGAACTTGTTACTGAACCTGACGTCTATTCACCAAGCATAGATAACAATGGAAATTATATTGATATTATTCCATCATTCAATATAATTAATAAAGGCGTGTCATGTCCGTGTGGCTCAAGGAAGGGAAAAATATATGAAACCCATACTGTATTCTCCAACCATATAAAGACCAAATGTCATCAAAAATGGTTATCTAATCTTAATCTAAACAAAGCTAATTATTACGTTGAAAATGAAAACCTAAAAGAAACTATACAAACACAACGGTTTGTGATTGCTAAGCTTGAAAAGGACATGAATAATAAGTTACTCACAATTGATTACTTAACAAAACAATTACATAATATATCTAATCCTACGGTAGTTAAAGACTTATTGGATTTTGATTAAATAATTTTACGCTGAAAAAACACGAAAAAGAAATGGCTACGATTTGAAAAATTGGACATAAAATAAATGTCCAATTTTCATTTTCTCAATGGAGAATTTTAAATAGGGTTTAAAAATATGACTTCTTACCATTATGCTCTGTTTTTCATATTTTATTGTATTTTTTTGTTACCATAAATTATTTAAGTATATTACGCTGAAAAGGACTTAGACACTTTTGCGTAACCATCAATAGGTTCAAATGATTACATCAAAGTTGCCGAATGATAATGCCAAATATGTATGTAAAATATGTGACTACACTACGTCTAAAACAAGTAGTTATAAAAAACATCTTCTAACTGCGAAACATCAATTGTTGTATCAAGGTTACCCAAATGTTGCCAATCATATATGCGACTGTGGAAAACAATTTAAACATAGACAGGGGTTATATCGCCATAAAAAGACTTGTAATTCTACAGAACAAGATTCTTCTACCGAAGAGACATCGTCTAATGAAATGTTAACAAATACCATATTGGAATTAGTAAAAGAAAACCGAGAGTTCAAGCAATTGGTAATAGACCAAAACAAACAGATGATGGAGATGTCTAAAAATATGGGTGGTAATCATACTACAAACAATACAAACTGTAATAACAAGTTTAATCTCAATGTCTTCTTAAACGAGAAGTGTAAAGACGCAATGTCATTAAAGGATTTCGTTAGTTCTATGAATATATCACTGGAAGACTACATACAAACTGGCGAATTGGGGTTTGTAGAAGGGATTTCCAATACCATAGTGAAATGTATAAATGCTATGGAACTCTATGACAGACCCCTCCATTGTACCGACCTGAAACGCGAAACTATCTACATCAAAGGTAGCGAAAAATGGGAGAAGGACGAAGACAAAGTTGAACTCAGAAAAGCAGTGAAACGAATTGCTAATAAGAATCATAAAATGACTACTGTATGGATGGAAAATACACCGGATGTGAATACAATGGGAACAGAGAACTACGAAAAATTCTTCACCTATATGCAATCCACATTAGGAGGGTGCGGACAAGACGAAACGAAATTGTTTGAAGATAAGGTAATGCGAAATGTTATGAGAGAAGTCACGATTGACAAGAAAGCACAACTGGACTAAATAATAAATTGTGAATGTTATTATTTAGATTTACTACACGAAACATATTTCTATATATTGAGAACATTTCACAACAATATAAAGTTATCGACCTATATTATAATAGATTATGACCGAGTTTACCTATTTATCCAAATGTATTACACAAGGTTTCACTCACGAAGAGAAGAAGAAAGACGGAATTTTCTTCACACCACCCTCTATTATTCACACTATGATTGAACGTATCCAAAATATCCCGGATTTTCATGTCCGCACCGTATTAGAACCCTCTTGTGGTTCATGTGAAATTATTCATCATCTACATCAAACATTTAAGTGCGTCCATATTACTGGAATTGAAAAAAATACAAATATATACGAACAAATACAAGATAAATTTGATGAGAACTTAGGTGTATCACTCTTACATCGGGATTTCCTACAATGGGATATCATGAACGAAAAGAAATTTGATTTGATTATCGGAAATCCGCCTTATTTTGTCGTCAAAAAGGACAGCGTCGATGAATCATTTTACGACCTCATCGATGGACGCCCTAATATTTTCGTTCTTTTTCTTATTCACGCATTACAGAAACTAAATGACAATGGGGTGTTGGCATTTGTTCTTCCACATAACTTTACCAATTGTATTTATTATTCCAAAATTAGAAACTATATATATGAGAACTTTGCCATTATAGATATTATTGATTGTCTGGATGATAACTTTTTGGATACTAAACAAGAGATACTTGTCGTTGTTTTACAAAAGAAACAGGATAAAAGCGACAACAAACGATTCACTTTGTCTATCAATAATAATACCATCTTTAATACCCCATCGAATATACACCTAATCACGGATTTATACAAAGACTCGGTTTCGCTGTATTCTATCGGATGTAATGTTAGTGTAGGTACAGTTGTTTGGAATCAATGTAAAGATATATTGACCGACGATGACACGCAAACACGTCTTATTTATAGTGGAGATATCAAAACAAATGAGTTGGAGTTGGTTAATTATAAGGACCCTTCTAAAAAAAATTATATTATGAAAGACGGATACACCGGACCCACTTTACTTTTGAATCGGGGATATGGAAAAGGAAATTACACATTCTCGTATTGTTTGGTTGATATGGATACTCCGTATTTGATTGAGAATCATGTAATTGCTATTCGACTATGCGGCGAACATTCAAAAGAGAGATTACTGGAGAAATATAATAAAATTATTCAATCATTTTGTAATGACAAAACTAAGATGTTTGTTGACTTGTATTTTGGCAATAATGCTATTAATACTACGGAATTGAAATACGTTTTGCCTATTTATATGTAATTGGTTTATTATGAATTATTTAGTTTCATAATAAATAATGGATTATACAGAATTATCGTTAGTTTCGTAAAATTGGGCTTCATTATTATCCCATGTAAATCGAGGAGGATTAAACCCAAAATTTACATAACCATATGGTTTTTTTCCAGACCATAATCCTATATTACACCCATGGTCGGTTCCTATACTACCCCATCCAAAGTCACATAAATATAGTTTGTCATTCAAAAGCAATAATTCGGAGTACATTTTTATATCATTATGTTTCACGTTATGTATTTTCAATGTACTTTCAATATTCTTCATTTGAACAAAAATATCAGGTGTTAATTTGGTTAATAGGCTACCACAATAACTCATCATTATTATTTTGTTAGTAATATCGTATTTTATTACTTCTGGCACAAAATCACAATTCTTATTCTTTAAATATTCTAATAGAAATATCTCACGTTCAAATACATCATATTCCAGATACGCAGTTACGTGTTTAAATACATATGACTTGTCCGTTGTTATATATATATTTGAACATTTAATATTTTCGTGAGCAACCATATTCACTACATATTTTGTATCATTTACACTTACTTCTTTCTCGTTTACTATTTGTATACACGCACTTTTATCAGTAGGCAACATTATATATATATGCGTTAAATCTTTAAATTTGTAATCGGTATAATTATTAAACAATGGACGAATTACACATTATAATTGATTGGACTTCTCATTTTGACATTGATTTTGTAAACTCATCTATACGCGAGTTTCAATTGGACGTTCAGGCTATTCACTTCCATCAAGTATTACCTAATAAAAAGGATGTATTAACATCATTTTATAATACTATTGTTGATGATTTCCGTGGGGAAACCCCTTTTCGTATCTATATAATTAATGATAGTAATCCGGTATATGACTATAGACACACATCTAAAGGAAAACGTGTGGTAAATACGAAATTATTTGATTTAAAAGTTCATTTGAGAAATATTGTTGGAGGATATAAAATACATGGCACAGACAATATACAAGAGACTAAAAATAATCTACGATGTTTAGGAATATTTCAACAATATTATAAACAGAAGAACTTCAATGACATCAATCACGTGTTCGATACATTAAACTCTTGTCCGAAATTAGAATGGATGGTTATGCGAAATTACGAACAAATGCCGAATAATCTATTGATTGACGAACATCTTGATATTGATTTGTTGGTTAATGATTATTTCCTCGTTAAAAATATTCTTGACGCAGATAGTGCTACCGAATATACATATGACGATGGCGGGTGTAGAATATTAAATTATGTGTATATTAATAACAGCAAGGTTTTGTTTGATTTTAGATATATTGGAGATAATTATTATGATATTCAATTTCAAAAAGATATGATGGCTTCCAGAATCCCCTTTCATAATTTATATATACCCGATAAAACCTATCATATTTTTTCATTAATCTATCACGCAATCATTCATAAACCCGCTATTTCGAATACATATACATCCATTTTCATATCATATGGTATAGAACCAGAAAATATAAATAAACCTTTCTTAAAAGCTGTACTTGACCCCTTTATGAAACGTCATAACTATCAATATGTTGAACCCGAACCATCTGTTGGGTTCTTTATAGAATAAATTGTAAAATTGAAAGCATGGATATTATAAATATGATTTACATAATTATAATATGAACGTCAGACATATCATCGAAGTATTCAAAGCCGCTTCTCGCAAACAGGTGAAAACACCATTGGGAAGATGGAATCTTGATAATCATATACACACAACACTTAAAATCAATTACGCAAATGAAGACCATTGTGGAAGTTGTGCTGAATACATGGTTCAAAAACAACAATTACAAATAGACAAAACACGACAACAACAAAAAGAAGAAGAAATGTATATGTATATGATTGGACCCGAGGCATTACCCGACACACGTAATTACAAATTATAGTTATTTTATTAAAATCATAATAAAGCTTTTTTATTAAGGATAAATATACCACATGGACGAACCATACGTACCTATATTTATTATCGTTCATAATCAATTCGAAATATTAAAAAAAACAATCGCGTCTTATGAAAAATATATTAAAACGCCATTTAAAATTATCTATCATAATGTTGCTACCACATATGAACCTACCCTTTTGTTTTTGAAAGAACAAGAACAACTTGGGCGAATTGTATATAATACAACGGTTAACGACCACCATACAGTTACACAGTCCATTGATGATTATTATAAGAAACACCCAGAATGCGAATATTATGTTATGACCGACCCAGACATTGAATTAGATAATGTAAATGGAGATATATTAGAACTTTACATACATACACTGAAAGATACAGGGGCGGTTAGTGTTGGACCTATGTTAAGAATTGATGATATCCCTGATTACTATACAAGAAAAGAACTTGCTATATGGAGTCATACTCACCAGTTCTGGGACCCATCTATTCCAAAGTATCAAATTTCTTTTAATGGGAACGTATACTTATTTATTGTATGTAATACAGATACTACATTTCAGTTATGTTCTTTTAAAAATAGACCTAACAGTTTTCCTCATGAAAATTCTATACGATTTTTTTCTCCATATTCAGCACGTCATTTAGATTGGTATATTGACCCTAATAATTTGACCCCATGTCAAAAATATTATCAAGAGACCACTACTGACATATCACATTGGAACAAAGCTAAATGGGAAGATGAATGGAATGGCAACCCTATACCTGATTTATAATCAATAAATTTTTATGATATTGATTATAACATTTTCTAACATCCTTTCTTACATTTTTCACAATAAGTAAATAAATCTCCATACATACCACTTTCTCGTTCTGTTACCCATTTATGACCTCCCGTACTATGACAAAAAAAGGTCTTCTTTTCTTCTAACATACGGATTGTATGTTGAAGGTTGTCTATTTTTTGTATGTATTCATGTTTTTCATGGATTAGTTCTTTTATTTGGTTTTCATATTGGATTATGCCTTTAGATTGGTAGTCTTCTTTTGCGTTTGCGTTTTGGTATTCTGTATTTTCATTTATCACGTCCATTTACTAAATATGGACTCTTGTTTTTATATTTTGTTTATATATTTTTATACGACTCTTGTTTTCTAATCATACGTTAGAATCTTGGGGTTTTTAATTCCAGTAATGCTTGGGCTGCTTGTCGCAATGAAAACCGGGTAGACATATTTCTCATTGCATCTCTTTTTCTTTCCTTTTGGCGTTCTTCCTCTTTTCTATTTTTGTTTAGAGATAATAGCTCTGTACGATATCCCCGTTCAATTTCCTTACCTTTATCTTCCCATTTATCCATATTCTTTGGGAAATATTGTTGTTTGGTTTTATAAGACGCATGTTCTTTTAGTTCTGCATTACGCGCAGACCATAACTCGCGTTCTTCCTTAGATACGATTTCAATCACTGGCATTTTATTTACGTTTGTATGTAACTATGTTGTTTATTAAATACACATATATGTTAAAAGTTTTCAATTTTATTCAATCATTGGATACCCAAACAATTCAAAATCTTTTTTATAAAACAGGTTGATTATTCTTATGCTGTCATTATTCAAGTATTTCATATATGAGTTTGATTGTGATGGACCTTCATAATCTGTGAATCCATACGTTTGTAATCCCTCTGTCAGATTTTCCATTTTCAATAGGGTTATGTCTGGTATTAGCTTCCCATTTTCATCTGTCACAAACTTATATTGAGGGACATTGTGATTATCCAAATCATCTCGTCCGAAATAATGGTGGCGAATAGTATCATATATTTCGTCTTGGCTATCTGTTTTCGTATTAAACTTTAACCAAAATATATCACTTACGATACGGTCATATGGGTTTCGTACAAATGCTAATTTTTTTAATTTGTCATTGAAATCTATTCCCAATAATTCGCGATATTTATATACTGTTTGATAGGTTTGATGTTGTAATGAGATTTGATTTAAAGTAGGGTCTGGAAAAATATCTTGTTTTCCCCATATTCTTGTTCTTGTTTTATCTAACATATATTCTTCATATGATGTACCCCCTGTCTTTGGGATATGAATAAACAATAGATTGTATTCTGGGTAATGCGGCATTATATAATATGTTATGTTAAGTTTTTATGTATCTTTTTATTGAGGTCTTTTATTGAAGTCTTTTATTGAAGTCTTTTATTGAGGTCTTTTATTGAATACTTTTATTGAAGACTTTTATTGAAGACTTTTATTGAGGTCTTTTATTGAGGTCTTGTTATGGAGGTACAGTACAGTCGGTATTTGATAACCTCTGTTATTTATGTACTGTGGTATCCGGGTTACACTACGATGTAACGGCTATATTCACATTATAATACTATTATATGGTAAATTTACTGCATAATACCATATAATACTTAACCAGAAATGAGTCGGATACTGATAAAGGAGTAGGATACTGTTTTTTGACTAAATTCGCACTTCATAGTCGAGCCACTATCCCACCCGGGTGAAATACTTTTAAGTAATCCTCTTTATATGGACCTCTTTATATGGACCTCTTTATATGGACCTCTTTATATGGACCTCTTTATAAGGACCTCTTTATAAGGACCTCTTTATAACCCGCATGATAAACCCTTACAATAAAGTCCATATGATAAACCCTTACGATTCGTTTTCGTTTTTAAAAGCATAATGAATTACCCCGCTCAAAGTATATAAAAGAGACCCTATACTTATTCTATCAATATGGCAGAAAATACACTGGATATTGTAAATTTTATAGAAAATAACCCTATTACCAAGTTATCTAATACATATCAAAGTAAATTACTTACCCGTATTCAAACCGATTTTACTGAATTCGAACAACAACTGTTCGTAACCAGCTTTTACTGCTTCTTAAACTACCATCCTAAAAATGATTTTATTATTGATTTGGATAATGTTTGGAGATGGTTAGGATTCAGTCAAAAAGTGAAGGCAAAACAATTATTAGAAAGGAATTTTACGATTGATACCGATTATAAATTATTGCTCTACAACGAAGTAAAGCAAACAAATAAGACCCGTGGCGGTCATAATAAAGAAACCTTATTACTTTCAGTAAAGACATTTAAATCACTTTGTTTAAAGGCTTGTACGAAACAAGCCGACAAAATTCACGAATACTATATCAAACTTGAAGAAACATTGAACAATATTATTGAAGAAGAAAATAGTGAATTAAAACAACAACTTGCATCAGCAGAAAAACTTATTGAAACCTCGGAAGAAGACAAATGTAAATTACGGGAAAAAACCCTTATAGAACAATTTACACAAAACACTCAATGCTTTTATTACGGTATTATTGATAATCTTTCTGATAAAAATGAGAGGATAATCAAGTTTGGTAATTCTAATAATTTAAAAGGCAGGGTATCTACACATCATAAAACCTATAATAATTTTCACTTGGTTAACGCATTCAAGGTAACAAACAAATTAGAAGTTGAAACCGCATTTAAAGAAGACCCTATACTCAAACCTCTTTTACGAACCATCACTATATCCGCTAAAAAATATGTAGAATTGCTCTCTATTGAAGGGATGACATTTAATGACCTTGATAAAATTATTAAAAATATCATAGCTAAAACTGAATATACTTATGAAAATTATATCAACTTACAAGGCGAAGTCACACTGTTAAAACAACAACTTAACGAGGCGAATGCGAATAACTGTCGCAATGAATGCATCCTATTAACAAATGAAAACAAACGCCTACAAAAAGAAAATCTAATGTTAATTAATAAATGTAACTCATTATCTAAACAAAAGGTTTCTCCTTTTAAGATTGTTGATAATCACAGCGAACACAATGTCCTCACATCTTCCAATATTATTCAATCACTTAAACGACCCGCACGAAATAAAGATGGTAAGTATAACATGAATGGCGTTATATATGATGAACTTTTTGGAAACAGAGAACAAGTTTATAATGGAACCGCATATAAAACCAAAGCAGGACTTACTAAAAATGATTTACTTCTCAATTCCAATGGGAAATTCATTTCTAAATTGAAATCAGTTCAAGAAACCTACGCGTTGAGGTTTGAGAAATATGGGGTTAATACACCTTCCACATAATCATTCTGAATATTTATATGTATTTCCAAATAAATATTCCATAAAAAAAGGCTCTGCCTCTAATTAGTTAATTTACAACAATATTAGACCTCTATCTATAGGTACCCAGTTCTACATACCGGGCAATGACATGTCTGGGCGTTCTTCTCAGTTGCGGCTCTTAATGTTTGAGTTAACATACACCTCATACACATTTGATGTCCACATCTCATTATTACCTTCGCAGTTTCTCCTAACGTCTCCAAACAAATAGGACAATCATCCGTCTCTATCGCAGTTTCGCGAATTAATGGTAACGGTTCACGATTCGTCCATCTATCTTGCTCCCTAATAACCTCTGCTACAACGTTTCGCGCGTGGTTTCGCTCCTCTATTCTAATCCTCATCTGCTGGTTTGTTCGGTTTTGCACTTCCATCAATCTTTCTTTCTCGGCGAAGTAATCGACATGTAATAATTCATTTATAGTGTTGGTTGAAAATCTGAATTGGGGAATTATGTCTCCATTCCACCAATGAACCAAACCTGGAAGATCACGTTGTAACTGAATTAACCTACGTGAATACTCTATACATTTCTCCGTCAATAATGTTTCGTGCTCCTTCATATCCTCAGTATAGGAATTCAACTCGTTTTGTATTGTACTCCAGTTTTCTTCGGAATACAATATAGCTTCTTTATTGTATATTCGGTTTTCATATCTTATCACCACAATCTCATATTTTCGAGTCTCCCTTACTTGCTTACATGATTTATAAACTACTTTGGGAATTTTTCCTTCTTTTAATAGTTGGATTTCAGCTAAGAGTCTCTTCGGGATATTATATGTGTTTACTTGTTCGGGGTAATTTTGGATTTCACCACCGCTCATCTGTAATATTATATCCACTTCCAATTCTCTACATCTTGGTCTTGTATGTCCGGGTTCTTTACAATATCCGCATCTTGGGGGAGCTCTTGGCATTTTGATTGTGTGTTGAATTTTGATTTTAATAACACAGGTAAATAGTTTTCAATTTAATGCGGGTCTCGTTACAAGGTTCTCAATACCTCGTTTCAAATATATACTCTATATAATCAACAAAACACATTCAAACAAACCCTATTATCTATTTCTATTCACACATTTATAATAATATATAGAGAACATTGACATAAACCACACACAAAAGACATC
>Ga0136655_1000105_pt1 | contig 35373 bp, 26 predicted proteins | sample CPBDNA_2_FD_94863 | JGI IMG/M metagenome (GOLD analysis project Ga0136655, IMG submission 94863) | Freshwater to marine salinity gradient microbial communities from Chesapeake Bay, USA - CPBay_Spr_15_0.8_DNA (version 2) | ecosystem: Environmental > Aquatic > Marine > Coastal | place: USA... | reverse complement strand
GATCAACGTATGCCAGAAATGACAGGCGTGGAGTTTTTTAACGCAGTTCGACAAGTATATCCTGAAGCGGTACGTATTTTAATTACTGCTTACACAGACGTTTCGGATGTAATTGATGCAATTAACAAAGGAAACATATACAGATTTATTGGTAAACCATGGAACGAGGGTGAGATCAGACAATCCATCTTAAATGGCCATGAGATGTTAAAAACTAGAAGGAATTTAGAAGAAAAAGTACTTGAATTGCAACGCACCAATGAAGAAATCAACCGATTCATATACAGTGCTTCGCATGACTTAAGAGCTCCCTTAATGTCTATCTTAGGCTTGGTTAAAGTGGCCGAATTAGAAGAGGGAATTGATCCAAAAAGTATGACCTTCTTTTCGATGATTGAGAGCTCTATCAATCGGTTGGATAGTTTTATTCAGAACATTATTGAATACTATCAAAATTCGAGATCTATTTCAGACATCCGTGTCATTCACTTTTATACTTTAATTCAAGACATCTTAGAAAATCTGCGGTACTACGCCAATAGCTCTTCCATTCATTTTGAGGTTGATATTTCGGGTGAAGAAGAGTTTATTAATGATGAGTTTAGGGTTCGTATTATTCTCAGCAATTTGATTTCCAACGCTATTAAGTATCAAAAAGACAAAGAAGGAAATAAGAAAATTGGAATCAAAGTAATCCAAACCAAAGAAAAAGCTGAGATTCAGATCAGTGATAATGGAGTAGGAATACTTGAGGAACATTTAAAAAACATTTTCAAAATGTTTTTTAAAGCCGATGTTGAGAAAAGCGGATCAGGAATAGGGCTTTACATTGTAAAAGAAGCTTTAAAAAAACTCAATGGCACGATTGACGTTAACTCCAAGAGAAATTTAGGTACTTCATTCCAAATTAGTATACCCTCTAAGAGATGATGGATCTTAGCAAAATACACTTCATGTTGATAGACGACAATAGAATCGATCTTTTTTTACATCAGAAGCTTCTATCTCTCTCTAAAATAGGCACTGAATATTCTGCCTATAACTCTGCAGAAATGGCCTTAGCTATATTAAAAGAAAATGCCAAAGAATCAGACCGTCTTCCTGATATCATCTTACTCGACATTCAGATGCCACAAATGGATGGCTTTGAATTCCTAAATTACTTTGCGGAAATTAAACCCACCCTTGCTAAAGAAATTTGCATTTACACTCTTTCATCTACTGCAGATGCAAAGGATATCAACCGTTTGAAAACTCATCCTTTAGTAAAGCGGGCCCTTAAAAAGCCATTGGCAGTTGCCATTCTTTTAGAAGAAATAGAGCAAAGAAATCGCTCTTAAATTTCAGACTTCATTAAAAATTTGAGCTTGTCGAATTTGTCTTTAGACATCTGTAAGCTGAAGGCTGAATCGGCCATAAAGACCCATCTATCATACTTATCTTTTGCCATAAAACGGTGTTTCAACTTCCTAAATTCATCAAATTGTTGCTGGTCTGTGTAGGTTATCCAGCAGGCTTTGTGGGCAGGATAAGGCTCATAGCTACATTTAGCACCATATTCATGTTCTAAACGATATTGAATTACTTCATATTGAAGCGCTCCAACCGTTCCAATAATTTTTCTTCCGTTTGATTCTAGAGTAAACAACTGTGCAACACCCTCATCCATTAACTGATCTACTCCTTTTGCCAATTGCTTGGACTTCATAGGATCATCGTTATTTATAAATCTAAAATGCTCTGGGCTAAAACTAGGAATACCTCTGAAATGAAGAAGTTCACCACTACTTAATGTATCCCCAATTCTAAAATTGCCTGTATCATGCAGACCTACTATATCTCCAGGATAGGCCTCTTCCACAACGGATTTCTTAGATGCCATAAAAGTAGTTGGAGAAGAAAATTTCAACTCCTTTTGAAGGCGAACATGCTTGTAATTTGTATTTCTTTCAAATGTTCCTGAAACGATTTTTACAAAAGCCAATCGATCTCTATGTTTTGGATCCATATTGGCATGGATCTTAAAAACAAATCCACTGAAATCCTTTTCATGCGGAAGCACCAATCTTTCTTCGGCCTGCTTTGGTTGCGGAGCAGGCGCAATCTCAACAAAAGAATCAAGTAGCTCTTTTATTCCGAAATTATTCAATGCACTGCCAAAAAAAACGGGCGAAAGCAGACCTTTTCGATACTCTTCAACTGAAAAAGCTGGATAAACACCAGTTACCAATTCCACATCCTCTCTTAATCTTTCTGCCGCTTTGGACCCTATGTACTTTGGTAAATTAGGATCATCTAATCCCTTAATTTCTATAGAGTCCCCGATTTTCTGTTTTAGAGTTTCAGTAAAAAAACGCAAACTCTGATCTGCCATGCTATAAACACCCTGAAAATCCTGACCAACCCCAATTGGCCAACTCAAAGGAGTTACTCTAAGTCCTAGCTTTTCTTCTATCTCATCTAAAAGATCAAACGCATCTCTACCTTCACGATCCAATTTATTGATGAAAACAATAAGAGGAATATCTCGCATACGAGAAACTTCCACCAATTTCTCTGTTTGAGATTCAACTCCTTTTGCCACATCCACCACCACTATGGCAGAATCAACGGCCGTAAGGGTTCTATAAGTGTCTTCAGCAAAATCTTGGTGTCCTGGAGTATCTAATATGTTTATTTTCTTGCCTTTATACTCAAATCCCATCACTGAGGTAGCGACCGAAATTCCTCGCTGCTTCTCAATTTCCATGAAATCGGAAGTAGCTGTGCGCTTAATTTTATTTGACTTTACAGCTCCAGCTTCTTGAATAGCTCCTCCAAAAAGCAACAGTTTTTCAGTTAATGTTGTCTTCCCAGCATCTGGGTGAGAAATGATTCCAAACGTCCTACGTCTTTCAATTTCCTTTAAAATACTCATTTATACAGTTCCAAAATAGCCCGCAAAAGTACAACCAGCGAACCTTTTAAGAGCTCTCGTTGTTTTGTTTAACAATAGAGTAATTTTGCATAAACAATTTCTACGGTTTGGAACAGAGATATAGTATTAGCGATTTAGAAAGCCTATCGGGAATCAAGGCGCACACATTGCGTATATGGGAGAGTAGATATAAACTCCTTAATCCAAGTAGAACCGAAACGAACATTCGATTCTATTCGAATACTGATTTAAAAAAGGTCTTGAACGTTGCTGTTCTTGTGAATGGTGGAATTCGGATTAGTAAAGTAGCCGAATTAAACGATAAAGATCTTACCGATCTAGTGCGTGAACGGTCGAATGGAGGCCATAATCATCAAGGGATCATCAACGCATTAAAAATTGCAATGATGGAATACGATGACGAAGCCTTCGAACAGATATTGAATAGGTGTATGCTCAATATGGGCGCGGAGAACTGCTTTAACTCTATTCTCTCTGATTTCATTCGTCAGCTTGGTATTTTATGGCAAACGGGAGCTGTTACAATTGCACATGAGCACTTTGTGACGAGCATTATAAAACAAAAATTATTCACTCTAATTGATCAATTAACAGTTAGGCCGAAAGACAAGGGATTAAGATTCCTTCTCTATTTACCTGCAGGCGAACTACATGAATTAGGTTTATTGTATATGCATTTCTTGTTAAAAAAGAATGGTTATAAAAGCATCTATTTAGGTCAGGATGTACCATTAGAGGCCATTGCAGAAACAAGAGAAAAAATGCAACCCGATGTCATTATGAGTTTTTTTACTACTCAGCCCAAAACAGAAGACATTGAAAATTATCTATTTGAGCTAGGCAGAAGCTTTCCAAGCAAACAAATGGAATTCCTCATAGCAGGCTATCCATTGCGAAACGTTAAAGTTAAGTTATTAGATCAACGATTCCACCTATACCCTAGTCTTGAAACGATTAGAAAAGACTTGTTTATCAGAATATTAAAAACAGAATACCACGAGCCTTGATGTCTCTATTTGTGTTTAATCTTTTTTAAAAAAAATTAAACACGATGTTTGGAGAGTCATTTTATTTGTTTAACTTTGATCCCAGAATGTAAAACAAAACGTCAGCATGTCAACCACAGAATTCAGCGAGTTAATTGTTTCCCACAAGAGTTTCCTCAACCAGCTTGCAATGAAGCTAACAAAAAGCGTTGATGATTCGGACGACCTTATTCAGGATACTTTGTTCAAGGCATTAAAAAACAAAGACAAGTATCAAGATGGAACCAACCTGAAAGGGTGGTTATACACAATCATGAAAAATACATTCATCAACAACTACCGCAAGAAAAAGATGCAGAACACCTTTGTTGATGAAACTGAGAACAAATATTTTATCAACAGCAAGGAATCTGATAAAGATTCAAATACCGACTATCGCGTTGATCATCAATACCTAATGAAGCAAATCGACTCTATTGATAAGTACTACGTAGACACCTTCATGATGCACTACAATGGGTACAAATACGAAGAGATTGCTGAAATTCTTGGGATTCCACTTGGAACAGTAAAAAGCCGCATTTTTTTGGCGAGAAAGAAAATGATGGACAAGTTAATGGACTACCGATTCTAATTACCTTTATTGGATGTCAAACCCCCACAAAAGAATTTGTATAATCGGTGCCGGTTTTGCTGGATTGTCTGCCGCCTCGCACCTTGCAAAACAGGGGAATGAAGTCTTTATTCTAGAAAAGAATGGACAGGCGGGTGGAAGAGCTCGTCAATTCAAGCACGAAGGTTTTGTTTTCGATATGGGTCCAAGTTGGTACTGGATGCCCGATGTGTTTGAAAGATACTTTCAACTTTTCGACCGCAAAGTATCTGATTTCTATCAGTTGAAAAGATTAGATCCTTCTTATCGAATATTTTTTGAGAATGAGCATATAATGGACGTTCCAGCCATTATGTCGGAACTAGAATCTCTATTTGAAAAATATGAGAAGGGTAGTTCGAAGGAGCTAAAAGCTTTTTTAGAGGACAGCAAGTACAAGTACCAAGTTGGAATGCAAGATTTGGTCTTTAAACCTGGATTATCCCTTTTAGAATTTGTGGATCGAAGGGTAATTGGAGGTTTGTTTAAAATGCATTTGTTCTCGTCTATTAGTGATTATATCCGCAAGAAATTTAAAGATTCCAGACTCGTTCGTTTACTTGAATTCCCAGTACTTTTTCTAGGAGCAACTCCAAAAGACACCCCTGCATTGTATAGCCTTATGAATTATGCCGACCTGGCGCTTGGAACTTGGTATCCGAATGGTGGAATGCATAAAATCGTAGAGGCCATGGTTGAAGTGGCACAAGAACAAGGAGTTAAGATTCATTTAAACAAAAGCGTAGAAGGCTTCACTTTCCATTCAGACGGAAGTATTTCTGCTGTTCGAACTTCGGATGCAGAGGTTTTTGAATGTGATATCGTAGTGGGCGGAGCGGATTATGAACATCTCGATCAGAAGGTAACTCCAACAAGCAAACGTAATTACAGCCCTAAATACTGGGATAGCAGAAAAATGGCGCCCTCTTCCCTCCTCTTCTATCTTGGTATAAACACCCGTGTGCCGGGCCTTCTTCATCACAACCTTTTTTTTGATGAAGACTTCGAATTACATGCAAAAGAAATTTACGATACTCCCAAGTGGCCATCAAAACCGCTTTTCTACGTTTCATGCCCCTCAGTAAGTGACGCAACTGTAGCTCCTCAAGGTAAAGAGAACTTATTCCTTCTCATCCCAGTGGCCCCAGATTTAAAAGATGACGAGGTAACAAGAGAAAAGTACTTCGAAAAAATAATGGATCGATTAGAAGCAAGAGTTGATTTTCCAATAAGAAAACACATTGAGTTTAAAAGATCCTATGCCCACCGCGACTTTAAAGAAGATTACAATTCTTTTAAAGGAAACGCATATGGTTTAGCGAACACCCTCCTTCAAACCGCCATCTTAAAGCCTTCTTTAAAAAGTAAAAAAATACCCAATCTCTATTTTACTGGACAATTAACAACACCAGGTCCTGGCGTTCCGCCCTCTCTAATCTCTGGCGAAGTTGTGAGCAATCAAATAGCGAAGGATTATAAAATACCCGTCTTATGAAACAGCTTTTTGATAAAGTTTCTTTTGAGGCATCTAAGATGATTACACGCAGCTATAGCACTTCTTTTGCCTTAGGTATCTATTGCTTGGATAAAAAATTTAGAAATCCAGTCTATGGAATTTACGGGTTTGTGAGATTTGCAGATGAAATTGTAGACACCTTTCATGACTTTCCTAAAGGTCAGCTCCTGGAGAAATTCACAAGCGATACTTGGGAAGCTATCCATTTAAAAATCAGCTTGAATCCTGTTTTGAATTCCTTTCAATCCGTAGTGAATGAATATGGAGTAGATCACGAGAACATTGCTACTTTCTTGAGAAGTATGGAAATGGATTTACAACAAAAGGAATACACAAATTCAGAATTAAAAGAATACATACTTGGAAGTGCAGAAGTTGTTGGCCTAATGTGTCTTCGTATTTTTTGCCAGGGTGATAATGATTATTATAATCGCCTGAAGGCCCCTGCAATGGCATTGGGATCTGCCTTCCAAAAAATAAATTTCTTGAGAGATCTAAATGCCGATTATCAATCTTTAGGAAGAACATACTTCCCAAATGTAGATATGACCGACTTTAATGACGATGTTAAGAAACAACTAGAGGCCGACATAGAAATAGACTTTCGCAATGGGTATGAAGGCATAAAGCAATTGCCAAAAGGAGCTCGATTTGGAGTGTATATCGCGTATGTCTATTATTTCGCACTCTTGCAGAAAATTAAAAACACTCCCGCCAATGTAATTCTAAGTCAGCGCATTAGAATTCCAAATCAAAAGAAATACGGACTTTTAGTGAAGTCTTATCTCAAGCACAGTTTTAATATCTTATAGAAAAATATAAATGGAGGAAGTTATCCTGGTCGATGAATTGGATAATCCAATTGGACTGATGGAGAAATTAGAGGCACATGAAAAAGCTCTACTGCACAGAGCCCTATCTGTTCTAATCTTCAATTCAAAAAATGAATTCTTACTGCAACAGCGGTCTGACAACAAATACCATAGCCCTGGTTTATGGACTAACGCCTGCTGCTCGCACCCAAGAGCTGGGGAGACCGTAGAAGCCGCCGCAGAAAGACGATTGAAAGAAGAAATGGGTATGTCTTGCCAAACTCAAAAAGTTTTCCATTTTACCTACAAGGCAGAATTTGAAAATGGACTAACTGAGCACGAACTTGATCATGTTTTTCTTGGAAAAACAGATTCCCTTCCTGTTTTAAATCCAGATGAGGCAAAGAGCTATCGTTATTTAGATCTAGAGTCTTTGATCTCAGAAATAGAAAGCCACCCCGAAAATTTCACTCCTTGGTTTAAAATCATAATTCAAAAGCATTTGGACAAAATAAAACATTGGCTATGATAGTAACAGTAAGCAGACATGCGCATTTCAATGCCGCACATAGACTGTACAACAGCCAATGGGACCTAGAAAAGAACGAAGCCGTTTTCGGTAAATGCACCAATCCCCGCTATCATGGACACAATTATGAGCTCATAGTGCATGTCACAGGCGAAGTTGATCCTAGTACAGGTTATGTTGTAGACATGAAGTGGTTATCTGACTTAATCAAAATTGAAATAGAAGATCGCTTTGATCACAAAAATCTAAATGAAGAGACGGAAGAGTTTAAAGAACTCAATCCAACCGCCGAACACATTGCCTATGTTATTTGGAATTTACTGCGTCCTTGTATCCCAATCCAACATCAACTTAAAGTAAGCTTGTATGAAACTCCGCGAAACTATGTCGCCTACGAAGGGCAATAACAATGGCCTTAATGGTATTTCCGATCTCGAAAATATCGCCGAACAAATTGACTGGCTCGGTCAAGAGCATATAGGATCTTCTGTTCAGACTCCTTTAAGAAAGGATGCTTTTAAACTGAGTGCCGATGAAAAAATCGATCAGATTGAATCAAAATTTGCTGATATACTAACCATTCTAGGGATGGACCTTTCCGACGATAGTTTGAAAGGAACGCCGAGAAGAGTGGCTAAAATGTATGTGAATGAAATCTTTAACGGTTTAAGGCCTGAAGAAAAGCCAGAAGCCAAGCTCTTTAAAAACACCTTCAACTACAATGAGATGTTGGTGGAAAAAGGCATTAAAGTTCATAGCTACTGCGAACATCACTTAGTGCCCATAATTGGGGTTGCCCATGTAGCCTATATCTCTAGTGGATATGTTATTGGGCTTTCCAAAATTAATAGGATTGTTCGTTATTTTTCAAAAAGGCCTCAAGTACAAGAAAGACTAACTCAGCAGATAGCACTAGAGTTACAGGAGGTATTGAAAACAGAAAACGTAGCTATTTTATTAGATGCAGAACATTTCTGTGTAAAAACCAGAGGAATTGAAGACGATGGCAGCAGCACAGTTACTTCTTATTTCGGTGGGAAGTTTAAAGAATCTGAAGTTAAAAATGAATTCCTAAAACACGTATACAACAAATGAGTAAGACAATAGTAATCGTTGGAGGAAATTCTGGAATCGGTTTAGCCGCGGCAGAAATACTTATTAAAGAAGGGCATAGAGTGATTGCGTTTGCACGAAACGCAGCTGAAACAGGCTATGCCGATGGTGTTGAGTACCATAACTACAACGCGAATGATTTCTTAAGTAGACCCCAATTGCCTGAAGTTATCGATGGACTACTTTATATGCCAGGTACCATTCACTTAAGGCCTTTTAATCGTCTGAGTATTGAAGACTTTAAGGAGGAATACGAAATCAACTTTCTGGGGGCTGTGCACTTCATTCAGCATGCTCTACCCAGTCTTAAAAAGTCACAGAATCCTTCGGTTGTGCTTTTCTCTACGGTTGCGGTTACCACAGGAATGGCATTTCATGCCTCCATTGCGTCTGCAAAAGGTGCTATAGAAGGATTGGTTCGCTCGTTGGCCGCAGAATTTGCTCCTGTAATTCGTTTTAACGCGATCGCCCCTTCGCTTACCGATACCAACTTAGCTCAACCCCTGCTCAATACAGACGCGAAAAGAGAAAGCAACGCGAACCGCAATCCAATGAGAAAAATTGGAGATCCTAAAGATGTTGCGGAAGCTGCCTGTTTCTTGCTCTCTAATAAATCGAGTTGGATTACAGGACAAATTATTGCCGTTGATGGCGGTATGTCTACCCTTCGCAATTAAGAATGACTGAATTAAAGAGCTTTTCATCTGAGGAAATAAAATCTCTAGACAGAGCCTATCGCAGAGATTTTATAAATCGAATAACAGGTGCTAAATTGGCTTGGATTCTTGGTTCCTTTCATCCAGAATTCGGAGAGAATTTAGCCTTGTTCAGCTCTATTGTGCATGTAGGTGCTAATCCGCCTTTAGTTGGAATAGTATTTAGACCCAGTATGGGCAAATTGCACTCTTTGCGCAACATAAATGAAACGAAACTTTTTAGCCTGAATAGCTTACCACTTAAATTTAGAAAGGAAATACACTCTAGCTCCGCTAATGGATCAGAAGAATTAGACGACTTTGATTCCATCGGGTTGCAAAGAGAAATAGACACCAGCCACCCAATTCCTCTGGTAAAAGAGGCCTCTATAAGAATGCTCCTAGAGCCTGTTGAACTGGCACCCATTCGAACCAATTCAACCCATTTTCTTGTTTCTGAAATTAAGAAAGTTGAAATAAATGTCGCTTTCCTTGACTCAAATGAACTGCCAATTCCTGAAGGATTAACCTATGTTTCTGGTCTTGATCTATACTGTAAGGTAGAATCGATCCAATCTATGCCCTATGCTAGAATTGAATGATGTAGTTCTTAAAGATGAGATTATTCTTTTCTGGTTTCGAAGAGATTTGCGATTAGACGACAATCATGGTCTTTTTCAAGCACTTAGTCAGGGTAAGCCCGTACTTGGTCTTTTTATTTTTGATGATGACATCCTATCGAAACTAGAAAACAAATCGGATGCCCGAGTGGAATTTATTCACCATAATTTGGAAGAAATGCAGACTCAATTACTTTCAATTGGAAGTAGTTTATTAGTTCTTCAAGGAAATCCACTCCAGATTCATAGATCGCTACTCGACCGTTTCAACATTGAAAGCGTATATGCCAATAGAGATTATGAGCCTTATGCCATTGCTCGAGATAAACAAGTCTTTGATTTGTATGAATCTAGAGGTAAGAACTTCAAGGCTTTTAAAGATCATGTCATCTTCGATAAAAAGGAAGTCGTAAAAGATAATGGCGAGCCCTATACTGTCTTTACGCCGTACATGAAAAAATGGAAGTCGCACTATGAGTTATATCCATCCCATCCCTTTCCGTCGGAAAAACGATTAGATCATTTTGTTCGAGTAGAAAAATTTCCCTTACCTGATTTAACAGATATCGGGTTTGTGAAGAGAAATATTTCCTTTTCTGATAAATGGATAAATGCAGATCTAATTTCCCATTATCACCATAGCCGAGATATTCCTTCGATAGCAGGAACATCTAAACTAGGTATCCACCTGAGATTTGGAACCCTAAGTATTCGGAATCTGGTTGAAAAAGCCTTCCATCTAAATGAAAAATGGCTGAATGAATTAATCTGGCGCGACTTCTATCAAATGATCATTTATCATTTCCCACATTCCGCAAAGCAATCATTCAAAGTAGCCTACGATCGAATTGAATGGGAAAACAATCCTTCTCATTTTGAAAAATGGTGCAAGGGTATCACTGGATACCCAATTGTGGATGCCGGAATGCGCGAACTCAATGCCACAGGTTTTATGCACAATAGAGTGCGCATGATTACGGCTAGCTTTTTAACTAAGCATTTGCTCATTGATTGGCGCTTAGGAGAGCAATATTTTGCCTCTAAACTTTTGGATTATGATCTCGCGAGTAATGTAGGTGGATGGCAATGGGCTGCCTCTTCGGGTTGCGATGCCGCACCCTATTTTCGGGTATTTAACCCAAGTCTTCAACAAGAAAAATTCGATAAAGAATTTAAGTATATTAAGAAATGGGTGCCTGAATGGAATTCAGATCGGTATCCTAAGCCAATTATCGATCACAAATTTGCACGAGAACGTGTACTAGAACGCTTCAATAAAGCACTTAAAAAATGAACCTAATTCTTAGCTCACTGCTAATTTTAATATTTAATATGAGTACAGTACAAAAAGGAAGTTCGATACCAAACTTAATCTTAGCAGATCAAAATGGAAAGGTATTCAACCTCAAGAATGAAACTAACGGAAAGGCTACAGTTGTTTATTTCTACCCAAAAGATGATACCCCCGGTTGTACCGCAGAGGCTTGTTCTTTCAGAGATAATTACCAAGATTTCCTAGATATGGGGGCCTTAGTGATTGGAATCAGTGGCGATAGTCCTGCATCACACAAGAAATTCGCTGAAAAGTACAATTTGCCATATACTCTTCTTTCCGATCCAAATAAAGAGGCGCGTAAAGCCTTTAATGTACCTACTGATTTACTGGGTTTAATACCAGGACGTGTGACGTATATTTTTGATAAAAAAGGTGTTTGTCAAGGCGTATTTAAATCACAAACCAAAGCCACTCAGCATATTGATGAGGCATTGAAAATTTTAAAGTCTTTCGAATAATAGCTTTGTTAGAGCCTTCATTTCGATTCTTCTTTTTCAGGGATTAACGCCTTTCGAAATGATTTAGCTCCGCCTAAATTGTTCATCTGACGTAGAATCCAAGACTGTCGTTTGCGAACGTATGCGGAGGGTTTGGATACGGAATACTTTAATGGACTCGGCAAAACACTTGCTAGTAAGGCTGCCTCACTGTTGTTTATTTTTGAGGCCGATTTTGAAAAGTACTTCTGAGAAGCAGCTTCTACTCCATACACTCCCGGACCAAGTTCAACGATATTTGAGTAGACTTCTAGAATGCGTGCCTTCCCCCAAATAAGCTCTATCATAAAAGTGAAATAGGTTTCCAACCCTTTTCGTACCCACGACCGATTGGGCCATAAAAACACATTCTTCGCGGTTTGCTGGCTTATCGTACTTCCACCCTTAATTCTCTTGGCATCTTTATTTCCAGCCCATGCCTTCTGAATCGATTCCCAATCAAAACCTTTGTGCGACAGGAACTTTTGATCTTCTGCAGAAACTGCGGCCAAATAAAAATTTATCGAAATATCATTTGCTGATACATAATCGTAATGCCACTCATGCCCCTCAAAAGAACGAATAACCATTAATGGTGTAAAAAAAACAGGAATCCACTTCAAGAGTACAATCCATAAAACACTTATTAGCCATATAAACAAAAACATTCGAAACAGAAATCGAAATATTTTTCTGAGACTCTTTTTCATATTCAAAGGTAGACCGAGAACTTAAATTCTTCATAAAATGTTCAAATGTTAAATTAAGTGCACAACTCACTAAGTGTACATGTTACACCTTATTTTTACATAATGAATAAAACCACAGAAACACAGCTTTCTATATTCCAAAACATCCGTATTCTTCTTGCCGAAGACGATGAAGTAAGTGAACAATATCTATTAATACTTTTGAGTAGACTTGGAGCAGAGGTTGAAGTAGTAAGGCGTGGAGATGAAGTTCGCGCTAAACTAGAAGAGCAATCTTTTCAAATGCTCATTATTGACCTTCATTTACATCCCATCAACTCACTTGAGCTAGTGAAAGAAATACGAAACGATATCGGTAAAAACCTAGCTATAGTAGGTATTTCAACAGCCGATTTAAGCGGAAGAGCTTTGGGTGTTGGAATTGACCAGGTACTTAGAAAACCTCTTGAAAGCCGATTGATCGTTGCTAGTTTAGAACAGGCAATGCTAAAACAAGCTCAGTCCGTATAAACCACCGCTGTATCTGAAAGAAAGACGGATAAAATTTCTTGGCCTTCTTTATCAAATTCTTTTAGATTCCATTGATCGTTTTCTAAATCTTTATTTAATAACCATCTGCTCTTGGTCTGGCTGATTGCAGTCAGACTATCGCCTATAGCTATTTCCAACAACCCTCCTGGAAGAGATAGAACACGGGCCGATTGTTTTTTAACAGTTACTTCTGAGGATAAGGGGCTTAAAAGATATTCTAATTTAGTGGGTATTCTTGCTTCTTTGCTATGAAAAAGCAAAATGGAATCAGTTGAATTATAGCTAACCATCCAACCACGTTCCGATTGGTGGAAACACAATTCGCTCTTGGCTATGTTTAGTTTTGTATAGCCGACGAAAAGCAAAGGAATAAACAGGAAGAGTAACACCGGATTTTCCTTTGCAACCGCGAGTTTACTGCTAACCCAAACAGATACTGCTAAAAGCAAAGTGAAGAAAATAAAAGTGGGTTGTAACGGACTTAATCGCAAAACGGCAAAAGGCAAGTCAGAAAAAAAATGAGCCAACTGATAGCTCAACTCCACTAAGGTTTCAATGAATTTGAACACCCAATCAGGCAAAATAAGAGTAGTAGATAGAAGAATCACAAGGCTACTAGAATAGTGAACGGCTGTAATGAGAGGAATGACTAGCAAGTTTGCCGGCAGAAAATAAGTCGGAAAATCTCCGAAATGATAATAGATAATAGGAAAGGTAGAAAGCTGCGCCGCTAGACTAATTCCTGCAGCTGCAAAAATGAATCGAATTATTTTAAACCTACTTCGATTGTATTTTCGAATAATAGGATTGAGCACCAAAATTCCAGCTACGGCTGAAAAACTCAGTTGAAATCCTATATCTACTAATATACCCGGATTGATAAAAAGAAGCCCTGCCGCCGCTGCCATCCAATTGGCAAGGGAATGACTCCTTTTATACTTCTGCGCAAGACCTAATACGGTGAACATAAATGCAGCGCGAACCACAGAAACCGTAAACCCAACAAATCCAGCGTAAATCCACAATGGCAAAAGGGTAAGCAGCTGAAAAATCCATCGAGGGAGTCCCAGAGGTTTAAATAAAAATTGAAATGCTAAATAGATCAGTCCCAGATGCAATCCACTTACAGCCAATAGGTGGATGACTCCACTTGTTTGAAATGATTCCTTAAACTCAGAACTCATTTGATTCTTGGAACCTAACAAAAGTGCGGGAAGCAATTCTCTACTTCGATTTCCTAAGGGTAAATTGAGAATGAACTCTTCGGATTGAATTTGCCATCTCTTAAAAAAGGGAAGAAATTGCCTTGATCCCTTTTGGCAATAAAGCAATTCCGATTCTTTTGCAAACAACCGAGCGGAGTATCCTTTCTTCAAGAGATAGCCTTTATAGTCAAAGGCAACGGGATTATTTGTTCTTTGTAGAGATTGAATGGATGGATTCTTTACAGCGATGTACGAACCGACAAAAAGACTTTCATTCTCCCCTGAAATCATGGCCTCTATTTTATATGCCACTCCTTCGTTTCGATATACTAAATCCAATTTTGCCTTGCCTGATCCAGTTCTTTTCACAAGACTTGAAACCTGAAAGAGAACAAGATCTGATTTCTTTAAGTTTTCAAGGGGAAAGGGTTGAACCTCTGTCTTTTGTTTCGATTTAATGTGACCCAATAGCGAAAAAAAGACCATCAACAAACTGAGAACAAGAAATTTATCTCTTTGAACAATTATTAAAAGTGCAGAATAAAGCCCGATTAATAGAATAGCTAGATCAACCCAGTAGTAGGCAGATAGGTAAAATAATAAGGGTAAAAGAATAGGGAATTTGTTCAATCATCTTTCCATTACAGCTTGTCGATCTCCTCTAGATCCACTTGGCTGTAATAAAAATACAGAATTTCCTTATAACAATAGCCCTTGTCCGACATAATAATTGCACCATCTTGACTGAGTCCAACACCATGTCCATATCCCTTACCCTTTAAAATCAAATCATTTCCACTCTCTTCCACCTTAAAAAAAGTAGATCTTAAATTAAAATGCCGACGTACATTCTTCAGTGGCAAACTCTTGCCTTTGCATTTAAATGTGGACAATCTCTTACCGTAACTGATATTTAAAATGGCTTTTTGTAATTCGATATCTTGAGGACTCAAGCCCATCTGACTTGCAAAATATTGGTAGAAATCATTTTTAGAAATCCGTTTTTCCCATTTTGCCGAGGGGCCATATAAAGAAAAAGAATCTTCCCTGCTTCGGAGATATGGAACAGCACTAAGCCATGCCTCCTCCGAGTTAGCTGTTTTACCACCACTATTCGCATGGAAAGCCGCTAAAATAGGAGTGCAATTTAGATCAACTAACACACTATCTCTTGTTTCGTACACAGCAGATCGGATATTGTCGCTATATCTATGACGAGCCATGCTGTGATACACTTGAGAACTCACATCGTCTTTAAGGTTGTAGCCCTCTTTGATGTGCTTGTCTAAATTCTTCATTGCAAAAGTTCTAGCGAGAACGGCCTGTGCCTTAAAATACTCATAAGCAGGCAAATGCCCACCCTCACTTTCCACCACTCCCGCTACATACTCTTCCATATTTACAACATTCACTAAGATCAGCTCGCCATCTTGTGCCCACAGCTCTAAATGCCCTTTATATAGTCGTTCCGGCTTGTCAGCTTTAATAGAGAAAATACTGAGGGAGTCTTCCGCACTGATAAAAAGCCTTTGGTATAAACCTAAATTAGACTCACCTCTATTCAACTGAATCTTAGAGCCTTTGGCCTTCAGTACAATTGCATTCTTATTGGTATTGAGAAGATCTATAACCGTATCAATGACTTCAGCTTTGGCATTAGAAGCCAATACAAAATACGAATGCTCTTTATTAGAAATCAAAGCACTTTCAACGCGATGCGCCGAATGAATTCGAATTCGAACTTCATAAGAATAGGCCGAAAGAGAGCAGACAATAAATAGAAGACTGAGTGCGTACTTAGCCTTGTTTGGCCAAATCGCATACGGCCTCAGCCGCCCTAGCCGAAGCACCAGAGCCTCCCAATTTCGCTGCCAATTCATTGTACTCATTTAACATTTTTATTCGAGACTCTTTCTCAAATAAGGCAAGCAAGTTAAGCCGAAGCGAATCTGCTGTTAAATCATTCTGAATAAGTTCTTTAACAATCTCCTTGTTAACAACTAGATTAACCAAAGAGATAAAAGGAATCTTAACCAATTGTTTAGCTATAGCGAAAGAAATCGCACTTCCTTTATAACAAACAACCTGTGGAACCTGAAATAAGGCTGTTTCTAAAGTAGCTGTTCCCGAAGTAACCAACGCAGCCTTTGCTACGGAAAGAAGTGTATAAGTACTGTCTCTGCTCAATTCTATTGAACTGTTAGACAATATAGTTTTATAAAAACCCTCCTCTTGAGAAGGAGCCATTGCCAAGACAAAACGAAACTGAGAAAGTCCTTTGATCGACTCAAGCATGATGGGGAGAACCCTCTGAATTTCTTGTTTTCTACTTCCAGGAAGTAAAGCTACAATGGGCAACTCAGACTGTTTCCAACTATTAGGAGCCTTTTCAATCCACTGATCCTTTGGCATTACGCTGTCTAACAATGGATGCCCCACAAATTGAACTTCCATTTGATAGTCTGCATAAAAGGCCTTCTCAAACGGGAGTATGGTTAACATACTATCTACCGTTTTCTTGAGCTTAAAGACTCTATTCTTCTTCCATGCCCATATTTGAGGTGATATATAATAAGCCACCTTAATTCCTTGATTCTTGGCAAATTCTGCAATCCGCATATTAAAACCCGGATAATCAATGAGTACTACTACATCGGGTTGATAGCTTAGAATATCTTCTTTGCAAGTTCGCATATATCCTAAAATCGTGCGGATATTCAGCAGTACTTCTACAAAACCCATAAAAGCCATTTTGCGGTAATGCTTTACCATTGTACCACCTTGACTTTGCATTTTCTCTCCACCCCAAAAGCGGAAATCGGCAGAAGAATCTACATTCTTGATTTCCTTCATCAAATTCCCCCCATGCATATCGCCGGATGCTTCTCCGGCTATTATGTAGTACTTCACGGCTTATAGAAAAATTTAAAAGCAACAATAATTACTAAAAAAAGAAGACTAGAACTCAATATTCCTTTTGAAAAAGCATCTTTGTTCAATCGCAAGCCTACAAAGAATGCCAAACCATTGGCTAGCAATCCGATGGATACCACTTGCAGAACGAGATTCATCATGCTGGTGGTATCTATTCTTCCTACCACTAATAGCTCTGGCTTAACGAAAAACACCAAGTAAAGACTAATAGGCGGAAGAAGAACGCCTAAAATGAGTCCCAATATCGTTTGTTTTCTTTCACTCAAAATTCCAAGTGTTCAATGTTTGAAGCATCGCATGTGCGGTTACATCACTATCAACGGGTACCACGGATATATAATTGTTTGCCAAGGCCCATTCATCTGTATCCTGACCATGATCGTAGTTTACAAAAGTACCTGTGAGCCAATAATACTGCCTTCCTCTGGGGTCCTTCCTCGCATCAAACTCCTCCTCCCAGTTCGCTCTTGCCTGTCTGCAAATCTTAATCCCTTTATACGGTTCCTCACTTGCTTTTGGAATATTCACATTCAAACAAATACCATGAGGCAGCTTATTTTCAAGTACCGAAAGAGCGATCTGCTTAATGAAAGGGGCGGCATCGTTGAAGTTCGCATCCCAAGCGTAGTCCAAGAGAGAAAAACCTATGGACGGAATACCTTCCAGGCTGCCTTCTACTGCAGCCGACATGGTTCCAGAATAGATTACATTAATAGATGAGTTCGATCCATGATTAATACCTGACACACATAAGTCGGGCTTTCGTGGCAAAACTACATTTACTGCCAGTTTGACACAATCTACCGGTGTACCCGAACAACTAAACTCCGTTTGAGGACCCTGATCTATGGTAACCTTATCCGTTCGCAAAGTATTATTCAATGTAATTGCATGACCCATACCCGATTGCGGGCTATCTGGGGCCACAACATACACCTCTCCTATTTCATTCATCACTGAAATAAGTTTGCGAATACCCGGGGCGGTAATACCATCGTCGTTACAAACGAGAATTAAAGGTCGCTCTGATTTTGAAATGTTTTCTGCCATTTGACAAAGCTAGTTTTACTATTGAAACAGGGAATGCTTTTTGATATTTTAGCAATAAATAAATACTCTATGTTGTTCATTTTATTAATCGGATTTATGTTGGTTGGATTCGTCGTTCAATCACGCCTAAAATCTAAGTTCAAAAAGTACGGAGCTATTCCTAATGCTCTTGGTTTGAGTGGGAAAGAAATTGCTGAAAAAATGCTTCACGATAGCGGCATTTACGATGTTACCATTCAGAGTGTTCCCGGTAAACTAACCGATCACTACAATCCAAGCGACAAAACAGTAAATCTTAGTCCAGAGGTGTTTGGAGGTAGATCTGTTTCTGCAGCAGCCGTTGCGGCACACGAAGTAGGTCATGCGGTTCAGCATGCCAAAGCCTATCGTTGGTTGGAGTTTAGAAGTGCCATGGTTCCTATGGTTGGCATTAGCTCTAAGGCAATAAATATTATCTTTTTGCTTATGATTTTTGGAGCGGGAATGCTGAAGATGTTCCCTCTAAGCACCGTATTTTTAGTAGTTGTTGTTGCTCAAGCCATTATAACGGCCTTTAGTTTGGTAACTCTTCCTGTTGAATACGATGCAAGCGATAGAGCATTAGTTTGGCTAAGATCTACTGGAATTACTTCAGGAGAGAAATACGAACAAGCCAAAGATGCCCTAACATGGGCGGGTAGAACTTACCTAGTGGCTGCCTTGGCTTCTCTTACTACTTTGGCTTATTACATCCTGATGTTCTTAGGAAATCGCGATTAAAAGTGTGCGTTGTTTAATTGATTGAAAGAAGGCTATCTCCTCGAGATGGCCTTCTTTTTTGGAACCCATGACTAAACCAGTCGCAGTATCTTGTTAGAAAGTGTATTCATTAAGTGCATTCGCAATTGAACAAGCAAAGATTGGATGCCTATTCTTTCTTCCTCTTTTCCAATTCCTTTGAAAGCTACCTTATTTACCATTTCCCTCTTTAGTCTTTGAGGGAAGTTTGAAATACTTGCTTAAGCACTATTTACTCTTCATGCTCTTTAGTGCCAAAAAGAAAAAGTGTTCTAAAAACTGGCCTTTAGTCTGACTTATGCCGTAGTGAAGTTTCATCGATCTCATGAATGATCCTCTATTATAGAGGATTAGAAGTATTCATTCGAAGGAGAAGAGTTGATCTTATGGTGCCGATTATCCCTCTTCGTTTAAAAGCGTCAAGGCTTGTGGACTTCCTTCACTGTCTGAGCTACTTCCTTTCGTTTGTACTTACTTGCTATGGGCTCAGAGCCACTTCCTTTGCGCTTCGTTGACTACTGTTTTAGATGGAAACCATAGGCTTCGAGCAGGATCATAGATAGTTTTTTATTAAGTGAGGGGGAGGAAAACCGTCTATTGACTTGGGCCAAAGACTATCTGAAATGCCCATAAAGTATAGGATTTGCCAATTCCAGAGGTTGTCTTTATGAAAGACAAAGCGGCTTAATTCGCTTCAAACTTCAATCCATCATTGTGATGAAACTTGAATTAGCTTGAAGGTCGTTTTTTGTTCAATCCTTCCTACTACCATAACCAATCAACCCATTTATAAAGCTTGAAACAGCCAAAAGAAGATTGATGTAAAGAATAAAAACAAAAAAGCCGCTAAACGATTTCTCATTTAGCGGCTTGCTTCTTTATCGTCTAGGTGGTTTAGGCCTAAACTTCTTTTTATCAAAAGGTGGTCTTGAAGACTCTCTTCTTCCTCCTCCACCGCGACCACTGGAGTCGGGTTCGATAACTACTCTTTTGCCTTCAAATTCAAGTGCAGACATTTTCTGAATAAAGTCTTCACTCTTATCTGCAGGAACCTTAAAGGTGCTTGAATCGAAACTGACTTGAACATTTCCAATGTCATTTCTACCCAATCCTCCTGTTTCTCTTAGCGCATCTTTTAGATCCATCCAATCAAAACCGTCCTTCTTACCTACGTTAATTTTTAGAGCAATCTCATTGCTTCCTCCTCCATAGGAGTCTTCTGAATCAAAAGACCTGCTTGACTCATTCCTCCTAGAAGAAGAAGGAGTATTAAACATATCTGGATTCTTACGGATTTTTTCATAACCCAAAAGCATGTCGCCAATACTTAAGGCCATCATACGCTTCACAATTTCCTCTTTGCTCAGTTCTGCCAAAGGCTCCATAACAGAATCAATCAGCTCATCAATAATGGTGATTTCTTTAGGTTGATTGGCAATGACTTCAACTTGATAAGCCATTTGTTTTTGACAAACATCGGCAGGGCTAGGGATTTGCATCTCCGTAATATCCAATCCTAGATTCTTGCGAATGCGATTAAACTTACCCATCTCATTTCGAGCTACAATAGCAATGGAAACACCGCTTTTGCCTGCTCTACCTGTTCTTCCACTTCTATGTGTGAAGGCTTCGGGTTCGTCAGGAAGATGATAGTGAATAACGTGAGTAATATTCTGAACATCTATACCTCTAGCTGCCACATCGGTAGCAATAAGCATACGTACATGTCTAGAACGGAAAGCGTTCATTACCCAGTCTCTTTGTTGCTGGCTAAGATCACCGTGCAGTGCCTGGGCCGAGTAGCCTTCCTTCATAAGACTCTCCGCCAGTTGCTGTGTTTCAGCACGCGTTCTACAGAAAACAATTCCGTAGATATCTGGATAAAAGTCTAGTAATCTCTTCAGAACTTGAGAGCGATGCCTTCCATCTACTAAAACAGCAGAATGCGAAATAGTCGTTTCCTGAGGCCCCATTGCTCCTTTAATCTGCTCAGGCTCCACCATAAAGGTTGAAGTGAGTTTGCGGATCTCATTAGGCATGGTAGCTGAGAAGAGCCAAGTCTTCCGAGTTTCTGGAAGCATACTTAAGATTCGGCTCACGTCTTCCATAAATCCCATATTCAACATCTCATCGGCCTCATCGAGAACAATGCGTTGAATTTGAGAAAGATCTAAGTAGCGCCTATCCACCATGTCGATAAGTCTACCGGGCGTAGCCACTACAATTTGAGCCCCTCTTCGAAGGTCATCTTTTTGTTTGATTATCGAAGCACCTCCATATACCTCTACAATATTTACCGAAGGCAAATAGGTAGAATAGGATTTAAGGTCTTTTCCAATCTGCACACAAAGTTCACGTGTGGGTGCTAATACAAGAGATTGGACAGAACGTACTTCTGGATCTATCTTTTGTAATAAGGGCAATCCAAAGGCCGCTGTTTTACCGGTACCGGTTCTAGCAAGTGCAATTAAATCCACGTCTCTTTCTACAAGAAGCGGAATTGTTTTGGATTGAATTTCTGTTGGGGTTTCAAAACCGAGGGAAACCAAGGCTTTGAGGATGCGGTCGTCTAGACCGATCTGATCAAATGTCATCGTAATAATTAAGCCGCAAAGGTAAGGAAATTAACTGATTACGCGTCAATCAATCCTTGAGCTACTAAATAAGGTATCGCAAGCCATAGTAAACCTTTGATTAGGAAGAATAAAAACAGCAGAATAGTAGCCTTCCAACCGGCTTTAGCCACTAAACCTTTTATTCCTTCTTGCTTCCAAATGCGACGATATTCTTTCAGACCTTTCATTGATTGAACCGATTCCATTGCCTCTATTCTTATTTAGAATGATTTTAAACAAAAGTAATCAAGAAGAGCATATGACGAATAAAAAAAGCAGGTCTATAAGCCGGATTCTGTAGTTAACAAATGTTAAACCCTTGTCATTTATCTAGGAAAACAATCTCTTGTCTTCTCAAGCTGCCTACCCCCCGATATCGGACGAGCCGCCCTCAAGCATCGGTGTACATGACATTTCAACCCGTGAGGTTTACATTGCCTTTTGAATCACTTCAAAAGCGGTGAGCTCTTACCTCGCCATTTCACCCTTACCCCCTTGCGGTGGCGGTTTCTTTTCTGCTGCACTTTCTGTCTGCCCTAAGGCATCCTTCTTATTAGGAAGCACGGTGCTCTTCGTTGTCCGGACTTTCCTCTTGATGTAACTCAAGCGACAAGGCGACCTGCCGAACAAAGGTACTATGCAAACCGAATGATTCTTATCTCCGTAGCTCCCCTTCCATACTTTTTATATTCTGCATCGTAATACTCTATTCCATCTACCGTGTTTAACCACTCATGAATATTTGCTTTTAACACACCCTCTCCCACTCCATGAATAATTACTAGATAGCCTATTCGATTTTTAATTGCCTTGCTTAGCTCAGACTTTGAAACTCTCATCTGCTCACTGAGAATCTCATGATTGGTTCTTCCACTCAAACTTGTAAATAGATGTTCTGCGTGGAGGTCAATCTCATGAACTTCTTTTGCCTTGGCTACTTTTTTTGGTTGGATGGCTTTCTTCTTCTGATCTTTTATAACTATTGAGCTCACTTCTATGTGATCTTGCAAAACCAGCGTATTGGCGGCATGCCATTCCTGAAAACCTGAATTTGAATGGACTAATATTTCAATTCCATTTACCCTAGTTACGATGCCCCCTCCTTCCTCATCAAGGAATTTTACTTTGTCGCCTACTTTAAAATGCATAGAATAAAAAGAATCAATTGAATTTTTCCGAAAGTAATACCTAAAACAATAGGCTTTGGAATGAATGCAAAAAAAACGCCCCGCGAATGCGGGGCGTTTTCAAAAGAAAAACTCGTTCTACTTAGTTCTTCTGAATTTTTCTTGAGATAATGCTCTGCTCATTTTGAATTCTAACGAAATAAACGCCTTTCGGTAATTCAGACACATTCAATTGAATCTGCTCTAGACTTTCACTTCCAACTATAGATTGAACCATCAGTGTTTGACCTAAATAGTTTACCAACTCAATAGTGTATTGCTCAGACTGTTCAGCCATAAACTCAATATTCACATATTCCTTAGACGGAATCGGGTAAATTCGGATGCTGTTCTCAAGAGTACTACCTTCTTCCAGTGAGATACCTCCAAGAGCAATAGTAAAGACTACATCCACAGAGCCACAATCATTTGATACGGTAAGGGTAACCGAATAATTTCCATTTTGTAAATAAGTGGCAGTGGCTATCGCAGTATTGGCAGAAGTTCCATTTCCGAAATCCCACAGATAACTTGTACCATTGGTTGTAGCACTAGCGTTAAATTGAACGGTAGCATCCACTAAGGTTACAGAAGTTATATTCTGTGTGTATTGAATATTCGGTAGTGGACCAGAAGCGGTTGTGGCCGTTAACTTATTGCTAAATGCGCTTGTGTCTCCATTGGCACAGATGGCTGCTACATATAAATCATAAGCAGTATTCGGGCTTAAACCTGTTAAAGTGGAACTGACTATTGCCGAGGCAACACTTCCTGTGCCCAGTGCAAATCCTGCAGGTCCCCATTGTACTATCGAATTGGAAGTAGGATTGGTCCAAGCCAAATTAATCGAAGAACAAGTAACGGTAGCATTCAGTGCAGTAGGTGGAAGACAAGATGGCGGGGTTCCAGTTGTGGTGAAGCAAACGGGAGCAGAATAAGCCGAAGTATCACCACCAGAACAAAGCTCACTCACGTAGGCACAATAGTTTGTGCCTGAACTTAAGCCTGTTAAGGATAAAGAAGCAGTTGAGCTAGCCACTATAGAACCTGTACCTAAAACAAAGCCATTTAGACCATATTCCACATAGTACGTACTTGCGGTTGTGCTGCCTGCGGTCCAAGTTAAATTGGCGCTATTCAAGGTTACCGTGTTTGAAGACAAATTGGTTGGAGCTGGACAAGTAGAATACGGATTCACAGCAAAGTTGTCTATGAAAACATCCGGACCGAAGCCTGAATTTCCAATAATTCTCAATTGGATAGTTTGACCAGTGTAAACCGCTGGATCTAAGGCCACAATATGATGTGCTAAGCTAGCTGCTGGAGTTGTATTACCTGCTCCGCCTACCGTAAAGCTTGGACCTATAAAGTCAACCAAGGTATCCCATGATGTTGAACCTTGAATCTGAGCAAGTACCAACAGTTGGTCTATCGGATAGGTTGCACTATATAAATGCGACCAATCAAATTCTACTTGTGCGTCTTGAGAAATCTGGATAGGCTCTGTGGTGGCTCTAGCATTGTTACCCGATGTCCAACCCCAGAAATTACCCCGCATCATCGTATTGTTAAATTGTGCAAATGTTTGAGTACCCCCTGTCAAGTCCCAACAAATTGGAGCCCAAGTATTAAAGTCTCTCAGATAAGGAATACTTGCTGTACCACACTGAGTGGTAAAACAAACAGGACCTGCTGCCAAACTGGTATCTCCATTCGCACATTGCTCATATACATAGAAGCAGTAATTGCCCGAAGCATTTAAACCTGAAATGGTATACGGAATGGCTGTGGCGGTAGAGAATGTACCCGAACCTATTGCAAAACCAGGCGCTCCTACTTCTACAAACCAAGTGGTGGCAGTGGGTGAACCTGCTGTCCAAGAAACCGTCGCTGAAGTGGTTGAAGTGGAGGCTACACTCAGAGAAATTGGATTGGGACAAGCGGGAGCTTCATCTACTCGAATATCGTCTAGCGATATATCTCCTGTAAAGCTGCTTCCTCTTCTTCCCGCAAAACGCACTCGAATGGTATCTCCGAAACTAGATAAAGGAACGTTCGCGATAAGCCAAGGCGAATTACCTGCAGTTTGTTGCTGGCCAAAGAGTGCAAACACATTCACATTCCAGCTTCCATTGCTGAATACATCTACCCTTAGTGTATCCATAGTTGCTCCATACATATGGTAGGCAAACGAAAGATTTGGAATGGTTAAACTGCTCGTTACAATTTCGGGTGAAGTAAACATGGCCGGGCCACTTGTACTTACCCCCGTTGAAGTTTCAAGGTAGATATACATTCCTCCGGCTACAGAAGGAGTAGTATTGTCGAACCAAGGACCTGTTGCTAACGAATTCTCATTGGCTCCAGATGCATCCTCTGTCTCCCATCTTTGTCCACCCTGAGTTCCACCCAGATCCCAGCAATTCACTAAGCTCAGAGATGTTGGATAGGTCCCAACTAATCCTGCTGCCAATCCTGTAAAGGTTTGCAGATAGGGAGCCGTGATAGCTCCACAAAGAGTAGAGAAGGAAGAAGAGACTGAATACGATGATGTATCTACGCCATTTGGACAAAGCTCACGCACATACCAAGAGTATTGGGTCGAAGGACTCAATCCATTAATAACCGTTGGATTTGAAGTTACGGTTACTGTAGTTCCATTTCCTGGCATAAATCCAGTGGGTCCGTATTCCACAAACCAAGTGGATGCAGCAGTGCTTCCATTGGTCCAGCTTACAGAAGCAGAATTCGAAGTAGTACTAGCAACTGAAAGCGAAGTTGGCTGAGGACAAGCAGGTAATGCTTCAACTATAAAGTCGTCTACATACACACTTGGACCAAAACCTGAGTTAAATCTCAACATAAATACCACATCCTGACCTGTATAAATTGCAGGGTCTAGATTGATGGATTCTTGAATAAAGTTGCCCGCTGGCGCAGGAGCTGTATTGGCTGCTCCGGGTGTTGTGAAAGTTGGACCTACCAAATTCACCAAGGTATCCAAGGTGGTTGAATTGGCCAATCGAACCATCAGTAACATCTGGTCGAGCGGATAAGTACCACTATAAAGGTGAGACCAGTTGAAACGAACTCTAGCATCTTGGTTAATGAAAATAGGTTCAGTAGTAGCCCTTGCCCAATTGCCTGATGTCCAACCCCAGAAGTTTGCAAATAGATAATCGCTTCCATTCTGAGCTAAAGTTTGGGTTCCACCGGTTAAATCCCAACAAAGAGGAGGGAAATTTGCACCGTCAAAGTCTCTCAGATAAGGCATTGAGGCCGTTACGCAAAGGGTATTGGCATTAATAGGACCAACCCAAGTACTCACATCTGCAGGTCCACAACTGTCTCTTATCCAAAATGCATAGGAGGTGGAAGGATTTAATCCAGGTACCGTTATGCTCGAACCCGTTCCCGAAAGAATAGTTCCTGAAAGAGGTGTAGTACCCGAAGGACCAAATACATAATTGAAGTTATTCGCTCCGCCTGTTTGCCAGCTATAGCTAATTGAACTAGTAGACGCCGCAGCTATTACAGCAGAAGGAGCTGGACAAGTAACCGTAGTTGTGAATGTAAAAGGACCAGTCCATCCACTTAATCCATTTATACCGCAACTATTTTGAACGTATACATCATAAGAGGTGGTAGCCGTGAGACCCGTAATTAGCACTGAGTCTGTTGATGAAGTTAAAACAGTACCTGAGCCTTGTCCAAAACCAGCTGGTCCCCACTCAATATTAAAATTGGTACCACCTTGTCCATTCCATCCAATATTGGCTTGATTGCCTTGAATTAATATTCCAACAATACTGGATACATCCGGACAAAGCGGAGCTTCTTCTACCGAGAAATCGTCTATTGAAATATCCCCTGTAAACGAAGTACCTCTGATTCCGCGGAATCTAAATCGCACTACTCCATTATACCCTGCGGGAAGAACAGCGCCCACTTTTGACCAAGGATCTGATCCTGCCGTTTGCTGCTGACCAACTAATAGAATAATATCATTCGTCCAACCTGACGCACTATTCCAAACATCTAAACCAAGTGTACCCGTGGTAGCGCCATACATATGGTACCAAAATTCAACATAAGGTGTGGTTAAGGTGGATACATCTACGTTAGCAGTAATCAATTCATTGGTACTTCCAGTAGTTCCACCACTTGTTTCAAAGTAGAAATAGGTTCCACCCGCCGTTCCAAAAGTAGAATGATCAAAGAAAGGTCCTGTTGCCAATGAATTTGTATTCACGCCAGTTGCCAACTCCGTTTCCCATCTAGGCGTGGTAAGATTGGGCATATTCCAGCAATTGCCGTAGTCTAAGAAAGCACCTGGAGCTTGAGGAAGGTTTTCGAAATCTTCAAAATAAGGAGCTGAAAAGGCGGTACATGCAGTTGTAAAGCTATAAGGTCCTGCCCAAGAACTTAAACCATTGGTACCACAATTTTGCTGAACATAAACAGAGTAAGAGCTGAGGGGTTGTAATCCAGTAATTGTTGCAGGAATGGTGGACGAGTTAACTATTGTTCCACTACCTTGACCGAATCCTTGAGGACCCCATTCTATAGTCCATCCTCCTGAGGCTGTTCCACCAAAAGACCAGCTTATATCTGCTGTTGTTCCTGTAATGTTGGCTGCGGTAATATTTGTAGGATCAGGACACAACGGCACGGCCTCCACAATAAGATTATCTATGTACAGACTAGGACCAAAACCTGAATTGCCGCGAACTGTCACTCGGGCATTCTGTCCTACATAAGAGGAAGGAATAAAGGCAATACTCTGACTGAAGCTTCCCGATGTAGGAGCTGTATTGGCAGCGCCTGGCGTTGTAAATGTGGGGCCTACCAAATTGATTAAGGTATCTATAGGCGCTCCTGGGCTAGATGCTTGAATCATTACTAGCATCTGGTCTAATGGATAGGTACCACTATACAAATGAGACCAATCTACCTTTACTTGTGCCGGAACCGAAATAGCAATTTCGGGAGTAATCATACGAGCCCAATTTCCCGATGTCCAACCCCAGAAGTTAGCAAAAGCATAGGAATTGCCCCCAACCAAAGAATTGGCAAAAGTTTGAGTGCCACCAGTAAGAGTAACACAACTAGGTGGCCATGAATTAAAGTCTTGAAGGTAAGGTATAGACACCGTAGCACAAGAGGTAGTGAAGTTGATCGGACCTACCCAAGTGCTCGTTCCATTGACACCACAATCGGCTTGTATATAGGCTGAATAACTGGTATTTGGAGCAAGACCGGTAACAGTAGCAGGTGAAGTGGTAGCCAAACTAAGTGTACCTGTTCCTTGCGAAAATCCAACCGGACCCCACTCTATATTGAAACTAGTAGAATTCGAGTTGAAACTAAAATCTGCAGAAGTCCCCGTGATATTGCTAGCGAAGAAAGAGGTAGGATCTGGACAGGCAGGGGCTTCAATTACTGAGAAATCGTCTATAGACATATCTCCATCAAAAGAAGTTCCGCGCTGACCACGTACTCTAAATTGAATGATTCCAGTATTAGCAACGGAAATATACAAGGGTACACTTGCACCTGTCTTAATCCAAGGAGCACCTCCAGAAGTTTGTTGCTGACCTACCACACTTAACAAATTAAGCCAAGTAGAATTGGTATCTAATACATCTACAAATAGAGTTCCGATAGTAGCCCCGTACATATGATAATAAAACTCCACATAAGGAGCCGTTAAAGCCGTTACATCAAATTGTCCAGAAATCAAAGACCCTTGTCCTCCTGCCGCTCCAGATGAAGTTTCCAAATACATATAAGTACCCCCGGCAGTACCGAAAGTGGTATTGTCATAGAAAGGGCCTGTATTTAACGAATTCTCATTGGCTCCACTAGCATCTTCAGACTCCCATCTTGGAGTGCTAGTACCTGGAACCGTCCAGCAGTTACCGTAGTCTAAGAATATTCCAATCGGAATGCCACTAAAATCTTCAGTAAAGGGAGCTACAAATGGTGCACATAAAGTTGAAAAGCTAACGGGGCCAACCGTATTTGAAGTTCCTCCTATTAAGCAATTCTCCGTTACATATGCAACATAAGAAGTAGAACTATTTAAACCTGTTAAGGCTAATGAGGTGGAAGAATGGTTGCTTACCAAAGTACCTGTTCCAAGCGTAAATCCAGTAGGTCCATATTCTATATTCCAAGTAGCACCGGAATTTCCAGGAGTCCAACCAAGGGTTGCCGAATAAGCTCCAATCTGAGTTGCTGTCAACAATGAGGGGCTAGGGCAAGCCTGTGGGTTAGCAATGGAGATATCGTCTATGCTCATATCCCCAGTGAAAGAGGTTCCTCGCGTTCCTTTAAAGCGGACTTTAATAGTTCCTGAATAGGAAGTCAAAGGTATTGTCACAATATTCCAAGGCGTATTCCCAGCCGCTTGCTGCTGACCTATTAAACTTACCTCTGTATTCCATGAGGTACCATCCCATACTTGGGCGAACAAATTGCCCATGGTTGCCCCATACATATGGTAAGCGAAAGACAATTCCGGATTGCTTAAAGGAGTAAGGTCAATATCTGGACTAGTAAAAAAGGCAGAATCATTGGCTACGCCTGATGATGTTTCAAGATAGATATACATGCCTCCAATAGTTGAGGGCGTAGTATTGTCGAAGAAAGGTCCCGTTGCTAGTGAATTTTCATTCGCACCATTGGAATTTTCCGTTTCCCAACGAAAGGCTGCGGCAGCACCGCTCCCCGCGATCCAACAATTGGAAAGGGTTCCAGAAACACCCACTGGAACACTGGTGAAGGGCTCAATCAATGGCGTAGCTAATGGCGATGCCGGTGGGCATTGACCAAAAAGCATGGAGGCGGAAGAGAGCAAAGAAATCCAAAGTAATTTTTGTCTCATGCTGAGGTTCTGTTTTTAGTTGGTTTGAAGCCAATGAAAAGCTTCGAAAGGTATTGAAATCCCACTCTAAATTATTGACCTCTAGTGCCTGACGAAAAATATTTTTTCTGAGCATTTATGGGCTTTTCGCATGAAAAACACGAATTTCAACTATTTAGATGCTTCAAAATATTTCTTAATCAGAGAGAAATAGTACCCTAGCCACATTGCAATTCATCAAGATTTCAGGGCTACGCTCGCTTCACTTTTGAATTTATCTTTTATGAAAATCATGCAAAAAAAACGCCCCGCAATTGCGGGGCGTTCTCAAAGAAATTCATTTTTTACTTAGTTCCGAGAGATTCTTCTCGTTACCGATTCGCCACCTGTTGAAACACGAAGCATATAAATTCCTTTTGGCATTGCAGAAAGATCAAAGATCTCTTCCGTTCTACCTGACTGATCAGAAGACTCTCGCTGCTCTAGAACACGTCCTAATGCATCGGTTAATTCAAATTGATAGTCTGCTAAATCATTGTTCTCAATTACCACTTTCACGATATCCGAAGTTGGATTCGGGAATAGGCTCATAGAACTTAAGATCTCTAGTTCAGACAAGCTAATGATTGGCATAACATTGAAGACCGTATCAACCGATCCACAACCATTGGAAACGGTCAATTGAACAGCATAGGTTCCTGCTTGAGCATATACTGCCGTTGGAGTTGCACTGGTTGAAGAAGTTCCGTTACCGAAATCCCACAAGTAGCCAGTAGCATTCAATGAATTGCTTACATCGAATGTCCACTCTAATGAACCTGATCCAAATACAGTCTGTAAACTACTAGACACTACAATCGTAGGAAGTGGTCCGGTTGCAGTAGTAAAAGTAAATGGACCAGAGTATCCGCTAGTGTCGCTTGTTGCAGCACAAATATCTGCTACCCAGAAGTCATAGGCTGTTCCAAGAGTTAACCCAGTCAATGTATAAGGAGAAGTAGCCGCTACAACGGTTCCTGTGCCTGGAGTAAATCCAGCAGGACCATATTGCACAATCGAACTTCCACTTACACTATTCCACGTTAAGTCGGCAAAATCACAACCTACATTCGATGTATTCAAACCAGAAGGCTGAGGACAACTTGCCACGTTTGTAATTACAACCGTTTGAGTAGATGTGCTTGTTGTTCCACACACAGGATCTGTAATGGTTAATACAACTGTATACGTACCGTTGGTTGCATAGGTATGCGTGGTGTTTACACCTGTACCCGATGTTAAGTCACCAAAATCCCAAGCGTAGGTTGTTCCTCCTGTTGAAGTGGATGCGTTGAAGCTTACTGTTCCCTGATTCACAGAGAAAGTAAAGGCAGCAACTGGACCTGAAGCAGAAGTAAAGTTCACCGTTGCCGCTGCGCTTGTGTCTACTCCTCCATTGCATACATCGTATACATATACTGAATATGCAGTGGCTTGAGCTAATCCACTAATCGTAGCTGGGCTGGTTGCCGGACTCATAATGGTTCCAGTACCAGGCACAAATCCATTCGGACCGTACTCCAAGAAGGATGTTCCTGAACCTGAAGTCCAGTTAACCGTTGCAGAAGCACAAGAAGGCGTCGCTGACAAAGCAGTTGGTGCGGCACAGTTTGGATTACCCAAGGTAATTACCGAGATATCATCGATAGACATATCGCTAGTAAAGGATGTTCCTCTCACTCCTAAGAATTTCAGAGTAACAATACCTGTATATCCAGTCAATGGAATAGTTCTCAGATAGAATGAATCTGAACCTGCTGTCTGCTGCTGACCTACAATAGAGTCTAAGCTTACCCAACCGGCACCTGCATTAATCTGAGTAACAAGGGTACCCATGGTTGCACCATACATATGATAGTAGAACTCCAATTGAGCATTACCTCCACCTAGATCAAGCTGGGCCGAAGTAGCCGCAGCCGTATCTCCGGTTGCACCTGAACTGGTCTCTAGGAAGAGATACATTCCTCCAACCGTAGTAGGCGTGGTGTTGTCAAAGAAGGGTCCAGTTGCCAATGAATTCTCATTCACACCCGAAGCATCTTCTGTTTCCCAACGGAATCCAGCAGTTGTTCCTGAACCAAGATTCCAACAATTGTTCAACGCTGTGCGAATCGGCTGTGTGCCGAAGGTACCCGCTGTTTCTGTTGTAAATCCTGTTGCATAGGGTAGGGCCACTGGCGCACATAGTGTATTGAAACAATAAGGTCCAACTGCATTTGAAGTATCCACTCCGTTCGGACAAACTTCTCTTACGAAGAAGCAGTACTGAGAAGAGGAACTCAATCCGGTAACGTTTAAGGATGTGGTGCTAGCAGACACAATTGTTCCCGTACCAGGCTGAGTTATTCCAATTCCGTATTCCACAACGAAAGCTGTTGCACCCGCCGCGCCTGCACTCCATGTAAGAGTTGCACTTGTAGCTGTAATGGCATTCGCTCCCAAAGATGAAGGACTTGGACAAGCTGGAGCTTCGTCTACACTGATGTCATCTAAGGAGATATCACCGGTGAAACTTGTTCCTCTCTTACCTGCAAATCGAACTCGAATGGTGTCGCCATACGAAGCCAATGGAATATTCGCAATCAACCAAGGGTCACTACCCGCAGTTTGTTGCTGACCAAAGATTCCCCATACTCCATTGTTCCACATTCCGTTTCCGAAAATATCTACTCTCAAGCTATCCATAGTTGCACCGTACATATGGTATGCAAACGACAGGTTTGGAGTTGTTAAAGAAGTAAGTATGATCTCAGGTGAAGTGAATAGAGCAGGACCCGAGGTGCTTACACCCGTTGAAGTCTCTAAATACACATACATTCCACCCGCAGTAGTTGGAGTAGTGTTGTCAAAGAAAGGTCCTGTTGCCAATGAATTCTCATTCGCTCCAGTGGCATCTTCCGTTTCCCAACGCTCTCCTCCAGTGGTTCCTCCTAAATCCCAGCAAATTGGAAGTAATACAGGAGTGGGTGCAGTACCGATTATTCCCGGTGCAGTACCAGTAAAGGTCTGAATGTATGGAGCAGAAATAGGTGCACAAAGTGTATTAAACGCACCTGGACCTACAGCCAATGAAGTGTCTAATCCATTCGGACAAACTTCACTTACATAGAAATTATACGTAGTAGCAGCATTTAGACCTGTTATCGTAAATGGATTTGTAGTCGCAGAAACAATTGTTCCCGTTCCAAGGGCAAATCCGGCAGGACCGTATTCTATAATCCAGTCTGATGCACCAACAGAGCCTTCTGTCCAGCCAACCGTTCCTGTATAGGCGGTGGTATTAACAGTAGTAAGCAATGACGCAGAAGGACAAGCTGGAGCTTCGTCTACACGAATATCATCCAGTGAAATATCACCAGTGAAACTCGTTCCTTTTCTACCCACAAAACGCACTCGGATTGTATCTCCATAAGAGACCAAGCCAATGTTCGCAGTAATCCATGGATCACTACCCGCTAGTTGTTGCTGACCAAAGGCAGACCAAACATTGTTAGTCCATGCAGCAGTAACATTATCCCAAATATCCACTCTCAATGAATCGGTGGTTGCACCGTACATATGGTAAGCGAAAGAAAGATTTGGAGTGGTTAGCGCTGATTTAACAATCTGTGGAGATGTAAATGCAGCGGTGTTTCCAAGTACACCAAAACTAGATTCTAAGAAAACATACATTCCGCCTGCCGTAGTTGGAGTAGTATTGTCAAAGAATGGACCTGTGCCCGCATTATTTTCATTGGCACCCGTTGCATCTTCTGTTTCCCATCTCAAAGTGGTTCCAGGACCAAAAGATCCTATCTCCCAACAATTTGAGAGGGTAGTCGCTGGATTTGTTCCTAATACGCCTGGTGCAACTCCGGTAAATGTTTCCAGATAAGGAGCTGTAAATGGAGCACAAAGTGTTGTAAAGGAAGAAGGTGTTGAATAGCCAGAAGTATCTGTTCCATTCTGACACAATTCACGAACAAACCAACTGTAACTTGTCGCAGAGGATAATCCTGAAATGGTCGCTGGATTAGAAGTAACCGTTACAGTCGTTCCAGTTCCAGGAGCAAATCCTGTAGGGCCATACTCTACGTACCAAGTTGAAGCAGCAGGATCACCGCTAGTCCATGACAAATCGGCGCTGAATGAACCGGTATTTACAACACTAGGTTGAGTAGGCTCAGGACAAGCCGGTAATGGCTCTACTATAAAGTCATCCACAAATACATCCGGTCCATAACCTGAGTTGAAACGGAACAAGAAAACCACATCTTGTCCAGTGTAAATGGCTGGATCAAGGTTGATGATTTCCTGAGCAAAATCCGCTGCAGGAGGTGGAACAGTGCTTGTTGCATTTGGAGAGGTGAAAGTTGGACCTATTTTATTGATTAGGGTATCATAGGTAGACGAATTCGCCAAACGAACCATCAGTATCATCTGATCCAATGGATAGGTGGTACTGTACAAGTGAGCCCAACGGAATTTCACTCGAGCATTCTGATTTATCGTAATGGGTTCTGTCATCGCCGGAGCCCAGTTTCCTGAAGTCCATCCCCAGAAGTTCGCCTCCATATACTGGCCACCATTCTGAATAACGGTTTGAGTACCGCCTGTTAAATCCCAACACAAAGGAGGGAAATTGGCTCCATTGAAGTCTCTCAAATAGGGAATACTCGCTGGAACACACAGTGTATTAAAGTTCAATGGACCTGTCCATGTACTAACATCCCCTGCTCCGCAACTATCTCTAACCCAGAAGGTATAAGAAGTTGAAGGTGTTAAGCTAGAAAGTACGACGCTCGCTCCTGTTCCTGACATGATAGTTCCTGAGGCCGGAGTGGTTCCAGAAGGACCAACCACATAATTGAAATCAGCCGCACCACCAGTCTGCCAACTCATTGTAGCTGCAGTGGTTGCTGGAGAAGCTGTAACTGCTGTTGGTGCAGGACAAGTTACAGTGGTAGTGAAAGTAAGCGGACCAAACCAGTTACTCGTACCAGCTGCACCACAATCATTCTGAACATATACATCGTAGGATGTTGTTGGAGCCAATCCTGTAATTAGAACAGAATCTACAGTGCTCGTAAGTATTGTACCTGAACCCTGACCAAAGCCGGCAGGTCCCCACTCGATATTAAAGTTGGTACCCCCTTGACCGTTCCAACCAATATTGGCCTGGAAACCCTGAGCTAAAATTGTTGCTAGACTATTGATATCTGGACAAGCCGGCGCTTCAATTACAGAGAAATCATCAAAAGATGCATCGCCAGTAAATGAACTACCGCGTATTCCACGTATTCTAAAGCGCACAACCCCAGTATATCCTGAAGGCAATGTTGCACCTATTTTATTCCATGGATCTCCACCCGCTGTTTGTTGCTGACCAACTACAGTAATCAAATCATTTGTCCAACCATTGGTGGCATTCCAAACATCAAGACCTATAGAACCCATGGTTGCACCGTACATATGGTACCAAAATTCAACATATGGATTAACCAAAGCTGAAACATCAATTTCAGCAGTGGTTATTTCGTTGCTACTTCCCAAAGCCCCTCCACTCGTTTCAAAGTAGAAATAGGTTCCTCCTGCTGTTCCAAAGGTAGTATGGTCAAAGAAAGGACCTGTAGCAAGAGAGTTCTCATTCGCTCCAGATGCATCTTCTGTCTCCCATCTCGGTGTAGTAATATTCGGCATTGTCCAACAGTTTCCATAATCTAAGAAAGCACCCGGGCCCTGTGGAAGATTTTCGAAATCCTCAAAATAGGGAGCTAAGAAAGCCGCACAACCTGTGGTGAAGGTGAAGGGACCTGCCCATGTACT
>Ga0136655_1000104_pt1 | contig 35526 bp, 15 predicted proteins | sample CPBDNA_2_FD_94863 | JGI IMG/M metagenome (GOLD analysis project Ga0136655, IMG submission 94863) | Freshwater to marine salinity gradient microbial communities from Chesapeake Bay, USA - CPBay_Spr_15_0.8_DNA (version 2) | ecosystem: Environmental > Aquatic > Marine > Coastal | place: USA... | reverse complement strand
TAGGTGACTAGCGCAAGAAAAAGCAAAACGAAGCACAGAAGCCACAGAAGCTCCGATATCCGGCTCTTCCGGGCGCGGTTGAACGCCCGGTTTCGCTCGTCCTTCTCTCGAGGCACTACGATTTCGGCCTCGACTGTGCCGTCCAGCGCGTTTTCCCGGACGCTGCACTTGGCCAGGGGCCACAGCTTTTGTAGGGCCCGTAGAAGGACGAGGGGATTGCTGTTTGGATTTGTGCGCATTCTAACAATGGTTCTTCCTTCGCTGTCCCTTAGCACGCTCGATATGTGCGCGCTCGGGTCACTCAACCGACACGACGACAGAATCAACTCTGCTACCTTGTTAGAGTGCGTGCCAGAGCTTTCGCGCGGAGGCGGCCGCGAACGATCCCCTACACCGCTCATGTCCCACCAGTTCCCCACTTGCTACCCCCCCATGCCGCACCCAACCACCCCAAACCCTTAGCGGTCCATGCCGTGCATGTCAGTGTTCAGGATAAGAACCAGACAAGCCGAAACGCTCGGGTGCTGCTTGCGTGGCGCGCTCAGAATCACAAAGTCGCCGCATATCGGGTTGGAAATCTTCATGCCCTGGAGCTTTGCCATCTCTGCAACTGCAGCCTTGATTCCCGTTCCGGCACCATCATCTTCTTCGCTGTCGTCGCCTCCCGTTCCCGTCGCCTCACCCGGTGGCACAGATGCTGCTGCCGGGAGCTCTTCCTCATCCTCTTCCTCTTCGTCATCAACGACCGTTTGCGACGGACCGCTGCCGCCGTCCTCGCTTGGCCCAGCCGTATCAGACTGTGACCGAAACGCACCCGTGAACGTCTTTTGCGTGATTTGCTTGACACGGCCGCCCCCCGAGACGAGTTTGTCCTTGCCGTCAGAAGCAAGCATACGAGCCTTTTTGACAAACTCCCTGACCTGGTCGTCGGTCGGCACATACTTGTCTAAGTAGTCCTTTTTGTACGAGTATTCAAGCGCCAAACCCAATGCAATGAGAGACAGAACGCTCATCGGATTGGCCACCATCCATTTGCCAATGGATGCCAACGTGCTGATGGGAAGGATGGGCCTGATGCCAATCTTCTCGAGGATCAACATCGTGTTTTTCGCAGAACCGTCGAGTACGTATGTTACGCCTTGCCACACAAACGACGTCACGTATTCAGTAACATGGTTCCAGAATCGATACGTCGCACTGAGCTCCTCAAATTGGTACACGTAGCTGAGAACCCGCAGTCCACGCGCCACAGCGAGCGTCATCCTAGAACTGGTTCTTCCGAGTAAGGCGCGCGTTGCAACTGCCTTTGTGAACAGCAATCCACCGACAAGCGCGCCACTGGTTACCCCCACGTTGATCGTCAGCATGGTGGCCCACTCCCTCCACGTGAAGTCGCCCCAAAAGAAAGCTCCGTTACCACTAAGCAGCCTGTACAAAGGACGGTAGATTACATCTGGAAGCCACGTAGTCTCAGCATACTCGTTTCCGTACAGCATGCTGTACATCTTAGTTGCCGCGCGGTACAGGAAGAAGTAGCTGTGAAAGGGGTCGTCCGTTTTGAGAGCGTAGTTCTGTGCAGCGGTTAGAGCGATGCTGCCGATCGTAAACAGCCCAGCAAAGGCCTCGCCTGGAAGCACGACATCCGAACCTCCTGGTGTCAGACTTCGCTTCCGCAGTGCCGAAAGAAGACCCGCAAGCACAAAGAACAGCTGCTTTGCCGCACCAGAAATGCCGTAAGCCCAGCCCAGAAGTTTCTGTCGCTCCTCTTTGTCCGTAACCATCGCCCAGATGACTGCTCCATGCGATCTCATTGCTCTCCAGACCCTCTCTATGAGGCTGTCTTTTTTTGCTGCAACCACCTCCCCAATCTGTGCGACCTCCGACATGACATACTGCAGCAGCTCCTTGAAGCCTCCGCCCTTCTCAATGATAAACGCTTTGACTCGAGCCTTGACGTCGTCCAGCCTCTTCTTTGCAGCGTCCAGGTCTTTGTTTGCTCTTTCGGCATACTCGTCGGCTGCATCTGAAGGTGGGCCGCTCAGTGCAGCCTTACGAAGTTCGTCCAGACCGGGCGTGATCTTGTTCAACAGATCCATCATTAGCTCCATCGTCTTGTCTTCTCCTTCCCTTTCCGCCTCCAGCTTCTTGATCTGCTCCTGTATCGATTTCTTCTCCTTGGTGTCGCTTAGCTCCTTTTCTTGTGCTCCCAGTGCCGCTGCAGACTTCGCCTCTCGCTCTTCACGTTCCTTGGCCTTGGCAGTCGCGTCCTTCACCTTGGCTTCGACTTGCTTTACAAGCTCCCGCAGCTCAGCGTTCACCCTAAGAGCAGTCTGTGCTTCTTCGGATGCCGCTGTCTGAGACGCCGAGGGCTGTGGGATCATCGATTCAGCCATGACATCCTCATCGGGGCTGGCTGCGGCAGTGGTACTCCGCGTCGAAGCCGCGGGGCCGGATACGATATCCGGTGCAAGATCTCCCGATTTGACCATCACCGACGTCACGACAGTCTCTATGGCCTGTACAGGTGTTCCAGGAATGTCTGCGCCCGATCCCCGTCCCGTGTCCACGTGTTTGGAATCTTCAGCACCTGCCTTTGCTTTGGCCTCCGTCTCGGCCTTGTCTGCACCGCCTTGCAGTAGATCCGCCAGCTCAACAGGTGAACCCGGTGGCATGGACCCCCCCTTTGAAGCCTCCTTTAGCACCGCGGCTTGCTTTTCAGGGCTCATACTGGACAGTTCGGCCGCCGAGGTTTGCTTTGCACGCTCCGCCGCCTTGGCAGCATCCCGGCTCTGCCAAAGCGCCGAGCGCGACGCGCACGCTACAAGGGCGTACAGGTTGAACCCGGACTGTGCAAACCACCCGAACTTGTACTTGTATGCTGCAAAGCGCATAAACATGCGAATGAACTTGGCTTTGAGCTGGTAGTTGTCTCGCGTGGTCTTTGTGCCGAGCTGGTCCCAGTTTCTAAACGCCTGCTCAAACTCATCCGTCGTCTTGCTATCGGGTGGATCTTCCCTGTAATCGTCACCTTCTTCGTCGACGTCCATTTGTGAAGCATCGCCCACAATCGGCATGCTGTAGATGATCTTGCGCAGCTCCTCCCAGTATGTCTTAACCAAAAGACTCACGCCGTCACTCTCGTCCTTCTGGAAGGACAGATCGGCTTGCACATGGGAAAAGATGTCACTGTCGACACTCTGCCGCGGAGTTGGCCACTGTCTTTTAGTCACGATGTTGAGGAAGAGGCGGTCATCGGGGTCGCCGTTGGTCTGCACGTCGAGCAGCGTTGCATAGAACAGCATTCGCATGTGAGTCCTCATGATCTCAACCACTTCCGTGGGTACCATGAGAGGCGCGTTGATGTTGTCGTCAAGAAATTGGATGAGTTGCGAGCGCTCTGCCACGGGTGCCGTTTGCACGTCGGAGAACAGCAGGACGCGCGACAGGGTCATCTCAAACGCGGACTGGTCGGCCGACGTCGGAGCATCCGTGGACGACTCCGCACCGCCGCTCCCCCTGTTTCCCAGAGTGGCAATCATCCTCTTCAGAGTTTCTCGGTGGGCAGCGGTTTCGGGAGGTGCTCCGTCTGGAAGTTCCTCGTCCAGGGGTGTATGAGCGGCTGCAAAGGCGTAAGACTTCATGGACTGGAGCAGACGAACTGCCGACGAATTCGGTGGACAAGCGTCTCCTGGAAATCCCCACTGCCACGGTCCCTTCCAAAACCTCTCTGCAAGCACGCACTCGATGATGTGCCGCCTCTTCTCGACGAGCTGGTCCTCGACAGCGAAGAGCTCGGGGTTTGTCGCCATCATGCGTTGTGCGTCAAACTCTGCCTCGCTCAATGTAGAGTCTCCGAGGATCTCTGCTGCCGCGAGTGCAAAGTTAAGCGCCCTCGTTTCCAAGGCTTGCCTCTCATCCTCAGACAACTCATCGTCAGGCGTGCTGGCGACGTTCTTTCGTTTGGCAGCGATATCGCTTTCCTGGACTAGGGACAAATTTTGGAGTGCGGGTAACTTTTTGCCTCCGGGCCCCGGTGTGGGCGCCGGCTGGAACGCCCTGCGAGACATTCCTCCTTTAACAATGTATAGTGTCCTGGTATTTATGAAACACAGCGTGCATTTACAACAGACTAGCAACCGCACAGATCTCGCAAAAGGGTACCGCTTTTATGCCCGCAAGCAGCATGCCTTTGCACATGCCCCGTATCTTTGCACACGCGTCCACTTCACCCCGTCCGCTGTCCTTTGTGACAACCATGCAGCTGGAACCGACGATCGATTTCGCAAGGGCGTTGGCAATGCACACACATGCCACAAAAGCGGGCATGTGATATGAATCGGCATCTTCCAGGTCGAGTTCGATCGTCAGGTTTTGAGCGGAACCGGACTTTGCAACGCCCGAGCTGACAAGAACAACAAGCTGAAACAGACGTTCGGCGTTGTGCATCGACGTGCGGTAGTACTCGGTGAGTCTTCCGGAGACGCCAGTGATACTGTTTCCGTCGTTGATGTACTTGCACAGGGAAGGCAAGGAAAGGACTCGAGATTTCATCCCCGGAGGGACGACATCGAACTTGTCGTTGTCGATCTTTTTGTTTGGAAACAGAACAAGCTCTGCTGCTTTGACTTTCACCTTGAGCACAAGCGGGTGGTTGGGCCGACCATGTTCGTCGAGCTTTGCCGACCGCGCAATCACGTCTGGCGTGCTTCCACCCGATACGATCGCGGAAGCCGCGGCTGCTTCAACCTCTTGTACCCACACAGGCTGCTGCTCAAACTTGGAGTGGATTATGTCTCTTGCGGTACCGACGTCTGTCATGCCAAACGGAATCATGAAGTTTGCCACCGGGCCGTACACGTCAATTGATGCAAAGTCCCGGACGTCCAACGCATTCATCTTCTTCACGAGATCCATTTGCGCGATCAGGTTGAGTTCATCGTTCACCACTGACAACTCGGACGCAGCACTTTCGTTCTTGTACTCCTCGTGTATGTCCAGGCGTAGTTTTGCAGCACGGTATTTCAGAGCTCTCATACCCATAGACGGCATGGGGGGATGCCACGTTGACTGCGCCTTGGTGTTCTTTGATTCGGATGCCACTCGAGTGGATTCCAGAGGTCGAAGAGAAAACTGCTTGAGCACCGATGGCCTGGTGTATACCACATCAGTGCACAAGCACGCGTTTGCGCGCGGATCGGCGGAGCAGAAAGCTGATGCAAGCAGCACGCGCTCGTACGAAAGAGCGCAAAGCTTCACGTGTATGTCGATGGGCGATCCGTATCCCTCGACAAACCGCACGCTCTTAGGCACGCTCGCCACCGTCGACTGAAGGCAGACGAATGGGAAGCCTTCCAGTGTCCTTTGAGACGACCCCAGCCGATACAGCGCTTTTCCAACCCGGTGACAAAGTTCCATGGACGTGGATGAATTGAAGCTGGAGAAGATGCCCAGTCGACGCAATGCTATGCGGAGATGCGACAACCCGGGAATGCAGTGGAAACACACGTCGTTGTAGCTGATGTCCGATGTCTTGCTGTTGTTCCCGGAGTAATTGTCGGACAAGAACTGCCCTATCACCTGCGACGAGTACCTGGCGTTGAAGACCGCGCTTCTAACAAGCTCTATGCGCTGCAGCTCAAACCCGACCTTGTCGTCCACGACGACTCCGTGTTCGACTAGGTGGTACGCGACTATCTCCGAGAAGGAGGCTGCTGCTATGAACGAGCTGACTTCCACGGACAGTCCCGCATCGGACACAAGCTTCGCAACTCCAGCGAGCTTCTGACCAGAGGCGATGCGGGCCATCATGGTGAGAGAGTTGCCACCGGCCTTGTCAGCCTGAAGCATAGCTTCCAGAGTTGACGCACCCGGAACGAACGAGAGTGACAGGAAGTCTGCGGCAATCGATTCACGTGAAATTGGGCGGTTGAAAATCTCCGACACGATGCTCTGGTCTGTCTTTAGCTTGTAGATCTGGCAAAGGTGGCCAGTGGTGTCATAGATCCGCATGTCTTTGAGCAGGCGAGGAAAGACCGCTGTCATGCTTTGCAGTGCTACGCGAGCCTGTGCTATTGCTTTGGCAGCAAGACTTGCGTCGTCTTGCATAATGAACGTCTTGTCGGACACAGCGGTAGGCTGCATGAGCGAGACCTTTCCATAGGCTGAGACCAGACCTCTCTGAAACGAGAGTATGTGCGGCAGGATTCTGGTGACTGTCGGATTTTCAGGCAGGTCGCGGCGAAAGCGCGTGGCGCTTCTCGGCACAATAAAAGCCGCAAAGCGCATGGAGTCTGCGTTCGAGTCCAGAGACACCGGACACAGGAACCTCATGAACCGAATGAAGTTGTCGTCTCCCGTTGCAATTTCATAATCATCGACGCTCATGGAGTCTGAAAGGGCTATCAGCGATCTTCTGATGTGCTGTTGTGCGGTGGCTGACTGGACGTCTCCAGACTCTCCAGAAACGACGTCCTTCCAGAAGGTGCGAGTGGTCCTCTGATCAGTACCACCCTCGTCGTCCGTGTCTAGGTCGTCGTCCGTGTCTAGGTCGTAGTTGGCGTCTGTCTCAAACTGGGCGTCAAAGTCGTCTTCGTAAGCGCGTGCCGAATCGTCTCCATCTTCATCGTCGTTGGAACCGCTTCCGAACAGTGGCCCTCCCAACAGCTCCTTTACTATGCGATAGTGCACCTCCTCGTAGTCAAAGATGTTTACAAAGCGCCTGGCCTTGTCGTTTACCAGCTCTTCGTTCTTGCGTTGGCGGCTTTGACGGTACGCAGCCTCGTCGGCGTAAAGTTCCTGCCGTTGCATAGCCTCTTGCAGGTTGCGCTTCTGAGCGGCGAGTCGCTTCGCGGCTGTGCGTATGCGATCGGCATTTGGAGCACCAGCCCTCTTTTTTTTTGCAAGCGCTGCCTCTGCCTTTTGCACGCGCTGCCGCTGCCTCTCTACATAGTTTGCATGTTTAGCCTGCCTGCTGTTGGCCTCGTCTCGCCGCTCCATGGCCTTGGTAAGGCGTTTCTGAAGTTCTTGTCTTTTGGTGGCTACTCCCGCCGCGTCTTCAATCTCGCGGCCAAGCAAGAGACGCTGCGCGTCTGTCAAATCATCGGACAGGATGGCCCCGTTGTTGGTGTCACTGACCATTGTGCCCCTAGAGGCCATGTATCGCGACACCCCGGGGAGCCTAGCCAGGCGAGACCTTAGACAGTTTGAAGCTCGCCGACACTCTCTGAATTGGTCGTTGAACCCTGAGGCAAGCAAACCAGCGTCCAATCCGTTGATCCGCGTGGAGTTCAGCACTACGATTGGTCCATCGCTTCCGTCGCTTTCCTTGATTTTGATGGCATAGGAAAACTCGGTCCTGCAATTGGACAGGCTCAGTCCATCTAGCCCTTGCAGTCCTACCGTGTTCATTGTCGCGGCAGCATTCACTGCCGAGTCATCCGCATACAGACCCACGTGCTTCGCGTTGGATTCCTGGCTGAACAAACCCGTCACATGATCGCGCCCTTCTCTGGTTCCGTTGCCATACATCAGCCACTGCATCAATGCCGCTTCCTCGTTCCATCCCTGGTGTTGAAAGTCGTGTATGCTCATCCCAAGCGTGTTGTCGCTTTTCGACATCACAGAGCCGTTTGCCCTGGTCTCGGCAATCCTGTAGATCATGCTCGTGAGCTTGTCAATAGTGATCCTGTAGACCTTGGGTCCACGATTGAGAGAAGATGAAAGGGCAGATTGTACAGAAGTCAGCTCTTTGGGCTTGTACTTTATTTTGCCCTTGCGCAGGTACTCCCACAACAAGTATGCGGCCCCGGTCGCTACTGCGCTTCCCACTACCGGTACCACACCGGCTGCAAGAGTTGCCGCCCCGGTTGCCATTGCCGCAGTGGACCCGGTACCAGACGCAACTGAGATTCCAAGTTGCAACAGAGAGTAAGCTGCCCCGGACAGAGTACTGACGGCGGCTGTGATTGTGCTGACTGAGCTGGCCAGGGAACTGGCGGCATATGCTCCTGCTCCCGCCGCGGATACTCCCTGCAAAGTGTTGAAGGCTCTATCTATCTTTGCTCTTGCAACATCGTCCATGTAATGAAGCTTCAGGGCCAACTCTCGGTCGAGGACCTTGGAGTAATCGTTGATGGTGACGTAAGGGGGCGGTGTGCAGATGAGTGGGTAGGGAAGGATGGTCACTCCCGCGGACATTGATGACGTCTGGTAGGGCTTAATGTCGCTGGTCTTGATCACGTTGTCTTCCATGTACAGAGTGCCGTCGTTCACCACTCGCTGCCTAGCTTCGACGAAACAGGCAGATGGAACGGCCTCGAATGCCTCAATGCGCATTGAAAAAAGGACTGGTTGCACAACACGGCGCTTTCTTGAAGACCCTTCTTGATCTATCGACGACTCCTTGAACCTTGGAATCCAAAAGCTGTTCTCTCCTGGACCCAGAGCTCCATATGAGACACCGTCCATCACCAGGTGATACTGTCCGTCTCTCTTAACAACTTCAACCGTGTTGACGTCCAAAGACGGCCCATTCTTTGCCGGACACGGTCGCTCTTGCAAGCTGCCTTCAGCACCGGGTGCCCTTCTTTTACACACCGACGGGTCATGCTGTCCGGAATCGTCGGCTGAGTTTAGCTCTGTGTAGAGTTCAGATTGAAGATCATCTGCCTGCAAAGGCGGGTCGGGAAGCAGGCCCTCCTCGCTTATGTAACGCTCGGTGGCCAGCTCGGCGTCTCTCAGGGACGCCAAAAACACGTCCCCGCTATTCAGATTCCACGCAGACAGCAAACGGTCTGACGCAAACGCTGGCATCTGTCCTGTCTGTACTACAAACGACGCAAGATATCTAGTGATGTGCCTTGTATTGGTAGGTCTAGGTCAGTCGTGAAGGGATGTACGGCGGCGACGGCGGCGGCACCGACGAGCCGGATGCCAAGAAGCAACGACTTGATCAGGAAGAACATCGCGTGAGACGTGACACGTTTGTAGAGTCTATGCTCTTTAGCGTTGCCAACACACTTGCGGGCGATGCAGAGTACGGCTACAATACCGCAAACCGTATTCGGCGCCGCGTGGAGGCCATCACCGAGAAAATAGACGACCAGTCTGAGGACACGATGCGGTCGTCCGCTCGTGCAGTTTTGGAGTCTCGCTTTGCGCTTGGATTCGACGATGGACAGTACTTGTCGCAGGCAGTGTCTCTGCTGTGGGCAGGAGATGGGGGGGAGCGACTCCGCATCGCTCCACTCAGCAGCATGCCAGAAATCATGCGGATTGCTTCCGCAAAAGGTATGGTTCAGGCAATGGGAGGAGTGGTCAAGAGGCGGAAAAAGGATGCTCTCGCGAGCATCAAGCGGGCGATGCGTCTAGCAGCGTGGCTCATGCAGATAGAGATTGTGCGAGTGGCCGTGCTAGACGTTTTGAAGCATGGCTTTGAAAACGGCTCTGTGGGTCGTAAGCTGTTCAACGAGGTGCACGACATTGTGTCGGGGGCATTTGCAACGGGTGCGTCGCTTGCGGAGGGATCAAGCGCCGTACTGGGCCTTATTGACCACGCCAAGGGCATGCACTACACGCAGGCAATGGTTATGGCCTTCTGTGTCATCATGCAGCCTTCTTCCACTCCGAACGCCGTCTTCAAGCAGCTTATGGTGGCGATGAACGATACTGTGTTGAGAACGGAGCGTGACATGGCCAAACTGTTCAATGTGGCCGCCGCAATGGACGGGACATTTGGAAGGGTCATGCGCGGGTCTGTCAACGATCGAGGAATCGACTACGCTGATTCTAGTGCTGCAGAGGCATCGAACCCGGGCAAGAGGGACAACGTGTGCAACAACCGCAATGAATACGACCGCGACCAGATCGCTCAAGTGCAGCAACCGTATTTTAACGAGTTCTGCACCGCCGTCAACGAGGCCGTAAGCCGCATCTCTGGCAACCACAAATCGCTCCCGACAAACCACTCCAACGTGATCACCACGGAGAGACACTTGAGTCTGTCGGCTGCTGATTCTGGCGGATCCAATTTGTCAGGAAACAAGGGGTGGGTGCTTCAAAGCATCGTGTCGCCCATGTGGGACACTATCAAGCACGAGGACTGGCAGACCGTGCTGGGTGTGGGAACCCACAATCAGTTGGTGCCTTCAACACCGGTGCCGGGAACAGGCGGCACTGCTGCGCGTCCACCCCCGGATCCTTCGGCACCCCCAGCCGCCCAGACGCGGCTTACGAACGCATCGGCATCGTGTTTGATGTACCGAGAGGTCAAGATGGCGAACCAGAACCGCCATAATTACGAGGGCAAGTTGGGTGGCTTTGCATCCAACCTCCTGGACGGCAAGCTGAACCAGGACGAGGCATTTGTGCAGTATGCAATGACCCGTGGGCTTTGTGGCCACAGGGGCATTCACCAGGCAAGCAACGGCGCTGCGAACGAGGTTGTAGCATACGACTACCCTACGGACGGCCTCAAGGAGTACAAGAAGGGAGAGTTTGTCGAGCAACCAGAGGCAAAGCTTTCAGACAGTGCGCTCAAGACGGTGTACTCGCTTGAAGAAGAACTCTACAACACGCAGAGAATGCAGCTGGACACCGACTTCTACGGAAACGCAACAAAGAGGCAGGTTTGCCAGTCCGTGTCGCTGGGCGGCAAAGAATTGTCCGTGGAAGAGGCGCGCAAGGCACGGTGGCTTCCCACCAACGCGTATACACTCGGCGAGCATTTTGCTTTCGATACATACTCTCAGCTCGTGTGCGAGGCGTCGGTGTACGAGTTCATGGCACTGTCGCTCTCAGACCCAAGCAGGGAGACCGATGAAATGTGCAGGCGTTCCATGAGAGGCGCGGCAGCCATGGCAAAACTCAGGCAGTTGGAATGCATGGCGTTTGTCAAAAGCAACAGGCCTGACGAAGAGATGTTGTACGGGCCGGAGAAGATGGGCAGCGATGTATATGTCACGCGGCCATGTGCAAACTGCAGGCGCGCAGACCAAGAATTCAGTCATGCCGATATTGGCATGCCAGTCGACGCTGGAATCGCTCGCATCCGCCCGGTTGGTTCCACTCCCGACCCCGTAAAGATCGATGCCCCTCCTACCACTGCATCAGAAGAGCAGAACTTCAAAGACCCTTTCTACATGAGCTACACGATGGAGCACGAGATGCCTAACAACTCTCTTTCTGTGATACTCGCAAACGGCATGGAAGTCGGCTGGGAGCCCATTGGAACACAGGAGGAGATGGCAACCCAGACTCTGAACGGCGCGGATTCCTCCCGCTCGTTCTCGTTGTTCATGGGCCCAGCGGCCGACTCACAGCCCATGGCAGACGCCGCACTAGGCCCCTATGCACTGGACACTGGCAACTTCAACAAGATGTTACCAGACGACCTTCATGTTGCCAGCATGTTCAACGTGTTTGGAGGGGCACTCGAAGCAATCGACCGCATTGAGCAGATCGAGTGCGAGGAGAAATACGTGGAGCGCTTCAAGGTCGACGGGAGCGAAGAGCAACAGCGTGTCTTTGGTCTTCAGCGCAGCGTTGAGGACGCCACGCGAGATCGACGTGCAGATCTATGGACAGATGCGCTCAGAGAAGTTGCGATTTCCGGAGATAGGTTGTACCGGTTCGTGACAGAGCTCACGGGCGCAATCGGAGAATCCGCAGACTCTGCCATCTCGTGGGAGGACGAGGACTTGAAAGCGCTTGCAAAGGAAGCGGCCACCAAGCAGAAGGCCATGGCTGACAGAGTATCGCGCTTTCAGACAAAGCTGGTCGAGTCCGTGGTGTCGTCGACGCTCAGGGCATCCAAGCTGCAACTGGACGTCAGAGACAGGGGCGATGCGGCAAACGAGCTGGTCGTTGTCAACACCGAGGTCAAAGAGGGGATACGTCAGATCATGTCGGGAGAGGCGGGCCATGGTTTTTTTGAAGCGTCCGTGGAACTTGGCAACCTCCTCGGGACCGTATCAAAGCCCATCACCATCAAAGACCTGGTGAAACGACTTCAATACGTAAGCATGGAGTTCCAGGACCAGCTGCAGAGTTCGATGTCCGTGTCGGCGCCTATGTCGTACTCTCGCGTATCGGAGCCCCGCAACTCGTTCATGATGCATCTCAAACCCGACACCGTTGCCGCCATACACAAGGCCTTCGACCTGATCACGAGCGAGCTGCGAGCGTGTCCGGGATTCCATCGACATGTGTACTTGTGGGAGTACGTTGAGGGCAAGGACTGGGTTCTCAGCAGCCGGTTTGCAGAGCTGACTGGCTTGATGCTCCAGAACACGCGGATGCGGTCCGGAAGCTTTGCTGCGTACGTCGGCACTGCTCAGATCATCACCAACACCCAGAACGTGCGCATGCAGATACAGAGACTGAAGTCGCAGGTTTGCAGCTACATCATGTCGCAAGACACTCCCCAGTTCTTGTCTCCCTCGGGTCGCACTAGCTACTTTGGAGGCACAATGAAGAGCGTCTCCACGCCTGAGCACATCGCAACCAGCTCAACAGTCAAAAAGTCAACATTAGGCAAGGAGGGCGGCTTCTACGACGACTGCTGGGGATCGACACCGAACCCGGAGCAGCAGGGCCCAAGAGAGTCTCTCATGCGCCGCATCAAAGACCTTGTCTCCAAGATCGAAGACGGCAGACTGTCGCCCAACATTGTCGCTGCAAGCTCGGGGTATGGCCTGGACCTCGTGTCCAGACCCATGATGCAGCGCAGATACTTTGGGAATGCTACCCAGGGACAAGTGATGTCGTCGTCGGCCAGATTGATTCATCAGATGATCGGAAACGACCCTGCGACTTGGGAGGTGGCACTGCAAGCTGCCCTGCAAGTCCACCAAGACAGCTCGGCAATGCAACCACCTGCTCACAGGGCTGCCCAATTCCAGCCCGCTACGGACTGGTGCGGCGGCAGATTCAACGCGGCCGACGCGTACGGATGGGCAGTCGAGATATGCCGTCAGTTTGATGCCCAGGGTCTCAAAAAGAACAAGAAGGATCTTTCGGCAACATTCTTTGCCGACGTGGATCAGAAGCGTGTTCCAGAGCATAATCCTCTTAAGCCCGACCAGAAGTACTATGTCGTGAAGTTTAGATTTACGGACGATATGCTCACTCGATTCGGCGGTAAACCGTCAAATGCGAGTTGGGACGATGGAAAGAACAAGAGAATCAAGCAAATGGTGAACCACACCCTCAAAAAGCTGTTTCAAAATCAGAAGAGCAACAGCACGCGGAACTGGGTCCATCATCGACTGTGGAATGGCATAGGCGAAATAAGCCAAGTGGCAGACACTTGGCTGCTCGAAGTGCACCCGGACGACATAAAATGGCGCTATTGTCACAACCTTACTCTGGGAATCTGCAACATTGTCGGTGTTGCACTCGGGGTGCCCCTGGCGGCTGTGAAGCGTCCGTTCCAGCTCGCCGGGGGCATCAAGGATTGGGCAGTACGGCGTCCCATCATGGCTACCGCCGCCTTCATCGCAATAAGTCAGCATTCTTGCGGAATGGCGGGGCCAGGTCCGACACAGCAAATGATTTCCAATGTGCTGTCCGAATGTTACGTAAACTCTGGACTGGGCATTCAAATGAACGCCATGAGTCCCGCGTTTAATGATTGGGCACCGACCATGGCAAAGATCAGTCGCAGGTTTATGCCAGCCCGCATGGCTGCGACCAGCCTGATGTACGCAGCAGGTGCGTGGACTGGCAAGTATGCGGGCAGCGCGTACGACAACCTGATCATACAAGGACTCAGCCGGGCCGCGCTAGCAGCGATATGGGCGGAAGACGCCGACGTTGAACTGGATTCGATTCACAGGATGATCGCCGCACTTAGAAAGCTCGATAAGCTCTCCGAGTACCAAGAAAACGAGCTTAAAAGGCTGCGAGCAAATGAGGATGTCGTCACGAAGGGCAAGGCCGCGATAGCCAAGCTTGTGGCCGCCGGCAATGACGAAAAACGATTCGACCAAGTGCTCGACTTTGATGCCGATTTTCACGTGTGGAGATCGCACTCACGGACGCTCGAAAGTCTCGAACGAGTGGCGGCGGATGTCGTTGAGAACCCGTCCATGGTCGAGTTGGAACACATGATGGGTGCAACAATTGAAACTGCCACATCGCTCGCAGAAGCAGCCAACGAAGCTGTTGTATCATTTGCAGCCATGAGTCCTGAAAAGCAGTCCGAAAGCTTTGGAATTGGGCTGGACACTTTTAGAGAAAGGCAGTCCGAAGCACATAAGTTGGTAGCCGAGAAGATGGCAGCAACTATGAAGCGCCAGGTTGAAGAGGGGCGTAGAAACGAAGAATATCCAACAGATGCGGCTGCCTTGGCACCGCTCGACTTCTTGCAGACAAGCCTGATCGACACCCGCACCAAGATCAGGGATCTTCCCACTGGGATGTTGGCTAAAGAGATCTCAAAACTCTATGCAAACAAGCTCGAAGGCATTGGTACTTCCGGTAACGCGGCCGACATCACACAGGCAAGGGAGCTGTCCTTTCTAGCAATGCTGGCGGACGTACTGAACGATGCTAGCACGAGGGAAAACGGAATGCGCATGCTCAACTCTGACACGCGTTCAGAGTGGACTCTTCCCGAGCAGTTTGCCGTCAGGGCGATGTTGCAATGGGAGCCTGCAAGGCTCACCCAGTTTCAGGAAGTGTTGGCGCCAGCGATGGCATCGATTGTCGTGCAAGCCAAAGAAGATGGCAGGGCCGTGTCGGAATGGATGGAAATGGAGGGGAACAAGCAGCGACTGATGGACATCCTCAAAAAATGCCCGCTCATCGCCGGGGACGTGGATCTCGCGAAAACAGCGGCGGAATACCTCGCAAGTCCCATCTACGTGAGTAAAGCCACGAAGCGTGATCTGTACGCAGAGACGGCTGTACCAAGGGCCAACTATTTCAAATTCATGTCCCTCATTCTCGGCACCTCCTTGCAACGCTTCGCCAAGACGCAGAGGATCGACTCCGAATACTGGGACAAGTACAAGAAGGCATTCCCAGAAGGCGCAATCGAAAAGGGTACCATTCCAGCGTTCGTAGTGCGAAAAGAAGCCGCTGCTAAGTTCGACGATAACGTTGTCAATTGGGCAACGCACATAGACGGCCTCATCCGTTCAAAAATAGCCGCAACAGCAGAGTGGCTTTCCGGTATACGCTCGTATGTGGCCGGCGTTGCATCCACATACTCCGATTGGGTGTACAACCCCGAGGATCACGTATCCGATTTGACACAGGACGCGGCCTTCAGCTCCGCCGGTAAGGTATACAAAGACGGGGCTTACTACTGGGGGTGGGGCTTCGAAAGGCCGCCGCCGCCGCAAGCACCGGGCCCATCCCCGCCGCCACCGCCGGCGTCTACGTCGTCGCCTCCGCCGCCCCTTGAGGAAATGGAGATAACCTCGGACGTGGAAGGGGAAGAGGAAATGGAGATAACCTCGGACGTGGAAGGGGAAGAGGAATGAAGCGCGGGGCCGGTTGCTTCTCGCTATAACAGGTGTGGCGTGGGTGGGAGCGTGATTGTAGTGTGTAAACATGGTTGCTCTGAACGATGTCGTGCGTAGACACCCGCTGTACGCGGTGTCGGTTCTAATTCTGTTACTGTTTTCAAACAACTGGGTGGCCTGCACACTGTCTCTGTCCGCCGTGACCTACGTTCTAAAGTGGCACTCGGGGACTCCGTGGCTGTTTCTTGCCTCGTGCGGTGTCGCGTTCACCGCAGTGGAGATAATTGTCGTGTCCACAACCTCCCGCACAATGCGGTACGACTACGCTATCCCTGAGCTGGGGGTGCCGCTGTGGTTATTGCCGTGGTGGTCGGTGCGCTCGCACTGGGTGCTGGATTTGTACTGTGCTTGCGGCATCCTGCAGAAAAAGAATGGCGAAAAGGAAGACGAAAACATTGTATAGTGCGAAGCAGGGCGGCTACCACGAGGGGCAGCGCGAGTGGTCCGATGAGGAGACCGTGCTCCTGATACGGCTTCACGCCGCCAAAGGCAACGCGTGGAAGCTGATATCGAGTCACTTCCCGGATAGAAATTGCAACAGCATCCGGAACCGCTTCTACCGCCTTCAGAAGAACATAGAGAAAAACCGAATGTCCCGGAAGATCGGAAACAGGTGCTCCAAGTGCGGGATGAGACGGAGAGGGCACTTGTGTAGCCTTGGTGTCAACCTGGGAGAGGACACTTCACTAGAAGTGTTTCCGTTTCCGGACACGTTCTTTGTAGACTGTCATAAGCTCGGGTGTGACTCTATTACTTTTGTAGCGGCTCCTATTTAGTTTGTTTGGTCTGCAGCGGACAGCAAATCGCTAAGATGGCGAGTATGAAGAATCCAACATAACACATACAAATTGATACATGAGCGTGCGACATGTCACGCATGGAAAAGCTTTGCTCTGAATTGGCGTCTGTCCCCGGAAAGGCTCTAAGCCTGGTCTCTTTTGGCGGGCTTGTCGTGTTGGCTCTTGCTCTTGGTCTGATCACGCTGTTCCTTGTCCATCAGTTGAGCATATGGATCAGCTTAGACCCAGAGCGAGCCTTCCACTCCGCAAAGTTTTGGGTAGGCGCGTACGCGACGGTGTGGAATACCGTCGCCAACCTTTGGAACAGTTTGGTAGATGTGTTGCTCGTCGCGATCCCGGGCTGGAACGCGGCTGTCGAATACGTACTCCAGCCCCTCGTGTTCACTGTGATCGATGTGTTCAGTATCGCGTTTGTCGGTAGAAACTACGACGGGATTCTGACCGAGGACGCGATCCCGTACGAAGGCTTCAAATGCCCGATTGACGGCTCGTTGGACAAGTCGAGCGAGTGGTGCGGCAAGGTGTCGTTCTACTCCAACCAGCTCGGCACGGCGTCCGGCTCCACGAGCAACTTTCTGAGCAACTCCAAGGTCGTGCTGTCCACAAGTACGGCGAGGCGACTCTCGGAGATGACCGGAGAGCCAATTGTGGGTGCGCTCGACCTCGGCTTTCTGATGGACGCACTCCAGGCTCTCCTGGGAGCCGCAATTGTGATAATGGGAGAGTTATCCGACATCATATTCCACGTTGCGTGGACCGTGCTTTCCGAGGTGTTTGAGGCGTTGTTCAACGTGTTCATCATGCTTACCAAGGCGCTCAGCAGCATGGTGCTGATGGTGGTTCGCAGCGGGTTAATTCAGCAGTTGCTCGAGTTTGGCCTCAACCTGTTGGTCGTGTTCGTCATCGAAATTTGGGTACCTTACTACATTGCACTGATCAACGCGTTCTTGTGTATGATCGACTACTTTCGGCCCGCGGGGTGGATGACACAGTTGGACTGCAGTAAGTTTTTGCCCGCCTTGCCACCCCCTACATCCCATTATCTGCAGTATGCACACACACGTTCTATGGCGGAACTACACCGGACTACTTCCTGCGGCGACAGAACACTTTGGCGTTCATGTGCTGTTGATGCTCTTCCGATGGCACCGAAGCAGATCCCAAACTGCTCATCTGGCTTCCACTTGTTGCATTCTGCTGGGGTGGGGCACATATGACACCACACACCAATACACCCACACTTGGCGACACTGTCTCTTTCTGTCTCTTTCTGTCATCTGACCGCCGCGTGTGTGCGCTTCGCAGTTGATCGGACATGCTTTCAGGAGGGGTCTGATGCGTTCGCAGGATGGTACCACACGTTCAGCAGCATCCCTCACGTGGCCAAAGCCGTGCAGCGCGTGGTCAATCGCTTGTTCAACCCGACGACCGGCCAGAGCTACTCCTCCTCATCCGAGGGGCAGGTGGACGTGCCGGAGGTAGACGCCGGGTCCAAGGAGACACCGCGCTCGCACGTGTGTGGAGACTGTTTCAACTGCAAGGTGCGTAAAAGCCCCGCCCAACCCTGTGACTTCTCAAGTGCACATGCGAAACATACCCAGCGATCTCGTCTGTGTTTTCTTCCGCAGGTCCCAGAGCTCAGAGCCATCTTTATGCTGGTTGGAACCATATTCGGCTGTGCTTTAGACGGTGAAAAGTATACCGGCCGGATCGAAGAAGCGTGCTTGATGGACGGCATAGGCTACCTGGAGCTTTGCGGTCCTCGCAGCTCCAAGACGACGGACATGCTATCGGAGCGCGAGTGGCGCCAAACCTACACGCTCCACCGACGCTTCAGCGACAAGATGCTGCAGAATTACGCAAGTCGGTTCGAGCAGCTTTCAAAGGCGCAAGGCGGGCATGGCAACTTTGGCAACCTTGCGCATCGCATATCGATGCGGTGGATGAAAAGGGACGTGGGACTTGGCGTAGACCAGTCCGCGGCTTTCATACGCGAAGTTTGCAAGCAGATGCGCCACCAGAGCCCGGTCGACGGCGGTCCCGAACACACCATGCACCCAGTGGGCGACATGAAGGAGTTGGTGATGGGTGCCATGTACGAACAGTGCAAGTACGCCAAGGGGATCGAGACGTGCCAGGTCGAGTTTGGCCAACAAATCGTCGACTTCTCGTACGAGGTGTCGTCGTGCATGAAGAGCCAGCCGCAGTGTATGCGCCAGCGTCAGATATGTCTGGGTCGTTGCAACGGCGAGGGCGCCAGCGCGCTCACACAAGACTTTGCCACGACGATTGTGAAGCAGGAGCTGTCTGCTGCCGCGTTGGGTCAGGATGCCATCCGGCGCGGCCGTGCAAACTGCACCATCCAAAACCGCGTCATCGAGGTTCCCCTGTTTGCGGTGGGGGAGAGCTTTGCGCTCTACGCCAGTCGCCTCCGTGTGAGAGGCGGCTTCACGGCCATAGACGTCCGGGCCTGCCGTCGCGAGCCCCTGGCGTGCGCTGCCATCCAGCGCGTGCTGGAGAAGGAGCCGACACTGACCTACGATACAGCGACCGGTCGCTTCCGGCATGCATACAGCCTCACACCTCCGAGCCCGCCTCCGCCTCCGTTCCCGCCGCCGAGACTCGTGCAGTACAACCTGAAGTCGCCGCTGCCGCCGCCGTCGGCGCCGTCTGCGCCGCCTCCGTGGTACGAAAACATGGAGCAGTGTGTGGTAAACTATACCGGCATGAACTCAAACCCACACTCCCTATCACTCGCACGCATTCCTGCACTGTATCCATGCCATTTTATTCTCCACTGACTGACTTTTAGTGTTGTGTTTGTGTTTGTGTTTGCAGCCCGTCGTGACACCTGCCGAGGTGGGCATCGACCCCACGCAGACCCAGATAGACGAGGAGCGTGCCTTGTGCCTCTACGTTCGCGCCTTGTCGGACGAGAGGGTGGAGGCTTCTCGGTGCTTCAGGACACTGTCGCCGTTTCCGCCTCCCCCTCCGCCCATGCCTCGTACAATCGCATCCGCCATCGAAACTCGGCTGCGGCGCAAGCGTGTGCGCAACGGAGGCACGACGGGCCCGCTTCCGAAACCCGACCACACGAACGCCAACTCCTACGTCAACCAGCACGTCCGGCAGAGCATGGAGGTGCACAACCTCCTCGACCGGCTGTCGTCCGAGAACTTCCAGTTACGCGCGGTCCTCGAGGAGATCCGTCCCAAGCTCAGCGACCCGACGATCCAAGGGCGTCGGCTGTTCGAACGCCCGAAAGGCACCGGCACACACAAGCTCAGCGACAGCATCAAGTACACGGAGCTGAGCGTTGGGGGCGGCGCGCTGCTTGGCCTGACAATCGCACAGTGCAGCTCGCTGTGCGCGGCGCTCCAGAACGAGACCGACACGCTCCATTCCTGCAACGGCATCGCCTACCGCATGGACGACCCGGACAACCGAGCGAGCCTTCAGACGGCATTCTGCTTCCTGCTGCGCAACACAGGAGGCTGCACGCCCATGGACTTTGCCGCGTCGGTCTTCTCTCGTCGCGACACGTCCGGGTGCAGGACTCCCAGCAGCCAAGACAACCCTCTCTGCGTGCAGCTCGCTCCTGACCGCGCCGACATGCGCGTGCTGGACTACGCCGCCGCAAAGTCGTCGTGTCGACAGGGCAAGGGCTCGCCCCGGCTTCCCCGGGCGCGGTCCTCTCTCGAGGCCTTCAGCATGATCTCCTACAACCGCGAGCGCGGCGGAAGCGCCTTCTGGGCGGAGAAGCCGATCCCGCGGGCGGACCGACAGCTGACGCACTGGTCGGGATTGGACGGGCAGCCATTCTACTACCCCGGCAACTTTGACAAGCGCTGCATCCTCGTGGCCACACAGAGCAACAACGTCCACGGCTTCATGTACGTCTTACGCCAACACTCGAACCCAGACCTACCACAACACACACACATTCCATGCCACCACGACACTCACCACTAATCCACTGTTCTTTCTCAGGTACGCTCGCATGGAGCCCTGCTCGGGTCGCTTGGCGGACTCGGTTGTCTGCGAGAGCGGCGCCGCTGCACCACCTCCTCCCCCGGGCGGATCTGGTGTGTCGGTGCTGCCACCTCCGGCGCCGCCTCCGCCGCCAATCGCGGTGCAGGCGTCCATGCGCGAGTTCATCAAACGGGAAATCCGGCCGCGCACAGAGGCGATCTGCCTGGCAGGCTTGGTGGACAGCGACCTCGTCAAACTCTGCACCGAGTTCTCCAACGCGATCTCCAGACCCGCGTCGGCGGGGGTGATCGGTTCGTTTGTGCCCCAATGCAGCGAGATTTGCTGGCACTCGTGCAGCTCCGCCTCCAGGACGGACGTCGACAGCTTTGAGCGGTGTCGTGGCGCCGAGTGTGCCGACACGCTGTGCCGCGACTTCCTGCTTACGGAGTGCCCCGCTTCCACCCACGCAGCCATCTCGCGGTTGTACACCACCTCTTGCAACTACGTGGCTCCGTCGCCTCCGATCCCTCCGTCGCATCCACCCAACCCACCCCAGTTGCCGATGCCGCCCCGCCCGCCGCCACCTCCGGCGTCCGACCACGGCATACTACGCCGAGCATCTTCCGAGCAGCCCTCGGACCCCGATTGCTACCCGGTAACCTATACCGCGTGCGTCAGGGCCGCCGAGGAGATGCACAGCGCCAACCCACGGATTTCGACCGACGTCGAGCTCTCGCAGGCGCCCTGCGAGGGCACGGCAGCCGACGTCTCTAGCTGCTTCATCGGATGCGCCCTCGGAAACGAGATTGGCGTGCCTGCACTCTTTACCTTCCAGCGCGCGAGCGTCGCCCACCAGTTCGAAGACTTCATGTCGCACCGGTGCGTCGACAACAATGACCACCCCTTCTGTCTGTGTGGCACTCCCAACCCGCCGCCGCCGCCGGTGTACGACTCCGTCAGTATACTCACAAAGCCGTACGCATACGCTGGCAACCCGGAAAGCAGGTCCACGAGCTACCAGCCGAGCGCCTTCTTCAAGGCAGTTGCAGTGGACCGCAAGCTTCCCGACGAGTTCGTGGAGCCGGTGAAGCACACCACCACCTGCCGAGGGTCCGACAGCGGTGCCGAGACTTGCGCACGCTCTTGTGCCCGCGATCTACTTGGAACGCTCAGGGGTTTCCACGTCACCGCCAGCGCGCTTCCGCCCAGTCCGCCACCACCTGCGTCGCCCCCGATGCCTCCGCAACCACCGCCATCCCCGTCGCCTCCGATATCCAAGTACCGCTTCCACGGCGCACTGGACACGTGCAAACGCATCCGGATATACCTCGGGACGCAGTGCCGAGACGGTGGAGTCGGATCGGTGTTCCCTCCGGTTTGCGATTATGGATCCCAGGTCGAGTACTGTGGCCGCCGACCCGACGTCGGCAACAACGCGGCCATCGGAGACAACTCGTGTGCCACTGCCCGCAACGGGCAGTGTGAGGACGGAGGCTCAGGGACCGCTTACCTTGCTACGGATGCGTCTGGAAAAAACTTTGCAGTCTGTGGATATGCGACTGACCGTGACGACTGTCCGGCTCGATACGTCACCTACGGACCTCTGACATACTCCAATTTCGCCAAGCCGCCGTTCCCACCGAGTCCGCCCTATTCCCCGCCGCCACACTCTCCGTCGCCCCCGCCCTACATCTTCACCCAGTGCGACAACTCGTGTGCGTACTCCGGAATCACGTGCAGCGACGGTGGCCTGGGTGCATACATCGTCAGCGGTCTGTTCCAGTGTGACTACGGCACGCAATGCGACCACTGTGGACCTAGGAACGACGTTATTACGCTGGCGGCGGACGTGCCGCCGTATGCGATGAACGGAATCTGTGACGACACTGTATCTCACGGCCAGGCCGGGTACGGCCAGGACACGACGGACTGCGGCCCGATGCCCGTTCAGCACCGCAAGGGACGCCCGATGGCAAGACCCCGATCTAGAGAGCGACAGCGTCAGCTGTCCATCCATCGGTATCCGTCCCCAAAGCCTCCTCCTCCAATTCCACCTCCCGCTCCGACTCCCTTTCCGCGCCCACTGCCTCCTCCTCCTCCCCCGTTTGCACCCATCGAGCTTGGCATGTGCGAGTGCTCATGCTACTCCGAGAACTCGAACGTCGACCCCGCCATCTCCGAAATGGACTGGGGCCCAATGGCGATGACTGCCATGGCAAGCGTGCCGTCCGAGAACACCGTACTCTACAGCGCATACACGGTGATTGGACGCGGTGGTACGACTGACGTCACGGGCACTGCTTTCATCACCGGGAGTGAGCTGGGCGTTACGTGGACACAAGGGATGCTGTTTTCCATGCCGTCGATGTCTTCCAGGGTTGCCCACATCGCCTCGGGGTGGAAGGTTGATACGTTTTCCGCCTTGTCGGATGCCGGGATGTTCTCCAGCAGGGTGATTCGGTCATCGGCGCCATCCGGTACAGTTGTGAGGGACGAGTGTGCCACATACTGTGTGCGCATGGCCACCTCCAACGGTTACAGGTACGAGCTTGCCTACATCCAAACAGAGGGCCCCGGTCAGCCTTGCTATTGCTTCAAGGCGGATTCGCCAAGATTGCCGTCCGACGCCGACGCCACTGAGTGGATCAAGCAACACACGACCCGCGGCCATGCCTCATCGGAGTTGTACATGCTGACTCCAACTCGCCACACCGCCCACTACGTCTCCGCAATCGAGTCGACCGTTCACTACTCGCGCATTTTCGGAGATGATGGCACCCGGATTGCCACTAACATCGCACCTAACGCCGCCAGCACCGTCTATTCCGTTGACGAGAGAGACTGTGCACTCAGCTGCGCCATGCAGTTCACAGCCAACCTCGTGGCATTCGCGTTCACGCCGACGGGTCTCTTTTCCAACGCATGCGAGTGCTTTGTCAACGACCCGATCAGCATTTCAAACCAGGCGCTACATCTACGTTACGAAGAAAACAACACCAAACAGCTCTACCACGCTTCTGTGTGCTCTCACACCCATCCCGATCCCCAAGAAAGCTCCTTCGCGTGGAACCGCGCGCAAGGACAATGGTGCCCCGGCGTTGTGTCGGAGAGTGGCATGGGTTTGTCCGCCATCAACGGTACTGTATACAACGCGGCAGAGTCGAGCAACTACGGGGAGCAGTGCAGCAGCACGTGCGCTGGTGGCTGTCGCTTCGCGGAGCTCATGGTCACTCCGTGGGCCGAGCTGGCCGGCACCCTTCCGACCGACCCACCGCCGCCGCCGAGCTCACCAAAGCCACCCCCGGCGTCCCCTCCTCCTTACAGCCCGCGGCCACCGGCTGGTCCCGAGAGCAGCCACAACATGTTTCGCACGTGGCATCCGCTCGTGCACGAGTACCCGCAAGACTCGGACCGAGACGGTCTGTTTGAGATCACGTGTGGTGTTCCGTCTTGCAACACGCAGTTCCCCATTTTCGTGGGTGCAATCGACCAGGCGTTTGAGTTGGCACAGCAGCTAGACACAGACGGCACTTTCCATGAGACACTGTGCCCCTTTGAGTGCAAGCCGATGCTGTTCAGCCACGCACTGTCACGCGCGGAAGAGGCGTCGCTCAAGGCCGGCACAGGGTTTGGCGGCTTTTTGTTTCCGGGGAGAGAGGCACACGATACCAGCCACCACCACTACACGCACATACCAGGCTTCAGTACTTTTACAGAGTCGGAGGTTCCTGGCGCAGTGGAGTTGCACCACAACTTTGGAATGAACGGAATCACCCGCGCCGAGTGCAGAGGACACATGAGCACCAGGAGCGTTGTCGGAGCGGCAATGGGAGTGTGGCTCAAAACGGGAACGGCCTTGCGCGACGCATCGGTCGCCATCGGAGACTGTGTCATTTTCCTGGCCACGCGGTCCCAACAGCAACACACGCTTTGGAAGAGCTTCCTTTCCTTTGCCAGCACCGTGACCTCGCTTCCCCACTACGCTCCAATTCCGAACAATGCCTACTCGATGCGCAATCCGGACGATTCCGAGCCCTGTGGGAGCGAGCACGACTCCTGCGTCTACTGGAACGAGTTTGACTCGCTCGCGACCGGCACTGCAGTCAACTCCTACTTTTGCCACCCCAACAACGACCTGACAAACGTGCTGACTCCGGTGAAGCTCGTAGAGATGACGGAGACGAGCACCATCCACTTTCCGCCTCCGTCGCCGCCGTCTCCGGTTCCTCCCCAGCCACCCTCTCCGCCGCCTCCGCCTCCGATGGTGTGCTCGGTGGCCAACATTCCCACCCTTCGGGACGGCCGGACGTTCCCAACCGTCCAGGGCTACGTCGACAACAGCGAGCAGCACGAGAGGTTCACTTGGTGGAACCCGAGTGTATATTGCTGGAAATGGAGCTTTGACGACCATGAAAGGCCCCAATGGCCTCCTCGGGCGATGCACAACGACGACTGGGAAGTCGACTCTGTCGTGTGTGGACACTCAAACCCAACACTGGCCGTGAAGTATGACCGGGTTCGCATGTACAACACAGAGTCACACAATCTCCGAAATGAAGTACTCTATCCGACCGGAGGCTACTATCCCATGTGCGCCGACGCGGCCGACAACGAGTGCTGCATTGCCAACCACCAGTTCCAAACGTGCAACACCGCAAGCAACTGCGACGCCGACAAAGTGTACACCAACCGCCGCGCCACCAACTGCAAACTTCGGTGCGAGTACGAGCGGCGCTACGGAGACGACGAGGCCTGCATCCCCGCCCACAAGTCGTGCCAATCCACGCATAGTTCGCACGACCCTTCCACCTGGACCACCATGAGGTACATGGAGACTTACTGCATTTGCGGCGCCAAATTCGACGCGCTGGGCCTGAACGTGCTGTCCAATTGGCAATCACCCCCGCCCTCCCCTCCTCGGCACCCGGAAATCTCGAGACGAGAGCTCACATCATACGCCTCCGGTGCGATAACTGGGGGATACATGAACACGTCGGCTCAGTGTGTGATCGACACGCTCAACTTCAAACACCAGTACCTGCCAGACACACACGAGTCTTCTCCGGTTTGCGACTACCTGGATCAGCACAAACCGGCCACGGCGAGCGAGACGATCGACTGTGCCTCCGCATCGCCTCACATGTGCTGCTCAACCGACAGGCACTCCGAACACATGTCGAAGACCTACCGCAACGATGGACTGGGGAACTTTGATTCTTCGTCCCGCGCAGACGTGGGTACAGACGTCTTCGATCAAGAGAGCAGCTCGACGCTTATTGCGGAGGACATGAACGATGACGGGTTCGACGACCTGCTCATCGGCAACAAGCTTTTCCTGTCTGATGGGTCCGGAAGCTTTGAAAACGCGCAGCACATCACGGTCGGGTCTGACACGTTCCGCAAGGCATACGCGGTTGACTTCGACTTAAGTGCATACAACGACATCGCATACATCGACGACGCCGGCAAGGCCTACATCATGCGAAGCTCGAACACCTACCAACCGGAGTCGGGCGCAGGGTTCAGCTTCCAGGGTCTGTACACCATCGAGCATGACAACGGAACTACCATCCGCTTCAGCTGCGTGGTTCAAGCCCACCCCTACACCAACTTCCAAGACAACGAATGCGAGAACATTCACGAGGGGATGCCGCTTGTTATCACCGGCGGGGTCGACGCATCCACAACGTGCAGCATCAGCTATCTGCAAAACCTTGCCAACCTACAGGTGCGCTCCTTCTCCAAGTACGTATGCGACTGGACGTCGACTCAGTTTGGGTCGGGCAACTTTCGCCAGCGGTACTGCTACTCGTTTGTCATTGGAATTCCGACGTACGACTACAGCTTGATCGCGCAGGGCACGGGCCTCCCCGACGGAGTCGTCAGCGAGACAGCAAAATCGCTCACCTGTCCGGGCACGTCAAACAACTACAACCAATACAGCGACTTCAAGACGATCCAGTTCACCGGAGTAAAGAAGCCCCAGAGCGGACAGGTGCCTACGTACCACTACCCGCAGCGCATCGGTGACGTGGACGACGTTGACGTGGTCGACGTTGCCATCGCATCGGTCTTTGTCGAAGGCAACCTTCGAGACTTTGTCATGGACGCGTGCCTCCTGATGCGCGGACGCGGTGTAAAATGCTTCGAGTTCCCATCGACGGACCTCTTGCGCTACGATTCTGGTACGGCAAAGGCGGTCTTCAGCCCGCTTCCGGTCACGGAAACACTCGACGACGCCATTGGCTTTGCGGACATACGAGGCGCCAACAAAAACACCGACATTATATGTGACGACAGCGGTACCAGGCTCAGTACGACTCGTATTCATTGCTTTGTGACTCAGCCGCACGGACTTGGCATTACAAGCAAGGTAAGGGTTACTACGGTGTCGGGATACAACCAAGGCCCGGTGTGCCGCCAAGTTGCGCACTCAGGCGGCGGAGCGTACAACAATGCGAATTGCGACTGGAGATGGGGCAGCGTGAATGATTTGCTAGGAAGGGGGACAGGAGATGCAGATACACTCGTGGCTTGGTACATTCACCAAGCGTCGGGCGTCCATTTGCAGCTTCCGTTTCGATTTGCGGCAAGCACAGACGGTTCGCCGATCAGAATAACCCTTCGAGTCCAAACAAAGCCCCAGGTACTCAAAGCGGGGTTCATAGAGTCGGGAAGATCTGAAGACCGGTCACCGCAGATGATTGTCTTGCGTGCCAGCAACGAGCCGATGCTCGTGCAGGCCCGCAACAACGGGGCGTCCAAGGGTCAGTATGGGGTGACTTTGAACGGCTCGCCGTCCATGGCGGCATTTGCACTAGGGGGGTTCGTTCAAGGCCCCCAAGGAGAACACGCGTCTCCTCTGTTTGCCATCGCTCACTCTTCCCACCCCAACCAGCTGTGGTATACACCAACGCAAGCTTCTCAGACAACTCCGACTGAAGCACGCCAAGTAGTCGAATTTGGAGGAAGCGCGACTGCCTTGGCGTTCTGTAACCTCAGGAACAACCACCAAAACGTTCCGAGTAGATCACAGCGCATAGGGCGGCAGGTCGAGCTGATTACCGCTGGACCGGGTCGCTACACGCAAATCTACACAATGACGTCGGAAGATGACTTCAACTCTGGGTCGGGGTCCATCCTCAACGCTCCGACCCAGCTGGAGCCAAACGTATCTAACCCGACGCTTCCCGAGATTGTCGCGGTGGCGTGTGGCGACTTTGACGGAGACGGAGACGAAGACATTATCACACACGTGGTCGTACAGAGTGGTGGATCGTGTGCTTACAGGTGCCACGAGATAGGGCGGTTTGGCTTCGAGGAGAACTACATCGGAGAGTCGGCGGCTCTAGGAAACGTCGTCACCAAGTGCTATTGCGGGCCGCTGCTTTCGCTGGCTGTTGCTCGCAGTCCGCCCCCAAGGCCACATCCACAGCCTACGTCTCCGCCTCCGCCTCCACTGCCGCCCCCGCCGCCGCCACCTCCCAGCCCAGGGACGCCGCCACCGCCTCGACCAAAGCACCGCCCGGGCCTTTGCGTGCACTTTCAGACGGCGATCCTAAATTGGCCATCGCCGCCGCCCCCTCCGGCTAGCATCAATGGATCGCCGCTGCCTCCAGCCCCGCCTCCACCTCCGCCATCGCCGCACGCCCCCCCTCCCCCGTCTCCCCCTCCGCCGTCTCCTCCTCCGCTCCCCCCACGCAATCCGCCTCTTCCCCCGCCACCAAGGCCTCCACCGTCGTTGCCTGCTCCACCAAACTCGCCTCCTCCTGCACCGGCATTCCCCCCCATCGAGGACACGCTTAACTCTCGGTTCATCTACTTCTCTCTGTCCGAAGAGAACGCGCGCGTGATGCAGGAGCACGCAGCAACCGGGTGGCAGCCCCTCTCGCTTGCGATCTTGGACAGCGAGCAAGGGTACCCCGACTCCGCGTTGATCGAGGTACGCAATGCATTCATCTTGCTCCCCTCCCTTTCAATGGTTCAGAATCTGGAACATGGAGCGATGTCACTCTGTATACGATGGCAGTCAGAGGCGGCTCCACGTTTGTTGTTATTACTGCACATCCACACACAACTCATCTTCAGAGAGAAATGGTTACCCAAATCTCACATTTGTTTGTTCCTTGTTCGCAGGGCGTGTGGATGCAATCGAAGGACTGTCACGAGCGCACGTCCCCGTACAACACGTCAGAGTCGAGGTCGCTTGTGACCATCGGCCAGCTCGCCGTCGGCCACCCCGACTGCGTGCACGCGGCACCAGACGACACGCGCGAGATGTTCTACCGCAACAAGGCGTGTATCGGAGACCGGGAGCCCACCGACGAGTACATAGAGGAGCGCCCACTGGAGTTCCAAGGCAGGTGCATGGTAATACTGATCGAGGAGTCGAGCCGCAAAGCCTTGCTGGACATGCTCGTTGCAGCGGGGCGCGTCTTAGACCAGCCACTGCGCATCAGCGTCAACTACACAACGGCATTGTCTCCCGACCCCGACCTGGAGGTGTCTTCCATGAACTGCGCAGTGGGAGAGTCCATTCACGAGAACTACCGTCGCGACACCGTCGGTCAGGAGCTGCAGCAGCAGCTGATCGACCTCAGGGAGCAGCTGAAAGAGAAAGAGCGACTGGTCACGTTCTATGATCGCCAAATTCGCGGGGCTTCGGCGTACAGGCCACCCAACTCGCCGCCCCCTCCGTCTCCGCCTCCAAGGCCGGACGCTCCACCGGGCATGCTTGCGCCCCCAATCACACCGCAAGCTGTCTCGTTTGACGAGCGCCTTCTCCAGCTCCGTCGCGAAGAGACTTCGCTGAACGACGCCATAGAGGCAAAGTTGAAAGAGATCGGTGGCCCGTGTGTGAAGAGCGCAACGAATACGTGCGGTCGCACCTTTGCGGCAGCCCCCAACCCTTGGGTGGCGTCCGACGGCCAGCGGTGCGCGGGATACGAGACCAGAGAAGCAGTCGAAGGCAGCTTTTGTGCGCACTGGGGAAGCCCAAACAACGTGGCAGCCGCGGAGAACGCCGAGGCTGAGGAGCTTCTGAGTGACGCGCCTCCGTGGTGCTACAACGAGGCGGGCGTCGTGACCGCCTGCTCTCCAGTGGCGGACCGGGTCATTCGGTCAGGAACCTATGAGATCGAAGAGTGGCTTCGTCCCGATCGCTACTACTGCCAGTCCAGGCTGTTCAGGGATCTTGTACTTGAAGACGGCTCTGTTGGGGAAGCCGCATGCCGTGCCAACCTCACCGCGCGCAACACCTCTTGCCACATGGAGGTCTGCGAGCAGTGCACCTCTCAGTGCACCTACCCTACGGCCAAGGCGGTGGCCGGGGTGCTCAAGTGCACGGTCGCGCGTGAGCAACTGGCCTTCGTTCACTGTAAGTTTTACGCCTCGGACCCGCCCATTGTTACGCTTTCATGGCATCATACTGATCGCCAACTGTTCTGCTTGGCAGGTCTCCAGACCTCAGACGCCGGGCAGCTCGCACGCGCCAGCCACGGCGCCATTCGAGGCGAGAACTACATCGCGGTAAGCATCTTTCCAGCGCCTTACACAATGGTCAAAGCCCCACCACAACACACAAACTTACCCACTTTGTCTCGCGTGAGCGCAGGTACCCGAGAAGCTCGCAGCGCACGCCTACACGATATGCCACTGGAACCCGCATGGCTACGTCCAACGCGACTCCGTCTCGTGTCGCAAGGAGCACCGCAACTCGCCAATGGGTCGGTTCAAACGGGGCTTCGACGAGAAGTCGGGCAACCCGCGGAGCCGCGACGGGTTCATCGTGACGTGCAAGCGCAACTCGGACTGCTACAGCCGGTGCCCGGCACACCCGCTCACCGGTGACCGGTATCAATGCCAAGCGCGGTGAGTTTGCCTCTAACCTCCCTTCGAACCCAAGAAACCAACACATTTGTTTTGAGTTCTGATGCACGGATTTCCTGATGCCACATGTGCTTGGCACATTGCAGTGGAGTGCCACTGCCAATGCTTTGACCAACGTATGGAACTCCAAACGGTGGTTCAGAACTATCTACATTTGTCAGCCTCACACAACAGCCAACGCCAGCGAACTTGGCATCTTCTATACTTATACTTATACTTACACACACAGACGACTCTTTACCGGTCTGCTCTTGAAAATCTGTACTGGCCGCGTGCTTCTTGTGATCGAAGGTACATGCTCTACGACGTCCCCGTCACTGGAGACGACGGAGAGATCAACCTCATTGACCTCGACAGAGGCTCCGGCAAGGTGTTCGACCCGGACCCGGCAGAGCAGGCCATCACGGGGGAGTGGGGCATCTGCGTGGATGTCGACTCGTCCTACAACCAAGGCTGTCGCGACCAGACCATGTCTGCGGTGGTTGACGGCGTGATCGGGTGCATGGACAGACGGGTGTCGTACTTCTTGTGTGGACTGGAGGTCGACATCATGGACGGCGACAGCTCCACTGCCGCCATCAAGGGCAGCCTGCTGTACGAACCCCCGCGCGTGCTGGTTGCAGCCGGTGAAGATCTCGATGGCGACGGAAAGCCTACTCCGGCCATCACGTGCACTGATCCGATTGACTGCAATACCAAATGTCGATGGCTCGAGCGCAGTTCACTTCACGGAGCCGGAGCACCTCCCGCATGTGCACTATGTAAGTTCTTTTCTCGAACTCTTCCGTTCCTGCACCCACTACACTTTTGTACAATGTGCTAACATTCGATCGTGTGTTCACAGGCGACCAGTACTGCAGCAACAACATCGTGTCCACTGTCACTTCTCTTATCGACGCGATCTGGGTCGATGTGCTGACTGTGGTCAAGCTGCTCGCGGTCTGCTTCGGAAAGGTAACTGCCACACTCACGACCCCCAGCTTGTCAAACACACGGTGCATTTCGCTGACACCCGCTCTGCCTGTGTGTGTGTGCCTGCAGTTTGGATTGGAAGGATGTGTTTGTCAAATGGCGGTAAGCCAGCGCTGACGCACGCAAGCAATTACCACCTGTCTTCACGGTCGACTGACATTTGCTTCACCCTTCTTCTTGCAGATTACGCTTCAGCCTTTGTGGCGCACGGTTGCCAGGGACGTACGCGACCCATCGGACCCGAACTACCTCAGTGCCAAGGCCATTCGCTGCGAGAACGGCGATCCGTTTCAACTCCTGGTGTCGCGCATTGTCGACTTGATTGCAGACGAGGGACAGAACTTCATCAACTTCAATCTCGTTGACCCTTCTAACGACGCCATGGAGAGCATTCAGATTCCGGGACTGGGCGAGTTGAGGAACATTTTTGATCCGATCGGAGGCCTAGACGTTCCCAAAAGCGATGCTGTGTTCGATGGTTTGTTCGGTGGCGGGTCTGGTGGCCTGGGCTTTTTCGATGACTTGTTTAACTTTGGGCGCAGGCTGTACCACGACACCCGCAATCCGCACCCCGACTCGATTCTTGGACGTCCCATTCCGCGAGTCTGCTTCCCCGTCAGCTACAATAAGCGCAAGTGCGACCATGGGTACATGACAGCGGAGCAGGCCAAGCGACTTGCCGAGTGCGAGGACAGCAAGTACGGCTTGGAAGAGATGTGCTACTTTGCCCGCGTGAAGGAGATCTGCACTCACGACGACAGCCTCAACGAATACATCGAGTTGTTCGCCCAGGGCTACAAGACGGTGGACAAGATCGAGGCCGAGTTTGCAGAAGCCTTTGGCGAGTCCTTCCAATACTTGGACCCGGTACGTATGCACATCAATCGGATTTGGTTCCATGACAAACGACACGTCGCCATTGCACACATCTCCCGTATCATGGATTAGCACGCACTATATACTCACTCTGCTTGTGACCTTCCCCATTCCCCTTCGCAGACTTCGGCCGATCTCATGCGCCAGGCGGAAATAAGCAGCTTCTCCGGACCCGACTTGGACGAGCGCAGGGACATATGCGTCGGTGAGTCGTTCCGATCGGCTATGGGCCTGGACATGGTACGCTGTTGCGCCCACTCCCATAGCACAAGCACAAAAACAAACAGAATTCCTTGGTGCATCCACCTGGCTTGGTGATGTTTGTTTTCTTGTTGTGTGTTCGCAGATCATCCAGTCGTGCATGTTTGCGGTCATGGAGACCTTCTGTCCCAAAGACGCCGAACCGGATGAAACGTTCGAGTTCTACGTCGACACGGTGTCTTTTGAGCTTCCCAAGGTTCGCTTTAACTTTGACGTCAGCCCACCGCCTCCTCCTCCAGTGATTCTGGATGTCTACGAGAAGATGGTTGCTATGGACCCGCACGGCTTCCAGATGGTTCGCTCGAGGCTGGAGGACATCTTCCCGCGCCTGTCCGACGTCGCCACGTCCAGCATGGGGGCGAGCGTGGGGGCGTACATTGCCGACTTCGAGGTGACGCCGGCGCAGATCACCAAGGCCTTCCTGGCTTCCAAGGGCATGACCAAAGACGGACTGGGCGCGCGGGTGATCGAATCCAAGCACACGGGTCGGTGGAGACCGGCATGCAAGGAGATGTTCAACCTGTTCGACGACAGGTACAAGGCGTCGGCTGGGTGGACATCGGCGGCAGCCAACGCCGCCGAAGGCAACCCACACTTCAACGACGTCGCGTACAGTTCTCCGCTCGATCGCAACCTGCTGCTGTACGCCATGCTGGAGATCAAGCTATCGCTCGACAAGGACAGCCTGGCCGACGTGGCCTACTCGACGCTGACGCTCTACGACACAATTTGCGGAGGCGGGGTCGGAGGCCATCGCGTGCCGACCTACCCTGGCAAACACCCTACCTACCACTTCCTCGCCGGCTACGAGATCGACAAGTTTGCCCCCATCGCCATGTACGGATCCCTCGAGTCCGTGCGCTCGGCTTACATGTCCGACGTCGCCGATTGCTCCAACTCGTTTGCGCCAGAGGACATGGCACGTCACGTCTACTGCAGCAGCATGGAGGACAGAAAAGGGTCTAGGTACAGCCCCTTGCGACTCGACAACCTGCAGAGAGGCTACTTTGCTCCGTTTAAGCTGCAGCGAGACCGTCTATGCAGCACCCATTGGGAGATCAGCATCGAGGACACGCTAGCCAGACCCCCGCAGTTTACGCGTCCCCTGTTTGACACTCCCATTAAGGAGCCCAACTACATCGACTACTGGATTGTGCCGGCGTGGGCGCGAGGCGAGGAGGGCATCACCGCGCGCACCATGGAGCTCAGCTTGCGCTCCTTTGTGTACATCACGTCGTCCTCCGACAGCTCTGTGCGACCCGGCATGCACCGCCTCCTCGAGCTCCCAGTGTTTGGCAACGTCCGGTGCGGGCAGCTGCCGGGAGCCAACTGCGCGCCGCCTGGGTTTTTCATTCCGATCAACCCGGGCCCGGCGGCCGTGGTCGAGTACGAGAGGACCGTGCAATACACGCGCGGGCGTATGATGATGCGCACCATCCGCTGCTCGCAGCTCGTTCACGAATACACCGGACAGACCTGTCACAAGCAACCGTACGTCTCTTCCGGCACTGGGTGCTACACCGGAAACCTTGTTCTGCTCAGCAGACCCACATTCTACTCCTCCAGGGAATGGTTGCGCAGCCTCATTGCGCCACCACCGTCGCCCCCTCCCTTCTCCCCGAGTCCGCCTCCGCCAAGCCCGCAGCCCCCGGTGCCGCGTCCGCCGCCGTCTCCTCCATACGTGCAATCGCAAGGGGAGCTCATGGCGACCATCCGCACCATCGAGGAGCAGGCCTGCACCTCGGTTTACTACCTCACCACCACAACGCGCTGCGAGCGCGTGGCAGTCGCGCTGACAAGGAGCGTGCTCTACGATGCGTACCACCCGCCGTCACCCCCGCCAGCACAGCCGGTGACAATCTCGCCACCGCCGCCGTCTCCACCGCCGTCACCGAGCATGCCCCAGGGCATTTCAGAGACACCGGTCTCGTCCGTGAGACTGAGCACCATGCGGATTCCCACACTGGAGCCGAGACGACGCCTCAACCTGTACGACGACGGGTACTACGTCTCCTCCTCGGACCTGGCTGGGATTCACACTGCACTGGCTGGCGCAAACCCCGGAGCTGCGGCACGCTGCACGAGCTGGCAACCAAGCGCGCCTCTACCGTGCGTCTCCGGGGCGCTGGCTTCCAACTGCCTCTCGGGGACCCGGCATTGTGGCACCGACGTCGAAAACTCCGAGAACCCAAGTCTGCAGCTCATCTTCTCGGGAAGCCCCGCGTCGCGAGGCAACCGGCTGTGGGGAGTCGAGCTCTCGCTCCCTCAAAACGAGGAGCTCGCCTCCCTCTTCTACACGTCGGCGGAGAGCGTGGGTGGAAGTGGATACCAGGTGAAGGTGCTCAAGAGCGACGGGTCTCCCATACCGTGCCAGCCGCAATCGAGCCAGGTTGATGCGTCGGGCCTCACGTCGGACCGCAAGGTGCAGCACGTGTGCGCAGCCGGAGGGGCATCCGACGCCGATATGTACACGCTCTCAGACGCCATGCGGATGGAGATCACGCTCACCGGACAATACCGCCAGCTGTGGTTGAGATCGGTTACGGTGATGGAGATCTCTTTGGCAAGCGCGCAGCTTCCGCCGCGCCCTCCGCACCCACCTCCCATTCCGCGGCTTCCGCCCGTGCCTCCACAACAGCCATCGCAAACGTGCGCCTTCTCGGTGCACATGTTCTACACAAGCAAGACCCCGATCTTCACGGAGCCATGTGGCCTCACCAACCAGCAGTGCTGCGACCTTGCGCATCAGTACGGTGCTGGTGTCGATGGATACGAACTGGACGACGCAGGCTGCTGCCTGCTTGTGAACAGCGGTGGTGCGGCCATGCAAGGCGACACCACCCGCTGGGGATACTTGTCTACCAGGGCGGGAACGGGAGCAATCTGGCTCTTTTGAACCCCGGTTGTTTTCGGTAGGGGTGGGTGTGTGTTTTTGGACAGCAGAACGAGACACGTGTTTTACTGTAACAAGATTATAACATTGCTACAAACAAAGAGTCTTTTCCCCACAACGCCGAGTTGTGCACTAGATGCACAATTGTTCCGATGTGCGCTCTGCAACTGGCCCTCAGGCCGTCGTCGCTCACCGTAGCTCACCTCACCTCACCTCACCTCACCCCCCCCCCCCCCCCCCCCCCCCCCCCCCCCCCCCAGGCCCCCCGGCCCCCCCCCCCCCCCCCCCCCCCGCGGCCCCCCCCCCCCCCCCCCCCCCCCCCCCCCCCCCCCCC
>Ga0136655_1000103_pt1 | contig 35591 bp, 28 predicted proteins | sample CPBDNA_2_FD_94863 | JGI IMG/M metagenome (GOLD analysis project Ga0136655, IMG submission 94863) | Freshwater to marine salinity gradient microbial communities from Chesapeake Bay, USA - CPBay_Spr_15_0.8_DNA (version 2) | ecosystem: Environmental > Aquatic > Marine > Coastal | place: USA... | reverse complement strand
GTTTGGATGGGAATCTTTTATTCCTTTGATCCATTTGAGATTGGAATTTATTCTTTACTCTGGAGTTGCCTTTGAATATGCTTTATTTCTGTTGCCTTGATGGAAAGTGCAACTCACAAGATTTTTGCCATTTTTCGATGAATTTCTTGTTTTTTTGGATGGAATTCCCAATTATTTATGTCATTTATCCTAATTTTTGGTCAAAATGACTTCATTTCTTATCAGAGGCCTTAACTTGGCAATTCAATGTTAGAATTCTCTCTTCTTGAATTCGCGCCTCCGATAATTCAGATAAAATTTTCTAGAATGCTTGACCAAAACTCTATTCAATCGCTTATTTCCATCCGAAAGAAAATCCATGCAAATCCGGAAGTTTCGGGTTTGGAATTTCAAACCCAAAAGCTGATTCTAGACTATCTGAAGGAGCTAAAGGTGTTTAAAATATCCATTGTAGGCAAAACAGGTGTATTGGCATACTTTGAGGGAGTGGATCAGGGTTCAGCGATCATGATACGAGGAGATATAGATGCTTTGCCTATACAAGAAGTGAATACTTTCGAATATAAATCTACCAAAAAGGGTGTTTCGCATAAGTGTGGTCATGACGGTCACACAACCATTTTGCTTGGTTTGGCGAAGCTTTTAGTTGAGAATCCCATTTCGAAAGGAAGCGTGGCGCTGCTTTTTCAACCTGCAGAGGAGAATGGAATGGGCGCAGAGGCTGTAATGTCAGATCCTGAATTTCAGCAATATACTTTTGATTTTGTCTTTGCCTTGCACAATTTACCCTCTTATAATCTGAATACCATAGTGGTAAAGAACTCAGAGTTTACGGCGAATGTGAAGAGTATGATCATAAAACTGCACGGTAAAACTTCGCATGCGGCCGAACCAGAATTAGGCATAAATCCTAGTTCAGCTATTTCTAGAATATTATTGAAGGCAGAGGAAATGACGAACAATAATCCTGAGAAAAAGGATTTTTTTCTAGTTACTCCCATTTTCTTGAGCATGGGTGAGCTTGCATATGGAATCTCTGCGGGATATGGGGAGGTTCATTTTACCATTCGCAGTTGGTCGACAGAGCTTATGAATGAGCAATGTGATGTTTTGCTCCGTTATATTAATGATGTTTCAAAGTCAGATGGTTTATCACCTGAAATTTCGTGGACTCAAGTTTTCCATGCCAATCTAAATCATCCTCGGGCGGTGGAACATATACGAAAGGCTGCTGCTGAGCTGAGTTTAGAGATAGAAGAAAGAGCCTATCCATTTAAATGGGGCGAAGACTTTGGGTTGTTTACCCAAAAATTTCCGGGTGCCATGTTTGGAATCGGGGCAGGCCAGAACTCGCCGGCTTTACACAATCCAGATTACGATTTTCCAGATGAGATTTTGCCCAATGCGGTTTCAATGTTTTACAATATCATTCATCAAATACTCTAGAAATTGTTTGAGACATCATTTATTGAGCTTTCTAAATCGGCTGTGCGAAACAATGTTCTCTTTATCAAGAGTTTGTTAGGTAGTGAGGTGGTTTTTTCATCCGTTGTTAAGGGAAATGCATATGGTCATGGTATTTCTAATTATTGTCCATTGGCTTTTTCTGCTGGAATCCGTCATTTTAGTGTATTTAGTGCACAGGAGGCCTTTTTTGTTTACCAAGCCTTAGAAGGAAAGGATTTCCAACTTATGATTATGGGAGACGTTGAGGACGGAGCTTTGGAATGGGTAATTGAAAAGAAGATTGAGTTTTATGTCTTTGATCAATCTCGGTTGGAAGCGGCCATTTGTGTGTGTAAGAAGCTAAGATTAAAGGCAAGAATTCATATTGAGATTGAAACAGGAATGAATCGCACTGGATTTCCTGCATAGGATTTAGCTGGGGTATTCCAGATATTAAAGGCGAACCAAGCACATATTGAAGTAAAGGGTTTGTGTAGCCATTTTGCGGGCGCTGAAAGCATTACAAATTATAAAAGGATAAAGGATCAGTTTAACCGATTTAAGAAGACAGAAAGAACGGTAGACGATTTTGACTGGATGACGCCGGTGAAGCATCTAGCCAGCTCTTCGGCGGCTATACGTTATCCTAATTCTCAAATGGATTTAGTGCGAATTGGAATTCTTCAATATGGCTTTTTTCCAACCCAAGAAATTCTTGTTCATCATCTTACGAAAAGAAAGGGAAATCTAGATGGCCTTCAGAGGGTTTTAAGTTGGAAGACCCGCGTAATGGATATAAAGGACGTAAAGGCCGGTGAATTCATTGGTTATGGCACTTCTTACTTTACTAATCGCCAAACTAAGTTGGCATTGCTCCCGATTGGCTACTCATCGGGCTATAGTCGTTCTTTGGGCAATCAGGGGAAAGTGCTTATTAAGGGTGTTAGATATGATGTGATTGGAACTGTAAGTATGAGTATGCTTACGGTAGATATAACTTCTTCACAAGGGATTGAAAGGGGCGATGAGGTGGTTCTGATAGGTCATCAAGGATCGAGCGAGATAAGCGTAGCCTCCTTTAGCGATTATAGTAACCTTATCAATTATGAATTATTGACGCGCCTGCCTCAAGATATTCCTAGAATTATCGTGGACTGATATTATTTGGAAGGATTAGATTAAAAAAGAAAGGTCGCGCTTTCGCGCGACCCCGAGATGCTGACGAACAAAGTCCGTTCAGCTATCTACCCCCTTTCTTTATATTATTGACAGCTGATGTCTCCACCAAGTGCATATGGAACCTGTTCGGCACCTCCTAAAAAGGCCTTTCGTCTAAGTTTAAAATCCCAACGTTCTATTAAGGCGTCGGCTGGAATATTGAGTAAAACCATGGGAACAAAGCGAATTCTAAAAGTACCATTCCCCAAATATGGAACCTGTCTTTCTGGAAAGTTAGGTGTGGTAAAATAGTTCACTCCTCCTTTGTAGGAGACTCCATTCTCATCTACTCCTTCGGCATACAGAAATAAATCGTCTGCTGCTATTCCAATTAAACTATCTGAAGTTTCTCTGAAATTCTCATAAGTGATGGTAACTACATCTTCTTTTTCAGGAGTTCTAGGAAAAATCCAAGCGGGTTCTCTCAAGGTTGCAGGTGGATCAATAGAAACATTTATGTCTTCTGATTTTCTATCAGGATCTCCATAACCGCCTCCGTCTTGTGGCTTAACAAGAAAGGATAATCCACGAGTATAGGCACTTGCGGCATCCGTTTCATACCAGTCTGCTAAAGTTGGTTTGAATACAAATTTGTATTGCGAATTACCCATTGGAGTCATCTTCAAAGCGGGATTGGATTGTTTCCAAGCTTGAGGATCTAATCCGTTTACCTTAGGATGCCCAGCTGGAAATTCATACGGATTCCAAGTCCAGATGTATAAATCCAATCCGGCATCTGCGTCGTCAATTAGATTTTGAACATGTTCAATACTGGCATCCATGAGCGTTAAATCTACGATAATAACAACACTATCATTGGGGTTAATATTGGCGGGTATAGTGGTTACCTGTGCCTGATTTACTAAAGGAGAAAGGTAGATAGCCAATCCTCCTAATAGGTGTTTTACATTTATTCTCATTGTCTATTGAATTTCAGTTCGTAGGTAATATTGTTAGCATCGCAGTGCATACGGCTTAGATTAAAGCCCATTTCATAGTCAATTGTCCTCGGCATCTGAGTAAGATCCATAAGGAGTGTATCACCCATAACGGAGTATAAGGTAATTGCTGTGGGGAATTCTAATTCGTAGGTGTAGGCATAAGATCCAGAACCACCGAAGAAATCTACACCGGCGCCAGGAGAATTAACTGTATAAGTAAGGCTACTGTGATCAAATGACATAACCATAGGATCTGTGTCATAAAAGTCAGAGATATCTACTTTTTCAGGAATGGCCGCCGTTTCATCTACTTGGATTACAGATTTAATGCTCCAAGTTCCAGAAATACCATCTCCTAGAGCATAATCTGGACCTATTTCCTTAAAGGGTTCAGGTTTGCATGCGCTAATAATAAGCGTGAGTGCAAGTAAAATTTTAATTGTGTTTTTCATAAGGGGGATATTTAGTTACAACCGCCAGTTTCATTGAGCACAAAAGCGTCTGTTCTTTCAGTAATAGGGAATTGAAGGATCATACCAGGACAATCCCAAGGTGCAGAACGAATGGTTATAGACTGATTTTCTAATGCACCGAGGCGTTTTAGTTGTTGAACGCGATCGCCTTCTCCGAGCATTTCAATTCTTCTTTCCCAACGAGCAGCAGCAATAATATCTGCCCCAGAACTGGCGGCAGGTAAGTTCATTGTCGATCCTGAATAAGCTCGTTCTCTAATATCATTAATATCTTGAATGGCAACGGCAAGGTTCGTTCCTAGTTCGCCGAAAGCTTCTGCACGTATCAGTTTTAGATCGGTAATATGTAAAACCGGAACGCTGAAATAGTCTTTATTGAATTTAGAAATTCCATAATACTCGTTAGGTTGTCCTGCATCCTTTACAATAAACCAATCTGAGCGTACATCATTCGTATCAGTACCATAAGTCTGGTACAAGTCTGATGAAGCGCGCAAGGTAGGAACGCTTGATCCATCTGAGCGGTAATTACCAGTAAAAGGTCCACTTCTTCTATCAAGATCGATAGAAAGGGTATAGAAAATGGCTTCTGTTGATGGCATTGCTGTGAAACGATCTACACTACTCGCATCAAAAGAATAGGGTCCATTGTCAAGAACATCCGATGCATATTGTGCCGCAAGAGCATAATCACCTTTTTGAAAATACACCTTTGCTAAAAGAGCCTTTGCAGCCCAAACAGTAGCCGCATCTCCATTTGAATTCGGAAGATTTGCTTCAGCAAATTCAAGATCCGAAATTAAAAGGTCATAGACTTCTCCCACAGAATTTCGAGGTAATATATCTGTAGCCGTTTCGGTCTTGTATACTATACCTGGGTGACTGTTATTTGAAGTAAATCCATAAGGTTGTCCCCATCCGCGTACCAAATCAAAATGACCTAGAGCACGAATGAATTTAGCTTCCGCCTCCATGGAAACTTTTCTTGCAGGATCTGAGAATGGAATATTGTCTAATGCTTCGATCAATGAATTCACTCTGAAGATTGCAAAATAAGGTTGGCCATATACTCCTCCTAAAGTGCTGTTGAAAAACAACATATTGCGATTGTATACTTCCGTGTAATCTGCGTTGGAATTGGGTGCGGCCAGATCATCACTTAGCAAATCGAAAAGAATTTGCATTCTTCCATCGTAAGTATTGGCAACTACATCATAGCAACTCCAAAGTAGTTCTTCATAGTCTTCTTGGGTTTGAAGTGCATTTTCTTCAGAGATGGTATTTCCAGTTTGCTCTAGTTCTAAGTAATCCTGACAAGCCATTGCGGAGAGCAAAAGCGCTGGGATCAATAATAGTTTAATCTTTTTCATGCTGTGGCTCAATTAAAAAGTTATGTCAACGCCAATGTTGTAGGTACGCTCTTGAGGAGGAGTAAGATAGGTGATATTCACACTCATATTTCTGTCGGCATTGTTTTCGAAATCACGGGCTATTTCAGGATCTAAACCAGGGTAACGGGTAAAGGTGAGCAGGTTTGTACCCACTATGTAAACACGCATATAGTCCATTTTCCACTTCTTCACTTTTTCGGTAGGAAGGGTATATCCTATGCTCAAGTTTCTCAAGCGTAAGTATGATCCATCGTGAAGCCAAAGATCTGTGTTTATCCAAGGAGTGGTAGAACCTAGGTTAGCGGTTTCAGTAGTCAAACGAGGATACATTGCATCATCACCTGGCTGTTGCCAACGATCGTAAATCTGAGGGGTCAAATTCCAAAGACCATTGTCGATACTCATGGGGCCCAACTGGCGCTTGCTTGAGCTATCATAAATGTCGCCTCCAATTACAAAAGCAAAAAGGAAACTGAAGTCAAATCCTTTGTAAGCAAAGGTGTTGTTAATTCCACCGACTGCATCAGGCAGAACATTTCCAACCGCAACACGATCATCTGGATTCCATTCATAGGTCTGATTTCCGTCTCTGTCTAGGTATACTGGACGTCCGTTTTCTCTATCAACATGGGAGAAGCGAACGAGGTAGTTGGTTCCTACGGGTTTACCTACAACAGTGCGCGTATCATTGGTTCCACCCGAAACGGCATCTTGGCTATATCCACCAATACTAACCAACTCGTTGTAGTTATTTGCAATATTGAATTCCGTAGTCCAAGTCAGATCTCCTACAAGGTTGCGCGACTTAATAGTCAATTCTACACCTCTATTTAAAATCTCACCGACATTATCCCAATAGTTTCCAAATCCAAAGTTTCTAGGAGTAGAAATTCCTAAGAACACATTGGAGCTGTATTTGTCGTAAAAAGCCAATTCAGTGGTGATTCGATCATTGAGGAAGGCAGCTTCAACGCTGATATCAAATACCCTAGAATTTTCCCATTGGATGTTCGGGTTTTCAAGTCGTACAGGGAAGCGAATTGGACTACCGCCGTAAGAGGCACCTCCTACGTTGTACCCACCTTGGTATTGAAATCCTGGAATCTGAGCGTTTCCAGTATAACCAAGACTCGATTTAACTTTCAGGTAATTGATTTTCTTAGAGGTGAAGAATGACTCTTCAGACACGATCCATCCAAGGGACAAAGAAGGGAAGAATCCATATCTCTTATTTCTTCCAAAGCGAGAAGAACCATCCGCTCTTAAGGTAGCTTGGGCTAAGTATTTGTCTTTATACGAATAATTTACCCTTCCAAACCAACTAACGAAGCGATAAGTACTTTGTGGGTCAATGATACTTGTATTGATTGGGAAGCGATCTTCCAGATCCGAATCAAAGTAAGGGGCCGTTACAGAAGAGTCGGTGATCCCATTGCCTAATGAATTTCCGTTTTCATCAGAATGGAACTCATTGTAAGTGTTAGAGTTTTGAGATTCTGCTCCGATTAAATAGGTAAGACTGTGAACTTCCTTAATGGTTTGAAGGTAGCTGGCGGTTAGAAAGAGATTGTAGTTAATAATCTTCTGTTGATTTCTAAACGCATTTGCTTGGTTCGGTTGTCCGATAATCCATTCTGAGTTGTACTGATCTTCTCGTAAAGTCATATGATCCAATGAACCACTGGCATTTAATGAGAAATTTTTAAAAGGTCTGTAGGTTAATTTCATATTCGAAATAGAGCGCAATTCTCTATTTCTCCATATTTTATTATACCTAACACCAACGGGATTGTTTCCAGATCCAGCACCATTCCAATAGTCTCCAGTAGCTGTATCGATAACTGGGAAAATGGGAAGGGCAGTACTCATGGCAGATCCCAATCCTCCAGACCAAGCATTGTCTATACGGTTGTTGGTTCCGCGTACAAGGGAGGTAGATAATCCCACTTCAAATTTCTTGCTGAAGCGATAATCTCCATTTACTCTTCCTGACAAGCGCTCATAGCTGTTTCCGATCAAGTAACTTTCATTGAGATCGTACGATCCACCAACGTAAAAGTTGTATTTATCTTTTGCCATTTGAGCTGAAAGATCATAGCGCTGCTTAAATCCTGTTGTAATGGTTTGATCAACCCAGTCTGTGTTGGTTGCTTCGGCCTGCTCCCAAGTAATTCCGGCAGGTAGAGTAGGCGTGCCTACTTTTCCATCATTTGCCCAAGCTTCCTTGTACATCTGTAGCCATTCTTGGCTATTTAACATTTGGGGTCTTTGAGTAGGGTTTGATGTTCCCAAGCGTGTACTGAAATTGAACTTAAGTTCTTTGCCCTTACCTCTTTTAGTCGTGATAAGAATTACGCCATTGGCACCACGAGAACCATAAATGGCAGTTGCAGCGGCATCCTTTAGAATTTCAATCGATTCGATATCGTTTGGATTGATAGTAGCCAAAGGATTGTTGTTGAAACCACCTGAGTTTCCTTGAAGGAAGTTGTCTTGGGTAATTGGAATTCCATCTACAACATACAATGGATCGGCACTTGCAGAAATAGAGGCTACGCCGCGTATTCGAACCACTGCTCCAGATCCAGCAACACCTGATCCAGTTACAATTTGTACTCCTGCCGCTTTTCCTTGAATAGCTGCTTCAAAAGTAGGGGTGGGCATATCGTTAAGTTTCTTGGAGTCTAGTTTTACCATAGATCCAGTAACCTCTCTCTTGCGCTGAACACCATAGCCCACTACAATAATTTCGTCGAGTTTACTCTCTTCAGGACTTAGAGATAAACTTCCCAAATTGAGGGTCTGGCCAGAAGCCACAGTTACCTTTCTGGTTAGTTTGGAGTATCCGATGAAGGATATTTCAACCGTAAGTTCACCCGGCTTGACGGGTACTATGAACTTACCGTCCATGTCTGAGTTTGTTCCTGTTTGTTGCTCAACAACATACACTGCAGCTCCAGGTAAGGGCTGCTTCGTTTCGTCCACCACTGTTCCTGTAATGACTTGCGCATAATGCAAGGCGGGTAACAGGAGCGCAGCTAGGAGGAATCGCTTGACGTAGCTATGCTTCATATAGATTGGATTAGATTCTGTTAATCAAATGTAAAAATACTTAGAAAGGTGTGAAACTGACACTTATCAGTTTTTTCGAATCAACCTTCCTGTGTATATCTTGTTGCCAGCGCTCACTCTGTAGATATACATCTGATAAACAGCTAGTTGATCCGCATTCCAGCTGAACTGAGCATTGGTAACCGCGTGAGACCCTTGGTAGACAACCTGTCCTAGGGAATTCAATAAAGTTAATTCGGCCTCCTTTATATCCCAACCATCGGGCATATAGAAATTCAAGTGGTCGTCAAATGGATTAGGTCCTACGCGTATTCCTTCCACCTTATTGGTCAATAGATTTTCTTCTGAACTCAATGGTATATCTACCGCACTGAACCATTTTCTATTGCTATAAACATGGTACTCACCCGGGCCATAACTTATAGACATATTTACATCTGTAACATTTAGACTGTCGCCTGTGGCTATGTCGTACCACCAACCCGCAACTGGAAAGAAGGGCTGAACATTGGTTGGATTGGCATCAAAATTACCGTAGACCAATAGATGATCGCCATTATTTTCATACTTGAGGAATTTTAAGAAGGAATTCAATCCTCTCACAGTAGGCTCATTGCTGAAAATGGCAGGGTGCTCGGTTTTTAATTTGATCATCATTTGATAAGAACGATAAACGGCTCTTCTATCAGGTTCATTTAGGTAATTCCACAATATGGCTTTCTCACATATTCTACATGGATCGTTAATAGAAACATCATAGCCCAACTCCCCATGCGCCCACATCATTTTAGGGCCCGGGATGGAGAAAAGAAAAACGGGAATCATCTCCGCTCTATCAAGGGCAGTAGAAAGTTGTTTGATGTTGTAGCTGCCTTGAACTCTTCCGAATTGCAGCGTCTTATACATTACCCGCTCTTCATCGTGGCTTTCGGCATAGCTTACCAAATAATTGTTATTCCAGCCTCTAACCGAAGCCATGGCACCATTTAGATTACTGCCATATCCCATCATTGCCTCGTTGTAATCGTGATTTAAATTACCCCAAAGCATAAAGCCTCTATTGGATAATTCAATCTCTTCACTGTTGTCTGCGAAGTGCTCAAGAATCATATAAGTGTTGGGATCAATAGACCAAACTTCGTTGGCGTAATCTTGAAGTATGTCTACTCTACTCTGGTCGTATTGCCCCCATGCACCCACATTTCCTAAGGTGTTGTTTTGAGTAAATCCTTTGGATAGGTCTAGTCTAAATCCATCTACCTTAAACTCTTCCACCCAATAACGGAAGACGCGCTTGCTGAAATAGCGAGTGGAGGAGCTTTCGTGATTGAAATCGTAACCCACATTAAAGTCATGCTTAGGCGAAACGTTAAACCAAGGATTGTCTGGCGTTGGATCTCCATATCCACCCACATTGTACATTCGAACCAATGGACTTTGTCCGAATTGATGGTTTAAAACAATATCCAATATGACGGCCATACCCCTGCGATGGCACTCTTCAACTAGCTCTTTTAACTTTTCTCTTGTACCATAATACTTGTCAACAGCGAACATAAACATTGGGTTGTAGCCCCAGCTATTGTTGCCTTCAAATTCCATAACGGGCATAAGCTTTATGGCATTTACCCCTAATTTGTCTAGGTAGTCTAAACGGTCGATTACTGACTGGAAACTATGTCTGGCATCCCAGTCTCTAATTAACAATTCATAACAAACTAGCTCTTCTTTCGCAGGCTTTTGGAAGGAGATGGTATTATCCCAAGAATAAGGGGTGCGCCCGGGTTGAATTACTGTTACTGCGTCTGAGGTTTTGGCTTGAGGATAAGGAATCAAATTGGGATATGTGGCATTATCTATCCATTGATCTTCCCATTTATCTAGAATTAATTCGCTGTATGGATCGGCCACTCTGAGGTCGGCACTGTCTATTGAATACTGAAAGCGGTATTGTTGACCTGGAGTTAGGCCTGTGATTTCTAGCCAGAAATAATTGTTGTCTGGCGTTTTCTTCATTTCATAAGTTGGATGGGGTGTCCAATTGTTAAAGTCGCCGATTACGTATATGAAATCTTTATTCGGAGCTCTTAATTGTAAAAGGACTGAGCTATTAGTAGGATAGGAAATACCCTCTTTTGCTCCTGATGGCAAAGCCTGAACAGGTGTGTTTCCTCTAATGAGAAAAGTTACCGTATCGGCAGTTATATTTCCTCCTTGAGAGGCGTTTAAGATTACCTCAACCGTACCTGGAGAGTAGGTACTCATATCTAGGTTATAGCTAAGTAGTTTTGTGTTGTTCTGCTGAGTAACTTGGGTCCCATTTACCTCTAGGCTAAGACTTGCATTGATAGTACACTCACCGTTAATCTGTATTTGCATGCTATTCGAAGCAAAGTAAAAAGGTGAGGGGTGAGAGACGATATCTACATTCAAACCCGGACGCAAAATAGGTACGTTGATGTCTTCTGATTTTCTATCTGGGTCGCCATAACCTCCTCCATCTAAGGGTTTAACCAAGAAAGAAAGCCCTCTACTATACGCATTGGTGGTATCAGTGGCATACCATGCAAGCAAAGTAGGCTTGAAGGTGTATTGATACTTCATATTCCCTAAGGCCTTCATTTTTAGCGCCGGATTGGAATTTTTCCAAGCTTGCGATCCCAAACCGTTTACATAGGGATGACCCGCAGCGTGTTCTTTCGGATTCCAAGTCCAGATATACATATCTAAACCTGCTTTTGCATCTGTTTTCAGATTGGCAACATGCGCGATGGAAGAATCCATTTGATTGAGATCGACGATAACAATTGCGCTATCATTTGGATCGATAAAGGTTGGAATAGTTGTAACAATTTGCTGAGAATAAGCTGAAAAACAAATTGTTAAGATCAGGAGGGGTGTGAAAAATTTCTTCATAATGGGGGAAAGTGTATTATTTACACGTTGCTAAACTATTAATTATCTAGCAACGAACAGAAATAAAAATTACAATTTTTGTTTTTCAGGCCATTTTTAACGTTTCTGAGTATCATCTACTTGCATAGTAATAATCAGATCTTCTGCTTCAACCCTGCTCCCCTCTTTAAGTTCAATTCGTGTTATTTTACCAGATGCATGGCAGGTTACAGTGGTTTCCATTTTCATAGCTTCAATTACAAATAGAGGCTGATTGGCCTTTACGTTCTGGCCTTCCTTAACCATAATTTTAGCAACCATCCCTTGCAACGGGGCCCCAAGTTGTTCGGGGTTTGTAGCCAAAGCCTTTGGATTGGTTTTCTTCACTATTCCAAGAGAACGGTCGGTTACTTGAACGTTTCTGGTTTGACCGTTTACCATAAAAAAGACCGTTCGAATTCCATCGCTATCTGCGGGTCCTATACTGAGAAGTTTAACAAGAATTCGTTTGCCAGGGGCAACTTCTACTATGGTCTCTTCATTTTCAGAAAGTCCATAGAAGAAAGTCTTCGTAGGTACTTTGGAAACATCTCCAAAAAGCTTGAAACGCTCTATCGTGTCTTCGAATACTTTTGGGTAAAATTTCCAGCTCAGGAAATCTGTGATTTCTAAAGCTCGAGTAAAACCAGGTTGAAAGCGCTCTACAAATGCATCAAATTCGGGTTCAAAATCTACCGGTTCCAGATGAGCATTGGGTTGATCTGTGTAGGGAAGCTTGTCTTTGAGAATTATCTTTTGCAATTCAACTGGAAATCCGCCATCTGGCTGGCCTAAATCGCCTCTAAAAAAAGATTGTACCGATTCTGGAAAACTAATTTGATGGCCTTTGGTCATCACATCCTCTACGGTCATTCCACTCGTCATCATAAATAGAGCCATGTCTCCAACTACTTTTGAGCTAGGTGTGACCTTTACAATATCACCAAACAGCTGATTCACTTCAGCATAGGTGTGCTTTATTTCCTCAAATCGATGTCCTAGGCCCAATCCTTCTGCTTGTGGTCTTAGGTTAGAATATTGTCCTCCTGGAATTTCATGGGAGAAAACCTCAGCCGTACCCGATTTCAATCCAGATTCAAAGGGATAGTAATATTCTCGTATGGTTTCCCAATAATTGCTAAAAGAATTTAGACTTTGTATATCTGTACTTGGCCCTCGCTGATGCCCTTTTAACATTTCGACAATAGAATTGTAATTGGGCTGACTCGTTAGTCCACTCATACCAGCTAAAGCTACGTCTATAATGTCTACACCCGCTTCGATAGCCGTAAGGTAAGTAGCTGATTGCAAAGAAGATGTGTCGTGGGTGTGCAAGTGAATAGGCAAGTCTACGGCTTCTTTTAAAGCAGGTATTAATTCTCTAGCGGCCAATGGTTTAAGGAGTCCGGCCATGTCTTTTATTCCCAGAATATGGGCGCCCATATCTTCAATTCGCTTGGCTTTTTCTATGTAGTACTGTAGATTGTATTTTTTTCTATTCACATCGTGAATATCGCCGGTATAACAGACACATACCTCTGCAATACCTTGTGTTCTTTCTCGAACAGCATCAATACTTACCTTCATAGAATCCAGCCAGTTGAGGGAATCGAAAATTCTGAATAGATCAATTCCTTCTTTATTGCTTTCTTCAATAAATCGCTCAATGAGATTATTGGGGTAGGCGGTATATCCTACGGCGTTAGAACCTCTAATTAGCATTTGAAAAAGGGTGTTGGGCGCAGCTTGTCTTAACTCACGAAGCCTTCTCCACGGATTTTCTGTTAAAAAACGCAAACACACATCGAAAGTAGCACCACCCCACATTTCCCAACTAAATATTTCAGGATGGTGTCTGGCATAGCTTTCTGCAATCATATTCATGTCGTAGCTACGCATGCGTGTAGCAAGCAAGCTTTGATGCGCATCTCGCATAGTTGTATCGGTAAACAATACTTCCTTTCTATCCTTCAGGCTATGGCAGAATTTCTCCGCTCCCTTTACAAGCAACTGATTTCTATAACTCTCTGGAAAGGGTTCATTTACCTTGAAGGGTGGTATATGAGGAAGATGAAGGACTTTGGTGGTGTCTTTGAATTTTACGTCTGCATTTCCATTCACTGAAACTTCGCCGAGAAAACGAACCAATTTGGTTGCCCGATCGTGTTGTGGCTTAAAGCGCATCAACTCAGGATAGGCTTTGATGAAATCTACAGTGGCGCGCCCTTCCCTAAAAACCGGATGATTAATAATGTTTATGAGAAAGGGGATATTCACTTTTACTCCTCTTACTCTAAATTCATTTAATGCTCTGCTCATCTTGCGAATGGCGCCGTCGAGGGTGCGGCCTTGAGCACTTACCTTAACCAAAAGCGAATCGAAGAAGGGACTAATTCTCATTCCTTGATAAACAGATCCTTCATCCAACCGAATTCCAAATCCAGCCCCGGTGCGGAAGGTCATAATGGTTCCGTAATCGGGCTTGAAGTCATTTTTAGGATCTTCTGTGGTAATTCTGCATTGAATTGCAAAGCCTTCGAGTGTTACAGAATCCTGAGAGTATATTTTTATCTGCTCATCGCCAAGGCGATAGCCTCCGGCTATAAAGATTTGAGATTTTACAATATCGATACCTGTTACCATTTCAGTAACGGTATGCTCTACTTGAACCCTTGGATTTACTTCAATAAAATAGGCATTTTCATTAGAATCTACCAGAAATTCTACTGTGCCTACGTTATTATAATGAACAGATTCAGCTATTCGAACGGCATAATCGCAAAGGTCTTGTCTTAGTTTGGAAGAGATATTCCAAGCGGGAGCCATTTCTACTACTTTTTGATATCGTCTTTGAACAGAACAATCGCGCTCAAATAGGTGGACGAGATTTCCATGGTTGTCAGCCATAATTTGAACCTCGATGTGTTTCGGGTTTTCAATAAATTTCTCAAGGAAGAGGGTGTCGTCGCCGAAAGCATTTCCAGCTTCTCTTTTTGCTTCGTGAAAGGCTTTCACCACCTCACCAAGATTTCTTAAAACCCGCATTCCTCTTCCACCTCCACCTGCAGAGGCTTTAAGCATAAGTGGAAATCCAATTCTTTCGGCTTCGGCGAGGGCAAGTTCTTCCGTTAGCAAGTCACCTTGGCTACTTTCAATAATGGGAACTCCGCACTTTATTGCCGCTAATTTGCCCTTTACCTTATCGCCAAGCGCCTCCATCACCTCTGGCCTTGGACCAATGAAAATGATTCCTTCTTCTGCACAACGGCGAGCGAAATGGGCATTCTCAGAGAGAAAACCATAGCCAGGGTGGATGGCATCTGCCATAGTTTTTTTGGCTACATCCAGAATGGCCTCTATGTCTAGATAGGGTTTTAGTGGATCGCTATCGGTTCCAATTTGGAAAGACTCATCGGCTTTGTAGCGATGAAGGGAGTAACGGTCTTCGAAGGTATATACCGCAACCGTTTGAAGATTGATTTCACTGCAAGCTCGGAAAACTCGGATGGCGATTTCTCCGCGATTAGCTACTAAAATTTTTTGGATACGCATCTTTGAAGGGGGGATAGATTCTAAGCCTCAATATACAAACCCTCTAAGTGCAAATAAAGGAGTGATAATAATTAATATTTCAGTTCAGTAATTTTATAAATTACTGAAAAAGAATTGCTTGAAGAAGAATTAAACCTAGCTATTCTACTAGACTTTCTTCATGTCTATTCGAGTTTTCTCTCTTTCCTCTAATATTTCCGTTGCCTTCGCAATGGCTCTTTTTAACTTAAAGTCGCTCCAAGTTCTCTTGTAATAGCGATTTAAAAAATAGTCGAGTTTACGAATTACAAAAACATTGTAAGCTCCTTTGATTCGATATAAATTAGAATCGCTCAAAGAGCGCAGGCTCAGCGAAAAACTTCCATCTAGGTATTGAATGTAGTGCCAAACCCCGCTGGGCATAAATAAGGTTTCGCCTGGTTTAAGATCGTGTTGATAGCCTTGCGCGAATTTTAAAGCAGGGTATTTCTCGAAGTTGATCTCTGAAAGATCTGCCGCACTATGGGTGGTAAAAGGAAGTTTGTAGAGATATTTAGTCTGACTTTGATCAAACAGAGTAATGCGTTTGGTTCCACCAAACTGACTGATAAATACATGAGAGAGATCGATATCGTAATGTAGCCGAACATCGCTACCCGCGGAGCCAAAAAACATATAGGGATAGTCTTTTAACCAACCATCTGTAATATCCGGGAAGTTAAAATCTTTGAGTAGTTCTGGTCGTAGTTTGAACAGATTGAATAAAAAAATTCGGAGGTCTGATGGAACGTCATTTTTCAGTAACTCCAGGTATTCTCCAAATTCAGTTTCTTTAGTGGCAGGCATTTCAATGGCGGTTGGATCGTGATCCAGCCATTTGCCGTAAAGTTTCACTTTTTCCTTGCCAGCCAATTGAATCAGATGGTCGTAGGTCCAATTACGATTCGCATTCCAATCTTTCGAAAAGCTCCGAATAACTACGGGTCTTAGTTGTCTCTGATAATGATGTAAGAAGTCCTCCTTACTTATTTCATCAACAATATCGATGGGTCTTAGATTCAATTCATCCATGCTGTAAGAGATAAAACGGTAGATCAAAATTATTAAAAGAACAACTTAAAGACTTGTTAAAGTCTTATGCAAACATTCTTGGGTTCGGTAAAAAACCTAAGGGCTTCAAAACCTCCTTCTCGGCCCATTCCGCTCTGTTTCATTCCACCAAAAGGGGTTCTTAAATCTCGTAAAAGCCAGCAGTTTACCCAAACAATTCCGCTTTCTAATTTATGAGCCATTGTATGCGCCCTTTGTAGGTTTGAAGTCCAAAGGGTGGCGGCTAGGCCGTATCGGGTGCTATTTGCGAAATTCAAAACTTCTTCTTCCGTATCGAAAGCTTGAAGAGTAACTACGGGGCCAAAGATCTCTTCTTGATTGGTTCTGCAGTAGGCATCGAGTCCTTCAATTACGGTAGGCCTCATATAATATCCTTCGCTGTATTCAGGATCGTCAAGGATTATTCTGTTCCCACCCGTAAGCACACTTCCTCCCTCTTCTTCAGCTAGCCTCACATAGCTCAACACCTTATTGAGGTGTGCTTCTGAAACAAGGGCGCCCATTTTAGAAGTTGGATCTGATGGAATACCCACTTTCATTTGGGAAACTTTCTCTACAAAAGCAATTTTAAATTTCTCATAGATGGGGCGCTCAATAAATATTCTCGATCCACACAAACAGATTTGCCCTTGATTGGCAAAACTAGATCGCAGTGTAGTTTTTAACATTTCATCGAAGTCGCAATCGGCAAAAATTATATTGGGATTTTTACCGCCCAGTTCGAGCGAGAGCTTTTTGAAAAGAGGCGCAGCAGTTGCGCTGATTTGCCTTCCAGTGGCGGTGCCTCCCGTAAATGAAATGACGGGAATATCAGGATGTTCACTAATGGCCTGACCTACCTTTGGACCTAGACCGTGCACTATATTAAGTACTCCAGGAGGTAAATTAACTTCCACACAAATTTCGGAGAGGAGGTAGGCAGTATAAGGAGTTATTTCGGAAGGCTTAGCCACAACGGTATTACCCGATGCTAGAGCTGGAGCAATTTTCCAGCTAAATAAATAGAGTGGCAAATTCCAAGGCGATATACATCCAGCTACCCCAATAGGATCTCTCAAAGTGTAGTTGAAACCGGTGGTACCCATTAAATGGCTTTCACTCTGTTCATGCAATATGGCCGTTGCGTAGAATGAAAAGTTATCTCTTGCACGCGGAATATCTACTTCTAATGCCAGGCTTATGGGTTTGCCATTGTCTCGGCTTTCTGCTTCAGCCATTTCGTGCATGCGCGCTTCAATGCGATTGCTAATGGCCAACAAATAATCAGATCTTTTCTTTGTTGATAAATTGCTCCAGAGTGGAAAGGCTTCCTTGGCGGCTTTAGCAGCTAGGGCAACATCTCTCTCATCGGAATCTGGAATAAGGGAATAAACCCTTCCTTTAGAAGGATCTATATTGTCTAAGTAGCTTCCGCCAAACGGCTCTACAAGACTTCCATTTATATAATTCTTGAGCTTTTTCATCTAGATAACATTGGGTTGACAATATACAGCTAGCGTTTTGAAACTAGATTGAGTAAAACTCCTATCACTACGCAAATAATCCCAATGAGGGTCACCCAACCATAGGTTATATTAAAGAGTAAAACATCGAAGCTAAGTGCAAATAGAATTCCTATGTATTTAAATCCAGCTATTTTATTGAGGGCCGTAGATTGAAGGGCTTTGGTCATATTCATCTGGGCGAATTGTGTCAACAATCCCATGAGTAAAAGTCCTCCCCATTCCCATCCTATAGGTTGAACCCAATGGTAAAAGCTAAAAACAATCATAATTGGAATGGCCACTAATGGAAAATAAAAGACCACTACAACGGCAGAATCGGTATCCTTTACCAGACGAATCATATTGTAGGCCAGTCCACTAAAAATCGCGGAGGCAATTCCACAAGCAAACATGAAGGGAGTAACGGCAGGGTCGAAGCCTTTAATGAGAATAATTCCAATTAATGAAAGTCCGAAAAAGAGCCATTGTAATCTGCGAACAGGTTCTTTCAGTATAAAAATGGCGAAAAAAGCAGTGAATATGGGCGAGAGATATTGAAGTGTAATGGCGGTGCCAATGGGTAGTTTTTGTAAGGTGTAGAAAAAGAGCGTTAAGGAAGTTGCGCCGAATAATCCCCTTAAAAAGAGAAATTTTCTTTGAACGCCCCAAGGATTGAGTTTGCGTTTTTTAATGAGATAATAGCTCAGAACGAGGGAAACGATGGAACGAAAAAGAACTAGCTCAGTTGGAGGTATTCGATACAAAAATTTAACGACAAGATTCATGAATGCAAATCCAACAACGGATAGCAACATGAATTGAACGCCTTTCTTTTCTTGTTGGGTTAGAGCCACTTTTTCTTGTGGAAGTAAAATAACATTCCAAAGGCGACTACAATATTCACAATCCAAAAAACAGGATAGGAATAAGAATAATGGAGCTCGGGAAGTTCGTCAAAATTGGTTCCATATACACCCGCAATAAAGGTGATTGGAATAAAGACTGCCGAGAATACGGTCAATACGCGCATGATTTCATTCAAACGAGTACTCACATCTAAATGATAGGCGTTTAAGTAGTCATTTAGAACGACTCTATAACTTTCTAAAGATTCAAGTGCATGCTCAGCTAGCCCATGCAAATCTTCTATATAATGGTGGGTTTCTTTCGCAACCAAGGGAGAATGTGTTCTTCTTAAATCGCGCAATAAGCTCACAACAGGACGCACTATTTTCGACATATAATGGAGCTCTTTTTTATATACAGCTATATAGTCGAGTATTTTTTTGTTGGGATTGTCAACGAGTTGAATCTCTAGGTCATCAATGCGTTCGCCAATTTCTTCGATTAAATAGATGTAATTATCTATAACCGTATCCAACAGTATGTAGAGGAGATAGTCGGCACCCAGTTTTCTTACTTTGCCTTTAGCATGAAGAATTCGATCTCTCACTGGCTGAAAAGTATCGCCAGGATGTTCTTGAACACTTATTAAATTTTGATGAAGCAACACAAAGCTGAGTTGTTCGCTTTGGATCCGAATGCTTTTAGGGTCAAAAGAGAGCATTTTCAGAGTGATAAAAATGCTATTCTCGTATTCGGCCAGTTTTGCGCGCTGACCAGTATTCATTATATCTTCTAGGGCCAAGGGATGAATAGAGAACTTATGTCCGAGGGATTCCACTGTATCTGGATCATGCACCCCATCCATGTTAATCCAATCAATTGTGCCCTCTTTGGCGATAGGTAGGTCTTCTACCGTTGAACACTCATTAACCTCAACAGACTCTTTGTTGTAAAGGAAGTATTGGAAGTGAGGAGCTTCCATTTGTTGGGTTCCAATAAACACTAAAGAACCTGGAGCAAGTCCTTTGTTTTCAGTTCGTTTACGGAATAGTCGTGCCATAAAAAAAGGCCTTTAAAAGGCCTTGTTGATTTATTCTTCTACTGCTTCTGGTAAAGCGTCTCCCATTTCTTGGTCGGTAGTAGTGGGAATGGCTTGTGGAACAGGAGCAGAAAAACCGTCGATTTCTTCGTTTAATGAAGATTCAGGTAAACCACTTTCGGTAGTTGGGGTGGCTACAAACAAATTACTCAACATTACCAAAGCAACGAGAGCAATTGCTAAAGTCCAAGTTCCGCGATCTAAGAAATCAGTTGTTTTCTTTACGCCGCCAAAAATTTGTGGGTTACCTCCACCAAAGGTTGAAGACAATCCTCCTCCTTTTGGATTTTGAACCATGATTACCAATATCAAGAGGATACAGGCTATAATTATTAAAGTGGTGATTAACAGTGTCATTTTTTTCCTTTTTCTTTCAACGATTTGCGAATTTCACGAATCTGGCCGGCAAAGAAACTACTTTTTTGAGGAAATCTCAACAGAAGAATTTCAAATGCATCCAATGCTTTACTTAAATGGCCTTGTTCTAGATACAATTTGGCTAATGTTTCGGTAACCATTTCCTGGTCTTCTCGCAAGCTTTGCTGCACTAGGTCTCTTTGGTCTGTCTTTTTAAGCGCTGATTTATCGGGTTTAATCCCTGGTAATTTCACCAAGAATTTATCAATAATTTCTTTTTGTTGTTCAATTGTAGACTTCTCCTCCTCTCCTTTTTCGTTCTGCAATTCCTTCAGCCAATGGAAAAAGTTCTTCTTTATATCCGTTGTATTGGATTTGTTTCCAACCACTTCAGCGGCCAAAGCATCCAATGTTTCCAAAGGTTGTACGCTTTCTGGAGGGAGCTCTTGATTTTCAATGTGCTCTATTTCATTCGATTCTTTCGTTTTTGAATCTTCATTCATTCCAGAATCTTCCCTCTCAGACGGTATTTCTAATTCAACAGCAGATTCGATCTGAGCAATGAGCGACGGGCTTGTCTCTTCTGTTAGAGGCGTCTTTTGCATTTCTGCAATAAGTACTTCCTTCTCGTTTGTAGGGTTTACTTCAGTTAGAGGAGGATCTAAAATTTCCAATTTCTCCAACGTCTTTTGACTTAGATCAATGGTTCTGCTTACCACCTCAACCTGTTCAGGAGGGCTTGGAATGGTCGTTCCACTTTCCATCGCCAAACGCATCTTTCGGTTTTCTTCAAGTATGCGCTTTACTTTCTCCTTTGCACTCAGTTTTTCAGGCTCTATACTTTTAACCTCTGGGCTTTTCTCTGAAATTACTGATTCAACTTTTTTAACTGTCTCCGCTTTTCCTCGAATTAAATCCGGAATAGGCTGGGCAAGGGTTTGATGTGTTAGCTCGTACATTTTTTCCCTGCTGCCAATATGAACTGCACACTTTTTAACTTCTAATGGGAAGGAAAGTGGATGAGTAAATTGGATAGATTGTAAATAGAGGAGTCGTGCCGAAGTGAAATAAGGATAGTCCTGAATCCATTTTTTTAAGGCATCAAGATCTTCCGAAGTTGCCTTTGTTTGGTTTGATATAGCCGAAAGAAATTGCGCTTTATCCATTCTTACCAATTGGCTATCGCTGCGTTTAGAATATCCTCAGAAAGTTGCGTGTTGATTTGTTGAATGAGTTCTTCTTCTACATCAATCAAATTTGAATTTCCAGGAAAGTCGGCAAATCGTGTGAAGGATTTTTCAAAATCCTTGGTTTCATCTGTTCTATTGGTAAAGCGCACATTCACCGTAATAGTTAATCTATTTTGGGCTACTTGAGCATCTGCTTGGGCGTTTATAGGCTCCACATAGTACTTTAAAATTTCGCCTTCAAAATGAAGATCTCCTTCGAAAGTAACTAAGGTTAATCGGGTTTGCTGAACGAAAATATTGCGAAGCGATTCGCTAAAGGTCAGACTCAAATTGGGTTGAAATAATTCAGCATAATTCGGAAAATTGGCAACTGAAACAGTTTTAGCATCGCCAACATCACCTCCAGTAAAAGAGTATCCTCCTGTGCATGCCGACAAGCAAACTAACGCTAGGCATATAAAAATTACACGCATTTTAGAGATCATACTGCTTTATTTTGCGATATAAGGTTCTTTCGGAAATGCCTAGTTCATTGGCGGCATCTTTTCTTCTCCCTTTATTTCTTTCAAGCGCTATTTTAATCATTTCCAACTCTTTTTCATGCAAAGAGATGGGCGCATCCTCCTCTACAGATTCGGCGTCATAAAACAATTCATCTTCGGTAGGCTGAGAATTTATTTCAGCCCTGTGTACAGATGTAGAAGGGGCTGGCAGTAGGCGAGAGCTCTGGCTGCCTGTTGAGGCATTTGTTTCTTTGTAAAGCTTAGTAAGTATGCCTTCATGTTCTTCTTCAAATCCATCACCCCCGCCACTTTTCATGAGATCTAAGGTTAGTTTTTTAAGATCATTTAGATCATTCCGCATATCGAAAAGAATCTTGTACAGAATCTCACGCTCATTGGCAAAATCACTTTCCCCATCTGCATTTCGCTTTGTTGAAACGGGTAATTCGTTTTGGCTCTGAATTATTTGTGGTAAATAATGAGTTAGAATCTCGGCGGAAATAAGTCGCTCTTCCTCTACCACACTAATTTGCTCGGCTAAATTTCTCAACTGTCTAATATTACCTGGCCAACGAAAGGAGTTCAGTAACTCAATAGCAGAGGCGTCTAAACGAATGGGAGGCAGGCTATACTTATCTGCAAAATCAGCGGCAAATTTGCGAAAGATCAGATGAATATCTTCGGGTCGGTCTCTCAAAGGTGGAAGCAAGATTTCAACCGTGTTCAATCGGTAATACAAATCTTCTCTAAAGCGATTGTTTCGGATGGCTTTTTCCATATCCAAATTGGTGGCAGCCACAATCCGAACATCTGTTTTTTGAATCCTACTTGAGCCGACTTTAATAAACTCTCCCGTTTCGAGTACCCTTAATAAGCGCACTTGAGTTGAAAGAGGCAATTCTCCTACCTCATCTAGAAAGATGGTTCCTCCATCGGCTTCTTCGAAATATCCCTTCCGGAGATTTGTTGCGCCAGTGAAAGCACCTTTTTCATGTCCGAATAACTCAGAATCTATGGTTCCTTCCGGAATAGCACCGCAGTTTACTGCAATGTAAGGTTTGTGTTTTCTGGCGGAAAGAGAGTGAATTATTCTAGGAATAGACTCCTTTCCAACTCCACTTTCTCCTGTAACTAGAACACTAATATCTGTGAACGCAACCTGTCTGGCTTTTTCAATGGCTCTTTCTAAAGCAGCAGAATTTCCAATAATGCCGAAGCGCTGTTTAATTTCCTGAATTCCGCTCATCTTAAAATATATTCAGCGGTTATTTCCTTATCCTGATAAATTCTAGTCCCGGTCATAAGGTTAATCACGAAAGGCTGAGTTGCCTTAATTTCAATTTTATATCCGTCTGGAAGGGCTTTTTTAAAGCTCACTGTTTTCTTTTGTCCCATCCAAAGGGCATTCCAAATTTCCTTCCCAGATGCGTCTAGAATTCTTGTTTCGAAAGCGGTAAACAGATTTTCTATGCAAGCCTCGGTTTCGGTGCTGTAGATACAAATGGTGATTTGGCCTGTTTTGCGAATACTTTCTTCTACCACACGTATGGTTAGGCTATTGTCTATCCAGCGGTCGCCTACAAGAGTTTGGGCAGAAATTGGATTCACCCACAGGCTGAGGGCAGAAATGAAAAGGAAAAGAGGGAATGGCTTCATATTCTCTTTCCCAAAAGTGTTGCTGTGGTGCAGGATTCAATCAAGACATGAACAAAATCGCCTGGTTTTTCGTCTGTTTTTGGAAAAACTACTACGGTGTTCTGCGGAGTTCTTCCATACCAATGGTCATCCGATTTTTTCGATGATCCCTCTATTAAAACCTCTCTAATTTGTCCGAGTTCTGCCTCATTCCAGAAAAAAGAATGTTTGCGCTGCAAGGAAATGATATCATCTAAACGTGCTTTTTTTGTTGCCAGGGGCACATTGTCCTCAAAATTTCTCGCTGCATAGGTGTTGGGTCTTTCCGAGTAATAAAACATAAATCCGTAGTGATACTTCACTAATTCCATTAAGGACAAGGTTTCTTGATGGTCTTCATCGGTTTCATTCGGAAAGCCAGAAATCATATCCATACTGATTGCGCAATCAGGAATTATAGTGCGAATACGGTTGATAAGGTCAATATATTCCTCTCTATTATGGCCGCGATTCATTTCTTTTAAAACCTTGCTGCTGCCGGATTGAACAGGTAAGTGAATGTAATTGCAGATATTGGAGTGGCGTGCAATGGCATGAAGAACAACATCAGCCATATCTTGTGGATTGCTTGTAGAAAAACGGATGCGCATTCCTGGAACGGCCGTAGCTACTTTATCGAGAAGTTGAGCAAAATCTACCGAAGTTGCCTTAGCGGATTCACTGGCTTTTTCGAAATCTTTTTTCGCCCCGCCACCATACCATAGATAAGAATCAACATTTTGGCCCAGCAAGGTGATTTCTTTGTAGCCAGCTTTATCCAAATCTAGCGCTTCTTGGATAATGGTATCTGGATTTCGGCTTCGTTCTCTTCCTCTTGTGAAGGGTACTACGCAAAAACTGCACATATTATCGCAACCACGAGTAATAGAAATAAAGGCTGTAACACCATTTCCTCCCAATCGTACAGGCTGTAAATCGCCGTAGGTTTCTTCTTTAGAAAGAATAACATTTACTGCTTTTCTACCTCCATCGATCTCTTTTAGTAAGTTTGGAAGGTCTCTATAGGCATCTGGACCTACCACTAAATCGACTAGCTTTTCCTCGTCTAATAGCTTGTCTTTTAGACGCTCAGCCATACAGCCTAAAATCCCAATGGTCATGGAGGGATTTGCGGTTTTTAAATTATTGAAGTGCTTTAATCGATTTCGAACCGTTTGTTCTGCTTTATCTCTTATCGAGCAAGTGTTGAGGAGAACTAAATCTGCTTCTTCAATATCTCGGGTGGTCGAATACCCTTCAGAAGATAGAATGGAGGCCACTACTTCACTGTCTGAAAAATTCATCTGACAGCCGTAACTTTCTATGTAAAGTCTTCGAAAACCCTCATTCGATTGAGATTCAACTACCTCGCCTTGTCTAGCTTCGGGTAGTGGAGTATTTGTCTCTATTAATCCTTTGCCCACTTTGCTTTGAAATTATACGTACAAAGGTAACACAAGAAGTATAGTGACAGTTTGACAGTACAACTTCTGTATATAATCCTTTAACCCAAGCAGCTTTTAGTTTTCTTTGCATTCACAGAAAGGAAAAGTAGATGTCGAAGAATTTAGTTATTGTAGAGTCGCCTGCAAAGGCAAAAACCATAGCGGGCTTTCTTGGGAAAGATTTTGCTGTTGAGTCTAGTTTTGGTCATATCCGAGATTTAGTTCAGAAGGATATGGGTGTAGACGTAAAAAATGGTTTCAAGCCTGTTTACGAGGTTTCCAAAGACAAAAAGGAAATCGTAAAGAAGTTAAAAAAGCTTTGTTCAACGGCAGAAATTGTTTGGTTGGCATCGGATGAAGACCGGGAAGGAGAGGCCATTGCATGGCATCTTGCGGAAACCCTTGGCCTAGATCCTTTAGTAACCAATCGTATTGTATTCCACGAGATTACAAAAACGGCTATTCAAAAAGCGGTCTCGGCACCACGGACTATTAATATGGACCTTGTGAACGCCCAACAAGCACGGAGAGTGCTCGATCGTTTGGTGGGATATGAATTGAGTCCTGTTCTTTGGAAGAAAGTGCGAAGAGGCCTTTCGGCAGGTAGGGTACAGTCCGTTTCTGTTCGTCTTCTAGTTGAAAGAGAAAGAGAAATTCAGGCATTTAATTCGGAATCTGCCTTCCGTATTGTGGCAGAATTTAATGCTGGAAAGAAGGTCTTTAAGGCTGAATTAAATGAGCGTTTTCAAAAAAGTGAGGAGGCTCAAGCTTTCCTCTCCAAGTCTTCATCCTTCCAATATTCTATCGAAGGATTAGAGGTGAAACCCGCAAAAAGAAGTCCGGCGGCACCTTTTACTACTTCCACCTTACAACAAGAGGCTTCTAGGAAATTGGGATTTCCGGTAGGAACTACCATGCAAATTGCCCAAAAACTCTATGAGGCAGGTTTTATAACCTATATGCGTACGGATAGTGTAAACCTTTCAGATGATGCGCTTGCCGCAGCTCGCAATGAGATTGTGAGCTCCTATGGTGCCGAGTTTGCCGAAACTAGAAAATTCAAGACCAAGGCGAGAGGTGCTCAAGAGGCGCACGAAGCCATCCGACCAACCTATATGGACAAATCCACTGTGGGGGGCGATGCTAGGATGAAAAAACTATACGAACTCATTTGGAAAAGAACCTTGGCTTCTCAAATGAGCGACGCAAAATTGGAACGAACAACCGTTACAATTCCCGCACCGAACGGTCTGCATTATACGGCCAAAGGAGAGGTAATACGGTTCGAGGGTTTCTTGAAAGTGTATTTAGAAGATACAGACGACGAAGATGTAGAGGAGCAAAAAGGTATGCTTCCCGCACTATCGCTGAACCAAGTTTTAAATTACGATAGAATAGAAGCTACTGAGCGCTATACTCGACCTTCGGCTAGATATACAGAAGCAAGCTTGGTTAAGAAGTTAGAAGAGCTAGGTATTGGAAGACCTTCCACCTATGCGCCTACTATTTCAACCATTGTGAAAAGGGAGTATGCCGTAAAATCGGATTTAGAAGGGGAAGAAAGAGCCTATCAACAACTGGTCTTAAAAGGTTCTGACATTTCGAGTAAAACGCTAAAAGAAAGAACAGGGGCTGACAAGGGTAAGTTGATGCCAACCGACATTGGTATGGTAGTGAACGATTTCTTAGTAGAACATTTCAACGAGGTCTTAGATTTTCATTTCACCGCTAAGGTGGAGGAAGACTTCGACCGAATTGCAGAAGGAGAAGTAGATTGGACAGAAATGTTAGACGGCTTTTACAAGGAGTTTCGTCCGAATATTGACAAAGTAGAGGAAAATGCAGGATACGCTAAAGGCGAGCGCTCTTTGGGTTTTGATCCTGAAAGCGGTAAGCCTATTGTAGCTAAGATCGCTCGTTACGGACCAGTGGTTCAACTTGGATCAGCTGAGGATGAGGATAAACCACGTTTCGCTTCTCTTTTAAAGGATCAACGAATTGAAAGCATAACCCTAGAGGAAGCTTTGAAACTTTTCCAACTACCAAGGGTTATTGGCGAACTTGAAGGTAAAGAACTGAAGGCGGGTATTGGTCGTTTTGGTCCTTATGTGCAGCACGGAAGTTTGTATGCATCTATTAAAGCGTCTGACGGGGATGACCCCATTACTATAGGCTTAGATAGAGCAACGGAACTTATTTTAGCCAAACGAGATGCAGATGCCAAAAAGAAAATAGCACTATTCGAAGGGGATCCGGTGATAGAAATATTAAACGGAAGGTGGGGCCCGTATATAAAAGTGGGAAAAGAAAACCATCGAATTCCAAAAGGAACGGATGTAGAAAGTTTGGATAGAGAAGCCTGTGAAGCGCTCATTGCAAAAGGACCTAAATCGAAAAAATAATGTTTCAGGAATGGCTGTCACCAGTCCCTTCTTCCTTACTTGAAAAATACAATAGGGAAGAAGGTCAAGAAATAGGGGCAGGACTCTATGTCCACGATGAAATTGCAGGTTTTCCAGATTGGGAGAGTTGCAAAATTGCCATCTTGGGCGTTTGTGAAGGTAGGGGTTCAAGCAGTGGTTTGGTAGAGAATTCTCCTGATTTAATTCGCAAGAAGTTCTATGATCTGTTTCCAGGTGATTGGAGAATGGGTGTGGCCGATTTAGGCAATCTATATGCAGGTGAAAGATTGCAAGACACCCAAATTGCCCTCAGAGATATCTTAGCTCAGGTTCTTTCAAGACAAATAGTCTTGATTGTTTTAGGTGGTTCTCAGGATCTTACCTATGGCATGTATAGAGGCTATGACAAATTAGAACAAACCGTTAATATAGCGGCAATTGATAGTCGATTTGATTTAGGTAGGCATGATTTAAGTCTTTCAGAGGAAAATTATGTGAGTCATATTATTCTAAATAAGCCTTACAACCTATTCAATTTTTCAGCTATTGGCTATCAAACGTATTATATCAGGCAAGAAGAGCGAGATTTGATGGAGCGAATGAATTTCGATTTAGTTCGTTTAGGTGAGATTCGAGCGGATTTGAAACTTGCAGAACCTTTAATGAGAGATGCAGATCTAGTGAGCATTGACCTTGCCGCAATGAAGCGATCGGGGGCAAGTGCAAGCCAGAGGTCCGGTCCAAACGGATTTCTAGAAGAAGAAATCTGTATGCTAAGTAGATATGCAGGCATTAGCGATAAAGTAAGCTCGCTAGGGATCTTCGGCTTAGACTCAGGCCATCCTAATGCTGAGCATACGGCCGATCTGGTTGCTCAGGCTCTTTGGTACTTCTTAGAAGGAGTTGATAGCCGTAAAGGAGACTACCCTTTTGCCTCAAAGAAAGAGTATTTACGATTTTCTGTACTAATAAATGAGGGCGGCGAGCAAGAGTTGATTTTTTATAAAAGTCCATTGAGTGGAAGATGGTGGATGGAAGTTCCCATGCGAAATAGAAATATTGGCATGGTTGGAAATATCGCAATGGTTCCATGCTCTGATTACGACTATGAAAGGGCTTGTCAGAATGAAATACCCGATAGATGGTGGAAAGCATACCACAAAGGAATGTGATTTTAACATCTGAGTACCTCTTGAATTTCAAGGCCTTGAATGTTAAAAAAACAAAGTTTCCCATACTGAATGGTTGAAAACACTTGCATGCGCCGCAATTTCTATATCTTTAGCGGCATTTAATACAGCTCACGTGATGATAAATCGCCTATGAGGAGGATAATTTTGGGAATTGCATTAGGTCTTAGTTGGATGGCTTCCGCCCAACAAGACGTTCAATTTACCCAGTTTACACAGAATAAGTTGTTATACAACCCTGGCTATACAGCCAATAGGGGTAGTATTTGTTTGGATTTATTGCATCGCAGTCAATGGGTGGGGTTCGACAACGCTCCTACAACTCAGAATTTCAATGCTGATATTCCTATTTCATTCCTCCACGGCGGATTGGGACTGATTGTTACAAATGATCAAATTGGGTTTTTTCAGGATATATCTTTTGGTTTGTCCTATGGATACCAAATGGACTTAGCAGGAGGAAAGCTTGGTTTTGGTTTGATGGTAGACTTCAAGAACAAAAGCGTAACCTCTGGCGATTGGGTGTTTCCGGATGGCAATCTTGGAGGATTTGATCCTTTCGTTGCAGCAAACGGAGCTACCTCTTTGTCGCCTGATCTCAATTTTGGAGTTTATTTTGAGAATGATAAAGTTTGGGGAGGGCTTTCAACTACCAGGGGTATTGAAGGAACTTTTGCATTAGGAAGTCAAGTGGGTGTGGGTGAATTTGCATTCAGAAGTAAGCGACACTATTATTTAATGGGAGGTTATAATTGGTATATCCCCAATACAAATTGGGCACTTATGCCAGCCATTATGGTGAAGTCAGATCTTGCAGGCCCAATGACAGCAGACGTTAACGTGAATGCTATGTACAATAATAAAGTGTGGGGAGGCGTTACTTATCGCAACCAAGATGCTTTAGCCATTCAAGCAGGTCTTTTCATTTTGCCGAGCTTAAAATTAGGTTACTCATACGATATTACCTTGTCCGACATATCGGTAACAAGCGGAGGTAGCCATGAAATAATGTTGGGATACTGTTTTAGAATAGAAATTCCAGCTAGAGAAAAGGGTAGTAATAGGAATCCAAGGTTTTTGTAACATTGCATCCCCAAACAGGGATCTTAAAGTATTAGTCTTCAAGGAGAAACTATGAAGAGAACAAATAAAGTGCTTCTATTGTCATCAGTAATGATGTTATTGGCTGCTTGCAGTAGTAATGATCATGGTGAATTAGTGGGCGTTCAAGACAGACAAGAGTGGTTCCCATCGGATCCATTTGGTATGGTGTACATCCCGCAGGGCTCCTATAACATGGGAAATGCGGATCAGGATTTGCCATATACACTCACGGCACCAACCAAAACGGTTTCTGTGCGGTCTTTTTATATGGACCAGACGGAAATTACCAATAATGAGTATCGCCAGTTTGTGAATTGGGTTCGCGATTCTATTGTACGTTTTCGTTTAGCGGAGGATGGGCTTGCGGAGGGATATGAGTTTATTGACTATGCTGAAATGGCAGAGCCAACCTTCTATCAAGAATACATAGCACTCAATTATCCCGATAGCTTGCAACGTCATATAAATTGGGAGCCTTACCTTGAATGGAGAACAGATCGTTATCCAAGTACGGAATACACAGAAATTATTGAATCCATTTTCATCTCTCCCGAAGAACGTTTCCAAGGAGGTAAAATGGTAGATTCTCGCCAATTGAATTACGTTTACTATTGGTTGAATCGCCAAAAGGCTGGAAGAAAACAAAACCGTGTAGAATACGACTATGGTGATAAAGATGGCGATGGGCTTGAGTACAACTATCGTGATTTCATTAAGGAGAACAAAGAGATTTCAGACAGAAGTTCTTTCATTGAAAAGGAGATCATCAATATTTACCCCGATACACTTTGTTGGGTTCATGATTTAACCTATTCGTTTAATGAGCCTCAACATGATAAGTATTTTTGGCACCCAGCCTATGATGATTATCCAGTTGTTGGAGTGAATTGGCATCAGGCGCGCGCTTTCGCTAACTGGCGTTCGAAATATCGTAATGATTATTTGAGAAGAGAAGAAGGTGTAACAGAACAAGACTTTAGGCTTCCAACTGAAGCAGAATGGGAGTATGCTTCACGTGGCGGTCAGAACTTAGTAACCTATCCATGGGGTGGACCGTATGCAACCAATAGCTCGGGTTGTTATTTGGCTAATTTCAAGCCGATGCGTGGTAACCTTACTGCAGATGGAGGGTTTTATCCAGTGAAAGCTACGGCTTATAGTCCGAATGGGTTTAATTTATACTGCATGGGTGGTAATGTAGCGGAATGGACTAGCACTGCCTACGAAGCGGCTAGCTACTATTATGTGAGCGATATTTCTCCAGATTTCCAATACAATGCGAGTGAGACAGATGACGTTACACTTAAGCGCAAAGTAATTCGTGGGGGCTCTTGGAAAGACGTAGCAGCATTTATGCAAGTAAGTACTCGCGACTTTGAATATCAAGATACCGGCAAAAGCTATGTGGGCTTTAGAACTATTCAAGATTTCTTGGGTAGAGATGCCAAAGATTTTTAGTAAACAGTAAACAGAAACACCTAACACCAAATACCTCAATACCTATGGCATTTATCGATGTAAACGGAAAGCGCTTCAAGAACTTCATGGCAAAACTCTATGGATGGGGAGCATCAGTAGTAATTTTAGGAGCCATGTTCAAGATTTTACACTTGCCTGGAGCTGACTTTATGCTTGTAGTTGGTTTAACAACTGAAGCCGTGATTTTCTTCTTCTCTGCTTTCGAAAAGCCTCATCAAGAAGTTGATTGGACATTGGTATATCCAGAATTAGCTGGTATGGAAGACATTGATGGACTTTCAGAAGGCGGTTCTAGACATAAAGATAATAGCAATGGTCTAACCTTAACTCAAGAGTTGGACAATATGCTGGAAGAGGCCAAAGTCGACAAAGACCTAATAGAAAGTCTAGGAATGGGCTTAAGAAAGTTTGGCGATACTGCGCTTCAACTAAATGAAACCGCGTCGGCTGCTGTAGCCACTCAGGATTACAGTAAGCAATTGAGCATGGCTTCTAAGAATATGGAGTCATTGAATGCTTTGTATGCAGTTCAGTTGGAATCATCAGCAGGGCATGTTGAGTTGCAGAATGCGCTCATGGAGAATCTTCAGGAAAGTGTTCAAGATTCAACTAAGTTGAATGCTGAGGTTTCAGGTCTCATAGACAATATGAAGAATCTCAACTCAGTATACGGAGGTATGTTGAGTGCAATGAACGGCGGCAGAAATTAAGTCATCAAGTAGAATAGAATAACAAAGCCAAAAAGAAGAAAGAATGGCAGGAGGTAATCTGTCTCCAAGACAGAAAATGATTAATATGATGTATTTGGTGTTGACGGCTTTATTAGCCTTGAACATTTCCAAAGACATCCTAGATGCTTTAGTTAAGCTAGAAGATGGCCTTGAGCAAGGTGCTCAGATTGTAGAACAGAAGAATGGTGAAGTATATAGCCAATTCACAGCTGCTGCAATTGAGAATCCAGCTAAGGCAGGCGAATGGAAGGATAAGGCTTTCGAGGTTAAATCTAAGTCAGATGCATTGTATTCTACCATCGAAACAATCAAGAAAGATTTAGTAGAACTTACAGGTGGTGAGATTGAAAAATCTGGACAAATGATTCCGAAAGGCTTAGATAATCGCGAAAAAGCTGCAACCTATATGCTTGTAGAAGGTCGAGGAAAAGAACTTCGGGCTAGTATTGAAGGGCATAGAGAGGCTTTATCTAATTATGTAAAAGGTAATGAGGCAATTGTGTCTTCTATCAAAAATGCATTTAACACCGATGATGTTTCCATGGAAGGAAAGCAAGTAAGTTGGGAAAATGCTACTTTCGAGCATTATCCATTAGCAGCGGTATTAGCTTTTCTTACTGACTATCAAGCCAAAATTAGAAATGCTGAATCAGATGTAATCGGTGAGTTGCAAAAGAATATTGGTAAGTCAGATTTAAAGTTTACAGACGTTATTCCTGTGTCAATTCCCAAAAGCCAATTTGTAACACAAGGTGATCAGTATGAGGCGCAGGTTTTCCTTGCGGCTTATGATAGAACTCAGAATCCGGAAATTCTGATTAACGGTCAAGCTATAGATGCTTCAGCCATTATTGACGGAAAAGGAACATTTAAACTACCAGCGAATTCGGTTGGTGAGCAAAAATGGGCTGGTAAGATTAGACTTAAGCAAAATGGTGTGATGAAGGAATACGATGTAGAAGGCTCGTACAATGTGTCGCCGCCGACAGCAGTAATCTCGCCGTCTAAGATGAATGTTTTATATCGCAACGTGGACAATCCATTGGAAATAGGTGTACCTGGTTATGACCCTGCAAAAGTTAGAGTTACAGGACCAGGTATTAGACAAGTTTCTGCAGGTCAATATATGGCAGATGTTTCAAGTGTAAATGACAAGGAAATTAGTATAAACGTAGCTGTTGAAGGTGAAGATGGAACGGTGAAGCAAATGGGAAAAAAGACTTTCAGAGTTAAGTCGGTTCCTTCCGCTGAAGGCTCTCTTCAAGGACAGAAAGAAGTTCTTCGTTCAGCTAGCTTCATAAAGAATGCATCTGTAGACGCGAAGTTACCAGACTTTGCTTTTGATCTTGAATTGAGCGTTACATCCTTTGAGGTAGTTATTCCTGGTTTTCCACCAGAAAAGATTCAAGGTAATCGTTTAAATGCAGGTTCTAAAGCCCTTATCGATAAGACGAAAAACGGTGCTACTATCGTGTTTAGAAACATTAAGGCTTCTGGTCCTAAAGGTCTGCGGGTAAGTGCTGCTGGCTTTTCAATTGATGTAAACAACTAATTTGCAATGAAGAATCTGAGATATTTCCTTTCTTTTTTCCTGTCGTTAATGATGTTTGGATTTATGAGCGAAGCTCAGATCCTAACGCCAGATGATGATGGTGTAATTCCAGAACCCACTAAATTCCAATACCACAATAGAGTAGTAGCTTATCCTTTTCTCAGACAGGCAGACATGCTCTGGTCTACTAGACATTGGGAGAGAATAGAGCTAAAGGAGAAAATGAATCATCATTTGTATTATCCTCTTAAAGCGGTAGTAGATAGAAAGCCTTTATTTGACGTGCTTGTAGATGGTATTATTTCTGAAGGCACTATTTTGGAAGTGTTTAAAGACGATAGATTCACCATTCCTCTTACGCCTGAGGCTTTAGAACAATTGGTTTCTAGTTTAGATACTATTCCTAGAGATCCGGACTTGCCTGTAAGAAGAGAGGATCCTAGCACCTATTTCTTAGATACTATTCGTGTACGCGCAAATAATGTTACAGCTTATTTAATAAAGTCCGATTGGTTTTTTGATAAGCAAAGAGGCGAAATGAAGAATAGAATAATTGGTATTGCTCCATTTGTTCAAGATCCAAAAAACCCTGCAAATTCATACCCGCTTTTTTGGGTGTGGTTTCCAGATGCTCGCTACGCATTGCATACGCATACTGCTTTCAACAGAAATAATGATGCGCGTCGTTTAACCTTTGATGAGGTATTTCATTTAAGACAGTTTAATAGCGTGCTTTACAAGGAAGAGAATGTCTTTGATAGAACCATCGCTGATTACAAGAGAAATGATGCATTGAGCCAGCTTTTAGAAGCTCAAGCTATTCGTGAGAATCTCCGTAATATGGAGCACGATATGTGGGAATTTTAGAAAATATTTTAATTATGAAGGCCACCCATTGGGTGGCCTTTTTTATTGAATCTATGCAGCGAATAAGAGTGATAGGCGGTGGATTAGCTGGAAGTATTTTCGCTATGCAAGCCTTAGAAAGTGGATATACTGTAGAATGGTGGACTTGGGGAAGGCCGAGTTCTAGTTTAGTTGCAGCTGGAATTAGTAATCCTTTGGCACTGAAGCGATTAAAGTTCATCCAAAGAGCAGAGGATTTCATGAATTCATCTCGAGCATTTTATCATTGGCTTGAAAGTGAAACGGGTAGATCGTTTTATCAAACTTTACCTCTGTATCATATTCTCTATACCGATGGTGAAATAAATGATTGGGAAGTAAAAGCGGAATCTCCCTTAGGAGAAAAATACCTTGGGAGAATAAGCAGAAATGCGGAGTTAAATAGAATATTAGGCGAACTTAATAATGTTGGATGGCTAGATACAGAAGTATTTCTAGAAGTTACTCAAGAAATGAAAAGTCCATCGCTAAACTTAATTGAGCGATGTTGGAATATTTCAGATTTGAATGATGAGATAGAGACTGTTCTTTGTCAGGGCTGGAAATCCGATACTCTTCCCTTTGGAATTGAACCTAAGGCCTTTAATCCAGCGAAGGGGGAGGTGATTATAATCTTTTCAGAAAGTTTTCCTATACGAGATGGAATCCTGCACGGTGGAGTATTTGTACTGCCCTTAGGAAACCATTTATATAAAATTGGCTCTACTTACACTTGGGATGATTTAAATGAGCTTCCCTCTGCAACTGGATTGGAGTTTTTAATTGAAGAATTTGAGAAACTGTGGAAAGGAGAATACCATTTGATCAGTCATTTAGCGGCAGTGAGGCCAACAACAAGGGATAGAAAGCCTTTGGTTGGACGAGTTCCTAATTATAAAAACCTCAGTGTATTTAATGGAATGGGTAGTCGTGCCGTATTAATGGCTCCATTGCTATCACTTGAATTACTAGCTCACTTATTCGAAGGTTCTGAGCTTCCTCCAGAAGTATCCCCTTTGCGTTTTTTAGCGAAATGAGGGTCGTATTGAACAAAAAGATTGATATACGTACTCCGAGACAACCGTAAGAGATAGGGGCCAATTGAAAGCAAGATAAGAGAAAGACTTGCTACTGTACCCCAAATGCCCCAACCCAAAACAAACTTAGTAATGATAAAAACGGCAACAAAAATGGCTACTGTATAACCGTAGCTAACATACATTGCTCCGTAGTAAAAAGAAGGTTCTAATTCGTATTTCTGACCACAATGGCTGCAATGCTTAGGCATAGTAGCCATTTTTGACCAAGAGTAGGCAGAACGGCTTTCAAAAAGCGGCTCTTCATGACATCTTGGACAGCGCATTCTTAGAATGCTATAGAGTTTAGTCCCTTTTTTTAACATGCAACAAAGGTAAGAAGGGCGTGCATCCGCTATGTTACCTTTGTCACGATGGTATCACTGAATAAAATAACGGTCGAATTTTCAGACCGAGTCCTTTTTGATGAGATTGGTTTCTTAATTACTAGGGCAGAT
>Ga0136655_1000102_pt1 | contig 35946 bp, 35 predicted proteins | sample CPBDNA_2_FD_94863 | JGI IMG/M metagenome (GOLD analysis project Ga0136655, IMG submission 94863) | Freshwater to marine salinity gradient microbial communities from Chesapeake Bay, USA - CPBay_Spr_15_0.8_DNA (version 2) | ecosystem: Environmental > Aquatic > Marine > Coastal | place: USA... | reverse complement strand
GCATTTCTCTGTTTCAACACCTTTTCGTAATCAGCTTTGACACCTGAAAAACGCGGAAACCTTTGAATGAGAGTTTCGTCGAGAAAGTTTCGTCGTTCCCCTGGATCACCTTTCACCAAAGATAAATCCTCTGGTGAAAACATAACTGCTCTAATGATTCCTAAAATATCTCGTGAACGAGTTACTTGAGATCTGTTCACCTTCGCTCTATTTATTTTACCAGGTTTAATTTCAAGGTCGATTGAAACCGATTTATCCTCTTGTACAAACATTGCACGAATGACAGCAGACTCAGAACCAGTCTTTACCAGAGGTTGATCAGATGAGACTCTATGACTGCCCAGTGTTGCAAGGTAATAAATGGCCTCCACAATATTTGTTTTACCTTGACCATTAGGGCCAACAAAAATATTTACCCCTTGATCGCACGCCACTGTGACGTCGTCATAAGACCTAAAATTGATCAGATTGAGGGCCTGGACCCACATGAATCAGGCGGTAAGTCTGATAGGCATGAGCAAGTACTTGTAGTCCTCTTCAACGTTTGCGCCCTCTGAATTTAAGCCAGTAATAACAGCGGGTTTTGTTGCGACCGTGAACGAGAACAGAGATTTAGGGCTTGCTATTGCATTCAGCCCATCAATGAGAAAACCCGGGTTGAATGCAATTTCAATGTCATCACCGTCAACCTCTGCCCCGATGACCTCATTAGCTTGAGCATCCTCACCCGTTCCGGCTCTTAGACTTAACTCCGATCCGCTGAAAGTCATACGTATTGGAGTGTTTCTTTCAGCAACGAGCGCGACACGTTTCACAGCATTCATAAGTTCCTGTGTGTCAATTGTTGCTCGTGTGGATGATTCATTAGGCAACAACGATCTATATTTTGGAAACTCCCCATCAAGGAGACGTGTTGTTGTGCGCATTCCTTCGGATTCAAAACCAATTAACTTCTCACCATCAGGTGCAATGGCGATCGAAACCGTACTGGAACTGGTCATATTCTTGGCAGCGTCGGCAAGAATTTTCGCTGGAATAAGAGTGTTTAATTCTATTGACGTTTTTGTTGGAGACCACGGAAATGTCCGCACTGCTAATCGGTATCGATCGGTAGCAGCGAGAGTGATGTTCCCACCATCAATTTCCATTCGTATTCCAGTGAGCACTGGCAGCGTGTCATCTTTACCTGCCGCAATTGCAACCTGTGAGACTGCCTGAGCAAAGGCTTCACTGTCAACACTTCCTGCTGTTGTTGGCATATCCGGGAGAGATGGGTAGTCCTCAACAGGAAGAGTTGGAAGGGTGAACGTACTTCGACCACACTCGATGGCAACTCGATTTCCATCAACTTTGACAAGGACTGGCGCGGCAGGGAGAGATTTTGTTATGTCAGCGAGGAGGCGACCTGAAACCAAAACTTTTCCTGGTTCAAGAACATCAACAGGACAATTAACTCTCGCAGAGACTTCATAATCAAAACTACTTAAGGTGAGACTGTCGCCGTCTGCGACCAACATCACTCCCGATAGCACTGGCATCGATGGACGTGATGGAAGTGTTCGAGCAGCCCACGTCACCGCGTGAGCCAAAGCATCACGTTCAACACGGATCTGCATAGTTACTCCCTTAATGTTCAATAGAGAAAAATTGTGGGTAAATCAGGTACTTACTTATGCCATAACTCTAGTGATCTGGGTTATGTCAGTTAAGTTGAAGGCTGAGAATATTGCAATCCCTACTTCTTGGTGATTTTGTGTCCACAAGCTTGGGCCTAATGGTAATTAACAAATTAAATATGAATGATAAGTAGTAGTCGTCATAGGTGCTGTGGAATTTGGGGATAACGAGCATATTGAGAGGGTTTTATGCGTGTCCTCCTCCACACCACTTGTGGACACACACCTACTCCGATGTGGATAACTGTGGATAACTATGAATAGGGGTTGGGTTATCCCCATTAATAAGTTGCCAAGCCCAAGAATGTGTGAGGAAGAGGGAAGATCTCTAATAGTTGTACACAGGTTGTGCACTAGTGGGGACAAGGGGACATTTGTTGTTCATCTTGTCCCCTTTTAATACAACTTTTCATACTTATACACAAGTTTATCCACATTAGATTTCCACAACTGTGGAGAAAATGGGGATAAACAACACCATTGTGACGAAATGTGACTAACGAGGTGTTACATCATTACATGGGACGAGGCTGTGACTTGATACGGCTCGTGAGATCAGTTACCTGATTGTAGAGGCTTCGGCGCTCAGCCATAAGTTCACGGATCTTACGGTCAGCGTGCATGACGGTTGTGTGGTCTCGACCACCAAATGCTTGACCGATCTTTGGAAGTGACAGGTCCGTGAGCTCCCTACACAGATACATGGCAATTTGGCGAGCGGTAACAAGGGTGCGACTTCTACTTGATCCACAAAGCTCTTCAATGCTCACACCGAAATACGAAGCGCAAGCCCCCATTATTTGAGCTGCAGTAATTTCTGGCCCAGTTTCCGAAGGGAGCAGGTCTTTGAGAACAGCTTCTGTGATAGATAGATCCACGGGTTGTTGATTGAGTGAAGCAAATGCTGTCACTCGTATGAGTGCTCCCTCAAGTTCACGAATATTTGTAGAAATTTTTGAGGCAATGTATTCCAACACCTCAGGGGGTGCGACTAGACGCTCTTGCACAGTTTTCTTACGAAGAATCGCAATACGAGTTTCTAGGTCCGGTGGTTGAACATCGGTTATAAGTCCCCATTCGAAACGTGAACGCATACGGTCTTCAAAATCTTGAAGTTGTTTAGGCGGCAAGTCACTCGTTACAACGATCTGTTTATTTGCATTGTGCAATGTATTGAAAGTATGGAAAAACTCTTCCTGTGTCTGGACTTTTCCACTTAAAAACTGAATGTCATCAACGAGGAGAACGTCAATATCACGATATCGACGCTGGAAATTTGCAGCTTTGTCGTCGCGGATGCTGTTAATGAATTCGTTGGTGAATTCCTCGGAACTTATGTAACGAACATGTGTGCCTTTAAACAAAGTCCGGGTGTAATGCCCAATGGCATGGAGAAGATGAGTTTTCCCAAGGCCGGAACCACCGTAAATAAATAATGGGTTGTATGCCTGTGCTGGTTGTTCAGCCACTGCTACTGCGGCGGCGTGGGCAAATCTGTTACTCGTACCGATGACGAATGTGTCGAACGTGTACTTGTCATTGAGGCGGCCCGTGTCCTCTTTGTTAACAGGTGAACCCATACCTGGCCGAGAAGGGGAGGGTGAGTTGAGGGGCGCAGGGGGATCAACATCAAGTTCGGCTGCGTAGGTGCCATCCGCAAGATTATCTGTCTCATCCTCGTCGAGGCCGGGAGCAATAGATGGATCTACCGTGACTGCGAGTCGGATTTCACGACCAATGATTTGACTCAATGCTTGCGTGACAAGGGGGCGTAATCGAGTTTCGAGGACATCTTTGGTGAAATCATTAGGGGCGGCGATCAAAGCCGTGTCTTCAACGAGCCCAAGGGGGCGTGTGAGAGACACGAATGCCTTTTGTTGTGGACTAAGGGAGCCGTCACTGAGGGAGGCTAAAGCAGCACTCCACATCGTTGTGAGATCGGTTTCCCCAGCCATTTGCCCTCAAATCCTTGAAATTTCCAGATTTTGTCCACATGGTTATCCACAGTTGTGGATGCAGTGAGTAACGTTAGTGCCCAAGTGCGTGTTTTGACAAGTCAAATTAGAAACTTTTGGTCCAAAGCCCATGTCGTTGCCACTGAAAGACCTAGGAGGGTGGTAAGCGGATCCAAATAGCTAGGGTGTTTATGGTGACCCGCGTTTGACCGAATGATGTGAGTGGCGTAGTCTCAGGCAGCCGAATGACATAGGGCTTCCCCGCTGTGTTCGGTTTCGGTCCTAGCAATCACGCAGTAAATAGGAGAGTCATGAAGCGCACGTTCCAGCCTAATACCCGCCGCCGGGCAAAGACCCACGGTTTCCGGGCTCGGATGCGCACACGCGCTGGCCGCAGCATCCTGGCAGCTCGTCGCACCAAAGGTCGCGCGCGCCTTTCTGCATAAGTCGTGCTTGCACTCCACCAGTGTGTGGAGGATGAAGTTCCCGGCCTGTCCCATGTTGGCGCGGTTGTTGGTTCTGGAGGTCTAGGTGTTACCAACCTCAAATCGCATGCGCAGATCAGATGATTTTCGAATAGTGCGGCGCCGAGGTCAGAAAATCGTGTCGGAATGCCTAATTATTCATATTCTCCAAGGGGTTTATGGGCAAGAGTCGCCCCGAGTGGGGATTACCGTAGGTAAGGACTGTGGTAATTCAGTGGCCCGCCATCGCCTGAGTAGACGGATCCGTGGAGCAATAGCTCAACAAATAGAAGTTCTACCCCCAGGTTGTGGTGTTGTTATCAGGGCGCTACCGGCTGCAAGTCAAACAGATGATCTGAATCAGGTGTTGGCCTCTGGGATCCAACAGGCGTTGTCATGAGTAACAAGTTCACGAAGTCTCTGACTGGCTCAAGGATCACAAAAACATTCAAATATCTGGGAAATGGTGCTTTGTGGACATGGGACCATTCATTCGGTTATTTCCTGAGATTCGTGTTTCTAGTGTTGATTAAGGGCTATCAATTGGCTATTTCTCCTCTTTTACCACCAAGTTGTAGGTTTCATCCGAGTTGTTCGGCGTACGCGTTGGGGAGTGTGCGCGCACACGGATCTGCCAAGGGCTTAGCCTTAGCCACGGTACGTCTACTACGGTGCAACCCTTGGAATAAAGGTGGACTAGACCCCGTTCCCTCCCAGGGGCGTTGGTTACCGGATATTTATCCGGATGGTCGGCCACGATTAGGCTCGAACGGAGAACATGTTCATTCTTGATTGGCTGCGTACGGCGGTCAGCTGGGTGTTGGTGCAGTTTCATCAACTACTGAGCAACGTTATGGATCCCAACAGTGGTTGGACCTGGGCTCTGTCAATTGTTGGCCTCGTCATCGTCATTCGAATACTTCTCATACCGCTGTTTGTTAAGCAAATTAAAGCGCAGAGAAATCTGCAAATTATTCAGCCGCAGATGAAAGAAATTCAAAAGAAGTATGCGGGCGATCGTGAGCGTCAATCACAAGAAATGATGAAGCTGTACCGGGAAACTGGTACTAATCCTTTAGCCTCATGTTTGCCAATTCTGTTGCAGGCGCCCATATTTTTCGCGTTGTTCAGCGTCTTGCAGGGCATTGCCATGATGCGTCCCGAAGGTGTTTTTAACTGGGATCAGTACGCACCTCTGTTGCAGAACGCCCACGATGCCTCAATATTCGGTGTTCCGTTGTACGGCACATTTCTCAATGCAGATGAGGTCGCAGTCGATGGTTTCAGTCCGACAGCAACGCGAACCCTTGCGTTAATTTTGATCATCTTGATGAGCTCAACAACATTTTTAACTCAGCGTCAGTTGATTGTGAAAAACACAGCGCCTGGCAATCCCATGGTCCGTCAACAAAAGATTCTTTTGTACGTGTTTCCCATTGTGTTCGCAATTGGTGGTGTGAACTTCCCCATCGGTGTTTTGATTTATTGGTTCACCACGAACCTCTGGACTATGGGGCAACAGTTCTATGTCATTAGAAACAACCCCCAACCTGGAACACCCGCGTTTGAGGCGAAAGAGGCTCGCAAGAAATCAAAAGCTTTGGCCAAAGGTAAAGGCGGAACTTCAACCGAGAGTGAAGTTACCGACACTGTGTCGGTAACACCTGAGCGAGTTCAGCCAAAACGAACCCCGAAAAGTAAAAGAAGTCCCAATAAGAAAAAGAAGTAGTCACCTGTGGACCGAGGCTTTGATCTCGGTGGCAAATAAGACATTCATTATGAGGAGCAGAAATGACCGAAACAACACAAGAAGTCCAGGAAGTCGCAAAAGAAACTACCCGCAAGGAAATTGATCGCAAGCAACTTGACCAAGAAGGCGATGTTGCCGCTGATTACCTTGAGGGTCTGCTTGATATTTGCGATCTTGATGGTGATATCGATATTGAGGTCGATGCAAGCCGTGCTCGTGTCTCCATTGTTGAGGTGGAAAAAGGGGACCTCAAGCATTTAATTGGTGACGACGGAGAAGTTCTCCAAGCACTTCAAGAGCTTTCCCGTTTAGCTGCTTCACGTGAAACAGGTGAGCGGTCACGCTTAATGCTTGATATTGCGGGGTACCGCACACAGCAAAAAGAGGTGCTGGAAGAGGCAGCAAAGTCCGCATGTGCCGAGGCAACTCGCACCGCGGCACCGGTGCGCATGGCCCCCATGAACCCCTATGAGCGCAAGGTGGTCCATGACCTGGTAGCGACACTCGGCTTGGTCAGCGAGTCAGAGGGCGATGAGCCTGCGCGACGTGTGGTAATCAGAGTTTCATAGTCCTATGGTTTCCCGTGAAACATCCCGGGATTTACCCGAGTGGATGGAACCCGCTCGGGAGGGGCTCGAACGCTATTCAGAAATTTTGGCTGGTCCAGGACTGGAACGTGGACTTATGGGTCCACGGGAATTACCGCGAATGTGGGACCGCCATATTCTCAATTGCGCGGTTGTGGCGGATCCAGGTTTAGGACTGATCCCCACAGGTAGCCTCGTGGCCGATGTTGGCTCAGGTGCCGGCCTTCCTGGTGTTGTGTGGGCCTTGGTGCGTTCGGATATCTCCATGGTTCTGATCGAACCACTCCTACGCCGAGCAACCTTCCTGACCGAAACCGTAGTGGACCTAGGACTCTCTGAGCGAGTCACTGTCCTTCGAGGACGGGCTGAAAAAGTAATGGCAACACCAGGGTGGGCAGGTGTCGATGTTGTGACTGCTCGTGCGGTTGCCCCAATGGATCGTCTTGTGGGCTGGACGATGCCGCTACTGAAAACTCAAGGCAGGCTGGTTGCACTCAAAGGAAGTAACGCGGTGAGTGAACTGGAGCAGGCAGAGGGTGTGCTCAAGGATTTTGGGGTTGATTCTGCGGAGGTTATTTACTGCGGGGCTGGAGTTGTGGACCCAGAAACGACCGTGGTTGTTGCCCGAAGGGGCTGAGTCTGATTTCACGTCGACCCTGTGCTGAGGGGTGTAATGAGTACGGCACAATGACCACATGCAGCCAGTGCAATCCACTCCCAAGTCTGAATTACCACCCCATGAGACATTGAAACCCACACCAGTAGGCCTTGGCTGGCCGCCCAATGTTTCACGGGAAACATCCCCTGAGGGCCAAAAATTGCAGGAGCACAACACTGGATTGGGCTGGCCACGATGACCCGAATCATCACGATAGCAAATCAAAAAGGTGGGGTGGGCAAGACCACAACTACCGTCAATATTGCCGCGGCGTTAGCTCAAATAGGGAAAAAGACCCTTGTAATCGATCTCGACCCCCAAGGAAATGCCACCACAGCATTGGGAATTGAGCACCATGAAGGCACGCCCGGTGTTTATGACGTACTTATGGGGGAGAAATCCCTCCATGAAGTTCTTGAGCCATGTATTGAAGTCCCAGGCCTATGGGGTGCGCCGGCAACTATTGATCTGGCAGGGGCAGAGATTGAATTAGTGTCCCAGGTAGCCAGGGAATATCGACTCTCGAAGGCAATCAGTGCACTCGGTGAGCGGGAAAACTTTGATTACATCCTTTTGGACTGCCCTCCGAGTTTGGGACTACTGACCCTCAATGGGCTCGTGGCAGCAAAAGAAGTTCTGTTGCCCATCCAATGTGAGTACTACGCCCTCGAGGGCTTATCGCAACTACTAAAAAGTGTTGCAATGGTGACCGAACACCTCAACCCAGACTTAGAGGTCACGGCGATCATCTTGACCATGTATGACGGTCGTACTCGGTTGGCAAGCCAAGTCGCTGATGAGGTGAGAACCCACTTTGGGACACAGGTCCTCGAGACAGTTATCCCCAGGAGTGTGCGAGTCTCTGAAGCTCCCTCCTATGGGCAAACAGTGTTGACCTATGACCCCACATCCTCAGGGGCAATTGCCTACCGTGAGGCAGCTACACAACTTGATGCACTCCAGTAACACCTGTCACTTATCCACAAGTTATCCACAGAAATATGAGGTAGGAAATGGCAACTCCCAAGAGAGGACTCGGTAAAGGACTCGGAGCACTGATTCCAACAGGTCCAGCCCCAACAGATTCTGTGGAGGATGAATCAACCGAAACGGGTACGTCGGAAGTAGTCGGTGATCAGGGACCACAGCAATCGGCTGTTGGTTACTTGGAACTTCCCATTGGCAGTGTTACGCCCAATCCGCACCAGCCACGGTCTGTATTCGATGAGGATGCACTCAATGAACTGGTCTTCTCCATTAAAACAATTGGCCTTTTGCAGCCAATTGTTGTGCGCCAATTACCGGATGGCGCATATGAACTGGTTGCAGGCGAGCGTCGATTGCGCGCGTGCACGATCGCGGGCTTGACACACATCCCAGCGATTATTCGCCACACGGACGATGCAAACATGTTGCGCGATGCACTCTTGGAAAACTTGCACCGTTCAAATCTCAACGCACTCGAAGAAGCAGCAGCGTATTCACAGATGTTGACCGACTTTGGCTGCACTCAAGATGAATTGGCACAGCGAATCGGGCGTTCACGGCCACAGGTAAGTAACACATTGCGATTATTGAAACTCCCCGCCTCCGTTCAAAAACGAGTTGCAAGTGGCGTGCTGAGTGCCGGGCATGCACGCGCACTGTTAGCTTTGGACTCGCCAGAAGCAATGGAGTCCCTAGCAAAAAAAATCGTCGCTGAGGGATTGAGTGTTCGCAACGTTGAGGAACTCATTGCCATTGGTGCAGTGGAGGGTTCCACCACAAAACGGAAAGATCGAAAGCGTTCATCGCGCAATGAAGGCGTCGAGGAAGTTGTTCGTCTGATCACTGAAGCATTGTCCGATCGCCTTGATACTCGAGTAACCATCGAAGGTTTTATGGGCAAAGGATCACAAGGAAAAATTGTTATAGAGTGCGCCGATATTGCTGACGCACGGCGAATCTCAGAAATCGTCGTTGGGAAACTCGAGGACTAGCAATTACCGGCGTGTTGCGGCAAGAGCTAACTCGCCAAAAACCTGACCAACAGACAAGCCAGCAGCTGAAATAGCCATTGGTACCAGCGATGTTTCAGTCATACCAGGTGCGACATTGACCTCGATGAACCAGATATTCCCCTCAGCATCAAGTATCAAGTCGGTACGTGAAATATCCCTTAGACCTAGTACTTTGTGAACACTCACAGCAAAATCAGTCACATGTTGCGTGTCCGATGCAGTGAGCCGAGCTGGAGTGAAAAACTCAGTGTGTCCTGCCGTGTAACGGGCATGGTAGTCATACATTCCTCTGACCGGAACAATTTCAACCGGTGGCAATGCAGCAGCTTCATCACCACGCTCAACCACTGTGATGGCAAGTTCTGTGCCAGTCACGGCCTGCTGAATCATGACATGATCGTCGTAACCAAAAGCAGCAACCATGGCGGAAGGAATGTCATCGCGGGTCAAACAAAATGTGACACCCAAGGCTGACCCACCCGTGAGTGGTTTAACCACAAGTGGGAATGTCAAATCGCTAACAACCGCGTCGATAACTGAATTTGCCCCAAGTTCACGAAAGAAACTTTGTGGCAACACGACAAACCGGGGAACGTTCTCTTGTGGGACAAGGCTGTTGGCAACACCTTTGTCAAACGCCAGTCGAGCAGCTTGCGCACTTGAGCCAACGAAAGGAATACCGAGGGACTCCAATACATTTCGCAAGGATCCATCTTCACCCACAGCACCGTGGATGACAGGAATCACACAATCCGGTTTGTCCATTGAGATCACTTGAAGGGTTTCGGCAGTGACGTCAGATTCAGAGATCACAGAATCCGGCAAAACTTCACGCAGTGAGTTGGCCAACCGGCGCCCAGAGCGAAGGGATACATCCCTCTCGTGTGACAAGCCACCAGAAAGAACCAAAATATGCACAGATCCCTACCCTAAATTTGTAAATGGATTAAATGTTGTTGGAGCAGTTGGATTTGGAGAGCTCACCCCAAATGTGGCAATGAGGTCAATCTCTTTTTCGATGACAGACGCAAGCCGGCGAACCCCTTCACGAATTCGTTCCGGATCGGGATAGCAATAGGACAGGCGTAGGCTTTGTGCACCTTGGCCATCGGCATAAAAACCAGTTCCAGGGACGTAGGCAACGAGCTCTGAAATTGCACGAGGCAACATATTTGTTGCATCAAGGCCCGCGGGCAACGTCACCCAAGAGTAGAAGCCTCCGGACGGGATAGTCCATGTTGTTCCCGCAGGCATGAGTGCCTGCATGGATTCAAGGAGTGAGTCCCTGCGGTCCTGATAGATCTCTCGGAATGTCTTTATTTGCTCGCGCCACGGTTGCTCAGCAAGGTACCGAGAGATTGTCAGTTGGGAAAAATTGCTGGGACAGAGAGTGGCGGATTCGGCCGCCAGAACGATTTTCTCGCGGGCACCATGTGGTGCTATTACGTAACCGACACGTAATCCGGAAGCAATGATTTTTGAAAATGACCCGAGATAAATAACTCCATGGTCATCCCGCGCACGGATGGCCTGCGGAATTTCTCCCTCAAAACCAAGGAGACTGTAGGGGTCATCCTCCAGTACGAGCACACCATTTTCTTGAGCAATAGCAAGGATTTCGTCACGGCGTTGCTGCGACTGTGTAAGTCCCGCCGGGTTGTGAAATGAAGGAATCGTGTAGATCATTTTTACATTGCGGTGAGTTGCAAGTGCATGTTTTAGTGCATCGGGATTGAGACCTTGATCGTCCATCTCGACATGAACAACATTGCATTGGAATGAACGGAAAACACCCAATGCTCCAACGTATGACGGGGACTCAACAAGAACGGTATCTCCCGGGTCACAGAAAACTTTCGTGACAAGGTCCAATCCCATTTGGGAGCCGACGGTAATGATGACGTCATCGGCATGGGATTTAACACCCACCTCAGCTGCAATGTCCAAGATTTGTTCACGTAGGACGACATCGCCCTGCCCAGACCCGTACTGGAGAGCTGTGGTTCCTTGTTCACGAATGACTCTGGCTGCTATGTCGGCAAATATTTCAGTGTCGAGGGCTTGCACATAGGGCATCCCCCCTGCAAGGGAGACTACTTCGGGCCGGGAAGCGACGGCGAAAAGTGCTCGAATGGCTGATGCAGTCAGTCCCTGGGCACGTTGTGCGTAGGAGTCCACCCAAGGATCTAGGCGCGATCCCACTTGCTCTGACATGGGGAAAAGCCTAGCCATACCCGTGCGGGAGTTACGCTGGGACAATGAAATCAGCGTTTAAGGCTGTCCTACTCATTGCCGTAGGTGTGGGGCTTGGTTTTCTGGTTCGACTGCTGTGGCCCACAGGACAACCACGTGAACTGAGGTAGTGAGCGTTAACGCGGTGCACAAAAAGAAGTGATCGCAGCGGCGACGCCCTGAGCTATGGCATCGTGAAAAGCTTCAGACTGCAGTCGCTTGGAATCATCAAGATTGGACATGTACCCCAAATCGATGCGGACTGCGGGCATTGTTGTTAGGCGCAAGAGGTCCCAAGTGCGGGGATGTGTGCGGCAGTCTTTTCGGTCTGTTCGACTCACCAGTTCCTCATTGATGGCATCGGCCAGATTCTTGCCAGACGGGGAGAAATTTCCACCATCGGGATTACCGTAGTAAAAGAGTGCTATCCCATTGGGTTTTGAGCTCTCGGACTGGTCAACATGGAGTGAGATAACAAGGTCCGCTGCCATTTCGTTGGCAAAGTTGGCACGTTGAGCGGGTGTCATGAATGTTATGGATGGATTGTCATTCCCGGTGTGAGCCGGGCGAGTAAGAATTACTTGGGTGCCTAATGCTGCGAGGCGACCTTCAATTCTGACCGCGATAGCGTAGGTGATTTCAGGGAATGGTGAGTCACCTGGATCCAATACAACAACTTTGTCAGCGATACCCGTTTGCAGGCTGGCCAAATGAGCATGCTCCCTCAGGGCGCCAGAGTCACCGCCCACAACAGAACGCGAAAGTCTTTCAAATGCGCGAAGTGTGTCTAGGCCACAGGTGCCGTCTGCGCTAACACCGACACCACGTTGAAACTCACGCAAGGCACCATCGGTTGCGGGACCAAATATTCCATCGGGGCGTCCGGCATTGAATCCCAATTGATTGAGTCGACGTTGCAACTCTGTGACGTCGTCACCGATCATGACGTGACCTGCGGTAAAGGCCAGTACTCGGTCGCCGAGTTGCCAACGGGCTTCGTCCAGTCGCCGAAATGTTTCGGGACCTACTACTCCATCAACCGTGATCCCACGTTCCTGCTGAAAGATTCGAACAGCATTATCAACGTCAGCATCGAAGGCGTTGTTGACAGTGGGATCACTGTCAGTAATAAGTCCGAGGTGCGCGAGCCGTGCGCGAACCTCCGCTACGGCCGCCCCGGTGGAACCAAGGCGGAGCATGGTTTACAGGTAGGGCTGCAGGTCTGCGAGCAGCGCGGCCTTGGGCTTTGCACCGATGATCGTCTTAACAATTTCCCCACCCTTGTACACGTTCATGGTCGGGATCGAAGTGATGCCATAGGAGCCTGGCGTTGATGGATTCTCGTCCACATTCATCTTTGCGATGATGAGTCCATCATGTGCGGCTGCGATTTCCTCGAGGATCGGGGCAACCATTTTGCATGGTCCACACCACTCGGCCCAGAAATCAACAAGAACGGGTTTGTCGCTCATCAGGACTTCTTCAGCAAAATTTGCGTCGGTCACGATCTTCATTGCACCCATGGGGTTCTCCTTTTAGTCGGCTTTAACATAGTTGGTCGATAAAATTGCGGCTACGGGGCACCTTTATGAGGCGTCTTTATGAGCAAGGAATCGTTCTGCATCGAGGGCAGCCGAGCAACCTGTCCCAGCGGCGGTGATTGCTTGGCGGTAAGTGTGGTCCACCAGGTCACCGCATGCGAAAACCCCTGCAGCTGATGTGTGCGTGGATGGCGCTTCCACTTTGACATACCCTTCAAGGTCAAGTTCGACTTTGCCATGGAGCAGTTCAGACCGTGGGTCGTGACCAATTGCAATGAAGAGTCCGGTGATAGCCAGTTCCCGCTCGGCACCAGTTTCAGTGTCTCGCAACGTCACACCGGTCAACTTGGGATCGCCGTGTATGGCAGCAACCTCGCTGTTCCAAGCAACATGGATTTTCTCATTGGCCAATGCACGCTCTTGCATGATCTTGCTCCCCCGCAGCTCACCGCGACGGTGGACGAGGGTAACGGATCGTGCAAAACGAGTGAGGAAAGTTGCTTCCTCCAGTGCGGAGTCACCACCACCAACGACCGCAATGTCTTGGTCACGGAAGAAGAAACCGTCGCATGTTGCGCACCAAGAAACACCATGTCCGCTGAGACGCTTTTCATTTGGTAAACCCAATTCGCGGTAACCAGATCCCATGGCCAAAATGAGTGAGTGCGCTTGATGCACCATGCCCGAGCCATCTGTTACGGATTTGATGTCACCATCGACATTGATCTCAGTGATGTCGTCGGTGATTATTTCGGCCCCAAATCGGACTGCTTGTGCCCGCATGTTTTCCATCAATTGCGGACCCATGATCCCTGTTTCAAATCCAGGAAAGTTCTCAACTTCGGTGGTGTTCATGAGTGCTCCGCCTGCGGTGACCGCACCCTCAAATAGGAGGGGATTCAACTGGGCTCGAGCTGCATAGACAGCAGCCGTATAACCCGCTGGGCCAGACCCAATAATGATGACGTTACGAACTTCACTCAATGCAACCACTGCTTTCAGGACATGCACTCCGCGAGTGCCGAGGGGATTTCTACTCCAGCCTCAGTGTAGGCCAGTGGGGTTGTACATAGAAAATTTAGTTGAGGGATTGAGTCACGTGGCTGTATATGTCAAAAGGGATGGTTCCACAGTTGGGGCCCACGACCCAAATATCCAATACACCGAGATCGGGGGAATCTGCCTGGCTCTTGAGCATGGATGATCCGTACTCCAGGCGTTCATCTGGTGTGAGAAGTGCATTCATGCCTTCAACCATGACAACAGGAATAATGACGATTCCCGCATCTTTACCCATGAACGTGGCCCGATCCACCAATAGGGCCTGGGAGGTATCAGAGCGTGTGATTGCGGTGATGCAGTTGCGTAGCGCAATTTCACTCTCGGTCATGCCATCGGCTTTCTTAGGTGACATCTTCTTAAACGGCACTTTGAACATGTCCAAGGTAGAGGCCACACCTACATTTTTCAGAGACTCCATGACGGTGGTCCCCAAGTTATCGGGCCGGTAATCGGTTCCACTTTCCATCACATTCACGGCTGGAGGAACAAATCCTGCTTGGACGATCCGAGGGCTGTTGCTGGAAGGACTCGAGGAAAGAGCCTCGACCGGTGGGGCGTCTGCAACGAGGACATCACCGTTTGAACCCGAATTATTTGGATCCGAATTGTTGAATACTGTCACGCCAATGCCTACGGCGAAAAGAGTCACACTGGCCGCGACGAGTCCACCGACCCAGCGACCTCCCATTACTCGACTATTGCGCTGGGATCTGGCGAGAGAAATATCGATGACTTCAGTGGTGGAAGTGCCGGCATCCACGCTACCAATGCGATCGGCCGCCTCGAGGGAAATATTGGTCTGAAGCTGCTCCCAGAGGTCCTCTGGCATGGGTGTGATCGGCTCGGCGTTGAGTGAGTGACCAAATGAGCGTAGTGCGGCACGTAATTCAGGCTGATCACTTGGATCATCAAAGTCATTCGCCATCGACGTGGGCACCTCCTCTCGTGCTTGTGACGGTATCGGTGGGGTCTTGGTTCCGCAGGTGGGCAAGACGTTCGGCCAATTTCACGCGGCCACGACTACACCGGCTCTTTACCGTGCCAGGTGGACACCCCAATTCGGCGGCCGCGGCCTCCACGGAATATCCCTCGACATCAACGAGAACTACTGCATTGCGCTGGTCCTCGGGCAATTCGGCCAAGGCTGCAGAGATTTCCAACATGGTTTCACGTTCATCCATATGATCACGGGGATCCTGGATCTCAACCCCGTTGTCATCATTGTGGTCGGGTAGCGCAACCGTGGGGCGTACTTTTCGCCGGCGCATGCGATCCAAACTGGCGTTTACCACGATTCGGTGGAGCCAAGTTGTGACTGCGGCGTCTCCACGGTATTGATCCGCTCGACGAAATGCGGAAATCAGCGCATCTTGAACTGAGTCTGCTGCCTCTTCAGGATCCCCAGTGGTTCGAAGTGCCACGGACCATAAGCGGTCCTTGTGTCGCGCCACCAGAACATTGAAAGCCTGGGGGTCCCCATTGATGTGCGCGGTCAGCAACTCACGATCTGTGAGCTCGACCAATGGGGCTTGGGACACCACCCAAGCCTAATGAATTCGGCTGGGGGATTACCGATGGCAGCGCGAGAAAAATCGGCATGCTGGATCAATCCGTCGTGGGTGTCCCGAAAACGGTGACATCGGAAATACCGCCCTGGTACTTGGTGCCATTCTGAGTTGGGGGTATTCCCGTGAGCCATACAAGTACGTACCTGCCAGTAACGGGACGAGGTGCCCGCAAATCAATCTGTGGTCCGGCGTTGTCAATACTGACTAGTTTGGTCCAGAGATCGGGATCGGCTTGAATGTCCTCTGAGACACGCACTTGAATGTCGGTTCCAAACCCAACCAAACTGAGTGAAACACCCTGGACCGACAGACTCTCACCAAGATCAACAATCAGGCCTACGCCACCCTTGTTGCCCAATGTTCGTGTTGGGTAGGTCTTGGTGGTCCAGGCACTGACCAGATCGCCATCAATGGCCAAGGCTGAAATTTTGTTTTTTTCGGTGCCGTCGATGCCTCCATTTTTCCCGAAAGGGTCAAATGACCGAGAATCGACAATGGGAATGGATCCCTCTGCGTCATCAATCTGCACCTCAACAAATGGCCGGGCTGGGCTGGTGAGCAACTCCTGCGCATCGGTCCCGGAGCCATCAATAGATTCATCGCCATTCGCCGAGGAGCTATCTGACGACAACATGGTGGACCCGACAAAACCGAGTGCGACGACAATCGCAATGCCCACCAGAGTTGCAATGCCGCGCTTAACGTAGGTCATTGGCGTGTTGGGAGTTGTGATGATGGGCCCACGAACCGTGGTGGAACTCACCGGTGTCACATAATCCTTGGCAGATGCGATTGCATTGGCAAAGCCGAGAGAATCCTGAATTCGGGTGGCCCCTCGAGGCTTGTGAACACCGATCACACTGCGCCCAACGACCTCATCAATAGCGCGCGGAATCCCTGCCTTAATACTGGAGGGGAGGGGTACGTCCTTACCCGCTTTGGGTGTGAAGGGAATGGGTAAGGGTGCTGGATGATCCACACTATTAACGGGATACGGCCATAGGCCCGTGCTGAAGCAATAGAGCAATGATCCAAGTCCATCAACGTCGCGCCGCACACCATCTTGGGTGTCAACTGATTTTTCGCGAGGGAAGAGCGGGCCAAATAATGCGTAATCGACAGCAAGTCCGCGAATTGCAATCTCGCGCGACTCAGTGATAAAAACACAGGATGGACGCAGTCGACCGTGTTCCAAATTTACCGTGAGTGCAGCATTAAGTGCCCAGGCAACATTGGAAACGTAATCCAAGGACTCTTCAGAATCAAAAGGCGTGTCCCCGCGTTCAAGCAAAGATTGGGATAACGACTTCCCAGTGCTCCACTCACTGATCACCGCGGTGTAGGCGGGATCATCAAAGGTGGCAGAGATGCTTAGAACATCGAGTAAACGAAGCAGTCGTCGATCCTCTGCGCGAGCTGCCGCTTGGGCGGCGCCAAGCACCGCGGAAATGCGGGCATCCTCTGAGCGAATTAGTCGAATGGACACCGAGCGTTCAAGAATCTCGTCACGGCCTCGCCACAATTGCACGGGAAATTGATCCTCCGCTGCTGGTGGGTGCTCGGAAATCAACTCCAGCAGCGTATAGCGACTCAATTGTGTGCCGCTGGCGATCATGCTTTCACCTTATGCCCAAACTTGGCTGCGATGGTGCGTTGAGCAATGCCAATTTCCTCAACCCGCAAAGCCCAGGATGCAAGTAGATAAACAAGCACACCCACAATGCTCGCAATGACTATTTGCACGAGGACAAGCAATTTATTGGAGTAATCAAGGGCGCTATTCGGACCATAAAGAAAGTTGCGAGTTATACCGGATGCAGCGAACATGGACAGTGTGGCAATGATTCCTGCTACTCCCATGCGGGCAATCACGAACACAGTTCGTCCCGATCGCATACCACCCAGGCGTCGAGCCAATACAACCCAAGAAACAATCAACGCTACCCAGTAAGAGGCTGAATAGCACAGCGCGATGAAGGCAATTTGGTCTCCACCGCCAGATATAGCTCCACTTGCTGGTACTAGGAGTATGAGCAAAATAGCTGAGAAAATTACCGTGAGAATAAATGGTGTCCGAGTGTCCTCCAAGGCGTAATAGCCTCGCAGTAGGACATAAAAAAGTGTGAAGGGCACAAGGCCCAGCATGAAAATGGAGATAACTAGACCGAGTAACTCCGCCTGGGCCGTTGTCGCCGCGCCATAACCAAAAAGTAGAACCGCGACACCGACACCTGAAACAAACAGAATCGCAGTCACAGGAATGACGAGGAATGACACCAGGCGCATTGCGCCGGAAACGTCACGTCCGGCTTGCGCGAGTTTGCCCGCATGCGCAACGCGACTCAACGCGGGCAAAAGTGCGGTGACAATGGAGACGGTGATCACGCTGTGCGGAAGCATAAACACTAAATGAGCTTTTTGATAGGTGGTTAGGCCAGCAGCAACTTCACCTGCTGCTGCGGCATTGACATTTGCCTGAGTAGCGAGCCGAGTGATGACGAGGTAAGTGATTTGGTTAACCAAAACCAACCCAATGGTCCACATGGCCAGAGTTCCTGCTTTGCCAAGACCATGTCCCTTCCAGTCAAAACGTGGACGCCAAAAATACCCCGCCCGTGAAAGTACAGGGACCAAAATAAGTGCCTGTACTGCCACACCAAGCGTGGTACCGATACCAAGGAGCAACACTTGGTCGGTGGTCAATTCCCCATCAGCTGCGGCAGAGGTTCCTGCAATCGCAATGAATAGTAGGAAGGTCGCAATGGCAACAATATTGTTTGCGATAGGCGCAAACATGGGGGCTCCAAATTTGCCGCGCGAATTGAGCACCTGGCTCAGCATCGCATAAATTCCATAGAAAAATATTTGCGGCAAACACAGGCGTGCGAAGGCAACGGCCAAATCAAATTCTTTTTGCGGGTAATCACTTGGAGTGTAAAGATCAACAATAAGTGGTGCGAAAATAACAGCGAGAATAGAAAATACGAGAAGGACAATAGAGGCAAGTGTGATCAATCGATCTGCATACGCACTTCCATCGTCTGCGTCCTCTTTCATCTTTCGAACAAGCTGAGGTATGAATACTGCGTTGAGTGCGCCACCAATTACAAGAATGTAAATCATGTTGGGTAGAGAGTTGCCCAGTGAAAATGTGTCAGAGACGAGGAAGAAGCCCAGAGCAGCGGTCATACTAATGTCGCGCAAGACCCCCGTGATGCGTGATGTAATTGTTCCTGCGGCCATCACGGTGCTGGGTCTGAGAAGTGATTGCTCAGACATTTTCTGAACCACCCTTCTTTTTAGCCTTTTCCTGCGAGAGCGAATTGGATTGTGTGGCTTTATGGATCCGACGCGTTATACCAACAACAACAAATATGACGATAGCAATAAATGCCGCCGCAATGACCCAGGCAGCTGCACGCGCGTATGCGGTCGATACAAGTTCAATGCGAGCAGGTGAGCCAAATGTTTCGCCACCAGGGGTGAGCAGTTGGACACCGGCAGGCAGGGTTTGTCCTCCAACGATGTCCACTTCAAGTTCAACACTTACCTTTTTCCCGGGGTCAATTGTTATGCCGTACATCGGCTCACTCACCAGACGTGCACCCGGGTATCCGCGCAATTGGACACCAACCGTGACCGACCTGTCCAAGTCGTTTGCAATTGTCACTGGAACCAGACCATTTTCTGCGGAGAGTGTGATGGTGCCTTCAGAGAGTGCGTACACCTTATTAATCTCTTGTCGCAGACCTGTTCGAATACTTGCCAACAACTCGGCACCAGTTTCAGGATCTTGGCGCCATGCTTCGGATTCGGTTCTCAAAATCGCTTCGGCATAGGCGTCGGTGAAACCTGTTGGGTTATCCAGAACATCTGTGAGCGCGGCCAATTGAATTGAGGCCTGCTTGACTTGATTTAAATAGTCCTCACTCAATTCAGAAGCTTTGGCTTTTTCTCCATAGCCGCCACGCTCTCGAATGGTGGACGTTGCTCCTTGCTTCAGGAGTTCACTGAGCGTGGCGCGTGCAAGCCACGGAGCAGTTCCTGTTGCACCCAAAAGGTCTCCGAGTGCGTCAGGTGATGGATTCCAGTACACATCGCGCGGTGCAGCAACGACGTAATTTGACTGCGCGTTCTCAGGAAGAAGCTGACTCATGATTGCAGTCTCTGATAGGAATCGCTGTCGCATCAGGATTCCTTGCGAGCGTGAATCTTGTTTGATTGCCAACGTGTCACTGAGCCCCGAATCGATCAGGACGGCATTCATTCCACCAAACGTTGTGCCGAGGACGCCCATGCCAAAACTTTCTACATCAGGATTAGTGGGGGGCAGGGCACGGCTACTGAGAATCACCGTGCGCATTCCAGAGGATGCGAGAACATCGCTGGTTCTTTTACTGAGTCGGCCATCGGGAGCCCAATACACAGTTCCCGTGACGGGACTGCCAAGAATTGCACCGGCCATCACTGGCGCCATCGTGGTAGCACGCACAAGGTCAACATTCATCTCTGCACGTTGCAGTGCACTGGCATCGATGTTGGCATAGGAAACTACGCGCGCGGGAACTCGGTCAGAATCATCTTGAGCACGTGATGCAGTGAGGACGTCTGACACTCGAACCAACCAGTCTTGGGCACCCTGTGAGAGATCACCAACGTTCACCGTGTCACCCGAACGCACCTGGTAGCCAGAGGCGATCTCTTGGGCGCTCTGGAGTAGCGCAGGGTCGATGATCCAACTGACTTTTGCAGGATTTGCCGTACCAAGAGTGAGAAGCGAATCCAATCTCCCATCAGGCATGAGAGCTCGAGGGGTATTTTCGTTGAGTAGAACACCGTTGGCTTGGGTTGCTGGAGCACTCATCAGGGGCCATAGCCACACAAGCGAGATCTTGTCTGTCCCTGAACTCATCCATGGAATGAATGTGCGCAGACCACCTTGTCGCTGAGAGGAGAGATCAACACCTTTTTGCTTACCAAGAACCTCGACCATGAGGGGGTAGACACCATCTTTGCCCAGTGGTAGCGAGACAAAGGGTTCGGACAGGGCGAAGGTCTTTTCCTCACCCGGCGCCATGGATTCGGTGACATCGACGCGAGTTCTGTTCAAAAAATAATCAATAGGTTCCGGGTCGGGGTTCAATTCGAGGGCTGACATTGAGGTTATGGCAGAACGTTTGGTCAAGGGAGATGCCGACACACCCAATCGAACCGAAACACCCTCAATCACTTCGCTGGACGTATTGACCAGCCTCCCAGAGATGCGCAAAGTCTCACCCCTGGCCGGAACAACGGGGGTGAAAGTGTCTAGAACAACGGTGATGGCTGAGCCCAAGGGGTCCGCGGAGGCCTTGGGTGCCTGGGGGATCCAGGCGGCGAGGGAAAGAAAGACCGAGCAAATGGTCAGACCCGTGATCCACAGGGACAAGGCACGGGCCTTGCTACGTGGAAACACCATATGGTGAGGATAAACGCAAGGGGTGGGTAACCTTGGCTGCCATGTCCACTTCCCTGCAGCGCCAAGCGATCACGAGCCTGGCTCCGGTGGCTGGATTACTCACCGAATTAGGTGCCATTTTCAGCGCTGGCGGTTATGACCTTGCACTCGTCGGTGGTCCCGTGCGGGACGCATTTCTGGGTCGAGTGACCGATCTGTCTGATCTGGACTTCACCACGAATGCCCATCCGGAGCAGATTCTGAATCTGCTCAAGGGTTGGGCGGAAAATACATGGGACACCGGAATCGCGTTTGGAACCATCAGCGCACTCAAGGATGACCGTCAAATTGAAATCACGACCTATCGCACAGAAAATTATGATCTGGACTCCCGCAAGCCGACGGTAGAGTTTGGCACCAACCTCGCTGAGGATCTAAGCCGTCGGGATTTCACCATTAATTCAATGGCACTAACTTTGCCAGACTTCGTATTCACGGATCTCTATGACGGTCTTGATGATCTCGCGGCGAAGAGAATTCGAACCCCGCTGAGTCCGCAGATCTCTTTTGACGATGACCCTTTGCGCATGATGCGGGCGGCACGCTTTGCGGGACAGCTGGGTTTTGAGGTTGTACCCGAAGTTGCGGCTGCAATTAAAGAGCAAGCTTCACGGATTGAAATAGTTTCAGCAGAAAGAATAAGAGATGAACTCATCAAAATAATTCTCTCTGATAATCCCAGGCTTGCACTAACGGTACTTGTTGAAACTGGCCTTGCTGAGTATGTCTTACCCGAATTACCATTGCTGCAGTTGGAAGAGGACGAGCATCACCACCATAAAGATGTTTATGAGCACACACTGAAAGTTCTTGAGCAGGCGATCGAACTTGAAAAGTCACACGAACCACACATGGAGCGGGACTTAACCTTGCGTTTTGCCGCACTTTTGCACGATATCGGTAAACCGAAAACCCGAAAGTTTGAACCCGATGGTGGTGTGTCATTCCACCACCATGAGGTTGTTGGTGCTCGCATGACCAAGAAGCGCATGAAGGCTCTACGTTTTAGCAATGAACAAATTGACGATGTCTCACGACTAGTTGAATTGCATCTGCGTTTTCATGGGTATGGAACAGGTGAATGGTCTGATTCCGCTGTGCGTCGTTATGTCCGTGACGCGGGACCGTTGTTATCTCGTCTACACAAACTCACCAGGGCTGATTCAACGACCCGCAATAAGAATCGTGCGGCACGCCTGCAAATGGCCTACGACAGTTTGGAAAAACGGATTGAGGTTCTTGAGGAGCAAGAGGAACTCAATGCAATTCGCCCGGATCTTGATGGACAACAAATCATGCAAATTCTAGGAATTAGTCCAGGCCGCGAGGTTGGTGAGGCTTATAAATACCTATTGGAACTTAGGCTTGATCGAGGACCACTATCTCCTCAACTTGCACAACAAGAACTTCTTGCCTGGTGGGCTGCACGCCAGCCCTGATAAGAATTTCTAGAACGGTCCACACTCCAGCGATCAATAATGTGTACCAGAGACCGGACAAGCTGCCCAAATATGTGCCACTGAGAAGTGGGACCAGCCATACAATGATGACAGCCCAGCGGATCCATGGCGCATAAGGTCCTAGTTTTTCACCAGTATGAAGTCCAGTGCGCTCTGCAATTTCAAAAAGTCCGTTGGTGAATTGTCCACGGATGTACTGGGCAGAATGGGTATGGCCTGAGAGCCAACCGCCGATGACAATGATGATGCCTAGGCCAAATAGCGCCCACAGCCCCGCCACCAGGTATGCCAGGAAGTTTTGATAGACCACTATTGACGCACCCTCGAAAATACTGCCTTCAAATTGGTTGGTAAAGACTTCTTCACCTGTGGTTACCAGTGCGTAAATCAACACGGCATTGACCATAACCGCGATGCCGGCAGCGACACTTGTCCGAGCTCTGCGGCGAGCTAACAAAATCGAAATAATGAATAGCAAGGCAATGAATACGACGACCCAGTTCAAAGCTGGTGCAGAGAAGGAATAGACGGTGCGTGCTTGATCCAAAGCGGGAACGCTCATCAAAGTGAATTGCGCATCTGTTGCAGGAATTGAAACATTTTCAGCGAAACTTATTCCTTGCTCAACGAGTTTCTGTTGTGCCAACTCAAGAAGGGGATCAAGGTTCAGAACTAAATTGTCACCTTGAATCTCAATGGGGCCACTGGGATCACCGGAGAGAACAGCAACGAGTCCCTTCTGCGCGGCAGTGTTGAGAGTTATCCATGCTTTTGAGAATGCATCAGATGTAATGATTGCGGTGACCGCGTTACCAATTAAAGAGTTGATTCCCGAGGCAATTGGTCCGGCTAATGCATCACCTAGGACTCCACCTCCGGGAAGAATTCCCCCGAGAAATTCACTGACAATTTCTTCTGTGTCAATGCGTTCAAGGATTGCGTCTGTGACAACTTCTGCCAGAGCTTCCTGGACTTCCGGGCTGTCCCCGATTGGACCGACGGTTTCGATATAGCGTTCTGCGTCTAGAACAGTGGAGTGAGCCCAGTGCCCGGCAACGGCCACTGGGGTCAAAATGGTGGCAATGACAAACACGATCACCGAAAAAATCGACTTGATCCTGATGCGATCTCGTGTGACTGGGCTGCGCTGATAGGACTCCGTGGGACTCATTGCCATGCGGAAACTCTATAGAACTAGTTTGGGGCGTGTGGCCTGGTACCAAAAACTGGCCATTGCCAGACCTAATCCCACGAATACGTACAGCGCGGGGGCGATCCCACTCACGGGGGCCACGAAGGCAACCAGAACAATGCCGGAGACCAGTGAAATGTTCACACTCATGTCGAAAATTGCGAAAACTCGACCTAAACGGTCATCGGGGATACTTTCTTGGATTGCGGTGTCGGAGCACACTTTCACCGCTTGACCAGCGAACCCTAGGCTGAATGCACTGAGAACGAGCGCGAAAAATACCTCACCGACAGCACCCCAAGCGAAAACCATCATGCCGAGGGCAGCTTGTGCAACCGTGAGAGCTGACCACAGGGAGACGCCAATTCGACGGGTAATCCATGGTGTCGCAACCGCCGCGATCAATGCAGCGCTTGCAGCCGCCCCGGTGAGAATGGCGAAATCGGCCAAAGCAGCATTTGCGTTGACAGAATCATGAAACGTGTTGCGGAGTAGAAGCAGTGCTCCCGCCGTGATCACACCAAATGAAATTCGATTGATGGCAACGATCACGACAGCCCTACCTGCAACTCGGTGCGAGTTCAAGGCTTTAAGCCCATCAATCAAGTCGGCAGTGACACCTTTGAGAGTGTCCACGAGTGCCAGTGATAGTGGGTGAGTTGGACCCAGTGCGGTTGGTTGCAGTGTTCGAGAAATGAGACCGGCAGAAACAAAGGCCCCAATGGAAAACAGGAGAAGTGCCACACTGCCTTGGTCGCCACCACCGAATAGCTCTCTGATGCCTAATCCCAATGTGGCGCCAAGAACGAATGCAATTGTTCCTGACGTTGGTGTCAATGCATTTGCTGTGATCAACTGCTTATCTGATGCCACATGCGGCAACGATGCCGAAAGACCTGCCAAGACAAAGCGCCCAACCCCGAGTACCGCAAGTACAAAAATACCGAGAAGTATTGAATCTTGGCCAGCGAGGACAACCGCGATGACAGGAACGGTGAAAAGTCCTTTGAGGAGATTTGCTTTATAAAGAATGTTGCGTCGAGACCACCGGTCAAGAAAGACCCCAACAAAGGGTCCAATAATTGAGTAGGGCAACAAAAGAATGGAAAACGCAATTGCAATTGCTGCAGCGTTAGGTTCTCTCTCCGGTGAAAAAAGGACGAAGGAGGCGAGGGCTGCTTGAAATAGTCCATCACCGAATTGTCCGGCAATACGAATGCTGTAAAGGGCTCGAAAATTACGCTGGGCGAGCAGTGATCGAAAAATCGGTAGCGTCGCCACGGGGACGACGCTACCGATTCAGTCGTTTTTAACTTTCGATGGTCCCGGCAATAAAGTCCTCGACAGCCTGCTTTGCCTCAGAGTCGTTGTACTGAACAGGCGGAGACTTCATGAAATAGCTTGACGCAGAAAGAATCGGTCCACCGATTCCTCGATCTTTAGCTATTTTGGCCGCCCGTACCGCGTCAATGATGACGCCCGCACTGTTAGGGGAGTCCCATACTTCGAGTTTATATTCGAGGTTAAGGGGTACGTCGCCAAAAGCCCGACCCTCAAGGCGTACGAATGCCCATTTACGGTCATCGAGCCAGGCCACATAGTCGGATGGACCAATGTGCACATTGTCCTTGCCCAGATCATGTGATAGCTGTGAGGTGACTGACTGTGTTTTGGAAATCTTTTTGGACTCCAGACGATCACGTTCCAACATGTTCATGAAGTCCATGTTGCCACCAACATTGAGTTGGTAGGTACGGTCAACAATGACACCGCGGTCTTCAAAGAGTTTCGCGAGTACCCGGTGGGTAATGGTGGCCCCAACCTGACTCTTAATGTCGTCTCCGACGATTGGTAGGCCGGCATCTTTGAACTTCTGCGCCCATTCAGGTGTGCCCGCAATGAATACTGGTAGCGCGTTGACAAATGCGCACCCGGCATCAATTGCGCACTGTGCATAAAACTTTGCAGCAGCTTCAGAGCCAACGGGTAGATAACACACAACGACATCGACTTTGTTGTCCTTGAGCAAGTTAACGACATCAACTTCAGTGGCATCGGATTCCGTGATCATTTCCCGGTAATACTTGCCCAAACCATCAAGTGTTCGCCCACGTGAGACTTTAACGCCAGTTTCAGGGACATCACACAACTTAATGGTGTTGTTCTCTGAGGCACCGATGGCGTCAGCTAAATCGAGACCAACTTTCTTGGAATCCACATCAATGGCAACAACGAACTTGACATCACTGACATGGTAAGGACCGAACTGAACGTGCATGAGACCAGGAACAAATTCACCTGCCACCGCATTCTTGTAGTACTCAACACCTTGGACGAGTGATGTTGCGCAGTTTCCAACACCGACGATTGCGACGCGAATTTCTCCGCCCTGTTGTCCCCCATCAGATTGCATACTCATTTATTGCCTTTCAGTTGTGGACCCTGTTGTAATGGATCCGTTTCATGTGAACTTCTCTTGTTGAGAAATTTCTTCAGTGAGACTTTCGTTCTTGATCAATTAGTTCAGTGAGCCAACGAACTTCACGCTCTGCTCCGTCAAGTCCATGTTCCTGTAGTTGCAAGGTGTAGTTGTCAACACGTTGGGCACTGCGAGCTATCGAATCCCGGAGTGAGTCAACGCGTTCCTCCAACCGCGAGCGACGACCTTCGAGGATCCGGATCCTGGTGCGAGCTTCGGTTTTGGCAAAGAAGGCTAGGTGGGCGGCAAAACCCTCGTCCTCCCAGGCTTCAGGGCCTGGTTTATTTGCCCACTCATGGAAACGGTCCTTGCCGACTGCTGTGAGTGCATAAATAATTCGAGTGCGCTTGCCGGTGAGGGGTGGCGCAGTGGATTCTGTTGCGGGCGTGAGCGATACCTCTTCGATCAATCCCTGTGCGGTCATTCTTTTGAGCGCCGGATAGAGAGAGCCGTAGGACAGGGCGCGGAACGGGCCCAGCACGGTGGTGAGTTGTTTACGGAGTTCATAGCCATGAAGTTCCCCGTCATTGAGCACACCAAGGATGGCGAAGCTGAGAACATCGCGGCGACTACTCATAAATCTAATATATCGAATCGATATATTGTGATGCACGAGGGTGAGTATTCCGAGAAAACAACTTAGACTCCAGCCATGGCCCAGATACGCAGACCAGGTGTCAGTGGCCGAATCGCACGTGGCGAATCTGTGCAAAATCCCCCAAAACGGGGACCTCTTCCTCCACCAGAGCATGTAGATGACCCCACAAAACCACGTTCTGTGGTGGATTACGGTCTCCAACGCAGCGCGGATGTCACCAGACTGCACCGAGGGGGGTTGCTGTCCAGTGACTTCTGCGACGCTGATCCGTATTTACTCAAAGCAGCCAAGTTCCACGGGGAAGATTGCCAACGAAAATGCCCGGCCTGCTCACGAGGTGGGTTGCGCGAACTCCGCTATGTCTATGGGGACGAGCTCGGCCCTTATGCCGGCAGAATCCGGAAAGCCGATGAGCTACCCCGAATGTGCTCAACTTTTGGGGAATTCAGAGTTTACGTGGTTGAAGTCTGCCTGGAATGCCATTGGAACTACATGATTAAGGCCTTCACACTAGGAGATGGAACTCCTCGGCGTGCCGTGCCGTCAATTAGGGCAGATGATCTGTTGGACTAGGGGCACTAGCAATCCCTCACTAGCAAGAACCTCACGACATTACGACCACTCACCTTCCCCGAGTTCCGCGATTGGACACCTGTGAGCACCCCTCGCAAAAAGAGCACCAAAAGCGCACCTGCCAAAAATGCGCCAGCGCGAAAAAAGGCGAGCACGGCAAAGCCTGCCCTGTGGAGACGCGCATGGGTGCGCAGGCTCCTGTGGCTCGCGTTACTCATCGGTGCGATAGCAACATCTGTTTTCGCTGTTGCACTCGCTCGCACGAATGTGCCCACACCAAATGAACTCGCCACGAGTGAAGCCACGATTGTTTATTACGCAGACGGCAAAAACGAAGTCGGAAGACTCGGGGAGGCCACTCGCCGAAGCGTCACCCTCGACGACATTCCCGTCGATGTCCAACAAGCCGTGCTCGCAGCGGAAGATAGAGACTTTTACAACCACGGGGGAATATCACCCATTGGCATTGCGCGAGCGGCATTCAACAATGTCACGGGCGGCAACACCCAAGGTGGTTCAACCATTACTCAGCAATACGCCAAGATCGCATACCTAAGTCAAGATCGAACTTGGACGAGAAAAATCAACGAAGCCCTGCTGGCTTTCAAGTTGGAAACCGTAGTTTCAAAGGATCAAATCCTTGAGGACTACTTAAACACGATCTACTTCGGCAGAAATGCCAACGGGATTGAAGCTGCATCCATCGCCTACTTTGGTAAAAATGTTAACGAATTGGATTTCACCGAAGGCGCCGTCCTTGCATCCGTGATCAAGTCACCATCAACTTTTGCACTTGATGAAAACATCAAAGAACTCAGAGGACGTTGGAACTACGTTCTCGACTCGATGGTGGAAACAGGTGCAATATCGCAAAAACAGCGCGACTCAACTGCATTCCCCGAGATCCTTCCCTTGAAGCAGGGCGATCGACTGGGTGGGCAGGTCGGATTCTTGTTAACCGCTGTAGAACAACAACTCCTCGCACAAGGTTTCGATGAAGAGGAAATCCAGCGCGGAGGCCTCACGGTCATTTCTTCATTTGACAGGCGGGCACAGCGAGCGGCACAGCGAGCGGTCAAAAACAACGGACCGGAATCGGGAACTGAGGGGTTGCGCATTGGTTTGGCCGCAGTGCGACCAGGTACAGGTGAGGTGCTTGCGATGTACGGCGGATCAGATTTCATCCAAGACCAGATCAACAATGCAACCCGTCCATTTGCACAGGCCGGATCAACATTCAAACCGTTTGCGTTGGCAGCCGCACTTGAGCAAGGTATTCCCCTGCAATCATTGTGGAATGGTGACTCGCCATCCACGGTGAATGGCTACACATTCAGCAACTACGGTGACAATTCATATGGAACCGTCTCACTGCTTCAAGCAACTGAACTCAGTATCAACTCCGCATATGTAGAACTCGAAGCCGATATTGGCGTGGGCAGCGTCGCCGAAGCGGCTTTGGGTGCTGGGATTCCAGCGGATACGCCAGGCATGAATCTTGATTCACTCGATCTCACCTTTGTGTTAGGAACGGCATCGCCCTCAGGCCTTAACGTTGCAACCGCCTATGCGACTTTCGCGGATGGCGGCACTCGGACAGGCAACACTTTCATTACAAAGGTCACGGGATCGAATGGTGGTCTGCTGTATGAGTACGAAGCGGAGTCCACCCCAGTTTTTGATGCGGACATTGCAAACACTGTTAATTACGCGCTCCAAAAAGTTGTCACAGCGGGTACAGCCAAGGCTGCACAGGCATTGGGACGCCCTGCGGGGGCAAAGACCGGAACAACCGACGACAACAAGAGTGCCTGGTTCGCCGGCTACACACCGCAAATTGCTGCCGCAGTCCTGATGGCGAAAGAGGATGCCGAGGGAATCCCCATTTCCATGTCAGGCACGGGTGGCCTGCGCACCGTGACAGGTGGATCATTCCCTGCCGCAATCTGGACAGCCTTCATGAAAGACGCCCTCAAGAAAGAGCCCATTGTTGAATTTGAGGCACCCCCCAAGGACGCGACAGTGCCTTTGAAGTGCCCGGACTTCATTGATACCGATATTTCAAAGATTCCCTATGGCTGCCCGGTCCCCGATGTGCAGAATGAATTTGGCAACGAAACAATTGTGCAAGATCCGGTCGTTGTTCCCGAGGAATCCCCAACCGATGTTGTGACCCCCGAGCCAACGGAAACGGCACCGGATAATGAGTTTGGTCCCGAACCCGAAGCCCCACCCATTGACGAAGGCCGACCAGAGTAAACGCAATCATGGAGTCGAGATTTAAGGAGCGCATTGGCGGACCGTGGGGGCAATTAGCCGCACGTTCGTACACGCTGCTTCCCCCGATTTCTCTCCTGATTATCTTGTCGGGATTTACCTACTCACTGGGGTACTTTCTTGACTTCTCGTGCGTGGCCGATGGATGGGCAGACCCAATGCGCTACATGCATTTGTGCTACTCCGATATCCCTGCTCTTTATGTGGAGCGCGGATTTTCCGACAACGTGATTCCATACCTGCAATCTGCAGGGAACGGTTCTTACTTGGAGTACCCGGTAATTACGGGTGCTTTCATGTTCGTGGCCGCAACAATGACTGGATTGGTGCAAGACTCATATCCCGATAGTTTCCGAGCTTTCTTCGATGTGAATGTTGTTCTGCTCTTCATCCCTTTTGTCGTAACCGTCATTGCAACGGCGTTTACAACCCAGAAATTGCGGGGTCAACCGATGCAGGCTGCCATGGTTGTTTTCGCACCCACCATGATTCTTGCGGCAACAATCAATTGGGATTTGATTCCGATTGCACTGGTTTCTTTGGCGTTGTTGGCCTGGTCGCATGACCGATTCACTTTGACAGGTGCGTTTCTTGGACTGGCAATAGCCGCAAAGTTCTATCCGATCGTTCTGCTTATTGGATTTTTCCTTTTGGCGTGGCGTAAGCGAGAATGGAAGCCAACCAGACAACTGGTTGTTGCGACCTTCATTGCATTTCTTGCCGTCAACATTCCCTTTGCTGTGGCCAATTTCGCAGGCTGGTCGTTCTTTTATCGATTCAATTTCGATAGAGCTGTTGATTTTGGGTCACTGTGGTTCGCGATAACTCAAATAGGCTTACCTGGAATCCCTGAAACAGCTCTTAACGTTATTGCAACTGCCTCTTTTGTTGTTCTACTTATAGGTATTGCCTTGCTGGTCAAAAAGGCACCAAACACGCCCACGATTTATCAGGTTCTCTTCCTGGTGTTAGCCGCATTTGTTGTTACCAACAAGGTTTACTCACCTCAATATGTCCTGTGGTTAGTTCCCTTGGCAGTTCTGGCGCGACCTAATTGGCGAGATTTCATAATTTGGCAGGTAGGTGAATTGAGTTACTTTGCTGCTATCTGGTGGTTCCTCGCGGGCTACGGAGTAGAAGATTTCAAAGGTCTCACTCCGGAGTGGTATGCGGCGGCAACTTTTGTTCATATTGCCGCCACCGTTTACTTTGCGGTGATGGTGATACGCGATATTCAGTCAAGTGTTTCAAGGAACACGGAATCAAACCGAGATGTTGTGAAGCGAACATCCGCGCTGAGTTGATCACCAACGCGAGGCACAACGCTTTTCCCATTGACCCACACCATTGAAACGTGTTGGTGAGGCGGCTCAACAAACCATCGTTGTTTGCCATCAATGGTGAAAGGCGAAAGGGCACGGCCTGCAGCATCAAGAGCACCCGTACCCAGAGACACTGCTCGTTGACGCAGTGAGGTTGTGGGTGAGGGCGCGGTTAAACCAATGCCATGCGCTGTACCCCCGGAAATAACAACGGCGGTTGCGTCCTTGGGGCCGGTGCGCTGGCGATACCCGACCCGAGTGTGTTCAGGAATGGGGTGCACGGCAAGGACAGTCCCCGTAACTCGAAGGGCAGAGCGCTCACCCAGCCACAAGCGGGTGCCCACCCGCGTGCGGATTATCAGTTCAGTGGCACTGGAGGCAATCAAAGCAAGTTCGGCATCAGTGCAGTGGGAAACCCACACGACGGGTGCAGGGGGCGAATGCCCCTCCCAGACTGCCGTCTCGGCTTGCCAGAGTCCCGCCCAACGCATCACTTCATGGGCGTGCGCTTGATCACGGGTACCTTCTGAATTCGGGCGATCAATAGGAAGATGCAGGGATAAACCCTCGATAAAAATTCTCCCGGTTGCCATCGCCAGGCGAACACGCTCGTTGGCAAACGCACCTAATAATTCGCCTTCAGTGAATCCGAACCGCAACATGGATGTTCGGGCTTCAAGGATGATTCGCACACCACCGGGGCCATCGAGAAGCTCTTGAAGTGCCTCGGGACTGGCTACGGTGCGAATTATGCGACCTGAGTAAAACTTCTCTCCCATTTCCCACCACTTGGCGGCCGCTACGGTGTCCCGAGAATCAAATGGCTCCAAAACGACGATGTCGCCTTCGGTGACACTGGCGATTGATTCGATTTCAAAGACGGTTCCAACAGCGATCGTGTCTGAGCCAAGATTCATGGCCTCTGAGCCAAGAAGCTCTTGTCCGAATCCGTAGCCGTTGCCCTTGATCACGGGTACAAGCTGATGACCTGTTGCAGTCATGATCGCCTGGGAGACGGCCTGCAGGTGTGTGCGCCACTTCTCCGCATTGATGGTTAACGTGAATGCCACTACTTCTCCCGATCAAACTTGATTGTGTTGTCAACTCGTAAACACCATAATTGCAGTAGCACGCATGTGAGCATGGAGCCTCGCCGTGAAATCGGCACCCGAAATCAGAAAATAGCGCCCCCCGTTATTCTTGGTCCATGGTGCGCAGGAAAGATCCGATCCACCCAACCAGAATGCTTCTCATTGATACCACGGTCTCACTCCTTGACATCTATTCACTCGAAGAACTGAGTGCTGAGATGGTTTTGAAATCTTCAGGCGTGTCAAAAGGATCGATGTACCACTTCTTTCCAGACTTCTCGTCACTGCTCGAAGCAGCATTCTTGCAACGCTTTTCGCGCCATGTGGAGCAGTCCATTGCTGCTATTGAATCGATTGTGGATCTAAGCAGCAACCAAGAGGAATTTTTTACCAAGCTAGAGGCTGTCACTATCGCAACACAGAGTGAGATTCGTAGGGTTCACCGATTCGAACGAGCTCGGATACTGGCGAAAGCTGAACGCAATGAGCGGTTCAAAAACGATCTCGCTTTAGTGCAGCAACATCTAACTGACTCTCTAGCCGATTGTTTTGCGCAAGCTCAGCAGCAAGGTTGGCTGAACACGAGTTTCGAACCACGCACTGGAGCCGTTTACATTCAGGCGTACACCTTGGGAAAGATCGTTGATGATATTTCACCAACACCCATGGATCCTGATGACTGGAACGCACTCATCATGCGCATCGCCCGTTTAGCACTGGGCTAGGTCAAAACTTCGCGTTATCGCTTTTGGTACCACTTAAATGCTCGTGTCCAAACTTTTCTAATGTCAAAATCCCATTCACCGACATATTCTTGAACATAACCACCTGAGCCGAGTTTGAAATTAATGAGCCCAAATAGGTGGTTGTCAGGATCAAGGGTGTTAGAGATTCCACGTAGGTCGTAGGTATCACAACCTAATTCTCTTGCAGTTTCAATCATGTTCCACTGCAATGCATTTGATGGGCGAGCATCTCTATCTGCTGTCGTGCTGGCGCCGTAGGAATACCAGGCATGCTTATTAACCGTAACCATGATTGTTGCTGCGGCAACATGTCCTTCATACTCAGCAACGTGCAATGTGAGGTGTTCACCGAGTGCATCCCACATGCGTTCAAAGTAGATAAGTCCCCGTGGAGTAAACCCATCACGCTGCGCCGTTTCAACATAGACAGAATGAAAAGCGGGTAGGTCGGAGCGCGTTCCTAAGCGAACCACGACACCGGACTTTTCAGCTTTGCGAATATTGCGTCGCCACTGCTGATTGAATCCAGCCAAAATATCTTTGGAGCTCCTATCAGCGAGTGGCACCTGAAAGACGAAGCGAGGTTGAACGTCGCCAAAACCTGCACCATCAGAGGCCTCCTGACTCCAGCCCATTTTCTTCAACTCGTTAACAACTCTTGATGCAGTTTCGAAGGTGCGATCTGGCTCTATTTCACTGATCAATCCAACGTGAACGTTGGCGATCGCCTCCTTGACCGTGTCGGTATCCCATTGAGCGACCACCACCGGCGGTCCAATTTTCAGTTGGAAGGCACCACGAGATTTAACATGAGACACCAACGGTTTTAGCCACGACTCAAGGTTTTCGGATGACCAGTCGATTGCAGGGCCTTCAGGAATATATGCCAGCGATCTCTGAGGCAACCTGGGTACGGATCGATAGAGAACCAAAGCAACACCGACCAGTGTGGAGTTACGAAACCATCCAATTGATTCTGGTTTCCAACCAACTTTCACCTCACCCCATTGAGGTAATTGCAAAAATGATACGTGGCCATCAGCGGATTGAATGAAGTCCTCGTGGGTTTGCGAGCAGATAGCCCGAACAACCAGACTCATGAAATATCAACCACAACAGGCGCATGATCTGATGCACCCTTGCCCTTACGTGCATCGCGATCGATATATGCATCAGTGACCCTGGATGTGAAGGCGCTATTTCCATAAATCAAGTCAATGCGCATTCCCCAACCTCGGTGAAATGAACCATTGCGATAGTCCCAAAATGTAAATGGCTCCCCTTTGAGCGATCTAGGCATCACCTCACTCAAACCGAGTTCCTCCAGTTCCGTGAGCGCCGCTCGCTCGGCGGCCGTGACATGGGTGGAATCAATAAACTGAGAAATATCCCAGACATCAGCATCGGTGGGAGCAATGTTGTAGTCGCCGATTGCGGCAAATGGTTGATCTGGATTAGCGGCCAACTCAGACTGGACTGTTGCGTTCAGTGCTTTGAACCATTCCAATTTGTAGTTGTAGTGCTCATGCCCTGGTTCACGACCATTCGGGCAGTACAAGCTCCACACTCGAACACCGCCACAGGTCGCGCCTATTGCGCGCGGTTCGGCAGCACCGTCAAAGTCTGGTTGTCCCACCAGCCCGCGGGTGACATCAGCAATGCCGACGCGACTGAGAATCGCAACACCATTCCATCGCCCCGTTCCGAGCGTTACTGCCTCGTAACCAGCCGCCTGAATGGGAAGGTGCGGAAAGGCATCATCGGTGCATTTCAATTCCTGTAGTGCGACAACATCTGGCTTGGCACTTTCGAGCCACTCGACCACGCGATCAATCCGGGCACCGACCGAGTTCACGTTCCAGGTAGCAATTCGCACGTATGAAGTCTATTCCCCAGCCCCGTCGGACTGAGATTGTTGCGAATTTCAATGTTGGGCGACGGCTGATTCGAGATCAGCAACAATAATTTTCTGCATACCCATCATTGCTTCCAGTGCCCGCCCGGCTTTTTCGGGGTCGGGGTTGCCCAGGCATTCACCGAGCTGCTTTGGAATGATTTGCCAGGAGACACCAAATTTGTCTTTCAGCCAACCACATTGGCTCGCAGTTCCGCCAGCATTAATAAATGCTTCCCAGAATCTATCCACTTCTTCTTGCCCATCGCAATCCAAAAATATTGAGAAAGCTTCAGAGTGACTGAACTGGGGGCCACCGTTGAGGGCGATATATTTTTGATTCAATATTTCAAAATCGACAGTGAAAACCTCTCCACCGGGTCCATGTGAAACGTTATTAATTCGACCATCACCCAGAACGCGAATATAGTCCTAGGCAGCGTCTTCGGCCTGGGAGTCAAACCACAGCATGTGCCTAATCGATGTCATGGCTCAGAGAGTATCCCTCGATGCGGTTATCTGATGGTTGACGGGATCTCTTAGCAATGATGGGGGCAGCGTCGAGAAATCTATGCTCACAAGGTAGCCTGTGAGGGCTGAAACCCTCCTGTCACGGAAAGGCCGTGACCGTTTAGTCCGAAGGAGGTGGGTTAATTCATGCGTAAATATGAAGTCATGGTCATTCTTGATCCTGAACTCGATGAAAAAACAATTGCCCCCAGCCTCGATGCATTCCTGAATGTCATCAAGGCCGATGGTGGATCTGTTGAGAAAGTTGATTTATGGGGCAAGCGTCGCTTCGCCTATGAAATCAACCACAAAGGCGAGGGCTACTACGCGGTCATTGAACTGACCTCAACACCTGCTGCTGTTGCTGAACTCGACCGTCAACTTTCTCTCAATGAGGCTGTCATGCGCACCAAGGTGCTGCGGCCAAATTGGAGTGTCGCGGAGAAGGCTAGCTAGTGGCCGCCGGGGATATCACTGTGACGGTTGTTGGTAACTTAACCAACGATCCTGAACTGCGTTTCACCCCGAGTGGTGCTGCTGTTGCTTCTTTCACCGTTGCTTCAAGTTCACGTTACTTGGACAAAACCACCAATGAGTGGAAAGACGGTGAACCCACTTACCTGCGATGCAGTGTGTGGCGTCAATATGCTGAAAACGTTGCTGAGTCCCTGACAAAAGGAACTCGCGTCATCGTTTCTGGCAAGTTGAAGCAGCGTTCCTACGAAACCCGCGAGGGCGAGAAGCGAACGGTAATGGAAATCGAAGTTGAAGATGTTGGCCCCGCATTGCGCTATGCAACCGCGAAGGTCAATCG
>Ga0136655_1000101_pt1 | contig 36008 bp, 38 predicted proteins | sample CPBDNA_2_FD_94863 | JGI IMG/M metagenome (GOLD analysis project Ga0136655, IMG submission 94863) | Freshwater to marine salinity gradient microbial communities from Chesapeake Bay, USA - CPBay_Spr_15_0.8_DNA (version 2) | ecosystem: Environmental > Aquatic > Marine > Coastal | place: USA... | reverse complement strand
ATTCCAGAAGTTCTCAAGCCATTCTTCGAGGACATTGGAGAGCACATCTTGCGGGTACATGAGACCGTCGACGCAATAGACAATTCACTACTCACCATGCTGATGGCGTCAACAGCATTACAAGATTTAAAGCAGAACTCAGATGTGCGAAAGATCTCAGCATGGGTCGCTATCGCCGCAGTTCCAACCTTGGCGGCCAGCATTTTCGGTATGAACTTCGAGAACATGCCCGAGTTGCGATATGAGTATGCATACCCGCTCGCACTCGGCGGAATGCTCGTTGTCTGTGGCGTTCTTTATCGAGCTTTCAAAAAGAGTGGTTGGCTTTAGCTGCTGATTGTTCCCGTTGCCAGAAGCACCAGTACGAGGATTCCGAGTGCAACTCGGTAAATAACAAATGGCGTGTACGTGCGAGTGGCGAGCCATCGTAGCAACCATGCGATGACTGCTAACCCAACCGCGAAAGCGATTACCGTAGCCAAAATTGTTTGACCCCATTGAACGTTAGGTTCATCACCAATCTTGGTTGCTTCATAGAGCCCGGAGCCCATGACCGCTGGTATCGCAAGCAAAAAGGCATAGCGGGTAGCCGCAACGCGGTCGTATCCCATTGTCAGACCCGCACTGATGGTGGCACCTGAGCGTGACACACCAGGAATTAGAGCTAAGGCTTGCCCCAGTCCAAATAGGAGGCCATCTTTAAGGTTAAGAGATTCAATTGTGCGGTTCTTGCGTCCATATTTGTCTGCAGCGCCAAGTATCAAGCCAAAGATGATGAGGGTGGATGCGACCAACCATAAATTCCTCGCCGTAGTTTCTATTTGTTCGGCAAATGCAAAACCGAGAATGCCGATGGGAATCGTTCCAATGATCACGTACCAACCCATGCGCGCATCGAGATTGCTGCGCAACGCCGGAGTGACAAGCGAGCGAGCCCATGTTCCAATGATGCGGACGATATCCCGCCAAAAAAACAAAATTACCGCAGTCTCGGTTCCGATCTGTGTTACCGCTGTAAATGCAGCACCTGGATCAGACCAACCAAAGATTTGACTAGTAATAAACAGATGTGCCGAGGATGAGATGGGCAGGAATTCGGTTAATCCTTGAACAACACCAAGAAAAATTGCCTCAAACCATGACACGTACTAGTCGCCCACCCCAGAGTCAGCGAGTGCCTTCTTCATAATGTGAAGGGTTCCAACACGCTCTTCAAGGGTGCCGGCGAAAGAAGCAACGCTCAGGGTTGTGACCCCTGCTTCAGCATAGGCAGGTAAGCGCTTTGCAATGCGCGCCGGTGGGCCGAGGAGTGAGGTGGCATCGATAAATTCAAGTGGCACGGCGGCTGCGGCTCCCGCGTAGTCCTTCGCCATGTACTTCTCTTGGATTTCAATGGCTGCTTCTTCATAGCCCATGCGCACGGCCAACTGGTTGTAAAAGTTTTTGTCTCGTGATCCCATTCCACCGACATAGAGCGCTGTGTAAGGGCGCACGTAGTTTGCGCATTCCTCCACGCTTGCTCCAGGGACAACCGGAACGGTTGGAACCACATCAAAACCCACCATGGTTTTGCCAGCTTTCTCACGTCCCGCAATGAGCGGCTTCATGAGTTCGGGAGCATTTTCCGGTGAAAAGAAGATAGCCAGCCACCCATCCGCGATCTCGCCAGTCAGTTCAAGATTTTTGGGACCAATGGACGCCAAATAAATTGGAATGGTTTCCCGAACAGGGTGGACCGTGAGCGTTAGGGCTTTGCCCGGGCCATCAGGCAACGGCAAGGTGAAAAACTCTCCGTCATAGCTGACCCTCTGCCGAGACAGTGCCAAACGGACAATGTCTACATATTCCCTAGTCCGCTGAAGTGGTTTGGTGAACTTCACGCCATGCCAACCTTCAGAGACCTGCGGACCCGAGACCCCCAAGCCCAACCGGAATCGTCCACCAGAGAGTGTGTCGAGGGTGGCAGAAGTCATCGCCGTGTTCGCAGGTGTGCGACCAGGGATTTGGAAAATCGCGCTGCCAACATCTATCTGATCGGTCTGCGCGGCTATCCACGTAAGCACCGTGGCTGCATCAGAACCATACGCCTCTGCAGCCCATACGCAGGAATAACCCAAACGGTCGGCCTCCCGGGCAACTTCCAAATTATCAGCATCGTTACCCGCACCCCAGTAACCCAAATTCACGGCTAGTTTCATGGGAGCAGCCTACGGCGTCGTATCCGCATATGCGAGGCCCATGCGGGATACGGTTGAGCCATGCAAATGAGACCACTGGGAAACTCAGGTATTCGGGTCGGCGCGTTAGCTCTTGGGACCATGACGTGGGGTCGCACTACGGATGAATATGACGCTCGGGATCAACTGGCTGCATTTCTTGACGCTGGTGGAAACTTGATTGATACGGCCGATGTCTACGTCGATGGTGTCAGCGAAGAGTTGCTTGGCACTTTGATTCAGGAATTTGAATGTCGTGATCAAATCGTGCTAGCGACCAAAGCGGTCTCGCTTCCCAATACTGAGCGCAGGTTTGATGCAAGTCGCAAACATCTACTGGCGGCGCTGGAAAGAAGCCTCAAACGCCTGGACGTTGAAACCATAGATCTATGGCAAATGCACGCCTGGGATCCGAACACCCCAATCGATGAAACCCTAAGTGCCATCGATCAAGCAGTATCGAGTGGCAAAGTTCGTTATGTCGGAATTTCCAACTACTCGGGTTGGCAAACAACGCGTGCTTGCACGCTGCAACAGGTTAAGGGGCCACTGGCTCCAATTGTGACAACACAAATGGAGTACTCCCTGTTAGAGCGCGGGATTGAACGGGAGATCATTCCATCAGCTAAAGCCCTAGCCATAGGTATCCTTCCCTGGTCCCCATTGGGTCGAGGTGTCTTGACCGGTAAATATCGGCACTCAATACCAATTGACTCGAGGGGTGCCAATCCGGACACCAGTTCATTTGTGAACGCCTACAACGATGAGCGGGCAAGAAGGATTGTCGATGCAGTCGCGACGGCTGCGGAAGGCCTCGGTGCCAGTCCGGCGGAGGTCGCACTCGCCTGGTTGCGTGATCGGCCCGGGGTTGTGGCACCAATACTCGGTGCCAGAACTGCTGCACAGTTGGTTTTGGCCTTGGGAAGTTTAGAACTGCAACTGCCCTCAGAAATCCATGCGGCACTCGACGATATTTCAGAGCCCGCGATGGGTTACCCAGAAGCGGGATGGGCGCAGAGGCGCTAGCAGCATGGGTTCGAGTCGGGAAACAGTCTGGGAATTTCGAGAGATTTCATTCTCTCGGGAAACAGGGCGTGAAGAGACACGAGAACTTCTCACTTTTAAAGCTGAACGTGGACGCTGGGAATTGGATCAGACTCGAATCTTCAGGGATGGGCGCAAAAAGATAAGACTCAAAAGAAAGGTCATGCGTCCTATACGGACTGCATGAATCGATCAAGAGTCCGAACACCAAATTTCAGGCCATCCACGGGTACTCGCTCGTCCACGCCATGGAACAGGCGCCAATAATCTAGGTCCGCTGGCATCTGAAGTGGAGAAAATCCGTAGCAGTCAATTTCTAGGCTCGACAAAGCTTTCGCGTCAGTACCGCCAGAAATCATGTAGGGAACCGTTAGCGCTTGTGGGTCTTCAGCCCGAAGAACACTCGCCATGAGATCCACCGTTAATGTGTCAAACGGAGCCTCGATTGCAATGTCATGACTCATGTACTCCATCTCAATGGACTGACCAACCAACTCGCGAATGGTCGCATCGAATTCATGTTCATATCCTGGCAATACACGCCCATCGACGTATGCAACAGCTTCGCTTGGAATTACGTTCACCTTGTAGCCAGCCTGCAACATGGAAGGGTTGGCAGTGTTCTGCATGGTGGCGCCAACTAGGAGCCCAAGAGTTCCAAGTTTTGAAACGAGTCCCTCGCTGTCAGCCGGGTCAATTTCTACTCCATAGGCATCACTCAAAGAAGCAAGGAACTGATCTACAGTTTTCGTCCTTCGAATCGGCCACTTGTGTTCGCCGACCCTTGTCACGGCACGAGCTAACTCAGTTACCGCATTGTCAGTATGAATCATCGATCCGTGCCCGGCTCGGGCGGCTGCGCGCAATCGAAGCCAGCGAATTCCCTTCTCTGCCGTCTGGATCGGGTACAGCCGTAGATCATCGCGAACGGAGATCGAAAAACCGCCAACCTCGCCGATTGCCTCAGTTGCCCCTTCAAAAATATCGGGCCGATTGCGCACAAACCACTGGGAACCATGCTGCATACCCGCTTCTTCGTCTGGGAAAAAGACAATGATGGTGTCCCGACGTGGTCGAATGCCTTCCCTGCCCCAATGACGCGCGATGGCCAAGATCATGGCATCCATATTTTTCATATCCACCGCACCGCGACCCCAGATGAAGCCATCGGCGATCTCGGCAGCAAATGGTGGATGGGTCCATTCATGTGCCATGGCCGGCACCACATCCAGATGTCCGTGAACAACGATGGCATTCGCATTCGGGTCCGTGCCCGGAATTCGACAGACCAAGCCCCGACGAGTGTCCGAAGAAGTCGTGATCACCTCAGGGTGCCAACCAACTTCGGCAAGGCGAGCAGCGCAGTATTCAGCGGCCTCTGCCTCACCGACAGTTTCAGGCGAATCACCCCAATTGCTCGTGTCAATGCGAATCAGCTCTTGGGTCAGAGAGATGACATCTGATTCCAGCGCTTGTCGCTGCGATGAACTCAACGAATACGCATGTGGATCAGGGCTCATGTACTGATCATGCCATCTTGAGCAACGCGAATTGGGTCTCTGATCACAAACAGGACATCCAGACCCACAATTCTGAGGGGGTGAAGGAGCGATTACGACCGCGGGTATAGTTGCGCTTCGCCGCGCAAGCGGTAACCCAGTCCGGGTGGCGGAATAGGCAGACGCGCTAGCTTGAGGTGCTAGTGCCCCAAAAGGGCATGGGGGTTCAAGTCCCCCCTCGGACACAAACATTGCACTTGTGCTTCATCATCTTCCCGTTGAAAAATCTTCCTCTGCAGCCAGGTTCGAGTGTGCTCTTAGGCATTGACTCACCCGGGCGTCGCAGGGCATTGCCTGAAAACGTGAATTACTCTGCGGCGGTTTCAGTACCGTGTAAACACGGTAAATCACCGCATTCGGGCTCTTATCATCTCGTGAAAACGGAAAACGTCAGTCTCTGGAACTCAGTCGTGCTTTCAAGGCCTCGCGTCGCTCTTCGAACCGATTCACGTTGACATCCATATCAGCGAGAATTTCCGCCAGTTCTTCTCTGGCCGCATTTCCCTCTGCACCGAAATCATTACGGTCGAAGATCTTCCACTTGCGCAACACGGGCATGAGGACCTCGTCACGGTGCTGTTTTAGGTCATAGATTCCAGCAACTGCGATCTCGACTGCCTTGCGCTGGAATCCGTCGATCCCGTGACCAGGCATGGCGAAATCTCGAACACTCTTCAAGATCGCAACCATCGTTGGGTCCGGAGCAATCTCCAATGCCGCAGCCAGGAGGTTTCGATAGAAAATCATGTGCAAATTCTCATCTAGAGCAATGCGCTGAAGCAATGCTTCAGCGATGGGGTCTCCTGTTGCCACGCCCGTGTTGCGATGCGAGACGCGAGTGGCTAATTCTTGGAATGAGACGTAGGACAAGCCTGCCAAAATCCCCGGGTGTATTGCCTGGAACCCTTCCTGCATATGCACCATGCGAGCGCGCTCCAATGCAACAGGGTCGACAGCGCGTGTGACGACTAAGTAGTCCCTGATGGCGGTGCCATGCCGTCCTTCTTCAGCGGTCCAACGCCCAACCCATTCACCCCATGCGCCATCGCGCCCAAATATGGTGGCGATCTCATGGTGGTAACTGGGAAGGTTGTCCTCGGTCAGCAGATTAATTATGAGACTCGTCCGAGCAGCCTCACTAAAGCGGCGTTGTTCCGGAGTCCAGTCTTCACCACCGAGGTGAGCGAAGTTTGTTGCCTCGTCCCATGGAACGTAATCGTGGGGAAACCATTCTTTCGCTTGTGTGATGTGTCGATTGAGTTCTTGTTCAACCACGGGTTCCAGTTGGGTGAGCAGGTCGAGTGTTGCAAGATCCTCAGCAAAAGCGGTCATGTGACTAGTCTGGCATGGAATATTTTCCCAGGTCACATGACAGGCAAATGCAGAGTAGATTCTTGTCATGAGCCATGAGGAAATTGATCCTGCGCAAATCGCCCAATCAACTGTTGATATGACCGATCCGAGCGGTGACTCCGCAGATCAAGCGGATCGACTTACCATGATCATGGAGGCAGAAGCTGCCCGGAACGCCATTCGAGGAACATCCGGGGAGTATGGCGGTGAGGGATCACTTGATGGGTTGTCGTATCCGTTGGAGGATACGGAAGAAACCTTGGCCATGGAGGATGCTGAAGACTCAAGTGATGACCCAATGCACGCGGGTGGCTTGAACCCCTCGCCGTACATTCCGGCCGAAAGCGCCGCCATGCATATTGTTGAATCAGATGAGTATCTCGATGATGAGACCAACGAACAACGTGCAGATCCAAACTTTGACCAATTTGATGAGCCTGTTGGACCATTGACCGATGAAGACAAAACGGCGCTCGGAATTGACCCTTATCAGGACTAGCCCTTCACCTCAGGGTGCGGTTTGCGCAGTTTTCGAGCCGTGCCTTTGACAACGCCCCCAAAGACCATTCCAAGAATGAACGTCCCTGGCACAAGCAGCCAGACGGGAACACTGACATCAAAACCAAGGAAACTAATGGTTGCTGAGTTGAGATTCTGAACGCCGAACACGATCAAGATCACAACTATGACGATGAGGACTATCCCCCGCCAGGTGATTGTCATGCCCTTCTTTTTCGCTCCCGATTTTGCAAAATTCTGTGACATTGGTGCACTCCCCTAAGAATCGCTCACTACAACAGACCTCGTTCAACCTGCAATTGGAGTCTACGACATTCACCCGATCATTTGCTGGTATGAATAAGCCATGACCGAATCCGCCAGGAATGATTTCGTCCTATACAGCGTCCAGGACCACATTGCCACCATTACTTTCAATCGTCCAGAGAAACTCAATGCTCTGAGACCCGAGATGATTCATGCATATTCAGACTTGCTCGACCGCGCGGATGCGGACCCACAGGTCCGTGCAATCGTGGTTACAGGCTCTGGCAGAGGCTTCTGCTCCGGCGCGGACTTGAGCGTCTTGGGCACGGACCCTGAAGTCGTTCAGGGGTTTCTTGATGGGCAAAGCCACCGAACGGTGCCTGGGAAAATCATCCACCTTGGAACACCCGTAATCACTGCAATCAACGGTCCCGCGGCCGGACTTGGATTTGTCATCGCAATTAGCGCTGACGTCAGATTTGCCCACGTCGATGCAAAATTGAGCACGACATTTGTTCGGCTGGGACTCATTGCAGAGTACGGCGTTGCCTGGCTATTACCCCGCCTGATCGGTCTAGGGCAAGCTACTGATTTGCTCATTAGCGGTCGAACGTTTTCAGGGGCCGAGGCCGCGGATATGAAACTGGTTCATTGCGCATCTAACGATCCACTTGCAGATGCCTACGCGTATGCGCGCGACCTCGTGACTAACTGCTCACCCGCTTCGGTTGCGGTGATAAAAGCCCAAATCATGCGAGGTCAGTTGGCCGAGTTCAATCCTGCTGCTGACGATGCTTTCACGGAGATGGCTCACGCGTTCAAAAGGGAAGACTTACAGCAAGCTTTGATCGGGAAAGCCAATAAACAGCCACCGAATTTTGCGGGTTATCCGAGTTAATTCACAACAACAAACCACAATGCGCGAGCGCCATGCGCACCAATCGTCCCTGCCCCCCAACTATTTCTGCCTCAAATTCTGGGCTTGTTGCATCCGCAGGACTTACCCACATGAGGTCCAGTGAATCCTGGGAGGGGACGCATTCGCCTTCCACGGGCACGACATATGCCAGTGAGATGGCATGTTGGCGCGGGTCGTGGAACCCCGTCACGGTGGGATCGGGGAAGTACTCAACTACGGTGAACGGTTGTGGTGACGCAGGCAATTTGGGAAAGGCCAACGGGCCAAGATCCTTCTCAATATGCCTCATGATGGCGTCACGGATTCGTTCCCGATACAGAACTCGACCGGAGACTATCGCCCGACTGATCGTGCCATCTGGCAATGCCCGAAGGAGCAACCCGACTTCAGTGACAGTCCCCGATGAATCGACTCGAACCGGAATTGCGTCAACGTAAACGATTGGGAGATTTGCCCGGGCCTGATCCAAGTCTTGATCAGAGAGCCAGGCACCAGAATTTTCCAAGAGGTCGAATAGCACGAGCCCATCTTCGCACGATTAATGATGCGACACCGATAAATGCGACATAGGCTGTGCGCATGTCACATTCAGACCCCGCCAACGATGGCCCATTGCGCCCAGATGGAACACCATTTCCCGTTGTCTTGAGCGAAGCCGAATGGAATGAACGGCTCAGTCCCGCCGAGTACCAGGTTCTACGTAAATCTGGCACGGAACCAGCCTTTCAGGGGGAATTTACCGACAACAAGGCCAAGGGCACGTATTCGTGCCGCGCATGTGGAAGCGAACTGTTCACCAGCGACACAAAATTCGATTCGCAATGCGGGTGGCCGAGCTTCTACACACCCCTCGCACAGGATCGTGTTTTGTACTTGGAGGATCGATCCGGGGGTCGGATTCGAACTGAGGTTCGGTGTGCCAACTGCGGCGGCCACCTTGGACATGTTTTTGAGGGCGAAGGATTCGATACACCCACCGATTTGCGCTTTTGCATAAATTCAATCAGCGTCAATTTTGCAGAGACAAATTAGAATTCATTGGAAGTATATCTGGGTTTCGGCGCGGCAGCTGCATCTGATCATGCAACTTGATTAACCTAAAGCGGTGCGTACCGTAACTTCTCAAGCTGAAACGTTTACCTCGGCTGTGGAGAAAATTCGAGCGGTTGCCCTGCGTGCTGATATCAGCGTTACTGAGGTACCTGCGCCATCGCGCCTGGCACCCTTTGCGCTCGCAATGACGGCTGAACCAACTGACTTAGACGACGACTCCTTTTCTGGCAGATTCGTGCTGCTCCATGATCCTGATGGCGTCGACGAATGGGCGGGTACATTTAGAGTCGTCGTGTTTTTTCGAGCGGCACTCGAGCCTGATGTGCTCAATGACGAATTAGTACGCCCTGTCGCTTGGAGTTGGGTTACCGAGTCCACGACGAACCTACGTATTACGGAACTTGGCGGAACCGTCACCACAAATTTCGGGGAGTCATTCGGCTCACTTTCTGACCGACCGTCGGATGGATTCGTTGAAGTTCGCAGTTCCTGGACCCCAGAAGAATCTGCCACTGGCCAGCCGCTGGACGATCTGTCAATGCATCTCAATGCGTGGGTATCCTGCATGGAGTTCGCTGGAGGGTTAACGCCCATTCCTGCTGGGGTAGTACACGTTAATGCGGCTCGCCGTCGTGGATGAAGAACTCGAGGACGTAGCAAGAGAACCCTTCGCCCTTCGCGAGCCACTGCCCGAAGTCATAACAACAGAACTTCGTTTGCGCGACTACACCCACAAACTCGCTGACGGCCACGGACCTCTGGCCCTAGATGCAGAGCGGGCGTCAGGATTTACCTATTCACAGCGTGCTTACCTCATTCAGTTGCGCCGTGAGGGTGCGGGAACAGCACTCATTGACCCCACATCATTCAAGGACCTTTCCGTGGTGCAGGAGGCCACCGCTGGCATCGAATGGATTTTGCATGCAGCCACGCAGGATCTTGACTGTTTACGCGAAGTGGGAATGCATCCAAGCGCTCTTTTTGACACAGAACTCGCGGGGCGCCTGCTGGGGCGCGAGCGAGTTGGTTTGGCCGCATTGATCGATGCCGAATTGGGAGCCCACCTAGAAAAAGGGCATGGCGCCGCCAATTGGTCAATGCGCCCACTCACGAATGAAATGCTCAGGTATGCCGCATTAGATGTTGAGCTACTCGTCGAATTGCGAGATTCTTTGGCAGCGGACCTTCATTCCACGGGCAAGTGGGAATATGCTCAGCAAGAATTTACCGCCCTGCTGAGTTGGGAACCTCGGGCGCAAACTGGAGAAGGATGGCGCCGCACATCTGGGGTACACGCACTAAAAACTCCACTGGGCAGAGGCATCGCTCGCGAACTTTGGATAACCCGCGATGACATTGCTCGCCGTCGCGACATAGCGCCGGGCCGCATCCTGCCTGACAGGGCAATTGTTGCGGCTGCTGCTAGTAACCCCTCGTCAGTTAAAGATCTGATATCCATCAAAGAGTTCAATGGGCGGGGTGCCAAGAGATATGAACATCAGTGGTTTTCTGCGATCGAACGGGCTAGAAGCCTTGGTGAATCTGAGTTACCGGGTAAGCCTCCCCGTGGTGAGGGTCCACCCCCGCCTCGGGCCTGGGCTGATAAGAACCCCGACGCATTTGCCCGACTCGAGTACGCGCGAGCTGCCATCTCAGAACTCTCCGAACGCATCCAGATTCCGATGGAAAATATCCTTCAGCCAGACCTTCTGCGTCGCCTATGCTGGAATGAGCCAATCGACTCCTTAGAAGGCCTTGCGCACCAAATGAGACAGGGCGGTGCCCGTGATTGGCAGATCGAGCTGACCAGCCCGATACTCACCACGGCCTTTGACCAGCGTTTTGAGCCCGAGCTTTCAACCGAAGGCACACCAGAACCCAGTTGACCGGGTTGCGACACAAACCTTCAATTTCCAGGAACCATGGCGAGATAAGTTACTAGCCAGTAACATAGGCTTTTCCTGAGGAGGATCCCATGACCCAACGTGAAAATGTTGTCTTTGTTGACGGTGCCCGCACCCCATTTGCTCGCGCCAAAAGCCTGTATGCCGAAACGCGCGCCGATGACCTGATGGTCAAAGTGATTCGAGAGCTATTAAGGCGCAATCCCAACGTCCCTGCTGACAAGATCGACGATGTCGCAATAGCCGCTGCAACGCAAAGCGGAGACCAAGGCATGAATATTGGTCGCTCAGTTTCACTTCTGGCCGGCCTACCTTCTTCGGTACCCGGCTACTCCATTGATCGATGGTGCGCAGGAGCCATGACGGCCGTGACCACTCTTTCAGGAGCGATCATGGCGGGTGCGTATGACCTCGCCATTGCTGGCGGCGTGGAACACATGACTCATCACCCCATGGGTGAGGGCGTTGATCCCAATCCCCGATATCTCTCCGAACGATTGGTTGACCCTGATGCAATGCAGATGGGGGCGACAGCTGAGAACCTCCACGACAGGTTCCCTCACCTAACCAAGGAGCGCGCGGACCTTTTCGCTCTGGCGTCACAAGAGAAGACCGCAAAGGCCTACGCAAACGGACTTATCCAGCCTGATCTGGTTCCGGTCGCAGCCCGGTCTGCCGAACTTGGGGTCACACTTGTTACCGAGGACGAATCCCCACGGCCGGGAACTTCCCTTGAAGGATTGGCAACTCTCAAGACTCCCTTCAGGCCACACGGTCGGGTCACAGCGGGTAACGCGTCAGGCCTCTCTGACGGCGCCACGGCGGCCATATTGTCCAGTGAGAGTTTCGCCGATGACCACGGACTGAGCAAGAAGATGCGTATGGTCGGGTTTGCATTTGCAGGTGTCGAACCCGAAGTAATGGGAGTGGGCCCAGTTCCCAGTACAGAGAAGGCTCTATTAAAAGCAGGACTGTCAATACAAGACATCGATCTTTTTGAGGTGAACGAGGCATTCGCGGTTCAGGTTCTCGCATTCCTTGACCACTTCGGCATTGCCGATGACGATCCCCGGGTTAACCCCATGGGCGGTGCGATTGCAGTCGGCCATCCTTTGGCGTCAAGTGGCATCCGATTGATGTCCAATCTTGCAAAGGACTTTGAAATGAATCCGCAAGCAAAATATGGAATAACAACAATGTGTATTGGTTTGGGCATGGGTGGCACCGTCATCTGGGAAAATCTGACAGGAAGTAACTAATCATGAGTACACCCGACAATCCCAATGAGGTAGTGACCCACGCACGTGTGCGTTATATAGAAATGCCCTTGGGTGCCGGAACAATGGCACTCATCACGTTGGACAACGGCAAGGATCACACCCGTCCATCAACCTTTGGACCTGGCGGCCTTGCGTCAATCAACACAGCTCTCGATGAAATTAACGCTCAGCCAGATATTGCCGCCATTGCCGTGACAGGCAAACCATTCATTTTTGCGGTCGGCGCGGATTTATCTGCAATGAGCCTTGTAAACGATCCAAGCATCATCGCCTCCTTCGGCAAACTTGGTCACGATGTCATGCGTCGATTTGGTGAGCAGAAAGTTCCCACATTCGCATTTGTGAACGGGGCCGCAATGGGTGGTGGGCTCGAGCTTGCTCTCCATTGCAATTACAGGTCCGTCTCAGCGGACGCTGCTGCACTGTCACTGCCAGAGGTATTCCTGGGGATTATCCCCGGCTGGGGTGGCGCTTGGCTGCTTCCCAATCTCGTTGGCCCGGCTAATGCGCTCGAGGTAATTATTTCTAACTCGATGAGTCAGAACAAGCAGATGAAACCCAAAGATGCACTTCGGCTCGGGGTGATGGACATTGTTCTGGAACCAGCTGATTTCCTGGAGCAATCCATACTTTGGGCGGCAAAGGTTGTCAAAGGTGACATTGACGTACCCCGCGCGGAAATAGATCGTTCAACGTGGGATGCCGTTGTCGAGGGTTATCGCTCGCAGGTGGATGCACGCATTCATGGGGCAACCCGAGCTCCCTACATCGCATTGGATCTAGTGGCTGCCGCTAAGACAAACACCCGAAGCCAAGGATTCGATGCCGAGGATGAAGCACTTACCGATCTCGTGATGACTGACGCGGTGCGCGCCTCGCTCTATTCATTTGATTTAGTACAACGCCGCGCCAAAAAACCGGTTGGAGTTCCGGACAAATCACTAGCCCGCCCGGTCAAGAAGGTCGGGATCGTTGGGGCTGGCCTGATGGCTAGCCAGTTAGCGCTTCTTTTTGCCCGTCAACTCAAGGTTCCGGTAATCATGACCGACCTCGATCAAGTGCGTGTTGAAAAAGGTGTCGCTTATGCGCACGGGGAAATAGACAAACTCCTGGGCAAAGGACGCCTCTCTCCAGACAAGGCAAATAGACTCAAAGCATTAATCACGGGCTCGACATCAAAGGATGGATTCGCTGATGCCGACTTCGTCATAGAAGCTGTTTTTGAGCAGATGGATGTCAAAAAGACTGTTTTTGCCCAGGTCGAAGAGGTTGTCACACCTGAATGCATCCTCGCCACCAATACATCCTCGTTGTCCGTATCGGAAATGGCCAAGGACCTGAAATACCCAGAGCGCGTAGTTGGCTTCCACTTCTTTAACCCCGTTGCACTCATGCCTCTCCTCGAGATCGCACGGGCACAGCAAACGGATGATGCATCATTAGCAACTGCTTTCGCGGTCGGTAAAGGTCTCAAGAAGTCCTGCGTCCTCGTAGCAGACGCGCCCGCATTTGTGGTCAACCGGCTCCTGAATAGGTTCTTGGGTGAAATTATTCATTGCGTTGACGAGGGAGCGAGTTTTGCTGACGCAGATGCAGCCGTCCATGCTCTCGGCCTACCCATGGAACCATTCGTACTTGTGCAAATGGTTGGACCCGCGGTCGCACAGCATGTTGCACAAACCCTCAATGGTCATTATCCGGAGCGCTTCCACGTCTCCGAAAAAATGGGTGAACTCGTTTCCCAAGGAATTCCTGGTGTATGGCAATGGGATGACAAGGGAAACAAGACTCTCGATCCCCGGGTTGCAACGATCTTTGGAGATTCCCCGAGCACGATGACACCCGATCAAATTCTCAACCGCGCACTCATCGCTGTGGAAGAAGAAGCACGAATCATGCTCGATGAAGGCGTAGTGTCCGAGCCACAGGATATTGACCTATGCATGATTCTTGGCGCAGGTTGGCCATTCTGGTTGGGCGGGATCACGCCCTACCTCGATCGTAGCGGAATCTCAAAAACTCCATTTTTGGCGCGCGGGATTGCAAGTGTCCCCGCATAAGGAGCAAACTAAAGATTAATCGACTATGGCGCCGGATTCGGATTCTTCGGATTCGGCGCCAGCCTTTTGCGCCATCAACTCGGTGATTTCACGCGTAATCGCCTGGGACGTCAATCCAGTCTCGACCAAGATTGATGCACGCTTTGCGTGATTCAGGAATTCAAGTGGGGTTCCAAAGTTACGCAGCGGTACGTCACAGTCAGCGTCCCGGAGTTCCTGACCGATTGCCGCCCCCACGCCACCGACGCGAATTCCATCCTCCAGAACAATCACGAGTGACGAACGAGCTGCTTGTTCAATCACTTCCTGGGAAATTGGCTTAACCCAACGAGGATCGATCACCTGAGAGCCAATTCCTTGGGCCTGTAACCCCTCTGCAACATCTAGTCCCAATTGTGCGAAGGCACCGACCGCGACAATGAGTACTTCTCCAGCACCATGAACCGCGAGCACGTCAATGTCCTCACCATGAGAGAGGGCAGGAATCGGGGCAGGCAACGCTCCCTTTGAGAAGCGGACAACTGTGGGGGCGTCATCGACCTGAATTGCCTCGCGTAGAGCTCGTTTGAGGGTGAATTCATCCCTTGGTGCCGCGATCTGCAAACCAGGCACCACCTGCAGCATGGACATATCCCAGACTCCGTTGTGGCTCGCACCGTCATCCCCTGTAACGCCTGCTCTGTCCAACACAAATGTGACACCAGCTTTATGCAGTGCACAGTCCAGCAGCACCTGGTCAAATGCTCGATTCAGGAAGGTTGCATAGAGCGCGACGACCGGGTGCAATCCGCCATAGGCCATCCCCGCGGCACTGGTTGCCGCATGCTGTTCGGCTATTCCCACGTCAAAAATCCTGTCAGGGTAGGTCTGAGCGAAGAGGTCCAGACCCGTGGGACCGAGCATTGCAGCGGTAATGGCAACAACGTCTTGACGATCGCCACCGATCGCAACCATTTCATTGGCAAACGCTTGGGTCCACGTTGGACCTGCCGAGGTCAACGGTTTGCCCGTGTCGGGATCAATTACCCCAACACCGTGGAATCGATCGGCCTCGTCATTTTCAGCGGGGGCGTAACCATGACCCTTATGTGTAATGGCATGAACGATGACGGGCCCCGCGAAATCTCTCGCCCGCGTGAGTGCGAATTCAAGCTCAGCTTCGTTGTGTCCATCGATAGGACCTATGTATTTCAGGCCTAAGTCCTCAAACATGCCCTGCGGCGCAACAACATCTTTCACACCCTTTTTCATGCCATGTAAAGCGTCATAGATTGGCTCACCCACCAGCGGAGTCTTGTGCAATACACGCTTACCCCAACCCATAACTTTTTCATAGCTCGGAGCCGTTCTCAGGGTTGACAGATGGTGCGCAAGCCCTCCAATTGTTGGGGAGTATGAACGTGCATTGTCGTTCACGACGATTACCAAGGGTCTATCTGCCGCGGCTATATTGTTCAAGGCTTCCCATGCCATACCGCCTGTTAGAGCCCCGTCACCGATGACTGCCACAACGTGCTGTTCGCCCAAAATGCGACGCTGCTGCCAAGCCTTGGCAAGTCCATCGGCATAGGACAAAGCTGTCGAAGCATGGGAATTCTCAACCAGGTCGTGGTCACTTTCAGAGCGGCTGGGATAACCACTTAATCCATTTTCTTGCCGCAGGGAGTCAAAATCTGCTGCGCGACCCGTCAAAATTTTGTGGACGTATGACTGATGCCCTGTGTCCCAGATAATCATGTCAGCTGGGGATCGAAAAACTCGATGCAAAGCGATGGAAAGTTCCACCACACCTAGGTTTGGGCCCAAATGTCCACCAGTGGCCGACACCTTTTCAACCAAAAACGAACGAATCTCTGCAGCGAGTTCCGGCAACCGATCTTGATCGAGCGCTCGTAGATCCCGCGGATCTTTGATTGTCTGGAGAATTGCCACCGCCCTAGTCTAGGTGCATCTGCTGAATTTGGCCCCCGTGGAGAGCCCTCTGACGCCCAATTTCCCGAGCGATCAATGCAATCTCCCGATCCTGTCGCACAAGATTGGCCCCAACTGCACTAATTGCCTCTAACAACGGGTCTACCGCCTCGGTTGCGGCTTCTCCTCGGGCGCGTGCGTAGAGCGACCGATAGAGCTCAATCTGTGCAGACGTTTGCTCCGCGACTAACCACACGAGCGCAGTGGCGTCTTTTGCAACAGCACTTTGACGGATCTCTCCGGGAAGCCGGTCAAGGAGCCAGCGCACAACACGCGGATCAAAGTCGGGGTCATTGGGTTCAACCAAATCAACTGGCCAGCCGGGCGGTTTCATGTCCTAGACTCTTACCCTCTGATCACAGCAATGAGCGCAGAACGTACTGCAAAATTCCACCGTTGCGGTAGTAATCAGCTTCTCCTGGAGTATCAATTCGCAGTACCGCAGAAAATTCGACCACTCGTCCATCGGAGCGCGCAGCCTCAACCATGAGCGAAGTGGGTGTTATACCTTGGTTGAGTTCAGTGACACCCTTTATGGTGAATACTTCATCGCCCTCGAGCCCAAGGCTTGATGCACTTTGCCCGGGCTGATATTGCAGTGGCAGCACTCCCATGCCGATCAAATTGGATCGGTGGATTCGTTCATATGACTCGGCTATAACGGCTTTAACACCTAAAAGTGCCGTGCCCTTCGCTGCCCAGTCACGACTGGATCCCGAACCATACTCTTTGCCCGCTAAAATAACCAAGGGTGTTCCGGACGAGTGATAAGACTGGGCGGCATCAAAGATCGTTGTCACTTGCATGTCAGGATCATTGAAATCGATGGTGAACCCACCCTCAACACCAGTAAGCAACAGGTTTTTAAGCCGAATATTGGCAAATGTGCCACGAATCATGACCTCGTGGTTTCCTCTGCGAGAGCCGTAGGAATTGAAGTCTTTGCGTTCAACACCGTGATCGGCGAGATATGCGCCAGCAGGGGAATCAGCTTTGATGGAACCGGCAGGAGATATATGGTCGGTGGTCACGGAGTCGCCCAACTTGGCCAAAACACGTGCACCCACAATGTCGGTCACCGGATCGGGGCTGACCTTCATGCCATCGAAGTATGGGGGCTTTCGCACATACGTGCTCTTGGGATCCCACTGGAACACATCATCTGTCGGCGTGGGAAGCGTTTGCCAGGTTACGTCCCCCGCGAAGACGTCCGCGTATCTGCGAGTAAACATGTCTGTATCAATCGACTGGGATATCACTGATTCAATTTCAGCAGCACTTGGCCAGATATCGGCAAGGAATACCGGTGCACCATCAGGGTCATTTCCCAATGGATCCTTCAGAATGTCTATATCCATGGTGCCCGCAATGGCGTATGCGACCACTAGCGGCGGGGATGCAAGATAATTCATTTTGATATCAGGGTTGATGCGGCCTTCGAAATTTCTGTTTCCACTCAAAACCGCAGTCACTGCCAAGTCCTGCTCGTTTACCGCAGCGGAAACCTCTGCGATCAATGGACCTGAGTTTCCAATGCATGTTGTACAGCCATATCCGACGGTGTTGAAACCGAGTTTGTCCAAGTACGGCTGTAACCCTGATTTTTCATAGTAGTCGGTAACAACTTTTGACCCAGGAGCCAATGTCGTTTTCACCCACGGCTTGGATTGCAGCCCTTTGCTCACGGCATTGCGTGCCAAAAGCCCCGCGCCAATCATGACGGCCGGATTCGATGTATTCGTGCATGAGGTAATAGCGGCGACAGTTACCGCACCATGCCCTATCGTGATCGGCTCTCCCCCAAGTTCGAATTTCGCGACGCGCTCGGGACTATTGGTGTAGTCAATAAGGGATCGAGCAAATGCGGGTTTTGCGTCAGCGAGTGCTATTCGGTCCTGCGGACGCTTGGGGCCTGCGATGCTTGGAACCACAGTGGCCACGTCAAGCTCAAGAAGTTCGGAATATGTGGGCTCATTTTCGTGGTCATGCCACAGTCCTTGACGTTGCGCATATGCCTTCACCAGCGCAATACTTTCGGCGGTTCGACCTGTGAGTTCCAAGTAGTCGAGGGTTACCTGATCAATGGGGAATATCGCCACGGTGCTGCCATATTCAGGACTCATGTTGCCAATAGTTGCACGATTGGCGAGTGACACTTGGCCAACGCCTTCACCATAGAATTCAACGAATTTGCCCACGACCCCGTGTTCACGCAACATCTCTGTGATCGTTAGAACGAGATCCGTTGCAGTAGCACCCGCGGGTAATTGCCCTGTCAATTTGAAGCCGACCACACGAGGGATGAGCATGGAAACAGGCTGACCCAGCATGGCGGCTTCAGCTTCAATTCCGCCTACACCCCAACCAAGGACGCCTAGGCCATTCACCATGGTGGTGTGTGAATCCGTCCCAACGACCGTGTCCGGGTAAGCAACTCCACCGCGCGCCATGACCACCCGAGCAAGGTTTTCGATATTTACCTGGTGAACAATTCCGGTACCGGGTGGAACCACTTTGAATTCCTCAAAAGCCCCTTGGCCCCAGCGCAAAAATTGATAACGCTCGCGATTTCGTTCATATTCGAGCTCGACATTTCGAGCGGCCGAATCTTTGTGTCCAAAAAAATCAGCTATCACAGAGTGGTCAATAACTAACTCTGATGGATTCAAAGGCTCAATTTTCGATGGATCCCCGCCAAGTGCGATGACGGCTTCACGCATCGTGGCTAGATCTACCACGACAGGTACGCCCGTGAAATCCTGCATGACTACTCGCGCGGGGGTGAACTGAATTTCATCCTTGGGATCCTCGTTGGGGTTCCAGGAACCCAGGCTATTGATCGTCTCCCGCGTGACGTTCGCACCGTCTTCGTTCCTCAGGAGGTTTTCGAGCAATATCTTGTGGGTGAAGGGCAATTTGCCAGCCCCTGGCACGGCATCAATCGCAAAAATTTCGAACTCTGCATCGCCCACACGCAAAGTTTCTCGGGCGGAAAAAGAATCTAGGCTGGTCATGATGCCTCCAAGTGTGAGCGCGGCACTTATTGCGCGTGTCGTAAAGATATCACATTTATCTTGACGTCAAGATAAATTGCTCCTGCGTTCGAGGAGTGCGACAGTCTCAAAATGATGGGTCATGGGAAACGCATCGTACGCAACCAATTTTGTGAGTCGATAGTGGGAAGAAAGAAGTTCAATGTCCCTCGAGAGTGCCACCGGATCGCAGGCAAGATACGCAATGAGTCCTGGTGAGAGCTCGACGATTCGTTCGCACACCAATTGCCCCGCGCCTACTCGCGGTGGATCAAGCAACACACCATCGATCCACTGAGTGTTTTCAATCGTATTGAGAAAATCCTGGACATCGGCATTGACCACTGAAATATTTTGACAGTCGTGGAATGCGCGCTTAGCCGATTGGCTTCCCTGCCGATCCCCCTCAACCGAAAAAACGCTCCCTGTAATGCCTACACGTTGACATAGATAACCGGCGAACACACCCGCACCACTGTAGAGATCCCACCACCGCTGGCCAGATTCCACAGCCAGATGTGAATCCAAGAAACCCATCACCGACCCGATGAGTTCAGGGTTAGACTGCCAGAAGCTTGAAACTGGTGTGCGGTAGGTAAAGCCGTTATATGAATGCACAACTTTGGGTGGTCCCATAACCGGACGACCCATAGCTTCAACACTCACACCACTGTCACCTTCAACAAATGAGTATTCGACTGCCGTGCCCGACTCAACGACAGGTAACGCCTTGGCAACCTCGGCCATTGTTGATCGCATTGGCTCAGAGATAACGGTGCAATGTGGAGTCGGAATTAGTTCTGCGTTCATATAGCCTCGCATATTCCACTGCCCATCCCACATGAATCGGGCTCGAGATCGACTCGCCTCACCTGCATTTGCCCCTAGGAGCACAATTTCAGTTGGCAAAATTGCCTGTATCTGCTCCTGATCAAGGCCTGAAAAGCGCACCAACGACTCCTGGAGCACCTGCAACTTCAGTTGCCGCTGTACATCGGGGGCGATGTACTGAAAATCGCATCCACCGCACTTTCCGCTGGATGAACAGATCGGGGAAACACGATCAGGACTGGCATCCAATACGGTTGATACGACCGCGTTATAGATCCTTTTTCGTTTTGCACTGATGCGAATTATGACCCGTTCACCCGTAATGCCCCCACGGACAAAAATGGTGTTGCCCAACGCGTGAGCAATGAAGTGCCCTCCGTGAGCAATCGGCCCAATGACAACCTCAATTTCTTGATCGATGGCAAGCGGAGTAATCGGAGGACGCGTGTCCTTATCATTCACCACTGGACTCATTTTCAAAATCATTGTCCAAACTTTTCTCGCTAGATTCCAGCTGCCACGGAACGCTGATAACCATGACTGAGTTTGAAAACAAAAGCCTGCTTTTGAGTCGAAGAGCAGACTGATTATGCAGTATTTGCTCCCACCAATGACCTACAACATATTGCGGTATAAAAACAGCGATGAGATCATTTGGAGACTCTGATCGAAGTTCTTTCACGTACTGGATTATTGGTCGAGTTATCTCGCGATACGGAGAGTCAAGGATCTTTAAGGTCACAGGAATTCCTCGGCGCGTCCACTCCTCTTCCAGGAGCGCCGATTCTGCATCGTCCACGTTAACAGTCAACGCTTCAATCACATTTGGGCGACTTGCCCGAGCGTATGCAATAGCGCGGAGCGTGGGTTTGTGAATCTTGGAAACTAGGACGAGCGCGTGTACACGAGCTGGCAGAGTCACCTGATCGGTCTCAAGTGTCGAGAGTTCTCGGCGCACGGTTTCGTAGTGCCGATTAATGCCCAACATTCCAAAGAAAATGATCGGAAGCGCCACCAGGACTATCCATGCTCCATTGGAAAACTTTGTCAGAATGACGATCACCAGAACCGTGCCGGTCATGCCGAACCCGAACGTATTCACCACGCGCGATCGAATCGACCGAACCCTCTCCTGTTCATTGGTTTCAGACTTGAGTCGTCGACTCCAGTGTCTAATCATGCCGAACTGACTGAGAGTGAACGCGATGAATACGCCAATGATGTAAAGCTGAATAAGCTTCGTCACATCTGCCTGGAAAAATACGATGAGAATGATGGCCAAGGCAGCGAGAACTACAATTCCGTTGCTGTAAGCAAGTCGGTCCCCCCTGGTGTGCAATTGCCGCGGCAGGTATCCGTCACGCGCCAATATAGATCCCATAACGGGAAAGCCGTTGAATGCCGTGTTGGCGGCCAAGGCCAAAATCAAGGCTGTTGCCAGAGATATGCCTAATACAGCCCAAGTCGCGTTCTCGAAGACAGCACCCGCCACCTGAACAATGACTGTTTTTTGCGCCTGACCATCGGGCAGGCCAATAAGGTTGGCATCGTTCGGAGTGACCTTGACACCCGTCTTAATCGCTAACCAAGTAATACCACTGAACATGGCCATACTGATTACGCCTAGCAACAGTAAAGTCGTGGCGGCATTCTTCGACTTAGGCTCACGGAATGACGGAACCCCATTGGCCACAGCCTCAATCCCCGTCAGCGCCGTTGTTCCCGATGAGAATGATCGTGCGACAAGGAACACAAGAGCCAACCCCGTAATTGCATTTTGTTGGGCAACCTCCCACGTCGCGCTCTCTGCCATCATCGTGTCCCCGCGGACACCTCGAAAAACAGCAGTTCCGATCATGATGAAAATGCTTCCAATAAAAATATAAGTCGGTATCGCGAACAGAGCACCCGACTCTTTTACCCCTCTGAGGTTCAGAAGCATGATTATGACGGTAATGGCCACCGCAAACCACACATTGTGTAATTCCACGAAATGGATCGTTGACCCAAGATTTGCTACGGCAGCTGAGATGGAAACGGCAACCGTGAGGACATAATCAATCAGCAGCGCACTCGCCACGAAAACTCCCCAACGAGGACCGAGGTTTGCTGAGACTACGTCGTAATCTCCTCCGCCGTTGGGATAGGCACGAACATTTTGTCTGTAAGAGGCGATGACGGTGAAATAGACAAGGACCACGGCAGCCGCAATCCATGGCCCAAAAGCAAAGAGGCTAGCGCCACCGAGGGACAGGACGAGTAAAATCTCTTGCGTCGCATATGCATTGGATGAAAGCGCATCGCTTGCAAATACCGGCAAGGCGATTCTCTTGGGAAGCAGGGTCTCAGCGAGTCGATCGCTGCGCAAGGCCCGACCCAGAACTAATCGCTTAACTCCGTCAGACAGGGACACGACTCCGAACTCTATCCCCCCATGCCATAGAGATGAACGCAGCCAACTCAGAGGTGTAGCGTGTCCCTCGTGCATATTGTGATTCTCGGGTGTGGACGTGTTGGTTCGCTTCTAGCAACTTGGCTTGATGAGCAAGGCCATTCTGTTGCCATAGTGGATCAAGAAGCGTCCGCATTTCGCAAATTGGCTCCAGAATTCTCCGGTACAACGATCAAGGGTGTCGGATTTGATCGTGAGACCCTTGAAGCCGCCGGCATAGAACGTGCACATGCATTTGCGGCGGTCAGTAGCGGAGACAACAGCAATATTCTTGCCGCTCGCGTAGCCCGGGAAACCTACGGTGTCCCTCACGTTATTGCACGAATCTATGACCCACAACGAGCGGCAGTCTATGAACGATTAGGCATTCCAACGGTCGCGACCGTGTCCTGGACCGCCGGTCAAATCATGAAAGCCGTCGTACCAACCTCTGCAAACGTTGAATACACCGACCAATCGGGAACCATGGTCTTGGCTCAAATGCCATTAGACGACTCGTGGTTAGGACGAAATGCCGCCGAACTTGAAGCCCACACCAATTCAAGGATTGCATTCATAACCCGGTATGGCAGCACAGAACTACCACATTCTGATTCTGTACTCCAACAAGGTGATGCGGTCCACCTTCTCTTCCATCCCGAGCAACGTGAGGCCATCGAATCAGTGTGCTTGAACTTGCCAGGAGGCCCCCAATGAGAGTCGCTATCGCTGGTGCAGGAAAAGTAGGCAGGGCCATCGCACGGGAACTGATCCAGAACGGTCATCAGATTCTCCTCATCGACAGGGACGTTGCATTAGCGCGCCCCGGTGTCGTTCAGGGCGCAGAGACATTGATGGCCGATGCCTGTGAAGTGTCTGCCCTAGAGGAGGCTCGTCTTTCAGAGTGCAACGTCGTAGTGGCCGCGACGGGCGATGACAAGGTCAACTTAGTTGTTGCACTCTTGGCCAAAACCGAGTTTGGTGTCCCTCGTGTAGTGGCGCGTGTAAATCACCCCAAGAATGAGTGGATGTTCAATGAATCATGGGGCGTCGATGTGGCTGTCTCAACCCCTCGCATGATGTCAGCTCTCGTTGAAGAGGCCGTCTCGGTGGGAGATTTGGTTCGCCTCTTTTCATTCCGGCAAGGCGATGCTGATCTTGTTGAAATCACACTCGCTTCCGATTCTCCCGTTGCGGGCCAACGCGTGGGCGATCAACACTGGCCAGAAGATACAGCGCTGGTAGCCATCGTGCGAGGAGAGCGTGTCATCACTCCGAGTGCGGACGACCCTCTCGAAGTCGGCGATGAACTTGTATTTGTTGCCGCTCCACATCAGGAAAATACATTACAAAACATGCTAGGACACCCAACAAAGGAGTAAGCGGCAACTTTTTGCCCGCCAGCATTAAGCGTCGTTCTCAGGATTCTGGTTTTTTCGGGCATTCAGTTCTGCATAAACCGGCGAAAGTACGCGGTACGTGAAATACGCCGCGGCTAGGAACAGCGGCCAGCCCATGACTACCTTTATCACGCCCAGTGTTCCCACTGAGCCACTGAAATAGAAAGGCACCTGCACCAATAGCCTGCCAAAGAACATTCCCACCCATATCCAACTCGCTGCTGCGGCAGCCCTTCGCAATGAAACGTCACTTCGCCAGGACGTACCCGTGCCCGTGAAATATCCCAAGGCCACGCCAAGTAGCGGCCAACGAACCAGTATGGAGATGAGGAATGCAGAGCCGTACGCCAAATTGGTGAGCAGGCCGGGCAAGAAGAAGTTCTCTGCCTTTCCAGTCCAAGCAGAGAATCCTGCCGCGATGGCAAGGCCTACAAATCCCGCGAATATTTGAGTCAGCGGATCACGACGGATTACTCGCACAACAAGGATTACAACGCCAGCCGCAATTGCCGCGTAAACGGCATTGGCAAGGGTGTCTGGCCAAACCAAGAATGCAAAAACAAACACAAGAGTTGGTACACCACTATCAATTAGTCCGCGCCACCCACCAATTGCTCGATCAAGGATGAGGCGTTCGGCGGCTACATCGGCAATAGTTTCGTGCTCGGGAAGGTGCATTCCTTGTGGCGACTCTTCTTGCTCTTGGCTCACCTAATGACTCTCATCTCTTGAGTGGTCGCAATTCGTATTTGGGATTAAAAATTGTTGGTCGCTCAGTGTTACAGGTTAACCGTCCGCACACCTTCATGGTTCGGCCAGCAACAATTCCAGGAATCTTCCGTCTGCCTAGCCATACAACTTTCACCACACCGGAACCATCGGTCAATTCAATTTCAACGGCAGGCGATAGGTCTTGGGGGCGAACTGAAACGACGCGCACGGTTCCAATTATTTCCACACGTGAACCGGGAGTACACGACCGAATCTCTTGAACGAGTGGATCCGCGGTATCTCCAAATTGTTGTTGGAGGTCCGAATATTCGTGGGAGCTACGTGATTTTGTCAGCGTTTGCGTTAATCGTCGCGCACTCCGAGCGATGGCGTTCATCGGTGTCAGCGGGTTTCCGTGATTTCAGGGCCGCGCTCAAAAGGGTTGGGTAGTTTGGGTTCACTCACTTCCGCGCTCATGCTTTCCTTCGGGATTCTCAAAGCAAGCGGAGCCCCAGGGGCCATGGCTGAGTCTCCACGAACCACGACAGCAGTTCGAAGGCATTCGGACAAGACCTGAGCAGCTTCGCGATCGCGCGCAGCCTTTCCCAAAAAGACAGCACGAAGAAACCATCTCGGTCCATCGATACCCACAAATCGTGCCGGTTGGAGGGCGCTCCCCGTACCTGCGGATTCGTTTGCCTTGATTTGCGCGTTCAACTCAACTCCCCATGGCCCTTTAACTTGTTCGATCAAGCCTCCGGAGGAATTGACGGATGTCGTAATGGACGCAATGACTTCCTCCCACATACCACCTGACTTGCGTGCTGCATATGGTTGCAACTGCATACCGCTCTCCCCGTGGCGCAGGGTGAGTGCGGTAATTCGCCCACTCGCTTGATCTGCCTGTACCTGTAACTCCACTCCAGCAGGCACGGAGAGCAACAGTCCACCGAGATCAACTCTGTTGTCGTCACCAAAACTGACTTCAGACTCATCAAATGGACCGTTATTTCGCAGATTGGTGTCCGTCACCCTTCTATCCTCCCACTTCTCAAGTTGCGATGTGGTGTTACCACCCTTGTCAACGGGCCTGACCGTCAACCTGTTGAACCGAATCCACCGGCGCTCCGAACTGACCCAGGCAAGGAATGCACCTCTTCTATGTGGATCCGAGGCAATTCCATGACTAATAATTGGGCAATTCGATCCCCCCGCTCGATGGTGAGTGAGTCGGCACCCGTGTTCAGGCCAATGACCGAAATTTCTCCTCTGTATCCAGAGTCAATAGTGCCTGGTGAATTAACAAGTGTGAATCCGTGTTTAGCTGCCAACCCGCTCCTTGGGTGTATTAGAGCGACGTAACCTGCGGGAAGTGCGAGCGCAATTCCGGTTGGTATAAGCGCACGTTCACCTGCAGTTAGTTCGAGGGTGATGCGTGAATGAATATCGAGACCGGCATCGCCCGGGAGTTCGTACGCTGGCAATGGCAGGTCTGAATCAAGCCGTTGAATGAGTACTTTAACGGGCACCATCACGGATTCACCTCAAACGTTTGCCTAGCCCCATCACTCTTTGGCGCCTTTTGTGACCAATCTCCATTTCGATCCTGGAAAGCAGCCGTTACCTCAGCACTATTCCCATTATCCAAGAAATGTTGAATACCCACCTGAATGAAGATCGCCTTCGCTGAGACAGCCGTCGAGCCGTCAATTGAATTGATGCGAGCTTGTGCACTCGTAAAAACTTTGCGACCGTGAACTGCATCAATTTGGGCGCTAACAAAAAGCGTGGTTCCCACGGGAACAGGCTTTCTAAAATCACATTCAAGCCGCCCGGTGACGGCAGGGACTCCCAGCAGCCAGTTGAGTGACCCGAGCACTTCATCGATGGCGGCAGAAAGTAATCCACCATGTGCCAAACCAGGGGCACCCTGGTGATGCTGTGTGACGGTAAAGACTCCATTTACCGTGAGATGATCCCCTGCGGTCACAACCATGTGGAGACCAGTCTCATGATCGACACCGCACCCAAAGCACGATTTGTAATGGGTGGGAATGGCACTACCAGGCTCTGGAGCGTTTTCACTTCTGTGTGGGACGTAGGCATCAGCCGGAGGTGTCGTTGGCACAACAATGCACCATACTCCTGAGCGTGAAGCACATTCGAGCGAGCCAACCAACTGGCCTTCTCTACCGGGAGCGTGTTATCCCCCGATTATCGTCATTCGTGGTCGCACTAGCGTTGATTGCCATGATCGCTATCGCCTACGGCGCAGCAATCGATATGCAGGTTGGCATTGGCATCATGGTGATTATTGGCATTGGCATATTGCTTTTCATGTACTTCAACGCCCCTTTGATCGAAGTTCGACGAAATATCGACTCAACGTTTATTCGGGTAGGTAACGTCAATATGCAACAAATGTTGGGTCAATCAACTGAATGGGCTAACCCAAGAGTCTTGAGCGCCGAGGAATTATTAGCCGCACGGCGTGGTCAAGTCGATGCCACCGCTTATCTCGATATTCGGTCAGGGATGCGGGCTATCGCCATTGACCTAATGAATCCGGACGATCCTCACGGAATGTGGGTTGTTTCGACCAGAAAACCGGAAGTTCTTGTGTCACTACTCAATAATCCCTGAAGCCACTATTTCTACGGTTCACTTTGAACTCTCATGTCGTTGGTGATAGACAAGCCCCATGACTTATGAACAAGTAGGAGAGGCACGCGAGGATTCAGGTGCAGGGAACCAACAAAATAATATTGCGATACACGTTGTTGCCCCCATTGTTGCAATGACGGCGACATGGGCCGTGCGCAAAATGCTTGATTCCGGTTACCGCAAGGCTCTGGGTAGGAAGGCACCCGTGGCCGACGACCCCACTGTAAATTTGGGCAACGCCCTTATTTGGTCCGCGATTACGGCAGCCTCCGCGGCAGTCGTTGAAGTTGCTGTGTACCGAATTATCGCTCGCCAGACCTGACTCAGGCGCATTCCTTGCATATAGGCCCAGATTTGCCTTCATGATCAAATTGGCTGCGATGGTGTACCAAGAAGCAAGACATGCAGGTGAATTCATCGGTCTGTTTTGGCACCACTTGAACCGTCAAATTCTCCGATGACAGATCTGCACCAGGCAACTCAATTGTTTCAGCGAGTTCCGCTTCATCGACGTCAACAGGTGATGAAGTTTTCTCAGCTCTCTTGGCCTTGAGCTCCTCGAGGCTGTCCTCTGCCAGTTCCTCATCGGTCTTGCGAGGAGCGTCATAATCGGTAGCCATGTGTGCCTCTTTCTTATCGGACGAAACATCGATGCTCAGTGCTGACGGGCACCAGCCGCGGGACCTTGCGCGCAGATTGTGCCTCATGAAGCAATATTCGGCAGCACGGGGTCGGTGCTAGCGTCCCTAGCAAATCCAATGGTGGCTGATGCTAGCTAAATTCCAGATGGGTACCAGCGACCAGTAATCCCGAACTAGACTCCGTAGACATGGCGATCTATGCGCTCGGAGACCTCACCCCAACTATTGACCCAACCGCATTTGTGCATCCAGATGCGGTAGTAATCGGTAACGTCCACATCGGCCCCGAGTCCAGTATTTGGCCATGTGCTGTCCTGCGGGGTGATCACGGTGCAATTCACATTGGAGAGCAGACTTCAATTCAGGATGGAACCGTTGTTCATTGCACGAGCACGCTTGACACCGTGATCGGCGACCGATGTGTTATCGGACATGGCGTGCACCTCGAAGGGTGCACCATTCATGATGATTCATTGATCGGATCGCATGCTGTCGTACTCCACAATGCAACTGTTGGTCCGATATCACTCGTCGGAGCCCAAGCCTTGGTTGGTAACAATAAGAGTGTTCCGCCTCACGCGCGCGCACTGGGAGTCCCTGCAGCTATTACACCTAACGTTGTGAGCATTGACGATGTTCAACATTCGGCTCGCATTTATGTGCAAAACTCCCATTGGTATCGGGCGGAACTAAAGCGTCTGGATTAGCCACCGATGACGCTTTAGTTCACACATATTTAGTACTCGAGAACCTTTTGTGCACCACCCTCTTGTAACTTGGATCTCAATTCTTCAAAGATCATCGGAGTAGATGCGATCAGGAATTGACTGAAATCTTCGTCTGATAAACCCTTAACAACTCCCCCTGCCTCCGTTACAAGCAAGGCCCCCGCCGCGTAGTCCCAGGCATTAAGCCCATACTCGTAGTAGCCATCCGTGACGCCAGAGGCTAACCAACAAAAATCGACCACGGCACACCCGCTTCGCCTGATGTCAGCAAACTTTGGGAGCACTCCGACCAGAAGTTGGGCTTGGGCTTCGCGGCGCCCTGCGTCATAACCAAATCCCGTGGAAATCAGTGCCCGGGCAAAATCAGCAGTAGGTCGCACTTGGAGCCGAGCCTGATGCGTTGGGGCTAGTGCAGGTTGTTCTCCGGAGTTCGCCAACGCAAAGTTGCTATCGGATACTTTCCAAGACCCTTGTTTATGAATAGCCAGATATATCTCCCCTTGGTTGGGCAACACAATTACACCCAATTTGACGAGACCTTCAAATTCGACGGCGATCGACACACCCCACAGTGGGATGCCAAACAAGTAGTTCACGGTTCCATCGAGTGGGTCAACGATCCATCGGACGCCATTACTTGAATCGACACTAGTGCCTTCTTCACCGAGTATTCCGTCTTCAGGAAAGTGCGACCGGATGGCAGAAACGATTATCTCCTCAGCGCCCTTATCCATAGCGCTCACCAGATCCGAACCTGTTGATTTGGTCTCAATAACCAAATTCTCAGGCCTTGCGGTGTACAAGAAATTTGCTGCCTCTCGACCACAGTTCCAAGCCAGCTGCAGACGCTCATCCGTGTCAAGCAAAGTTTGAACATTGTTGGGAGTTAGGGCCGCTGGATCCTTGGTCATGTCCCTACTCTGCCATGGTGGATCTCCACCGATGAACACCGGAGAATCGACTCGCGCACTGCCACGGGTACCTTTGCGTCATCATGGCCAATAACCCCTTCGCCGCTTACGTCGAAGTGCTGCGACTACCAGGGGCTATTGCATTTTCAGCGGCAGGTTTCATTGCACGATTGTCTCTGGGCATCGTTGGCATTGGCACCCTCTTGTATATCAGCAACACCACAAATTCCTATGCTTACGCCGGCCTGCTTCAAGCACTCTTTGCCACTACTTCGGCAGTTGCTGCGCTTTTTACCAGCCGCCTCGCCGACAAATTCGGACAACGAGCCGTGTTGATTCCGCTTCCGTGCATATTCGCTTTTTCATTGGTGAGTTTTGTTTTCGCCGTCCAAGTTGACACTGCGCGTTGGATGCAAATGGCCTTGATAATTGTCGCGGGTGCTTCATTCCCTTCCTTTGGATCATTTGTGCGTGCTCGTTGGGTCTACGCGACTCGCAAAGACACAGATTCGCTGAGAAGCGCATTCGCACTCGAAAGTATTTTCGATGAACTAGTTTTCGCGATTGGCCCCCTGCTGGCCGCATTCCTAGCTTTTAATGTGGGCTTACCCAGTCCTGTCCTCGTTGCAGGTGGATTGGCGTTGATCGGTGGTTTCGCACTTGCAAGTTTGACAAGGTCTATACCCCCTGTCCACGAAGTGCATCCAGAGCAGTCCTACTCCAAGAACCCCCTCAGGCATCAAGGGCTCACCCTCCTGGTTACCGCAAGTCTTGGAATCGGAATTCTTTTTGGCAGCTTTGATGTCGCCATCGTGGCCTTCACAAAAAACGCCGGTCAACCAGAGCTGGCCGGAGTCACATTGGCCCTCTGGGCCGTTGGGTCGATGTTTGGTGGCATCATCTACGGCTCGCGCCACCTTCGAATGCCCCTACCACGACAGGTGCAATTCACGTCCCTCGCAATGGTCATCATTACCATCCCCATGCCGTTAATCGCCAATGTAAATTGGCTCATGCTCGGTGCCTTCTTGTCCGGCTTCGCCATTGCACCCACTCTTATCAGTACATTTTCACTCGCCGAGAGACTCGTGCCGCCTTCATTACTCACACAGGGGCTCACCTGGGTGAATTCGGGTCTGGCCCTCGGTTTCGCAGCTGGTGCATCACTTGGCGGCATCCTCGCGGACCGTTTCGGCACCCCCGAGGCCTTTGGTTTGGGTGTGGCGGGTGCGTGTTTAACCTTAAGCGTTTCAGTTTTTGCCCAAGGCCGCTGGAAGGCGGGGAGTCGTAATCGGCCACTTCCCCAGCCGGGTTTAGCCCTCAATTCGGACCTCATTCCAGGCCCGGCACCCAGTGGATTTGTCGACGACCCGACCTAGTGGGGCGCAATGCGGTCCAGATGTTCACAACACATGAGTAAAAGCCCTAAGATGTTCTTCACGGTAAGTTTATGTACGCAGATCGCATCAGTTGCTAAAGGAGACAGTTCTGGACACGCTCAGCCCACGCGAGATTCAATTCCGTGTGCGCGCAGGAGAAACTCCAGAAATGGTGGCAGCGTCTACCGGCTGGCCGCTTGATAAAGTCGCAAGGTACGCCGAACCGCCACTGGGCGAACGTGCCTACGTAGCAGAGCGAGCCCAGAATGCTCAAGTCAGAGCTTCTCGGGGTGGTGCAACACTGCAAGAGGTCATTGAGTCCACGTTGAACACCCAAGACATTTTGTGGGATAGCACATTTTTTGACGGTCAATGGCTTGTGACCGCACAGACTGGAAATCAAATTGCGCAATGGGTCTTTGAACCATCTGGCAATTCTGTTCATCCTGCCAACGACGAAGCTCGGGCCTGGATGGGTGTTGAGCCAGTTCGAATCGTCAACCAAGCGGAGCTTCACGCTCCTGCCCAAGCCCCACAGAGTGGTCACAACGACACGATTATTTTAGAAACAAGTGCCGTCGAGTTGCCTTTGGATCAAGCTGAAAGTTCTCACGCCTACCTCAAGGCAGTACCCTCGTTGGATGTTGACATTCAATCTGAGAATGTCAATGACGTTAATTCCATCGAGAACGATGATTCGCTTTTGATAACCCAAGAACAACCGACGCAAGTGTCAAAGCCTCAACCGTCGCAGCCAAAAAAATCCAAGCGAGGTAGGGCCAAAGTTCCTAGTTGGGATGAAATACTTTTCGGCGGTCCCAAGGATGAAAATTAATCACTTGCGTATGGCAACAGTCTTCAAACTAGGAAAGATTTTCGCCTTCTGAGGTGAATGGGAGCGGCTGACTTGAAATGTGAGCGCTCTGTGCGTTTTTAGACGTCAACCGAGCTCGATAGTGCCGACGGCACAAAACTTCGTAGGCCACAGAGTCTGCGCTGTTGACATCCCCTACTAAAACCTGATCTCCGTCAACAGTTATTTCCCCTGAGATCGTTCTCGCATTGTGAAGTGCTCTAGCCCCGCACCAACACAACGCCTCAACCTGCAAATACTGAACGCGATCTGCCAACTCGACTAATCGAGCCGAGCCAGGAAAAAGCCGGGTGCGAAAGTCTGTGAGAATGCCAAAAGCATATGCATCAATGGATAGTTCGTCCACCAACTGCGCAATTTGTTCGATCTGTTCTTCCGTGTAGAACTGGGCTTCATCGCAAATTAGATAATCAATACGGTGACCACCTGAAAGCCTGTCCACGACATACCTGCGAATATTGAGGTCTTGGTCGACTTCGACCGCAGGCACTTCAAGGCCCAATCTGCTGGACAAGACGGAACTACCCGCTCTATCCAATCGAGTGAACACCACGCCTGACCTTCCGCGAGTGGCATGATTGTGATCCATTTGGAGTGCGAGAGTCGATTTGCCACAGTCCATAGTTCCTGCGTAAAAGACTAATTCTGACACGGCGCAATACTTTCACGGCAACGGATCAAGTGCTGCATCACGCCCCACTTCCTGAGAAGACCCTAAATGGGATATGCATTTCCTCAGGCGACAGTGACCCATGTTGACCCAATAACGATGAGGTCCGAGGATCGGTTGAACTAGTGAACATGGTGTCGCCTAATGAGATCACCACGAAATCTCCGATACGTTCCTTAATCTCACTATCTGACACCCTGAATAGACCTTGAGCAATTGCCTGGTCACGTTCGAGGATCATGGCACGCTCCCCCGCTACGGCTTTCCAAGTATGAGCAACATCCAGTTCCGCTCCCTGCTCCACATATATGTGACGCATGCGCGGTTCACCCCCGATGCGGCGAACACCTTCCATGAGATTTGGTTCGTCGTCGATAGATATTCGGCTCTCCGGTGGGCATATAACCATGCCGTGATCAGACACCACAACACACGATTCATCCGAAGCCAGGTCACTAGCAATGGATTCAACAAATAAGCCCACCCTTTGGAACTCTGCGATCCATTCACTCGATTCAGGGCCGTGTACATGCCCCACTCGATCAAGTTCGGGCCAGTACGCGTAGGTGAGCCCCGCTTGTTTGCTCAGCCGAGTATCCCTGAGCCGCTGCGCAATGCCTACTTTCATCTCCTCTAGGTTCTCAGCAGCGAGGTACCTGCTCCCACGGAGCACCGAGCGGGTTATTCCTGAGTTGATGTGCTTCATCTTTCCAATAGTTGCCGTTGAAATGCCAGACGTCTCGGCTAGCTCGAAGATTGTTGGCTCAGGGGCCATGGAAATTGGGTGTGGCTCGGATCCCCATTTGAGAGGAGACAACATGGTTTCTGAATCAGGGAGCCAAAAACTCGCGCCCACAAAGCCGTGGGCACCGGGTGGCAATCCTGTGCCCAAGGATCCGAGGGCAACCGGGGTTGTACTGGGAAACTCTGTTTGAAGTTGCACTGCGCCAGAGGATCCGAACACAGTCGCCGCCTTCGAGTGCCTGTTCAGGGAGACTTCGCCTAGCCCATCGATGAGGATGACTACTACATGCCTCGACGCTGGAATTGGAAGGAACTGTGATTCAGTGAGTACGTGACCAAGTGCATTTGCAGCTGACGGCAGAACATCTTTCAACGATGGCAGGTCTATTTCATTCATTGTTCTGCAGCCGTTGGGTAGGCAGTTCTCAACTCAATCTTGAGGCGGTCGCTTGTGAAAGCGCCGCGGCAAAGGCTAGAACTTGCTCCACCACATCAGTTCCGTCTGCAGCCTCAGAGACCCTGATTGAAAAATCGTCGTTACTTGATGTACCCGTGTAGCCATGATCTGCATCGCAAGACGGATCCCCACAGCTTGCTGGTTCGAGTTCAATGCGACTCACGGCTCCCCAGCCAATGGTGACAACGACTTCAGTGGTGCCGGTTGAGTCTTTGACATTGGCGGGGTCACGGACGACTCGGGTTACAACCACCGAATCAACTTTCTCGAGACGGACTCCTTCGGTCGAACTTGAGGCAAATGGCATACCGTCGTGACTATGCTCGTCTGTGTGGCTCACTAAAAGACGAGTCGCGGTGAGCGCAAGAACGGTCATGTGGCGACGTAACTCATCGCGATCAAATGCGGCCTCGTGGTGAACAACGAATGATCCAAGTGATTCCTCCCCCAGTGCCGTGGCGAGGGCGTCAAATACAAGTTGGGGATAGTACCCATTGCGTTCAAGATCAGATCGGAGCTGATCCTCGAGGAGACCGGATTTCATCGTGTCCGAGTCTACGGCTAATGTCGTTGCGTGACCTCCACACCCATAGATCCAGACTTCTTCCACGTTCACCCCGATGTCCAAAAAGCCATTGACTCTGGGAAAGCCGTGGTCGCCCTTGAATCTACAATTATCAGTCATGGTTTGCCGCGACCAGAGAATATTCGAGTCGCGAACGAAGTAGAAGACATAGTCCGCTCCCGCGGAGCAATCCCAGCAACGATTGCTGTGCTCAACGGCGTCGCTCACATTGGTCTTACATCTGACCAGATAACCGAAATCGCCACCCGTGATGACGTATCCAAGGCAAGTATTCGGGACCTAGGTATTGTCAGCGCCCGACGCGGCTATGCCGCAACCACCGTCGCAGCCACGAGTCACCTAGCCCATTTGGCGGGAATCGAAGTGTTCGCTACTGGAGGCTTGGGCGGGGTCCACCGTCAGGCGCGTGACAGTTGGGATGAATCAGCCGATCTAACGGCTCTCGGTTCAATACCGATGACAGTGGTCTGTTCTGGCGTTAAATCCATTCTCGATGTCGGCGCGACGCTCGAACGTCTGGAAACACTCAGTATCGGAGTGGTTGGATACGGTTCGGAACAATTCCCTGGTTTTTACCTAACAGATTCCGGCTTCACTCTCGATTGGTACCTTTCGGATCCTTCAGATATCGCGGCCGTTATTAAAGCTCGCAGGAAACTCAATGTGTCAACGGGTCTCATCGTGGCCAATCCCCTACCCAATGACCAACAGTTGGATCCTGATCTTCATGACCGAGTCCTGACCGAGGGCTTGGCACTCGCCCAGAGTCGAAACATCACGGGCAAGGCGGTCACTCCATTTCTTCTCGACTTTTTCCACCGAACAACTCACGGGCAGAGTTTGGTGGTAAATGCAAATATCATTGTTCGAAATTCAGAATTGGCTGCACGCATTGCTGTGGCAACAAAAACAAGCCCGGAGACTGACACCGACTGATGTGGCACTTCACGAAGCTACTTGGGCATGGGTGACATGACAGGTAATTCTCACACGGGCGCCATCATCGTCATGGGTGATCTCATGATGGACATCTGCGCACCTTTGGATTCATTAGAGGCATTAACCCTTGCCAGAGGTAGCGATCTTCCATCAAGCATCACATTTGATGTGGGCGGTAGCGCCGCTAATACTGCTTCCTGGTTAGCTGAGTCTGGAAAATTGACTTATCTTCTGGGGGCCGTTGGTAGCGACTCAATGGGCGCAACCATCAAGTCGCGACTATCTCGACCTTGTCTCCACCTGAAGCTCCATACATTTAGCCAGTATCCAACGGGGACCTGCATCGTTGTTACCGAGTCTTCCGGTGAACGAACAATGATTCCGAGCGCAGGAGCCAATGAGCATCTTTCCATCGATCAACTGTTCGAGCTCTGGGCGCATGTGCCAACACCGCAACACCTGCATGTATCTGGGTACGCCCTTTTTCACGAGACGGCCGGAGCCACCGCCCTTGTGGCCATGGACCATGCGCGCTCCCTCGGAATGAGTATCAGCTTCGATCCATCTGCGCATACCCTTGTGAGTAGTCATTCAGATCGCATAAGGACTGCCTTGGCTCGGGCCGACATCCTGCTCGCAAATGAACAGGAAGCCATCGCACTCGCGCAGACATTCTTAGATCTACCCGTATTGAAAAGCGAAACAAGTGCGATGAACCTAGCAACGGAACTTCGTGGTCTACTTTGCACAGAGAGTGTCGATCCGGTGGCAGTCATTACCTTGGGGCCTCGGGGGGCTATAGCTGCAGCCAGCACCACAGAAGCAGTCCCCGCTTCTGTGGTTGCCGCCACGCAAGTTAAGTCGACCACTGGTGCCGGGGATGCAT
>Ga0136655_1000099_pt1 | contig 36382 bp, 34 predicted proteins | sample CPBDNA_2_FD_94863 | JGI IMG/M metagenome (GOLD analysis project Ga0136655, IMG submission 94863) | Freshwater to marine salinity gradient microbial communities from Chesapeake Bay, USA - CPBay_Spr_15_0.8_DNA (version 2) | ecosystem: Environmental > Aquatic > Marine > Coastal | place: USA... | reverse complement strand
TCGGGGCCATCTCCGTCAACTCTGTTGGGACCATCTCCGTCGTGGTCATCGGTACCATCTCCGTCAAACGCAACCATCATTCTAGGTCCGAGTCAATCTGTTTATTTGTTTCAAAGTCTATTTATTATAACCCTTGTGCTACTCTGTATAGTTGTCCATTTTCGCAAACGCCTGCATGCCAGCATCTATCATCGTTATCATCTCATGCTATCGGAACAAGGCACAGATTTTGTCCCGATTGATGTGGACCAAGACAATAACCAAGACGGAAACAATCTTCAACAAATAGAGTTGATTGATGAATAAAAACTTAAACTGATGTCGACACTATAAATAGTTCTTGTTATATTTTATTGATGTCACGATTTTCAAGTCCACCAACACCTCTGACACAGCTTACACTTGATCAACCCTATGTCCCACAACATCCTGTGCTGGCCCTACTGGCACGCCCACAAGTCCGTCGAGACACACCTTTCATATTTCAGTATACTGAACCAAAATATGACCCGCAAGTCCGTCGAAACACGGCCAAACCTTCCATATTTCAGCAGACTGAACCAAATTATGACCCGAACACGAGCCCAGGCTCCGACACGAGCCCAGACTCTGACACGAGCTCAGAACAAATGGAAAGGTTCAAAGATATTTGGACCAGTGGTGAAATCGTTCAAGTCAGAACTGAACGTGACGATATGTTTGGTCATGTAGAAGTTAAGACACAGAGTGGCGTGGTGTATGTCTTTACTGACAACCCGATGACAGTGGAGTCGATGTCAGTGGCACTAGGTTCTGAGTTGCAGACAGGGTCTGGATGGGTCCGCGTTGAGAAGGAGACCTCAGCGGAGACTGTTGCGAAAATAATTGGAGTGTTAGAAGATGCATAGACATATTTAATTTTTATTGGCCTGTGGCCTTTTATTGGCCTGTGGCCTGTGGGAAAAATAGTTTAATATCCATGGTCCTTTTTGTTTTTTTCCGTTGTTGTGTAATGACGTGTTCTGCAGTTCTTTTTGGTGTTGTCCGTACTGACCGTTGGACAAATGCATTCATCATGGGATTGGCCATTGTCTGCGATTGATGTACTGCAGAGACCTGAAAAATATCATCAGAGTTGTCCATCACCATTTCAAAAATCCGTTGCAGTGGTTTCTGCAACTGGTTGGACAGATACCATCGCGTATCTGCAGTGGCGCGTCCTTCTTGTATATCTTCTGGTGTCACAGCCCTCATGAATGTCTTTTCCCCCCGATATCCTGGCCTGATTAAGTAGTCAATCCTGTCGCCTGTTTTTGGTGCAATATGGGCAGGTTGTGTTGCTATTAACCGTTTGGCTAGTTCTGTGTGTGGTGAAGGGTTTTTGTAGTCTTCTGGTTTCCGCGTCAATTGTTTGGACATGGTCAAATCTTCAATCGGTATCTGATTCTGCAGTAATTTCATCACAATTTCTCGTGCATATGCAATGGCACCGGGGACATCATGTTCCTTGCACAGCATGACAAGTATTTTTTTCTGTGTTTTGCTGACAATAGGTGCAAAGTCACGTCGCACACACTCGAATCCCTTGACGTCCAATTTCGGCGCAAGGCCTGGTTCAAACTTATGTCCAGCATACCGCTTCTTACCTTTTAATAGGATTGGATAATAGAATTTCTCATATTCTAAATCATTGGGCGGTAAAAAAGCACGAGTACAATATTTGCCCATTTCGATGCCAATTTGATTGACCCGGGTAATTAACTCTTCTTGTGAGCAGTTTGTATCACACATTGACTTGGGAATGTTCGCAAAGACTGAATCCGTATTATGAACAATAAGCGTGCCGACGCCAGCATGAAAATGATGATTGCGAGTGGTAAGATCATATACAAATTCCTCTTTCTTTTTCCAAATTGAAATTTTTCTAACACTGCCTTGTGTTTTTCTGAGTTTTTGTCGAGCTCTCATACGAAATATATTTGGGTTGTCAGTTCTGGTGTCTACCACTACAAATGGATAACCTAAAGAGCGAAATAACAGTACCATTGAAAGACTGATTTGTCTTCCCTTTTGTGAAATTTCGGGGAATTCTGTAGATTGACTACCGTCTGCATCGCGTAAACCCTGCCAAAAATGTTGACGGTGATCATGAGACGATTGTAGAACACAGTCATCAAACTTCTTTTCATCTTTGTTATTGTAACATAATGATCGCCAAAACGAAACAAGACGTCGGATATTACCATATTTTTTTGATTGCGGGACTAATGTATAAACGCCCGAAGATGCAAGTGTAGGTAATATTTTCCAATTGAATTCTGGGAAAACATCATTTGCAATTGTTCTGTATTCTTGCAACATTGTTTTATTTGCATTATTTATTGCCCATGAACATTTTTGTCCCGCTTGATTCGGATCAATACCACAAGAACCATCACCTACAAACATTCCCATCAAACGTGCCATTGACGGAGTGTAATACAGAACTCTTGAAGCATTTCTGCCAAATGATACGTTCCATAAATGTTGTTCAGATGGAAAATTTTCGGGACAATGATGCAGAAGCTCGTCCCCGACCGAGACGTTGTTGGGTGCAATTTCTTCACCAGATGCACGGACTAACGAATGATCTGTTGTACAGACAATATTGCCAGTATGTGTTGAAACATGAACCAGTTCCTTTGTACAAACGTGACGAATAACACGGTCGACGGTCGTCCACCCTTCTTCTGTCCACGATTCAACATGAATCAAATCGCACGATTCTTTACCATCGCGATATGAAGACCATTCGGTGGCTAAACTTTCAATACGACGAACAACAACTTTGTTATTCACACGAAGTAACAGTGGTGTCGACCCAATAACAGAGTCACCGTAAACAATTTCAAGACCATGGTCTTGATATTTTTCCTCGCACATAAACTTGGTATGATTGGCCATACCACGGCCAACTCTGGTCACCGACGAGGCAATTCTTTTTTCACCTAAATATCCCATGCCAGCACCTGTGAATCCATAGACGGAATTTGCACAGACTTTCAGAGCCAATTGCCTGCCATCAAGAACAGCATAGTCCATTGTTTTTTCTCCGTATTGTTTTCTCATTTTTTTGACACGTGTGCGTTCATTCAACAATGATTGCAATATTTCAGGCAGAATACCAACACGTTTTTTGGCTGTAATAAAACAAATATCTGTCTTTTGCAATTTATATTCGAACGGACCACCCTCTGGATAATCAAAGGAGCGCACAGGTCGGACTTCGGGATACTGTTCATCCTCAACATCTTTGACCAGATGTGTCTCTTTCGACCATGTCAGTTGTTGTCTTTCCGCCTCTGTATATGACGGTATCAGTGTCGAAAAGCACATGTTATAGGCTCGCATGATGGATGGATACAGTGAAGCGAAATCTAACGTGACAACAGGTGTCTGGTAATAACCAGGTTTGGGCGTAATGACCACTGCACCTTCAAAGCCATCTGCCATCGGTTTTTTCGACCCTGATTCATCGGGTAAAAACCATCGTGGATGGGTCGAATTCTGACGACAGCGCTCCTTGACTTGTCTCAACATCAGTACCATGGTTCGAATTTGCTGACCACGGTGCAAAATAGTGGTCAGCAGAACACCAGTCACTTGGGCCATCTGTATGGCATTCACAACTTTGCAGCGCTGGACAATTATTTGACAAGGAAGCCACGCATCTTTGACACAATATTGTGCCAAAAATTTACGACCGTCTGGTGTCCGTTGATGCTTGGGAATATCTTCATAGGCAATATGCATTTTTTGAGTACCCAATAATTCCAGACACACGTTGTCCAATTTATACGACCGTAATTTATGGTCAGCTATCACCACGCGGTAAATGTCCATCCAATCTCGACCTTCTATCCATGCCTCCCATGATTCTTGACCACCACGCTGTTTTGAATGCGTATACTTTTTTTTGAGAACAGAAGGTCGATTGACACGGGAAAATGTGCGAGCCTCAGCACAGTCAGCACAGTACGCATCACTACAACCACACAGAGCTTGAATGCGACGAATCAGATACACATTGTCAAAATTCAGGACATTATAGCCTGTAATAATATCAGGGTCATATGTACGAATGTGTGTTGCAAAAGCTCTCAACATCTCCTGCTCATCAAGAAATGAGTAGACAGTAGTAATAGACGGGTCATAGTCATCCGTCTTTTCAGACAGCTGTCCCAATGTTGTTGTTGTCGGCTGACCTTTGAGTTCTAACATAAAAACTGTCTGTACCATCGTTGCAGAAACCATGTCGAATGCACAGACACCAATGGTTGTGATTGAATCACGCGCAGGGTCTGGGAATTTGCATTCTCCTGTCTCAGGGTCAATATAAGGCACGGCTTCAATATCATAAGAGAGGACTCGGAAAGGTGCCATTGGAATAGGGGGTGCATCACAGGGAACGACATTGTCACATCCACAAGTAAGGTTCATCGTACAGCCTCCGTCTATCGTCGGAGCAGCATCCAAGACTGTCATCCACGAACAGGCAGGCAATTGATGGTCGACCATCCAGACTAATTCCGGTTGAAACATCGTCTCGTATAACTCAAGTTTGCGATGTAACAAGCAGGGGAGCTGGCGCATTTCGTCAGCCACATTCGACATTTGACGCCAAAATGTTGTGAGTTTGAGATGAGCTGCCTGCATATCTTTCATTATCGTCAACAGTCCATTCCACACATCATAGCGACATGTTTCAAAACGAGAGACTGTAGGACCGGGTCCGTCTTTCACATGGCGTATATTATGTCCACATGTCTCGGTCCACGTGATTTCAGACGGGCTGACCAGACATTTGTCAAACCAAAAAGTATCCCACTGTCGAAAAACTTCTCTAGCTGGTTTTTGCGTGTCGTTTTCCTTTTTGTATTTTGCAGAGGACCGCTCGGTCGCTTTCATTGACAGCCACCACTGTAATAGGTCGGCTATATATTGTTGAAACATACCATCACAACGGCCAGCTACAAAACCATATGCTTTCAAATCACGAACAGTCACAGAAACAGATTGACCATCTGCTTGACGACCATATAAAACCAACGTCATAGTGTAGTCATCCGCTCGATGCCGAGCTGTGCCAATATGTTGGAATGTTGTCATTTGTGTAGAAGAGAATACCTTTAAATTAAAAACACATATGTTTAAAATATTAATGTTGTTCTCTCAGATTGTACTTTTCCTCGTCGTGCGTTTATTCTCTCCTCTAAAGTACTTGGTCGCTGGACTGGTTTGTCCCGCTTGACTGGTCGCTTGACTGGTCGCTTGATGGCTGGTTTGACCCGCTTGACGGCTGGTTTGTCTAATGTTGTTCTATCAGATTGTACTTCTCGTTGTCGTGTCTTTATTCTCTCCTCTAAAGTACTTGCGCGCTTGACTGGTTTGACCTGCTTGCCGGCTGGTTTGTCCCGCTTGACGGCTCTCTTTGATTTGGGAGTGCTGGGTCCATGAGGTCTTGAGGTGATACTTTGGTGATTCTTGTTGTAGGCATCCAGTTCTGGTTTGTGGCCATCGCCAATCAGCTCGTTTTCCAGTTCCCATGTTTGTTCATCTTTAGGAAAACCGTGCCACTTAATTAAATAGTAGATGCGACCATCTTCCTTTCTTTTTTTACCTTTAATTTTTTCGATTGTAAAATTATCGTACAGAACTGACATATATATTCATGATACATACATATATATATACTGTTAAAAAACAAATATGTTGTGCATATGTGGACGCGTTGTTGTAGGACGTAGTCGATGGTCAGAAGGTATGTTTCAACTACCACTTGAAATACAAGGTCATATTTATGAGTTTTGTTCGGATAAATATGACGGGATGGGTCGTGTGTTCAATCAGTTTCTGAAAGGAGGGTTTTATCGGAAAAACTTACGCATTCGGTCCTACATGGAAAATCAGCAAAGGTGGTCAAGGAGATTTTGGAGGAGTTCAAGGCCTGAACTTTGGTGTTGTAACGATAAAGTATATACATTGGTTTGTGAATGGTCCTTCAAAAAACAGAGTGCTTTCTATAGTTATACTAGAAAAAAACATAATGGGCAAACTTATCACTGTTGGTCAGGTAGTCACCCGGTGTCAACGTGGTTGCAAAATATACAGTTATTCGAAACAACACACCCCGAACTCACACATTATTAGTTTCTCTGGTTCAACCAAGTCACCACCTAAGTAGAAAATGTCGACCCACATCCACACATCGACTGGGCGTTCGGATTTTCAAACACAAAACGTGAACCCATCATGTCTTCCGTCCAATCAATCGTCGTACCAAGCAAATGTAACATCGATGCATTGCACGTATATACGCTCACGCCATTCGATTCCGTCTGCTTTTCCACTTTGGACACATCGGGCGCGCAGGGTTCTAAAACATACTCAAATCCATGACATCCTCCACCTTTACATGAGAATAATAGATGTTTACTTCGTTTAATCAGTTCTTCAGCGGCACGTGAAGTTACTCGTATAGCCATGTGATTGAAAAATAACCTACTTATATAAATTACTTTTGTTCAAAGTGGAGGACACCACGCATCAGAGGCGTCACTATTAAAAAACAAAGTTAATACAACCCCAAAAGATTCAATCTTTTGAATAAACGTTTATCACGATATTTTCTTTGTGCATTATCCGACGCCTTTCTAATTATTGCCCCCTTACGGTCTTCCTCTTCCAATTTCTCCTGTGCAGCCTTGAGAGCAGTTTCTTCCTCTTCAAATTTCTCCTGTGCAGCCTTGAGAGCAGTTTTGGCGGTCAATACATTGGAGACATATTGCTTATATTCGGCACGTTTCCTGAAATCACTCAGTGAATCTTTTAATTTTTCCTCTTCTTTTAACGCCAGACCTTCATAGTTGTCCCAGTTTTCAGCTTGAGCGATTGAGAGAATTTCCACAGAAAGAATTGTTTTCCTGCATATGGGGCACTCATTTTTAAATCGAGGCGAGAGTCCCAAAAGTCCGCCCTCATCAGGATTCATGTTCTGTTCAATGTCCGCCTCGTTCTGATTTAACCATTCATGTAGTTCTGGCGTGCCAACCACGTGTTTACATGGTAAACATCGAGCGGGACCTAAAGTATATGATTCCATCGATATTATATCTCCCTGTGTGATTAATTTGACGGGACTCCTAGAAATAAATTCCTCGGCATCGTCTGGGTCCGGTTTCACGAGGCATGTCGTAGGTAATTTTCTAAACTCATCCGTATCAAATTTGCCTTCAGCTCCTGTTTCAATAAGACGAGTTTGCTCAGCAAGTTGATGAGCTGTACCCTGAAACATGTGTACCATCTCCGTCACCTTGGACGTGTCCCAGCCGTCGAGCGGCTGATTGAACGAGGTTGCATCCGCAAACATGTTACTCATATCCGTCACCTTGGACGTGTCCCAGCCGTCGAGCGGCTGATTGAACGAGGTTGCATCCGCAAACATGCTCTCCATATTCGTCACATTGGACATGTCCCAACCGTTGAGCGGTTGATTGAACGATATGGCACTCGCAAACATGACACTCATATCCGTCACCTTGGACGTGTCCCAACCGTTGAGTCGTTGATTGAACGACTCTGCACCCAAAAACATGCCCTCCATAGTCGTCACCTGCGACGTGTCCCAACCGTTGAGCGGCTGATTGAATGCCTCGTCGTTCAAAAACATGTCACGCATAGTCGTCACCTTGGACGTGTCCCAGCCGTCGAGCGGCTGATTGAACGAGGTTGCACCATGAAACATGCCACGCATATCCGTCACCTTGGACGTGTCCCAGTCGTTGAGCGTCTGATTGAACGACTCGGCAGCCCGAAACATGCCCTCCATAGTCGTCACCTTCTTAGTGTCCCAACCGAGCGGCTGATCGAATGACGTGACACCATGAAACATGTAACCCATATCCGTCACATTGGACGTGTCCCAGCCGTCGAGCGGCTGATTGAACGCATTGGCACCGCAAAACATGACATGCATATCCGTCACCTGCGACGTGTCCCATCCATTGAGCGGCTGATTAAACGAGGTTGCACGGAAAAACATGTGTTTCATACCCGTCACCTTGGACGTGTCCCAATCACCGAGCGGCTGATTGAACGCCTTGGCACTGAAAAACATGCCACGCATATTCGTCACCTTGGACGTGTCCCAGCCGTTGAGCGGTTGATTGAACGCCTTGGCACGCGAAAACATGTTACTCATATCCGTCACCTTTGACGTGTCCCAATCACCGAGCGGCTGATTAAACGAGGTTGCACGGAAAAACATGTCACTCATATCCGTCACATTGGACGTGTCCCACGTGTCAATTGGCGCATTAAACGTTCTCAAGTCCGCGAACAGTTTTGACATATCCGTCACCAGCGTGACATCCCATGTGTTGGGTTCGCCATGGTTCTTCACGCCTCTGACGCACTCTTCAATCCATGTTCGGAGCTCTTCTTTTGTTAGAGGTGTTTGCATTTCTTTTGAATATTTTTATCTTATATACTATTCAAATGTTGTTGTGTTACTATTAAAAATCAAGTGGTCCGTAACCACGACGCGTCGGAGCAAGGCGTGTAGGCAGGCAAGTATATTGCCATAGCCCCAATAGAGTACAACAGAGAAAGGTTGCAACAAGAACATACGTCATGATGGACATTGTGTCAGACCATGTTGGACCGTATAAAATAGGTGCTGACCAAGGGTCACAAACCATGCGCCCAGGTTCGGTGGTAGTGAAATTTCGTTGACATGGATAACTGTAGAGTTCCCAACCATCATTGGAATAGTACGCGTGTGGTGCGGGAATACATTGATGTTGTGGACCAGTATGACCTGGACCACATGGCCAATAATGTGTCAATTGTTTGTGTGCTGTCTGTGCTACCCAGTGTTCAGAATTGGTAGCAAATACTGTGTTGTCGGTGCTGGCATGTTGTTCACGCCATTCTCCTCGATTGCTAAATCGGTAGACTTTTTCATTTTCCATGTCCGCAATGATGACATTGCTTCCTACGACCCCAATGTTCTTGCCAATATAATTGTTTTGAAAGTCAGGTGCCTCAACATAGCTAATTTTTCCATCCATGTATGTTGTCTCTGCAACAGATAAATATTCGAGTGGGTTTCCACGAATGTCGTCAATTGCAATGCCTCCAACATGTTCACAATTTGCCTGTGTATTGTGTTCAGGATTGCATGAATATAGAATGACAAATGGATTCAGAGTATCTTCATATAATGGATAAGTCGATATTGCCAATGTATTCCGCGAGACAGCAATATCTCGGCCAAATGCTTGGTAGGTAGCTATCTCTAATGGTAATTCCAACGGTGTAAACACGTTGGGTTGCCACCATGTGACATAGTCAGTTGCTTCAAGGGGCCAGATAACGTTGTCCCACATGTAGACTCGACCATAGTTGGCGCCAGTGTTGTCTTCCATGAAATGACTGGTATCGCCTGGTGCTGAGATATATAAAGCTGACCCTGGTACATGCAATTCACCGGACAGTGCCACCGCATAGCCAAATTGTTGATATACTTCGCGATGGTCATCGAAGACTTTTTGGTCCAGCTGGCCCTTTTCTTTATAATATGGTACTTCAAGAGGCAGACATAATTTTTGCACTAACGACACCTCTGTGATATCTAATCTGTTCGTCTCTGATTTCCATGGTACTGACGAATAGGCGGGAATAAATGTTGATGCCCACGGACTGTTTAATTTGCCGTAATATTTGACAAACTCTTCGATACCAGATACACAGCCAGTCTGTTCGGGATAGCAGCTCATTTCGTACATGGACCGACATGAATGGAGTTCATCTCCTTCAAAGACAAAGGCATATCCAGGTGACCCGTTCTTGCCATTGTTATCAGTTGCTTTCCCCGGTGCACCCACCACCCATGACTGTCCTTGGACATCTAATGAAAATCCAAAACGTGCAACAGAATGTGAGATTGGGATTCGAGTCACATTCTCCAGTCCCGATGTATTATAATGTTGTTTGTAGACTTCATTCGATGGTCCACTCAATGGTTCTGCTGTAATATCTTCGGGCACAATATAAGTAATGGTGTCTGTCAGTGGTCGCCATAATGCCACTCTGTTGTCACTTGGGAATCCAAAGATAACTAAATCACACTTGTTATTGACAACAATAATATCACTGGAAATGGAAGTCCGCGAATGCAGACGATCGCTCGAAAAAGTCTGTGCCTTGTTCACTTGTGTCGTGTCATGATGGACCAAGACTGTCCCGTTTGTCACAGAATAGACAGTACAGTTGTCGGAGATGGCCACCATGTTGATGTCAGTTGGAATGTCGATGTTTTCTTGGAGATAAGCACAGGCAGTACCAAAAAGAAGAAAGAGAGACAGCATTGTCAACTGAATCACTGGTATTAAATAGTTACTTTTCAAAGAAGAGAATGTAGTGATTAAGGTAATATTTCTCTGGACTCCACAGATGGAAGTAACAATGGCTGAAGACAAGGGCCATTTCTCGCGGTTGACACTGGGTGAAGAATGTCTGGAACCTTCGTCATGGTGGTCGCCTGAAATGATTATGCTTCAAGACGAAGCGCGGTTACCGTTGGACTTGGCTCGCTATTGTAAGTATGAGCCATACACGGAGCGAAACTACAATCATTGGCATTTTTTCGCACCACATCATGTTTTTCGACTTCCGTCTGACACCGAGTATCTGATTGCACAACGTGGCAAGTCGAATCAATTAAGATTTCGAGTACGTGATCAAATGTGGATGATGACAACAGCTGATGGCGAGCTGTTGGACTCTGATTTTCTTAGTATTATTTCAAAGATGTAGTCCTCGATTATTAAAAGCAAATTATTTTAATTTATTTTTAATAAGATTCGCCATACACATCATCTACACAGTAGCAGGGTAGTTCTCCAGAATAGGATGACCCTCACGCACTACACATGACGCAGTCTTCTTCTTCTTGCAATAAAATTTTTTGACGCTTTGTAGCCACTGTAAACTGAATGGCTTTTGTTTTTGGCTGTGTTCGTAAATAGTATTGTCCTGTTTTCAATCCTTTCGACCATGCATGAAAATGTACAGAGGTGAGTACTGCTCGGGATGGCTCTTCAATATGAAGATTCAACGATTGGGACTGGTCAATATATATACCACGGTCAGCCGACATGTCAATTATTGAACGTTGAGAAATTTCCCAGACAGTACGAAATATTTCTTTAATATGTGCTGGTATCCCGGGTATCTGTTGAATAGAACCACGATGTTCAATGAGTTGACGACCCATATTGTCGGACCATAACCCCAACTGTGCTAATTTATTTTGTAAATGTTTGTTGATGACGATGTACTCACCGGACAAGACTCGTCGCGTGTACAAGTTGGAAGTCCGCGGTTCGAATGATTCCGTATTACCTAATATTTGTGCTGTTGAGGCAGTCGGCATGGGTGCCGTCAGCAACGAGTTTCTGGTCCCCGTCTCCACCATCTCTTGCCGTAGGGTTGACCAATTGTGTCGGACATCTGTGGTGGTCTGTCCCCATAGTTCAATTTGTGTTTTGCCTTGTGAAAATGGTGAACCATGGAAAGAAGAGTAGGCACCGTGTTTTTTGGCAAGTGTGACTGATTCTGACAATGCTCCAAAATATATTGTTTCAAAGATGTGTTTATTGAGAAGTCTTGCTTTGTCGGAGTCATAGGGCATGTCCAACAGTTGGAATACATCAGCAAGTCCCTGGACACCGACTCCGATAGGTCGATGCTTCATGTTTGAGTTTTTGGCCTGTTCAATAGGATACCAGTTCACATCAATGGTTTTGTTGAGATTGCGAGTCGCAAGGCGTGTTACTCTAACCAGCTGTTCAAAATCAAAGTGATTGTCATGAACACATGCTGTCAGAGAAACGGAAGCCAGTGTACAGACGGCAGTTTCCTCTGCTGAAGTATACTCGACAATTTCACAACACAAATTACTTCCGCGAATTGTCCCAAGATTTTGTTGGTTTGATTTACGATTGCAATGGTCTTTGTACATCATATAGGGTGTGCCTGTTTCGATTTGAGCATCCATGATGGCAAACCATACTTCACGTGATGAGTCAAATGTTTTGATGACATGACCTTCTTGTTCTGCTTTGACATAGAGTTCAGCATAGTGGTCGCCAACAGCATCTTGTAATTCTGGACATTGTGTTGGACAAATCACCGACCACGGTTTGTTCTCTTTCACTCGTTGCATGAACAGGTCTGATATCCAGAGACCATAAAACAAATCCCGTGCTTTTTCTGCATCAACTCCATGGTTTTTTTTGAGTTCTAAAAAATCTAAAATATCAGGATGGTGTGGTTCGAGAAAAATGGCAAAAGACCCTTTGCGTTTACCACCTCCGTTATGAATCATTCCGTTATGAGTAATATACACGTGCTCCTTTGACATTTGTAAATCATAGAGTGTGCCGTTATATTCGGAGGTTGAAATCGATGTTACACGACTGTATATAAATCCATCACATTCGATGAATGTTGTACAATGGCCGACCTCCGGAACCTGTAACAAATCACAAACAACTGTGACGTTGGGAAGTCGTAAGGTGTAACATGGTGCATTGGTGAGAACTCTTCCCACTTCAGTGACGTGTGAGGAGGCACGCCTGTCACTGATGTCACCAGAAGTTGGAACACCCATTCTTAATAATATGTATCTCATGGATTCTATCAAATGGCGCGATGTCGAATCAAACACAATCTCTTTGCAACTACAACCATCGATATCCATCAATCCTTTTACAATATATTTTGCTTTCGCAAGTGGTAAATGTAACCATTTAGAACCGACATGCTTTGATTTAGTGATGTCATAGACGTCCCCGTATTTGATCGGTAAATGTACACATTTGTTCCATCTGATATTTGTAGTGTTGTCGTCCACTGAAATGGTATAGTTCATACAATTATTTGTAAAATAATTTTTCAACCATTCGAGTATATTTTTTTTGGTAGTAGTGTGGAGGGTGATGGATGATGTGTCATGTTGCACATTGCCCAACACTACTCCGTAAAAGTAGCAATCGTCTGCCGTAATATCTGGTTGGTCCTTGTTGTAAGTTGGTATGGGATATGCAATGAAATCTCGAACGTTGATTTCTTTCGCGTCCGTCCAATTCGGAACATTCTGGCCGTTTTTGATTCTTTTCTTGGTTTCTGTCAAATCGTACGCTTGACCCAGGTCTTTGAGGAGATAGATCGGGTGTTCGGGGGTAATCACCAACGGTTCAATAGAATGCATGGTACTTATGTTGAACATAGTACCCTCGTATGGGTGTTCAAGTACATTTTGTATGTCTTCGGCACCGGATGTATTGATCACAGCATCTGTATGATTAACAAGACTTTGAATTTCTTTAGGTCCGTCCGTTGTATAGATAATAGTAGTGGGAAGTACACATTGGTCAACATATCTCGCGGTGTCGTTAAAGACACGCAACATTGGAGTGAGTCCGTTTGAAACGCCATTGGTACCCAGAATTCTAGAACCAGTGCCCCGAATGTTGGAGACTGATAACCCAATACCGCCCGCACCCTTTGAAATTAGTGCGCATCGTTTCAATGTCTCAAAGATACCCTCGATGGAATCATCCGTCATTGTCATTAAGAAACAAGAAGCCAACTGCTGCTTGGCAAGACCAGCATGAAATAATGTCGGTGTTGCATGAGTGTATTCTAATTTGGAAGTGGCCTCGTATGTTTCCCGCACCATTTCAATATCATCCCCGTGGAGGGCCACTGCTACTCTCAATAACATATATTGTGGACGTTCAACAATAATGCCGTTTTTTTTGAGCAAATAGGAGCGTTCCAGTGTCCGTACACCCATAATATTGTACTGATAATCGCGACGATGTACCACCATGTCGTTCAACACATCACTATGACGCTGGCAACATGCAACAAAATCGACAGACAATGTGTCTTGTAATAGCATCATACATTCCGTAAATGTAGTTGGAGTTTGACGATGTAACATTGCCACCAACACGCGACCTCCCAGTGAACCGTATTCCCAGTGACGAACAGTTAAAGCTGCGCATATTTCAGCCAGATGTTCAGCCAAAGCTACTGTTGACATTTTCAAAGGAATGGTTGTTTGTGTCAAAACAGTGTTGACGTCGATATTGGTCAATGGAGGTGCCTGACGGCTCAACGACTGTAAAAAATGAACATTCTTGGCTTTGGAAAACTTCTGAGAGGTTCCGCTGCGTTTCACAATCGTTGGAACAGCTAACATTTCACAGGGGCTGACCAAAGTTTATAGTGTATTGTTCACAAGAAAAAAACGCTTGGATTTGCATTTTTGGATTAAACCATAATGTTGAACATTCGCTGAAACAGTGACCAATGCAAATACATTCACCATTTTTGGAACATATGTTGGACATGTGTGTAGATTACAACATGTTTCATATTTACAGAGACAAAAATGAAATGTGTTTGGAAGTCTCCAGCACAATGCCTTCAATTATTCAAAGCAGTTCAACATACAAATACGATGGTCAATCTCCTGGTTGATACTGACGGGCTTCATATTGTGGCCATGGACATGAGTCAAACATCTCTTGTTCGTTTAGAGCTGAAAGCAGCAGCCTTTGAGTCGTGGGAATGTCCACGGCCCCTGTCGATTGGTCTCTACACGGAAGCATTAGTGACAATTCTTCAAAAGGCAAAATCATTTTCTACATTGGCTTGGACGACATCTGGTGAAACTACATTCTCTGTCACGGTCGCCAATCAAGACCAGACCACCGAGTTCCGACTCCGTGCCATTGATATTGACGAAGACCAATTGGACATCCCAGAAATGGACGATGACGTGGCATTGCAAGTCAGTTCATCTGTATTGCGAGAATGGTTGGACAATATTTTGATGACCAAGGCAGATGTCCGATTTCAGCTGACACACCTCCACTGTAGGTGTTCTTCCAGTTCCACGGAATTAGGGACCATTATATATCAGGAACCAATCGATGGTCAACGGATTGAGTCTTTAATTGTGCGGGCAGAGGTGGACATCACGTTGTCGTATCAAGCAGCCAAATCTTTACTTGTTTTTTCAAAATGTGGCACTTCTTGTTTCCTTGGATTTTCAAACATGCAACCCTCACGGCTCAAAGTCACACTGGGGCACGGTTCTTCTCTTTGTTTGTTTGTGGCACCCAACATTGTCGAGGTCGACGATTGAGGTAGCTCGAATAAAATACACTATATAACGAGAACATGTTGCAACTATAATGTACCACTCTTTTGTCTCTGAACAGTCTCCTGACCAACATCATTTTTTACAGGCTGAGCCGCCGAAGAGGAAGAAACTCGACGAATCCTATGCCAACTCTGACTCACATGCCAAACATAAGAGGACTAGAGCAGCCAATGGTGGGACAAAGAGGACTAGTTCAGGCAAAGTAGAGTATCAAATCGACAACGTGCTTCAACTCAGAGAAAAAGTCAATGAAATCAGAGATGGGTGGTTTGGAAAAGGAAATAAAAGGACAGGTGAAGGATACACACCTTCAGAACATGACAAAATTAAATTTAACATCAATCTATATCTAGGTCAGATGGCACAATTCTTCCTTCCATCCATTGAAACCGCGACTGGTCTCGTCTTAGATTCGGATGATTTGGGCACGTCAGCAACCCTAAAAGCTTTCGATTTTGAAACTAAAAACATATACGTGCCCAACTATTTTCAAGGTAGGACAGAATATACGACAATGAAAGAGAGAGTGCACAATATATCAGCATTTCCAATTGGTCTCGACCCTTTCTTGAAAGCATGGTCCACCTCTGATGACAATAGGTCGTTCCAGGACAAACTAATGACCATCTTCAACAAAACAAGATTCAAGAAAGAAGTAGGAAAGCCAACTATTCAAAAACCAATGCCAGCAAGATTTGATAAGTTGGACTTTGCATATTTAGATTACTGTAATATGTTTGAAACGAAAAATAGAAGAGGCAGAAGCAACAAAGATACTATTAACAACATGTTTCAACAACATGTCTTCCCCAAAGATTCCCCCTACATATTGGCGATGACAGGGTCATTGATGTTTGTTTCCAATGATGAACTGGAAATTCTACTCCAAAAATATAAAAAATCAGTCATAAGTGGCGCCCGAAAACATGGATACACAAATATAAGAGAAGACCAGTTCTTTGTTTACAATAGACGCCATCAACAAGGCGAAGTGGAAGAATCATTGGCACACAGAGACCCACGTAACGTACCGGACGGAATGAAACACAAAGAACAAACACACTCAAGCAAAATGTTCTTCATGTCCTTTTTTGGTGGCGTCAACGAACAACAACGAAATAATTGGGACGCTCTCTTCAAAATATGTGATGGAGGACAGTGTAAACTCCAATTCGGACACAGAGAATGTCTATACCAGAAAGGAAAAGACAGACTGCATCTCAGCAAACCATTTTGCAATTACCGTATCACTAATTTCTATTTTGTCGACCCCCAAATGACCATCGGTGACAAGTTTCTTGAAAAATTTAGAGGTGTTCCATTGATTGATGATGATGACGATGATAATCCTTTGGATGACCTGGAAAAATGGAATAAGAGACAACAATTTCCAGCAGGAGTGCAAAGAACTTTCAACACTGGCAGTCGAGGAGGAGACATTCTAGATATCACAAGTATTATTGAAACTGTCAACGAAGCAAGAAACAATGGAGGACCCGGTTCCAAAATTATTGTGGGCAATACTACTATTGTTTTAGACCAAACTTTATATGTGGAAGACCTTGTAAGCACAGGTGCTGTTTCGGTAGAATGTATACTTGGCGATATTATTGGAATACATTTCACCGAATCCAGACATCATGAAGTGGCGGGCGTTCCAAATATTTCTGTCGCGTGTTTCTTGGTTCACATCTCTGATCTCATCGGGCATATTACAACAGAGCCAGAGGGAGGAGAAGGAAAAAGAGAAGAATCGGAAGAAGAATCGGAAGAAGAATCGGAAGAAGAATCGGAAGAAGAATCGGAAGAAGAATGGGAAGAAGAATGGGAAGAAGAATGGGAAGAATCGGAAGAAGAATCGGAAGAATCTACAATACCGTACCTGTTAGAGTACTGGTCTCGCACAAAATTAGAAGGATTGGCGCCTGAACAATTAAGAGAAGAGTGTATGCTCAGGAGTATAGACATTGGTCCAAAATCTCATTCAAAAACATGCATAGATAAACTTTTGAAGTGGAAAGCTGAACAACGGGGGGCCTCGGTCGAGTCGAAAAAAGACTCTAAAGCCAAGAAGAAGAAAAAGGTAGAATCTACAACAAAACCAATTCCGTATCATAGACCGCGTGAAGGCGATGACGTACAGATGTTGTGGACCATGAAAGGTGGTGAGGAAGGAGGTCCATATTTAAAATGGTTTAACGGTGAAATCGCCGAAATTGCATCAGACTACATTGATGTAATTTGGGAGGACGGTACTAGAGGACAGATGTTGAAAAGTTCATTTCAGAAGAAGAATTACGGTCAAGAGTGGACTTATGGTGGGGTTTCAAGCAGCCCCGAGAGTAAGTCTAGCCCCGAGCCAACGAAGAAATCAGGGTCAAGTAGTCGAGACTTACAGCCAGAGGAAATGACCGAAGAGCAGTCCGAGATGTTCCACGAGTTTTTGGACGAGATGTACCCCAACGAAGAGGGAAGAGTGAAGTGCTCGGAAGTGTGGAAGTCTTACAAGGATTTCACTGCAGACGAACCAAAGTCTGCAAAAATTAAACAAGTGACGTTTCAGGCAGCAGTCAGAGGCGAGCTTGGCTGTGAATGTGTTGACGAGGAGTGTCCCCACCGCAAGAAGTGGCAAGGAACATGGTTCTACTATGGCCTTAGTTAAAAGTCGCGCAGTGACAAAGTCCAAGGCGGCGTCCAAGGCTAAGACCAAAACATAGTATTTAATTTACCTTCGTCACAATAACAATGATTGTCAATACAGACCAACTACCAGACTGGGCGATATACGTTGCAATTGGCGGAGCTGTTTTCATACTCCTGTTGACAATATGGGCAGTCGAATATGTTATTAGTTGCTTAACATGTGGTCCTTGTCGGAAATGTTACGGGCGAATCAAACTACTCTTGTATGTACTGTGCTGCTGCTGTTTGTGTAACAAATCCGAAAATAAATATACAGTAGTTGATAACAGTAATACACAATAACAAAGATACTCGGTCACATGTATTCAACTTAAGTTGATTTTATATTATCGTCATGTGATAACAACATCATGAAGATTGAAGTCACCAAAGTTATTCTGACTCGCTCAGAAGAATGGGCATTAATACGCTATCGTACCTCGGATAGTAGTGGAACTTGTGGTGGTAAATTTGGCTGCCGAGCCTCTGAGATTGTCCCAGGTCAACTGTATCGCGGTACACTGACGACAAAGCGCACCCGAAACGGTCCGCCAAAGTCTTCCTTTGTAGGATTGCCTGTTTCTCGTACTGCACATGCTTTGAAAACCTCTCTTCAACGGAATGGAATTTCTTACATGGACCGAGCTGCTATTTTTGCAGCTGTCAAACCACTGGATATGTTGTTGGGCGCGTTGAAAAATAAAAAACATCAATTATTAATGAATGTGCCCAATATTGGTCGTAAAAAATTGCAAAAATTGTACAGTGCCTATCAAGTGGTCGCCGTCGAAGTGAACCTTTCTCTACAATTATCCAAAACCTTTCCGTTATTACACAACTATATGAATACAAATCAAATGGCAGCTGCAATGAAATGGATGCAAGATTCTTCGGAACGATTTGTCCAATTTCTTCTAGCTGACCCGTGGCGCGTGATGTACGACACCGAGTACGATTCGTTTTCGAGCAACCAACGCCGAGTCGATTTTCTGACGGCTACCACACATAAAAGCCGTACAAAAATGGTCTCCTTAGCCTGTCAAGATTTAAAACTCGGTTCCGATGACGCGAGAGCTCAACGTTGTACAGCTATTCACTTTGTGCGCGAGTATATGAAACGCACTGGCCACTATTGGATGCCATTGTCGATGTTTACCACAAAATGTGGTCGTTGCGAGCCCTCCTGGCCCTGTGTCATCCATGATGGTCACATTGCATTGTCAAAATATGCTGACATTGAGATGTTTCTGACCCAAACATTTGCAGCGATGATTGCCAACTACAACCAGCCACATTGGACATCGCCTGCCAGTTCCGCACAGTTGGACTCTGTTCAACGAAAAGCTGTCGAAAGAGCTTGTTGCGAACCATTGTTCATTCTGCACGGTGGTGCAGGCGTGGGTAAAACTTCAGTGTGCAAACACATTGTCAGCAGTTTGACTGGTGAGATTGTGTGTGCTGCTCCCACCGGCAAAGCTGCCCAACGACTCTCAGAGGTGACAGGCCAACCAGCCTCAACTGTCCATCGCCTTGTCTATGCAACGGACGAGTTATCAGGTACCTTATTATTGGACGAACAATCGATGCAAGAGCCCGAAATATTGGCACTGCTCTTGAAAAAACATACCTTTAACAACATTATTTTTGTTGGTGATTGTGGACAACTGACCTCCGTCGGTCCGGGACAATTCTTCAGGGATATTTGCAATTCAAAGATGGCACAAGTCGAACTGACTACTATTTACAGGTCCGATTCTTACATTGCTTCGAACGGACAAAAAGTACGGGATGGTCTCACATCTCTAGACACATCACCTGCTTCTTTTGAGATTATCCCATACACGTCGGAAGATATCATTGTTGACCAAGCTCGGTCTCTCTACCAACAGAGCGGTAGTATGCCCATGGTACTCTGTAATACGAATGCAGAAATTGCCACCTTGAACAAAAAATTACGAGAGATTTGTAACCCAGTCGGTTCAACACCTTTCTCCAGTCCAGTATGTATGGAATACCATGGCACGAGCTGGCGCTATCAAGATTGGCGTTTTGGTGTGGGTGATGCTGTCATCAACATTGTAAACAAGTACGACCAAGATAGTCAACAACAAACATATTTGCAAGTGGCCAATGGTGAAATGGGTACTGTTGTGAAAGTCAAGGGAAGTTTGGTGGTGGTTCGTTTTGAACAGGACGTTACTTTTGACATTTCACAAGACAATTCTTTGCGACCGGCCTATGCTCTCACAGTCAACAAATCCCAAGGCAGCGAATATCCTGTCGTCATTGTCAAAGCGATGGTGTCATGGGGAGACAAGCGCGAACGTTTTTATACTGCCATCACACGTGCTCAAAAAAAATGTATTGTGTATGAAGTTGGTCATTCCATCCAAGAGTGTATTCGTGCAAGGCCAGCCCTAAGAAAAACATATTTAATGAAACGATGATTTGAAGACACAAATATATTACAGATATTGATGTATAAGTTGTATTAATTCCTCTGATTTCTCCCAACCAATGCAAGAATCAGTGATAGAAACACCATATTGGAGTTTCGAGGACAGAGATTGTTTGCCATCGTTGACAAACGATTCCATCATCAGACCTCGAACAGACTTGTGCCGTTGTGTTGACAAATATCGTAAGACTTCCATTTGCTGTTCCCAATCTTGACCAGAATTGCTGTGGCTAGCATCAATCACAATTGGGACAGATTCAGACACACTCACAATTCTGTCCACATCTTCGAGCTTGTAGTTGGGGACAATGCCACCACGTAATACAAGACAACAATCAGGATTTCCTTGTGTGTGAATAGCAGCAACATGACCCTGTGCTGTGATACCCATAAAGACTTTAGGCTCTGCAGCAGACGCAATGGAATTCATGGCAACTACTACCGACCCCTGTGTAGAATTTTTGAACCCAACCGGAACAGAGAGTCCAGATGCCAGTTCGCGATGCGGCTGAGATTCTGTAGTCCTGGCACCAATACAAGCAAATGATAAGACGTCGTCAATGTATTGTGGCGCAATTAATGATAAAGTTTCGGTGGCACATGGTAACCCAATCATGGCAATGTCCAGTATCAACTTCCGCGACAATGCAACGCCAACTTGCATGTTATTGGAACCGTCAAGATAGGGGTCATGCATAAAACCTGACCACCCTTTGCGAGTACGTGGCTTCTCAAAATATGTTCGCAAAACAAAAAATATATTAGGACATTGTTTGGACAGTTGAACGAGCTTCGCCGCATAATCCAGAACAGCCTGCGGGTCGTGGACTGAGCAAGGTCCAACTATCAACAACAAGCGTTTGTCACGTCCTGATAAAATGTCCCGCACAGACTGACGCCATTGACCAATTGTCTCGGCCATTTCTTTCTCCAGTGGGTATTGTTTTTTGAGAGCACCAGGATTGACTAACATTGTTGCGCGTGCACGTGTATTTGTGGTCATGTTGTTTCTTACTAGCGTCTATTTGTATTCATTTTTACCGAATCCAACAAAGGTTCTTTGGTGAAATCTCGTCTCTTTCTTCCAGTTGTCGATTTGTAGATGCAAACAATCACCACTATCACTATTACCCCTACCACACCACCAATGTAGAGAAAAGTACCCTGGTTTTCAACGGACTTACCTGCCAGCCGTGTCCCGTTCAACGAACATTGATACCCGAGGTGATTCAGGATAAACAAAGTATCATGTTCCAATTCTCGATGACACGTTGTTTGAGAATGAGACATTAAATGAGCACCATTGTATTCGTGACTAAAACTAGAACCGCTCTCATATGTGCTCGGATTATACATACGCACATGTTCAATAGACACTTTGTCGCCAATATTTCCCAAATACTTCCCTCCTGAAACTACCAGCTCACCAGCAGAATCTCGGAGCAACAAGTCAAAATTCGATGGCCATGCCGTTTTATCTTGTGAAATTGTAGACATGTAACCGAGACCATGCAACACTTCATGCATAACAGTTGATTTTAAATCATAATGCGAGACAGGTTTAGAGGAACAAGTACCGTTCCACCATTGAAAATGGGGGTTAAACACAATCTTAAACGAATTAGAAGGCATCCAGACATCACTAACTTGATGAAAAGAAGTCGACGTCGATGCCAGTACTGTCGAAGACAATGCACCCCACTCTACGCTGTAATCAAGTGGTGGCACTTGGACACACTTTGCACGCAATGCAGATATAAAAGATTCCACGTACGGTTTCAAATCAGTGTCTGTCTTTGATATAGAACGCGTTAGCCCGTGCGCTTCTACAATGTAATCGATGTTAAATTCCCTCATTTCTTCTCTTCTTTGACATTAAATAGTTTGATTTGCAAACATTCTCTTCTTTGACATAGTTTGATTTGCAAACTTATTGACGGTGTACAATTCGAAATGAAATGGTATCGTTTTATATTGAAACATACTTGATTGCCATGCTTTTGTTTTATACAAAGGCAGCATGCAGTATGTAAGATTGTTTGCTGTGACTACTTGATGAACTCGTGTTATAATCAGAGTGTCCACAATCTTTAAAAGTAATGCCTGGTTATAAATGTCTCCTCCACCAATAATATAGACATTAGATGAACATTCTTGTGCAATGGCCAAGGCGTCAGACCAATGTTGACAACAGATACAATCATCAGAGTCCATCATTGACCGAGATAATACAATATTTAGACGGCCTGGTAGTGGTTTTCGAGGTAACGAGTCCCAAGTTTTACGTCCCATGATGATGGCTCCCGCATATGTATTCATTTTAAACCACTGCATATCTAAAGGAATGTGCCACGGCAATTGTCCATCAATACCAATGACATCATTTTCTGATATAGCTAGAATCAGTTGGACGGGCATTTTTCAGATAATGTTGCCCTTTATACGAACATCCAGGACGATGACGGAGATATCATCGGCGCCTTTCTGATGTCGTCTCCCGTCCCTGGTCGTTGATGTCGTCTGCATTCGTTTCCTTCCTTATGGAGTCTTCTGTATTTATAACATCCGACAATCCATCTGACGACATAGCGAGAAAGGGTTACCATTCTGAGACACTATACACGAACAATCACCACGGTTGACGACATGATCCAGTCTCGTAGTGTAGTAGCGTCAACATGGCTCCGTCTGAAGCTACCTTACATAACTCATCGACAACAGTCCGGATTCTGGGCCTGGCAGTTGCAGACCCGTGCTGATCTGCTCCCTGTTGACATCGACTTTCAAGTGCACCCGGGCACCATACAAAAATTTGAGTGGCATGGTCGGGCCATGTTGTCCACACACCTCCAAAGTGTTTCCGAAAACAACAAACATGGAAAATTGGTTCCGAAAACAACAAACATGGAAGGTATATGTAATTTATTGTAATTTTTTGTATTTAGACTGATTCCAACACTCCAAACCAGACCAAAACATAGGGAATTGAAGACCACACCAACGCAATGGCGTAGGTCATGAACAAATACAGAAAAGATGATTCACAACCACTTGTGGCACAGGCGGATGTACCAGTCGTGTCATTCGCCGAGGTTTGGACAATGCGGCCCAGACCAGTGTCTAATTTATCGCACATGTTCTGAAACGAGAATGCGGCCCACACACAGAGACCGAAACCAATCACGCCCCAGACAATCACCAGGCCCAACATTGCACGAGAGGATTTGTCCTGCAACAGTTTTCGGGTGGTGGTCAACGACAATGTACCTCCCGTCAACGCAACACCAGAGTGGGCTGTGAACAACAGCGTTTGAATGGCATAGAGGCCAAAGGTTAACATGCCAAAAATAGACAATGGACCCCATGCACTGAACGGTGCACATTTTCCAGTGTCAACAGTACGTGGACAGTCCAATGCAGAGACCCACCCACTGTTCCAGGGTTGACCTATTTCTTGTGGAGCAGTTTCCTTGCCTTCCACAGAGGACATGCAGAGGTGAGTACCACTGGCGGGTACATTCTGTACAAAATTCGTACATGCAGTGGCTGTGCCGGCAGCAGTGGGAGTTTCAAGCAAAAAGCCATCCAAGACTGTTTTCATCTGTCCCATTTTAGGTTCGACGGTATGGACATCAATTTTAATGTTGGAACCGGGCAAATTGGCGGTGTCCATGTTGGCACCAAATAACAAGACAGTGGTCAATGCACAAATTGCAATCGCAATGCCGACCACACCTCGGGCAATGTCCAGGCGTTTTTCAATTTTTGTTTTTTCCTCTCTGTCAGTCATCATTGTTTCATGTCTCAGAAGTTTGTTCTTTATATAGTGTCAGGTTGCAAACCGACATGACTGTCAATGATACTTGCACAATGATGACCACCATGCCCATGCCCCACAAACATTGCAATAATATCTTGGTCGTAGTTGAGGCATGGTGCACAATCTTGTTCTGAACAGAACTGCAAGAGACCACAACAATTTCTTATTCTAAAATGACAGGAACAAAAACAAGATGTCTCATTCTCCACCCACACTCAGCCAGCAGCACGACACCCCTGACAACGAGCCACTGAGAGTCCCAATGACATCGCTGAAGGTGTTTTATGGTCAGAAATTGTGTTTTGCAATGAAACAGACCATTGACGGGAATTGGATTGTACTCTCGAAAAAAAAGAAGACGAAAAAATTAGGCAAAAAGACAGGCCTCATGGCAAAGCTGTGGCGTCAGCACAAACGCGCATGTGAGCCAGCGCTCAACAACGCGAAGAAGAAGTAGACATCGATATGCAAACAACATCAGTACCACCACATGACACAGAAACAGTGATACCAGTGGCTAGCTGTCTTGTTTGCGTTGCTTGGACTGTTACCATTGCCAATATTGACGATGGATGTCGAGCTGTCGTTCAAACGATGGTGTGTTTGCATGAAAATCGTGTTGGGTGATATCATTGTGCTGTGTATTAGTCTCTATCTTGACAAACAACGAATACATAGACCTAAAATAATAGAATTACAACTTGTTTAATTTCATAAAGTCAATGATTGCCGTTGGTGTCATTGAGGACCATTCGTAGTAGGCCATCCTATAATCAAAAATCTTGGGATGATGTTTTAATCCGTGTTCGTGTGAATATTCGCCACTGACTGACTGATTGGAAGTGGACATTTTATACAATTGTAGTGCAGCAGTGTCTGTGGACGAGTTCTGTTTCAAAAAATGTTTGGTTTCTTCTTCGTATCGCATCATAAGTGGCGTGTATATCTTGTCCCTAAATAATGGCATCTTTTTCAGTGCTGGCCCGAGTGTCCGGAGAAAAATACAGCAATCGACTGATTTGTTGCAGCAATATTGTGGCCGAGTAGTATCGTACAAATATTGCGGAACTGAAATCTTCCTGCACCCTTGCTGTACACATGACCAATCAAAATCGATGAATTTGACCTGTCCATGTCCATAAAAGATATTTGAAATGTGACAATCACGATGTGTAAAGTCGACTTTCTGTTGTATTCGTAGTAAACTGTGGCAGACGGCAGACACTAAGCGCCAGACATCTGCCTCTGTAGTTGTCAGTTGTCGCATGAAAGATGCCACTGACATCGTTGGCAACTGTTCTGAACAGAGTACCAGTTGTTGAGTTGATGTAAATCCAATGAAATGAAAGGTTGGAAAATAGTCAGGACATTGCGATGAAATAGTGTGATGAATGACTGCTTCGATGATGTATTTTAATTGTGTCGGCACATCTGTAGCTGTCTTCAATACCACCGCCCGACCCTGATGTTTGGCATTTAGAATCACATGTCCTTGCTGTTGTGTTGAACCTCGCATGTCAATTGTTTTAAACGCTGTTGATGGATGGTCGTGTAGCACGACTGTTGACATTGTTTGGAGCATAGTGTGAATATAATGTGCCATTGCGTAGAGTGAGACAGTGTGGCTGGTATGTAGACTTGCGATTTGTATCCGTTCTTGTTGAATAGTTGCAAACATGCCGTCCGTTTTTTCAATGGTTAAGATGTCGTGTGGATGTTGAAAAATGGGAAGACCGTGTTCAAAGTATTTGATATGGTTTTGAAGATGATGGGACTTGGAGCCAATGTTGGTGGGATTCTTGACTGACACTAGGAATTTTCCTGCATCAAACCCAAACGACTCATCAAACCCATACGAAGATATCTCAGAAGCTTTTCTTTTTGACATGTTAGAATAGACTCTTTCTTTGGGAATAAGTTATTTATACTTTACAACTCTAAAACACTTTTAACATATTACCAACATGTCTGAAAGAATGTTTGTTTCCGAAACTATTGGTGATTTTGTTGCTAGAAATGGGCGCATTACGTCTACAATCGAGAAGCGATTCACCTCTGATACTTTAAAGTCTCCCGCGTGCCTAAAAAAGTCCGATGGTACGAAAGTTGGGTCTGGATACATTGTTCAACTTGGTCCCGTGGACATCAAGAAAAGTACCCCATTGCGAACTATCCAAAAGCTCTTGAAAGAGCTGCCAAATGATGCCAAGCTTGTCGAGATGTATCCCACACACTTTTGTTCGAACTGTACGCGTTCTTCATGGCAGTTTGTTGAAGACGAAAGTAGTGGCCATGCTACGTGTCGTGGTTGTGGTGTGGTCCAGCGTACGACGAAATCAAACATGGGGACATTGTACTTGAAGGAGGACGGCCATTCCAACAAATCAATGTGGGAATGCACACCTGGTATGGACCACCGTGATACATGTCTCACCAAAAATGGCAAACGGTTGGACATTGGTCGTCAACGACCAACCTCACACTTGCGCAATTATTGGCGCATTCAGAAAAAAGTAGATGGTATTGCACAACGTTGGAATTTTGCCGCCATTGAAAGTATTGTCCGATTGGCAAAAGCAAAATTGAAGAAATTTTATTACATGGTACATGATGGTGTGGAGTCGGACAATGTTAGAAAAATGCCCCACGGAGGTGCTGCATTAGCTGCTGCCTGTTTCTACTGTGCTGTCTTAGAATTTGAAACACGGACAGGTTACAAAACACTGTGCTCGCTGCCAGCCATTCAAGAATCAGCGCAAACAGAAGTGGACCGAAAACAATCACGAAAAACACGAGATGTCACTGATTTGGTTATTCTGAAATATGCCAAACTTCTCAAACAAAAAGGACTGTGCCAAGCACTAGTGCCTCACATTGGTTCAGAAACGTTGAAATTCACACCCACTTCTGCTGCGTTGGAACATGCACGCATGGCATTGTTTGGCGAATGTCGGCCAGTCAAATTTCATCTCCCGTTACAAGAAAAATGGGGACTCCAAATCGGTGACACGCGACAAGGTGTGTTGTACATTGACAGTCTCCACACAGACGGGATTGCTTTCGAAACTGGCCTGAGGAAAGGCGATTTTATTTTACAATTTCAAGGCAACACCATGTCCTGTGACATGACCCCCGCGCGTTTCTCTCAGCAAGTGGTTGCTGCTAAACAACATTCAAGTCAAACTCAGGTGGAGATATCTATCATGCGTAAAAAAAAGAAGTAGACAAAGGTAGGATGTACAAATGAAAGAAAAAGTTGTCTTCTACTTATCAACTACTCTGTGTACCAGTTAAGTGGTACGTATCAACAGTTTCAATATTAACCTCTTCACAAGAACAGTTGAACCGGGGTCATGACCAATCAATCCGCATAAGACATGACCTGCCACAGGTAGTGCATAAGAGTTGCCATCAGTCAAAGAATGCAACCAATATTCAGGATAGACATATTGCGGAGAACGTAACATCGGTCGTGAATCAGAGTTCGTTTTTGTTATGTTGACATACCACGGTTTACCACACCATTGAAAGATAGAAGTGGAATATTGGGGATAGGAGGATGTCATTCGTGCTTGCAAATTTGTGACAATACTCAAACTTAGTTGTTCCATTCTCACAATCGGGTAGTTATCTATTGTCAAAAAAAAATATGTTTAAAGTATTTCACGTCCTTCAATGTACGAAACAACAAATAAAGGATACAAAAAGACGATAGTGTCAAACAAAATGATGCCGCCTCCGCCTCCACCGCCGCCGCCTCCAAAGTCCGCTGACGCAGAACCAGAAGAACAATCTATAATTGGAGATACAAATTTAATGATGGTCGTTGTGGCGTTGTTTGCGTTCTATCAAGTCATGTCACTATATGGCATCGACACGTGTTCTTGTTGAATTATACTGATTTTAATTTCTATTTCTTTGTATATTATGTTCTAAACTTTCTGTACATCCACCCAGATAAATACCATTAAAAAAGACAAAAGGAAACGTATGCGGTGCAGAACTTCCATGGTCTGCCATAGTTGTGACCAACTGTGTTTTTTCTTTGATTGATGTCAAGTGGTCAAGATTGACTATCTTAATCCCAGGGAGAGTGTCCTTTGCAATGTTGCACCATTTACAATTTGATTTTGAATACATAAAGTATCCAGTTTTTGTAGGCGGTTCCATTTTGTTGTTCGTCGAGTGTTTTATACTCTAGTTTTCACTCCGAAAACCATGTACAAAAAACCACTCTTCTACTAATGCAACATCCTCTACTCGTGACAACTGACGTTGGAGACAAAATTCCCCCCATGCTTCTTGGGTGGCCTCTGGGTTACACAATGTGACCAGCCTGAACAATCGAGAGGACCGTACACAATGTTTGACCACATCTTTCACCTCACAACCTTGTTCAACACAATATTCAACACCATCATACCACTGTTGCTTTGCAGCATCTTCAATGCACACCTCTGGTCCGTATTTATCCACAAATGTCCTCCACATAGGTAGTTGTTGACTATGTGCGACAAATGGACAGAGCTCCAATGGTATTGGAGCATGAATCCATAGTAATTCGAACATAGATATTGGCACTGTTACAAAATTCACAACGTTCCAAATCTTATTACAGGCAACAATGTAATGACAATGGAGCCATTCAACATCGTTCTGCACAACTCTTTGTTGTACATTTTTTTTGTATTTACGGTATAATTTTTTGTCACAAATTATGGACTCTGTGACACAGAGTGGTAACTCTATCGGTTGCCATGCGTTGGTTGTCAGCCAGAATCGAACCCATTGATCAATGTAGGGCTGGTCCCCCAGAAAATCAGCTGTTTTGAGAGAGTTGATAGTCCGAGGGCCTGCTAATAGTTCAAGTTGCTCTTTTGTTGCATGAATACTTGTGTCACCGCTAAACATTGGTGGCAAGAACATGACAAGTTGTAATGATAGATTGACATATGATTAATGTTGGTTGTGTTTAGAATTGTAGTTCTAATAACTTTCCTCTTTTTTTGATGAACTTTTCCCGAGTAGCGTCTGTGGTAGCAGACAATGCTACCAGTTGTTTCTTCAGTGTCTCAATGTCTTTGTTTAATCTTTTTTTTCTTTGGAGGCGGGATTTGTTCACTTCGATATCAATGGCATAGTTTGTTCTAGTGGGAGCAAGACGTGACACTGCAAGTTTTTTGGCTCTGAGGTCATGGTTCACTTTTTCGATGTTCTGTGTGTACAGACTGTCAATCTGTTCGATTTGAAAATCCAACGCAGCCAATTGAAAGAGTCGTTTCCGTTGGTTGTCGGTGAACATCTCAAAATCTAATGATTTGTTTCCAAGTTTAGATGCATAGCGACGTATTGAGTTCGTGTACTGTTTGACCTGCTCTTGTTGTCTGCGAGAGAGTTCTGACCATGGTTGCTTGTAAAGCTCTCGGGATATTTCTTCTACTGCGTCTGTCTGTTCTGCGGGACTCTGTCTCCGTTGTTCTACACTTTCACTTTGGCCCATTTTTGAAGAATAACAAAGGTCTATTTATATTGTAAGTTTGTTAATTCTTCGTCTGTTGTAGCTGAGGCAACGGTCTGAAAAAGTGTAGCATGCACTGCGAGTATTATACTAGTACAACTACTGATCACCACAACTACAGAGCCGACAAATGCAAAAATAGGAAATAACAGGGAAATAAGTCCCCCAGTTAGAGAAACTGTAGCAAGACCAGCATATCTTGACATTTTCGTGGTGGTCAAACCTTTAAATAATCTCTTTTGAAACTCTCCTCCACTGGACTCCGAAGGGTACATTGTCGCGAAGCCATTCTGAGCCATATTGCTGAAGTTTCGACCGGAGTTCAGGCACAGTTGTGACTTTTACTAGTGCCAAAGCCACCACTGTTTTTGCGCCAATACCTTTAATTTTAATTAATTGGCTTGTGCGAGCCGGTGACTTCGACATCAGGTTTGGCTTCGACCTCGGAGTATTGCTGTCAACTTTAAATTGTAGATTCATTTTCTTCGGTGTTGACATCTGCCCAGTACCTGGTTGTTGGACACTCGAAGCATCGTGTCTCCATCTTGGCATCGACCTCGGAGTCAGAGTAGTGCTGTCAACTTTAAATTGTAGATTCATTTTCTTCAGTGTTGACATCTGCCCAGACACATGCCCAGGTACTGGTTGTTGGACCCCCGAAGCATGTTGACACAGTGTTGACATCTGCCCAGACACATGCCCAGGTACTGGTTGTTGGACCCCCGAAGCATGTTGACACAGTCTTGTCAGCGCTTTTGCATCGTCAATGGCAACATGGGCATTGTACGACTCACCAAATAAGGCAGAGTACAACTTTGGTTGTGAGTAGCTTTTATGACCAGGGAGATGTTTACGGAACAAATGGAGGGTATCGTGCTTGTTGATAGAAGCTGGTATTGGCAATCCAGTGCGCAATGCACAACCATGCAATACTTTATAATCAAAGGATTTGCCGTTATGTGCAAGCCAGTCCTGGCCATTGCCAAAGGAGAGTAGTTGACGAAGACCTTCTTCCTCTGTAATAAAAGCTGGTCCATCCATGGGATGATTGTGCCAATGAACAAAGTCACGGGCCCTATTGTGTACCGTTCTGTTCAACCAGACCAGTGGCGATTCTTCATGGCGAAACATCGTGCGCGTGACTGACTTTCTCTTCACCAGCACAGAGGACCAAAAATTTAAGGTTGGGAATGGCTGTTGATGATGGTCTGTCAACCATTCAAACAAATCTTCTGGAGTCTGCAGAGTTGTTGATGACGGAATAGGATTGATGATGCATCCAAATGTATTCGTCGGATTTTTCCATTCAACAGCACCGATTTCGATCATCCTGGTTTCATATCGTTTTTCACCTGGTGGACGGATATCATCGTGAATTTTGCCAGCTATTGTTGTTTCTAAGTCGACACAGATGCCAGTCGGAATCATGATTATAAAAAAGAAACTTCTCTTTAAATACTATGGTATGACTACTCGGAATTTAATAGGACACAGTCATCCAGTTTCCCTTGTCAGAACCACGCGCGTTCGAAGCAAATGCATAGTGACGTGGATAGAATAGAGAGAGTTACAACTTATGTTTGACACACTCTTCTTTGCAGTGTCGACACACTCTTGATTGGCGCGTGTTCCAATGTCCCGCACCACATAATTTTGCTTGCTTCGACCTTCCTGGTCTTAAATGCAACACTACTTCACCTCGTCCAGTAATAATGGCCATTTCGTGTGGCAGGCCATTGAGTATCCATGAGAGTGATAACACGTCCCAGTTCCAGACATTGTTGTCTTGGATGGCCAGGCCTGTTGTCCACCCATATTCGTACACTTGTCGAGCCATGTCCAGGAGATGCACTTGACGCAGTCCTAATGTATTAACAATACAAAAACGGACGGCTTCCGTGTCTTCCAGAACTTGGAATTCTTTCTCTGCGATTGGTACCAGCATTTTCTCATGATTGAGAGCAGCCCAATGTTTTTTGTCAATTCTATGGATTAAAATGTGCTCCATAGTGCCCAGAATCACATGAGAAAATGGCAGGGGTGGTCGGATTGTCCTAGGACGCGTTGGTTGTGTCAGAGTCGGGGGTGTTGAGCATGACATTGTAGTGTGTGAATGTTGTGTGTGAATGTTGTTCTATTTTTGTTCTATTCTAAAAGACACTATAAACGCATAAAAATTTCATCCATAACATGAACAAACTCAAGGATAGTATCGAGAAAAACATAGGGATATATCAGTTTACTGACCTTCCTGATGGATTTAGTATTGACAACCATGGTACGACGACAATATACACTATAATTAAAGATGTCGATCAACAGAATCAAGGTTCAAACTCGTCAGTTCTGGTTGTTCGAAACGAGACCACCGGTCTCAAGGTTGTATTAAAAATAGTCAAATCATATGGGGACAAGCAAAGATTTCAAGATGAAATTGCTTATCAACAATGGGCCTCACCATATGCACCTATTATTTATGCATATGGTCAAGGTAATGTCATTCGCGGTTGGCCGTCTTGGGAATTTCTCGGTTCTGACATGTTTTTTATTCTGATGGAATACAAGGGAGACACACTGGAGCATTATTTTGAGAGTGTGTGCGCTGATGATTTTTATGCTATTCGTGAAAAGGTCATCGATGCATTTACACATATACTTGAACGTGGTCTGTATTGTAAAGATGTGTCGTTGTCGAACATTGTGATTAACGGAGAGAAAAATGTAACAGTGATTGACTTTGACCCTGAAATGACAGAGTTTGGCGTGGTCAGTGCGGCGGCGTCCTCCGCATTTTTTGTTAATCTGATGGAAATATTAGAACGAGCAAATCCTATGATAACATGCGACGAATGTGGTCATAAATGGGACGGATTGTCTCAGTGTCGACCTTGTCAACGAGGTACTGATGGTACTCCTGACACTGCTGTGGAGGTATCATTGTACCATCAGTTTGTGTCTGGCTACCACCATTTTGACCACACCTTAAAAACTGGTACTCCTGACAGGAGGGACAGGAGGGACACATTGTACCATCGTTTTGTGTCTGGCTACCACCATTTTGACAACTCCCTAAAGACAGTAAACAACTAATTACCACATATATGTTTTTCTAATATCAGAACAACTATCTAACAAAATGCAGCAAGACGTTGTCGATGCGTTATTTCGTGATGTGTCGTTAACACGCCAGGCTTTGCATTCTTATGATGATTTTGTGTCGCGCATTGTGCCATCTACTATCAACAACCATCGTCCCATTGTTGTGAAAGCATCTCTCGACTGTTTCAATGATGATGTTGAAGAAAATGTCATCAAAATTAGTTCGCCCCGTTTTGGTGTCCCATCGTTTATCGAAAAAAACGGCGACATCCGTAGCTGTACTCCGATGGAAGCACGTAATCGTGATTTGATGTATTCAGCACCCATGTATGTGGACATTGAGCACACTTTTCCTGGCGGTACCAAGCACTATACCGATGTGTTTTTTGCACGAATGCCAGTGATGGTGCGTTCTTCACTTTGTACGTTGCGTGCTTCAGAAGATGCCTACAGGGCAGGTGAATGCCCACATGACCCCGGTGGATATTTCATTGTCAATGGTCGTGAAAAAACACTGGTTGTTCAAGAACGGATTTCGCCTAATATTATATTTTGTTTTTCACCGAAAGATTGCATTTACCATGCAGAGTATGACTCTATTGCACATCGCGTGGCCACTATGCGGATCATTGTTCGCAAGTTTGGCAGTGCTCCATTCAGAGTTACCTTGCCTGGTATTGAGACTGAAATTCCCATTTTAATTTTGTGGCGAGCTCTCGGTGGTCAGCACGATGCATGGCAATTGCATATTGACAGCCAAGATGCCAGCCAATCTGTGGAAGATGCTTCGGTAGCAATGACACAAGAGTCAGCATTGGCCTGGTTAAATGACTATTGTGACGACCCACAGGCACTGTTAGAGCGGCGTGTGTATCCAAACATGAAACCAGAGATGAAATGTTTACAGTTGTGTTTGCAGTGGTCTGTCTACTTGGAGTGTTTACACCAACGACAACCATTTCATGACCGAGACCATGTGAATGCCAAGCGATTAGACACAGCTGGTGCCATGCTCGGCACAATGTTTGTGCATTTGTTTCATCAAATGGTTGGATTGATTAAAAAATCAGCCGTGGTTTTACTGAATAAAAACAAGGCATTGCGTCCAAATCGTTTGATTCAACCCCAACACATGACAGATGGTATCAAATATGCATTAGCAACTGGCAATTGGAAAATTAAATCTTCTGCGTTTGCAGGTCGTGTCGGCGTGTCTCAGCTATTGAATAGAAATACCTATATTTCCTGCATTTCGCAGTTACGAAGAGTTGACACTGGCATTGATTCACAGCAGAAAATTATTGCACCACGACTGCTGTATGGCAATCAGTGGGGGTACATGTGCCCCAGCGAAACACCAGAAGGTGGTCCATGCGGCCTTGTGAAACAACTAGCACTCTCCACACACATTACCACCCAGTGTGATACTTCAACACTACTACAACTGGTGGCACAGCACCACCTACCAGGAGGAACTCGTCTTGTCTTTCACAATGGTGCACCAGTGGCCACCGTGGCAGAGGCACGTGACTTGGCCATCGTGTTACGGCGCGAACGACGAGCACGTACAATCTCTTCTGATACATGCATTGCGGTCGAACATACACATCTCCATATATGGTCCGATTCCGGTCGTGTCTCAAGGCCTGTGTTCGTCGTCGAAAATGGGAACATTTTAATTACAGAAGAACAAGTACGAGATTTGAAAGCAGAAAGATTGCGATGGGATGATTTGTTCTCACTGGGAGTCATTGAAAACCTCTCCATTTACGAAGAACAAACAGCATTGATAGCACTACGGCCCGAAGAGCTACAACATGACCACACACACTGCGAACTGGACCCAGCACTGATTTTAGGGACATTGGCCTCGACAATTCCATATCCAGACCATAATCAATCGCCGAGAAATGTGTACCAGTGTGAGTTCTTGAATTCTTGTCTTTGCTACCATCAAATATTTGTACTGACAATCTTACATATAATATTATTTCATGGCTCCTTCTTCTCTTTTTTTACGAACAGGCGCCATGGGGAAGCAGGCAATGGGGGTCTATGCTACCAATTATGCAAAGCGTTTTGATACCAATGGTCACATCATTCACTACCCACAAAAACCATTAGTCACCACCCGTGTTGCAAAAGCACTCAAAGGCGACGAGCTACCGGCAGGTATGCAAGCAATCGTGGCCATCATGTGCTTTGGCGGGTACAACCAAGAAGACTCATTGTTATTCAATCGTTCTGCTGTGGAGCGTGGATTTGGGCGGTCCACAACTTTTCGTACTTATACCAAGTCCAATTCGTCAACACGACAAGGACCTGGCTCCGAGTTTAAAAAACAAGAGACATACGGCAATATGACAGAAGATTTGGACGAAGATGGCTTGTCCTTACCCAGTACCGACATCAAAAAAGGGGCAGCTATTTTCTGTAATGTATCAGCGGGGAAAAAACATCCACATATTGTCAAAAATAAAAAGTCAGCAGGTGTAGTCGATGCCACCATCTTGTTCCAAAATACCAACGGTGGTCAAACTGCCAAGACACGGATTCGAGAACAACGTATTCCACAAGTCGGCGACAAATTTTGCCAGAAAATGGACAGCTACGTGATGACGAGCAATGGGTGGGTGCAATTGAGAGATATCACGCTGCAGCACAAAGTTGCGACACTTCGAGACGGTCAGTACCTGGATTACGTCCATCCCACGAACAAGTACATCTTTGATTGTCACGACGAAGAACTCTACCACCTGGACGCTCAGCAGGTGAGAATCATTTGCACCAAAAATCACAAACTTTATGTTAAAAAAAGAGACAGAAAAGAATTTGAGTTTGTCGAGGCAAAAGATGCATTTGGTAAGAGAGTACGACACAAAAAGGATGCCACAAACGACCGCTTGGACCAAGAATTCATCTTGATTGGCGGCATCCAATACAAGATGGACCCATTTCTGAAATTATTGGGGTCCTTTATTTCGGACGGTTATGCCAATAGGAATTTTATCGCTCTTTGTATGAAAAAACAGAGAAAAAGGGACTTCATACAGCCTGCACTGGAAGAATTGGGCATTCGTTATTCTGTCCAGGCAAAATATGTTAGAATTGGAGCAACTTACCGCCAATTGGTGGATTACTTCAAGGTATTGTCGGTTGGTGCCGCGAATAAGTACCTTCCACAGTTCGTGTGGGAGTTGTCCCAACGGCAATCCGTCATACTGATGAATGCGCTAATACAAGGCGACGGTTCGTACAACAACAATGGTTCTGCGGGGTACTACACCTCTGGCAAGCAGCTCGCAGAAGATGTGCAACGTCTGGCACTTCACTGTGGGTGGTCTGGCACTATTAAACTCGTCCGAGAAAAGGGATATGATGTAATTATTAATGGTAGAAAAACCACCTCAAATTACGACGCGCTTGTGGTTCGAATTGTAAAGAAGAAGAACAACCCGCAGGTGAATCATGGCCACGTCCATCAACAAACTCGTCAAACCGAGGAGTACGTTCGTTACACGGGTCAAGTAGGGTGCATTGAAG